>VTLG01000471.1_pt1 | contig 366152 bp, 231 predicted proteins | sample 4694571 | NCBI WGS metagenome assembly VTLG01 (sample SAMN12604809, study PRJNA352737) | marine metagenome | biome: ENVO:00000447; feature: ENVO:00000209|ENVO:00000569|ENVO:01000036; material: ENVO:00002151; isolation source: viral sequences binned using virsorter ... | reverse complement strand
ATCTCTGATGGTCAGTATGCTCAGCTTATTATCGATCTATTCGGTAGAAGTAGAGTAGAGAAGGAACTAGAAGACTTCTTGTCCTTTGATTTCTTCCCTAGAAGTGGTGGTGGAATCGGAGTCACTCGTCTTATATCAGCCCTGCAATAGGGCTTCCTTGTGAGGTGACGAAACTGGTAAACGTGTCAGCCTGTTTAGCTGATGTTCCTGGCGGGACTTGGTGGTTCGACTCCACCCCTCACAGTTAAATAACTATATATTAAAAATGGTTTTGAAATGATTAATTTATTAGCAGCAGCATCGCTTGATTTAAATGAAGCGTGGAACCTATCTTGGGGTGAAGGCATTCAGTTTATACTAGTACTTGCCTTTGTGTACTGGTTAAAAGTACAGATAGATACCAGAGCAGGTCTTGGTAAGAAAAAATTAAGACAGTTAAAGACAGTCATTAAAGATGCGATCATAGAAGCCAATGGGCAATGAGATCCCAAATATACCTGACATCAATAATGGTGTTAGGCATATAGATTTTATTCAAGTTAATAAATCTGGTACAGGGGTTCGTATACTACCTCAACAGATTATCAATCAGGTAAATGTTCAGGATACACCAAACATTTACGTATCTAATATACGTCCGTGGGAGTTGACTCCACCTCAGGCAATACCAATAGCGGTACCAGTAACAACACTTATTGGTACACCTCTAGTGGATATGCCTGGTTGTGTCAAGATTCATAAGGAGAATACTGGTAAGGATCCATCTATTAATAAGAATCTAGTTAATGATGATCCAAAAGGTAATACTACTCTATGTGATGGTGGTATGCCATACTTTGAACCAGTAAACTATGATGCACGTGAGTTAACGTGGCGAACAGTATATATGGATCAAGATGATGAGCCCGAAGGTATAAACACAGGGGATGTAGAAGCACCTGCTCCACCAGACACACCAGAAAGACCAAATACAGAGGAACCAGAAGGAGATCCTCCTTGTCCTGGTCCATTAGCACCACGTATAGGTGATGTAGCACAGAACCAGAAAGAGAAAGTATCTGGATTTGAATTGCAAAGGGATCCTAAGAACCCTGATGGTGTAAAAATATGTGTTACTCTCTATGAGGATATAGGTGCTGTAGAAGCGTACCTACCTAGTCCTCAGATTGTGACGACGACTGCGGTGATAGCGTCTGTGGCTGCAAGCTCTGCCCTACTTGCAAAACCCCTAGCTGATCTGCTGCTGAGGGTTGTGAAACCTGCTGTGAAGAAGGTGATTGCCAAGGTAAACGCCATCCTTGGAAAAACCCAGTACCGCCCGACTCAGGCTGAGCTGAAGACGAATGAGTATCGGAAGAAGAAGGGACTACTTGGGATAAACTTTGCGAAGAATCATCAGAAGAAGGAGAAAGCTCGGAAGAAGGCTGAGAAGAATCAGAAGAAGACTCAAAAGTAGGACGTGGTAAGTTGTGACTGTGTGGATGTAACTGTCCACCTGGATTTGTTACCACAACATCAGCACATACACTATGGTAGGGTGATGCTGGATGGAAAAATACCCCAGCCTTTTTGAGTTCACCACAGTTCTTAAGTCTTGCAAGTTCAAAATCTAATCTCTTATTAGATATCAATTGATTCTGCATATTGATCTGTGCTTGTGCAGCCTCGTGGCATTGCCTAACTAACTTACGATTTAATGGTATCGATAGTGTTGCAGATACACCTAAGTTTAAACTTTGATTGGCAGACATATCAGTTCTAACTGGTTTCTGCCATACAACTTCACCTGGATTATCTGGTACACCATCAGGTCCATCTACGTCCACCTGTATTTGTATATCATCTCCATCTTCAAACCATCTACTACCATCTGCTTTAGTTCTATTATCATACCAATCTTCCCAAGGGTAGTTCTTCACGGTAACAGTCTGTGTTGTAGTCCTACCAGTAAAGTCAGTCATATTATATTGTGGTTCATTATAAAAATCGACCCAGGGATCCTTCCGTGAGTCGGCAAATTGAACGTATGGTGTCACGTTGAATGTACTACCTTGACACTGTACACCACCACCATAAGTGTTAGTTATATATGGACCTTGTAAAACTTGTATTGCCTGGTTAGTTACTGAGCCAGAACTATTAGCTATAGGATTAGCAGTAGCACTTACGCCCCCAACGCCTTCAGCGAGAGCAGAACTAGTAGAAAACAAACTAGCACTAGTGACGCATAAAGCGGCTGCGGTTCTTGATAATCTTCTACTGACATTACCTATTGCGTAAACGTTGAAGTTGTGTCGGTGACTGATTTTACGGTGGTTACTCTTTGTATCAGGGTCTGGTTGGTTACCCCTGGTCCTTGATAGCTCTGGGTAAATTGAAAGGCTCCACCTGGGTTTGTTATCGTAAAGTTGTTTTGTTGTGAGAAGTCTAAGTTGTCGAACGAAGATGTTACGCTTCCTGTTACGGTTGCTTCTCCTGATCCGACGCTTGGATTCACTGTTACTGTTGATGTAGTCACGGCGGGATTCAACGGTTGATCGTTGTTGTCTATCCCTACCCCAGTCACTGAGTATTCCCATCCTGTTCTCATATCAATGGAATTTATTGTCTCCGTTATAGTAGATTCAGTCTCCGTATGGCTCGTCATCGAGCCCTGCTGAAAATTGGGGACCACAGGCACTGCAAGGGTTCTCAGCGGGAGACCAAAGAAACATACTAGTAGGAGTCCTATACGTTTCATTCTATATATGAACTATCTAACGGTCAGTTCAGATACAAACTGTGTTGTAACTGTTGAACCAGCACCACCAATAGCAGTTATTGTGGCACCGTTACTATCAACAGCAAAGTTGTGAGCACTGGTAACCTGAGCCTGTCCACTACCACCAGTACCAGCAGCAGTAGCATACTGATTGGAATATCCAGCAGTTGTAGTACCTGTAGTAGGTGCAGTGGTTACGATAGCGTCACCAGCAGTGAAACTAGATGTGTAGCTAAAGGCATTTCCAGCAACAGTTTGTGTTGCATCTGGTATAACAACTGTAGCAGCAGCGGTTGCACTTGTAGGAGCAACTAGACCACCCAGACTTGCACCAGCAGATCCACCAGACGGTGTTACCGTTGTGGTTACATTATTTCCTGACGTACTATAGGTTGTTCCTACTCTACTTACAGATGTACTAGCTGCGTCTACTTGTAATGCAGCACTAGTCGTCATCTTATGATATATGTCTGCTCTCGCTACACTTGCGGAGCTCATCAAAACCATTCCAAAAAGCAAGAGTGCCTTTTTCATAATTCCCCGATACCTTTCATCCCTATTTAGCCAAAAATCATACTCAAAACAGGTATTAATACGGACATCCGAATCACTGGTACGGTTGAACATTTGTACTATATGCACTAAATATAGGTGGTTGCCTTCGGGGACCACAAAACACAAACTCGCTTACTAAGGAGCTAAAACAATGACTGGACTTACAAAGTTCGTGTCCAAAGATATGGACGTGCTATTCGATGCTATCAACAAATATAGTGTCGGGATGGATGACACCATCAACAGACTTCACGCTTTTGGATTGAACCCTCAAGGTACCTCGTACCCTCCCTACAACATCATCAAAGAATCAGAGAACGAGTGGAAGATTGAAATGGCACTCGCTGGATGGAGCAAAGAAGATGTAGAGGTTTCAACTGAACGCAAACAACTCTTGATTAAGAGTACCAAGGATCAATCAGCAGATGAGCAAGGGGAATATACATTCAAGGGACTAGCAGCACGTGCATTCAGCAGGTCATTCAACTTGTCTGATGATGTGGAGATAAGTAACGTGGCATTCCATAATGGTTTGCTGACAGTTACTTTAACTAGAGTGTTACCAGAAGCACAACAGAGGAAAGTTTATGATATAGTATAGATAGTTTAACCGCATATCCAGAGTGAAGTTCGAAGATTATTACAAAGAATTTTGTGAGGTCTTTGGTCATCCACTCTGGATGCTGCCAATGATGTGTATAGGATTCTTCCTTATGGTAGAAGTCCTGCATACGAAATACCATATGGATGGTACAAAGGATGCACACGGATTCTGTGGCAGACAACAGTGGGTTAAGGATCTACAAGGAGATGATGAATGGTAGAACTTCTGGAACTACTAAAGGTGTCGATGACATTGGCTGCACTTTCTATAGCAGTACCTGCTGTCATTATTACTGGTACCGATGTGCCAGATATAGAACCGTTACTTGATCCACCTCAAGTAGTTGACAAGTCTGACAAGGAGTGATATATTATATTTGTTGAGAGCTCAACATAGGGAGTGACTGAATAATCTTTCTGGCAAATGCTGGATAAGGTGATGAGACACAGGTGGTGCTGCTGCGAAAGCAGAATCGACTTACCAGTCGGGTCTCAGGCAAGGACGTAAAACTTACTACTGTAGTAATGCCCGTTCTTTATTGGTATACAGGAATCCAATCTCCCACACTACTAACACAAAGGAAAAGAGTACTCAAAGGGTCGGTAATCCGACCCTTTTTTAATGTCAGGACTGAGTAATTATACTTGACAAAAAATTAATCTTTTATATATAATTATGTTACCTTTCTTAACAGAACAAAAATGGTTACTACAGAAGATGGCGGCAGACAGAATATGTATGCCAAAGAACCACAGGTACAAGTCATTGAAGAGAAGGATTGGAAGGAGGCAGAACTCCTTAATGGAAGACTAGCGATGATAGGTATCATTGCTGGAATAGGTGCGGTCGCAACAACAGGTCAGATCATTCCAGGCATATTTTAATGTCCGAATTTCAAATGGCACTTTTGTTTCCATTTGTACCTGTCATTGCCTTCCTTATCGTTGAATTTTTGTTAGAGATAACAGAACCAAGAGACGATGATGATGATCAAGGTGGTGGTGGGAAAATGATCCCTATTACTGTACCGTCAGGAGCCTAATGTATCAAATCATTTTCATTACTTTACTGTTCGGTTCAGTTTATTACGGTCTTCCGAACCTGTTTCTAGCTTTATGACTCACATACTAGCTGGTACCCTACTTCAGATCCCTTCTAGTGCACAGCCATTGGCTGAACTAGCATTCTTCATTACTATCGGCATAGGGCTTGACAAGTTTCAACTCATCTGATAGTATAAATAACTTAACATAAAGCACAGGACTCGAAACTATCGTAACCCTGCGTCGATGTTCAAAAATCACCCTAGTCGGGGGTGGTATCATCCGCAGGATTTTTTATTCTTGCGAGACACTTCACAAAAAAAATGTTTAAACCTCTAATCGCAGCACTTGCTGCATCTCCACTTATCGCTGGTTCTGCTTTTGCAGGTCCTTACGTTAACGTAGAAGCCAATGCTTCATATCCTGATGGGGATTATGATGCTGCTACTACAGACGTTCACTTCGGATTCGAAGGCGGCGAAGGTCAGTTAGGATATTACGTACAGGGCGGTCCTGCTTTCATCAACGATGGCGACGACACTACTACTGAGTTCTCAGGTAAAGCTGGAATCAGTGTTGCTGCTACAGAATCTCTAGGTGTTTACGGCGAACTCGCTGGAATCACTGGTGAAGCTTCTAACGAAGACGTTATCGACTGGTCTGCAAAGGTTGGTGCTAAGTTCACATTCTGAACCCTGCAATAAGTTGTATATATAAGGTACAACAGAAGAGAGAACCCCTAGGGGTTCTCTTTTTATTGGAGAATTTTAAATGAATTATTATGTAAACTGCACTCCAAGAGGAACAGATGATTATGAGAACATCTGTCTTGACATTCCGACATCTGATATGGAGGAAGTTTTATATTATGCTAGAGTACTATCAGATGAAAAGAATATTTCATCAAGGAAAGCCTTTGGCGATCTTGTTAAGGGTGTGTTCAATCAATTAATGGAAAAGAACTATGACCGTAAAAATCGTAAGAACCGCCGTAGGTGAAGACGTTATTGCTGATGTAAAAGAAGCCTATCCTAAACAAGATTCATACAGTCCTATAGGATATGTGCTGACCAATCCTTATACGGTAACAATTTCTGCAACTGCTGAGATGTTATTTGAGGAGGGTACCTCTGATAGTCCACAAAAGATTAATGATCTTAACTTGGAACTCTTTCCTTGGATACCTTTATCAGTAAATAATAATTGTCTGATGCAACTACATCAAGTATCAACAATTTATGATCCTCATCCAGAGGTTCTAGCAAAGTATGAAAAATTAACCGAGGCACATCACAATGAATCCGTTGAAAATAGTAGTCCTGAAGGATCACAGTCACCTGATGGGGGAACTGATTGAACTAGATGAGGAACCTAGTTACCTTATACAAAATTGTTATAAGATAACTGATGGTGAGTTCAGTACTTATCCACTGTACACTGATCAACGTGACATCTTCTTGACAAGTGACGTGATTCTTACTATAGTGGACCCCTCAGAAGAAACTACTACGAACTACAAGAAAGCCCTGTGACATACTATACTAACGTCACTCTGTTAGGCGATTCTATTCTCTGCCGTGGGTATGAAGATGGGTCGCCTATTTCATTCAAAGATATTATTAAGCCAACTCTCTTTGTACCTTCACCTAAGGGTACCTGGAAAACTTTGGAAGGTGAGACTATGGCACCTGTGAGACAGGATGGTGCCAGACGTGCTCGTGAGTTCATACAAAAGTATAAAGATGTAGAAGGATTTGCAGTATATGGTTACGAAAGATTTGTCTATCAATGGATAAGTGAGAAGTATCCTGGAGAGATCAGGTTTGATCTGAAGGATATGAGAATCTATACCATTGATATTGAGGTTGAATGTGAGAATGGTTTCCCTGATACTGAGGCAGCAGCAGAGAAGATACTATTAATTACCATTAAAGATTTTGCTACAGGTAAGTTTATTACTTGGGGTACCAGAGAGTATCACGGTGAGAATGAGTACCGTGTCTTCTCTGATGAGCAGGATATGTTAACAGATTTTATACAGTTCTGGGTACATAATACTCCTGATATTATTACTGGATGGAACTGTAACCTATATGATATACCTTATATCTGTAGGAGAATAGATCGTATCCTTGGTGACAAATGGATGAAGTCCTTGTCTCCTTGGAACAAGGTTAATATGAGAGAGGTTTACATAAGAGGGCGTAAGAACCTTGCTTATGATATACTAGGTGTGTCCATACTGGATTACCTAGACCTCTATCAGAAGTTTACCTACACAAACCAAGAGAGTTACCGTCTCGATCATATTGCTACGGTTGAACTTGGTGAAAAGAAACTAGACCACTCAGAGTATGAGAATTTTAAAGCGTTCTATACTAATGACTGGGATAAGTTTGTGGAGTATAACATCCACGACGTTGAGTTGGTTGACAGACTAGAACAGAAGATGAAACTTCTGGAACTTGCTGTCACTATGGCATTTGATGCTAAGGTAAACTTTGAAGATGTGTATTCACAGGTAAGAATGTGGGACACCCTTATATACAATTATTTAAAGGAGAGAAAGATCTGTGTCCCGCCAAAACAAGAAGCAAAAAAGGATGATAAGTACGCTGGAGCGTATGTCAAGGAACCAAAGCCTGGTTTATATAATTGGGTTGCTAGCTTTGACCTCAACAGTCTCTACCCTCATCTTATTATGCAATACAATATTTCTCCAGAAACGCTTGCCGAAAGGAGGCACCCCGATGCCAGTGTTGAAGGACTGCTTAGTCAACAAGTCAGGATCAGTGGAGATTATGCCGTGTGTGCCAATGGAGCCCAATATCGCAAAGACATTCACGGGTTCCTCCCAGAGATGATGCAGAGGATTTATGATGACCGTACGATATATAAGAAAAAAATGCTCGCTGCCAAAAGGATGTATGAAGTGGAGCCAAACCCCTCGTTACAAAGAGATATTAGTGCATTCAATAACATCCAAATGGCTAGAAAAATACAACTCAACTCGGCTTATGGTGCCATTGGAAATCAGTACTTTAGATACTATAACTTATCTAACGCTGAGGCAATTACTCTTAGTGGGCAGGTATCGATACGGTGGATTGAGGGTAAAATGAATACCTATTTAAACAAAGTACTTAAAACTGAGGACACTGATTATGTTATTGCTTCTGATACCGATTCCATTTATCTTAACTTGGGTCCTCTGGTTGAAACTGTATTCGAGGGCAGAGAGAAAAGCGATCAAAGCATTGTTAGGTTCCTTACGAAGGTGTGTGACGTGGAACTTGAAAAGTATATACAAAATTCTTACGAAGAACTGGCAACCTATGTAAATGCTTATGATCAGAAGATGATTATGAAGCGTGAGAATATAGCAAACAAAGGTATCTGGACAGCGAAGAAGAGATACATTCTTAATGTATGGAACAGTGAGGGTGTACAGTACAATGAACCTAAGTTAAAGATGATGGGTATTGAGGCAGTCAAGTCCTCCACCCCTGCTTCCTGTCGTGTAGCTATTAAGGAAGCATTGAATGTTATTATGAACGGTACCGAGGATGATGTACAACAATATATCTCTGGGTTCAGAAATAAATTTGAATCCCTTCCTCCTGAGGACATAGCATTCCCTAGAGGATGTAACAACCTTGCTAAGTTTACCTCTCCAAATGCAATCTATACTAAAGGTACTCCTATTCACGTACGTGGTGCTCTACTATATAATTTCCACGCTAAGAAGAATAAGATAACACATAAGTATCCTTTAATCCAAGAGGGTGAGAAGGTTAAGTTCCTTTACTTACGTACACCCAATATGATTCAGGAGAATGTAGTGTCATTCTTCCAGACGTTACCAAAGGAATTTGGACTTGACAAGTCTATAGATTATGACTTACAATTCCAGAAGAGTTTCCTTGATCCCTTGCAGGTTATTCTTGATACGATTAACTGGAAGGCAGAGAAGATAGCAACCCTTGAGGACTTTTTTGTATGAGCAATTTTTTAAATGATGTAGTAAAGGACATTGGTAATGAGTACGCTTCTGTTGTTAGTGATGGTGTCGCTGCTGGTGACACTGGTTCGTTTATCGATACAGGTTCGTACATCTTTAACGGACTTGTCTCAGGAAGCATCTTCGGAGGAATCCCTGCTAATAAGATCACAGCTATCGCAGGTGAGTCGAGCACAGGTAAAACTTTTTTCTGTCTTAGTGTCGTACATCACTTTCTCCAATCTAATCCTGATGCTGGCGTTATTTACTTTGAGTCTGAGAGTGCTATAAGTAAGAAGATGATTGAGTCACGTGGTATAGACTCTCAACGTATGATGATAGTACCTATCACTACCGTACAGGAGTTTCGTACCCAATCAATAAAGATATTGGATAAATACTTGCAGCAGGATGAAGCAGATCGACAACCATTGATGTTTGTTCTTGACTCTCTTGGTATGCTAAGTACCACCAAGGAAGTAGAAGACTCGGAAGCAGGTAAAGAGACACGTGATATGACACGAGCTCAAGTTGTGAAGTCAATCTTCAGAGTCTTAACCCTTAAATTGGGTAAAGCAAATGTCCCCCTTATTGTTACCAATCATACCTACGATGTTGTCGGCAGTTACATCCCTACTAAAGAAATGGGAGGCGGTTCTGGTCTCAAATATGCCGCGTCTACGATCATATATCTCAGCCGCAAAAAGGAAAAGAGTGAGAAAGAAGTTGTTGGAAACCTTATTAAAGCTAAGACAGCAAAGTCAAGACTTACTAAAGAGCACGCGGAAGTAGAGACGAGATTGTTCTACGATGAACGAGGACTGGACCCCTATTACGGACTACTCTCACTTGGAGAAAAATACGAAGTATTTAAAAAAGCTGGAAACAGATATGAGATTGGAGAGGCAAAAGTTTATCCGAAAAATGTTTATGATCATCCTGAGAAGTATTTCACCAAGGAGGTTCTTCAAGCGTTAGATGAGTGTGCACAAAAGGAGTTCTCATATGGAAGCTGAGCAACATTTTATTAGGGTATATGAAGATGCCCTAAGGGAAGATGTATGTAAGAATACTATTCGTTTATTTGAAGAACAGATACACGAAGAGATAGATGATGATGGTCGTCCCAAATTTAAACAGTGGAACCTAACACAATTTCTCGATGAGAATAGTGATGAAGGTCACTCTAAGGTACACGCTGACTATAGTATTATACAGCAGTGTCTTATAGAATCTTGTCATTACCACGTACAGCAGTATATGGATGATGTAGATTGTCGTGACTTCTTCCCTGCTCGTTCCCAGATGGAACAACTTAGAGTTAAAAAGTATTGTAAGGGTACCGATGATAGGTTTGAAATGCACGTTGACGTGGGAGATCATCAAAGTGCTAAGAGATTTTTAGCTATTCAATGGTACCTTAATGACGTAGAAGAGGGTGGTGAAACAGAATTTCGCAATGGATTGCAGATTAAACCTAAAGCTGGTACACTATTAATCTTCCCACCATTGTGGACTTACCCTCATAAGGCTAACCCTGCTGTATCTGACAGCAAGTACATAGCCACTACGTACACACACTATGTCTAGTAATGTTGAATCTATGATCGTTAATTCCCTTCTGTATAATGAAGGGTATGTTCGTAGGGTCTTACCTCATTTGAAAGATGAGTATTTTGAGGAACTTAATAATAAGATTGTATTCGATGAGATTAATAAGTACTTCACTAAGTACGATGCTATTCCTACTAAGGAAGCATTGAGTATTGAGTTAGAAACACGTAGTGATTTAACTGGTGACACATATACTACTATAGTAGATTGGTTAGGTCATAGTCAGGATGAACCACACGAATTAAAATGGTTATGTGATACTACAGAGAAGTGGTGTAGAGATCGTGCAGTATACAATGCACTATTAGAATCTATTCAGATTGCTGACGGTAACTCTGAGACAATGGGACGTGATGCTATACCATCTATCCTTACAGATGCATTGTCTGTTAGTTTTGATAACTCAGTAGGTCACGATTACCTATATGATTCTGATGAGAGATTTGAATTTTATCATCGTGTAGAGGAGAAGATACCATTTGATCTTGAGATGTTTAATAAGATCACTAAGGGTGGTCTAGGTAATAAGACATTAAACATTGCCCTAGCTGGTACTGGTGTAGGTAAGTCACTGTTCCTATGTCATACTGCTGCGTCTCATTTGATGCAAGGTAAGAATGTATTGTACATTACCCTTGAGATGGCAGAAGAAAAGATAGCAGAACGTATTGATGCTAACCTTCTCAACGTTAACGTACAACAGTTAGAGACTCTTCCTAAGATTATGTTTGATCAGAAGATCACACGGATATCTAAGAAGACACAGGGTCGTTTGATTGTTAAAGAGTACCCTACTGCCTCAGCACATTGTGGACATTTCAAAGCACTGTTGCAAGAGCTATCAATTAAAAAGTCCTTTGTACCTGATATAATATTTGTAGATTATCTTAACATCTGTTCTAGTACGAGGTTCAAAGGTGCGATTGTCAATTCTTATACGTATGTTAAAGCGATTGCTGAAGAGCTTCGTGGTCTTGCTGGAGAGTGTAACGTACCGATTGTCAGTGCTACTCAAACTACTCGTTCTGGGTTCGCTTCTAGCGATCCTGACCTTACCGACACATCTGAATCTTTCGGACTTCCTGCTACTGCTGACCTTATGTTCGCTCTCATTTCTAGCGAGGAATTGGAAGGAGAAGGAAAGCTAATGGTTAAGCAGTTGAAGAATAGATATAATGACCCTACAATGAATAAGAGATTTGTAGTTGGCATTGACAGAAACAAGATGAGGTTGTATGATTGTAAGGATCAAGCCAAGATTATTGATTCTGGTCAGAAGGATGATGAGTCCGATGATAACATAGTCAATGTCTTTGGGAAAAGTAAATTTAACGATTTTAAAGTATGACTATCGATGTAGAAGGAATGCCCAATGATTTTCCTGGCTTTGGTACCCCCTCAGCTAAGAAAGTTGTTGAGAAAGCAACCCATAAAGAGAAGTTAGAAATCGATCTTGATAAGTATATCGATTTTGTTGACCTCGTAACAAGTGATCCCTCTAAGGATTACGATTCACTATTAAAAAGGTACGAGGAGCTACATAAAGCAGGATGTAAAATTGAAAGACTAGATACCGCTGCCTCAGGGTTAGTTGCTGAAGCAGGTGAGTTTATGGAACTTGTTAAAAAGATTAAGTTTCAGGGCAAAGAATATAATGCAGATGTCCGAGATCATTTGATGACAGAACTGGGTGATATATTATGGTACAGTGCTCAAGCTTGTCTCGCTTTAAACTTAAGGTTAGAGGAAGTATTCTTCCGCAATACTGTTAAGTTAGCAGCAAGGTATCCAGAAGGTGAATTTACCGTTACTAAATCCGAGAACCGAGCTGAAGGTGATCGGTAACCTAGACCAATGACCGAAGAGATGATAAAAAACATCTCCTATACAAAAGAGGAGGTGGATAAATTAATCGCTGCTGCTGTTGATGAGGCACGTGCAATTGATGAGAAGTCAATGGCAGAGCATAATTTTAAGGCTACTATTATTAGTATGATCCTTGGATTTATATGCCTAGCATTATTTGTTGACGGTCTTCTTCGTATCCTTGGTATCATTCCACCATTTATGGACATAGATGTAAGTGTTGTTGATGAAATAATTGAGAGAGTGGAGAGCGATGTGATACCATTAGTACAAGATGCAGCCACCAAAGCACAGAGGTACATACCAGGACGATGATTTTTTGGATTGGATTCTTCGTTATGTTTTTCAATGAAGGCTTCGTTATGATGAGGCACGTGTCACCGTGGTTCGCAAGACGTAGGCAAGGATTCATTGATAGATTTGGTGCGAATGTATGGTATAGATTTCACGGTACCCTAGACTATCTTTGGATGGGACTTGTGACCTTAGGGTTGATAGTAAACTCTAGTAGGATACTACACATAATGGTACTACTAACCTTCTGGACTCTTGCTTGGTTAATCTTTTATCTACCTAGGTGGATTAAAAAATGACAACCTATATGCAAGGTGGTGGTGAACCCATCTATGAATTCATTCTTCCTGATGAGTGTATAAAAGAAGCCAATGAAGCCATCGATCAATGGATGGCATTAGATATTAGGGGACCTGAGATAACAAATGTAAAAGCAAGACAGACCGAGTGGAATCTACAGATGCCTAAGACTGTAGAGTTCACTTGTTTGTGCTGTAAGATGATATCTAATTTAGTATATGGTACAGGTGGTAGAGTTTTTGGTGGACTCAATGATGGTACCAATGATATAGAATATTATACAAGAGATGTATGGGGTGCTGATTATTCTCACGGAGATTATACTCTACCTCATTGTCATTTTCCAGCAGACTTCTCTGCTGTAGGATTTTTAAAGTTGGATGAGGGATGCTCACCTGTTATATTTGATCTCGCACAATACCATCCAGCAGAGAGACAGTTGATTATATTTGATGGTAAATTAAAGCATAGTGTACCACCTACTCCTGCTAATAGGAGAGTGTTTGCTATGAATTTATACAAGGAGCCAGGTACATTCTAATGAACTTGCAACCTATCTTTGCTAGTTTTCTAGCACAAGAGGTTCTTCCTGTAGATTGTGACAAGATTCTCCAATACTGTATTGATCTTGAGAAGAGTAGACCTTCCTACCATACAAATGGGTGGCAAAGTGGTCCACTAGAAGAAGATATTCCAGAACTAACTGACTATATTAATAGTAAGATCCCACATTTTTCTGAACTGTACGGTTTATCTGAGAAAGCAAACCCACAGATTAGTGACTTCTGGATCAATAGGAATAGTTTTGGACCACAGAATGCTCACAATACAGAACCACATATCCACGCTAATCATTGGATTAGTTTTGTATTTTATCCAGAGGCAGATGAAAACACTGCACCACTTATCCTTGCTAATCCACATAGTGCCATAGAGTACACGGTACCTAGAGACTTGATACGAGAAGTTAATAACTGGAACAGTCACAGGATGATTGTAAAACCTGTCACAGGACTCTTGGTTGCATTTCCTAGTTGGATTATGCATTGGATTGATCAGTCACCAGTACCTCAAGACAGGTACAGCATCGCCTTCAACGTTACCCTATCCCATATACATTCTAAATAGTACCGTGGAGACCTGCGGAACTAATGGCAAATATCACCATAGGTGAACTTAATAAAAGTGTAGATTACTGGACTACCTTTAATTCTATGATTAAAGACCATAAACCATTTAAGGTTATAGATGGTTTGGATTGGGGTAAAAAGACTGTCACGATTAATGCCGATGATCCTAGGTGGAAAAAGATAAAGACACCTGATGATCTTTCAGCTGCTTTCCAAGGTACGGGTAAAAAAAATCGTAGTGTTGTCCTACCTGTTTATACTGGTGCGTATGGTACATCTGCTGAAACAGATATTATTCTCACGCATTTACATAAGGATAATATTAAACAGACGACTAGAGCAAAATATAATTTGGGTAATGTAGCTGAAGGTATACTAGCAGCAGCTATGGCTGCTAGGTTTGAGAAGAAGGATAAAGATATTACTGTTACTGACCTAGCAGCAATGATACATCGTTGTATCAACGCTAAGACAGTTAACCATATAGAGTTAACATTTAAATCAAAGAACTTTATACCACCTGGATATAAGGGTGGTGCTGTACCTGATGATGATGTAATACTATTCATTAAATTAGCAAAGGCAGATCTAGACTTCTTCTGTAGTAAGAAACCAACTGAAGTAACGACAAGAGCACGTATGTATAAGAGTTGCTGTCACTATTGTAATGGTAATGAGATCAGTACACTAGCCACAGAGTGTTATACAAATCTGATGTATGATAATATTAAAATTGAAGCTGATGGTAACAGTAATCAGAAAGGAACTAAGGTTGATATAAAATTACATATCAATGATGATATAGAATTTCCTATCAGTGGTTCACGTGGAGAGAAGATGGATATCACACAGGTATCATTGAAGAGATCTGTAGGACAGTTTGGACAGACTGGTGGATGGGATCTGGATAAACAGACATTCTTCTGGTCTCAATTGATGAATAGAGATCCAGCAGGTGATCAGACAGTGGTTAATAATTGGGCTAAAGCATTAAAGAAAGGTGAGATAGAACAGCAACGTTGCATCCACGCTGTACAGGTAGCATATGATTGGGCTTTCAAGCAGATAAAGAAGGATGTTAAAGGTCCTTCAGCAGCAGATTTCTTTGGGAGGTTGGATAGAGGTATAAATTTCTTTGCTACTAAGGGTGAAAAGAATGTTAAGATCGTAGAACTGGCAGGGGATGTTTCAATTGTTTACGATTTCAGTAGACTGGGTGCTTTGCTGGAGGGTGGACAGTTAGAATTAGAAGTGAAGATGTCTAGTTCTGCTACCACCAACTTCAAGTCATACCAAATGCCAGACAAACCTATCATCCAGTTACTTGATAAGAATGCTAGTGGTGATGATAGTAAGAGATCTTTAATCAACTTACGTCTGAAGTTTGAAGCAGCAGCAAACAAAGGTAACGGATACTTCCGTAACCTAGTAGAAAAAGGACCACGACTCAAGAATTATCTTTCATTAAATGTCTAAGAATACCCACCTCGAACACCTTGAAGATGACATCCTGAACAATGGTTCAGCAGGAGGTAAGAATGCTATCAACTTCCTGAACTCATTAGGTAAGATGTTGACAGGACCATCTAGCAGTAGTATAAATGTTACTACTAAATGGGATGGTGCACCTGCTGTAGTATGTGGTACCGACCCTGAGAATGGAAAGTTCTTTGTAGGAACTAAGTCAGTCTTTAATATAAACAATCCAAAAATATGTTATTCTGATGAACTGGTTGACTTCTACTATGAAGCAGGAGAATTAAATAAGAAATTAAAAGCGTGTTTAAAGTATCTTCCCTCTCTTAATCTTACAGGAATACTACAGGGAGATCTATTGTACACTACTGATAAGACAGTAGGACAAGTTAATGGTGAGTCTTGTGTAGTCTTTCAACCTAATACAATCACGTATGCTATACCATCTACCAGTCCATTAGGTGCAAAGGTAAAGGCAAGTTCATTGGGCATAGTATTTCATACCAAATATACTGGTGCAACAATGAGTGAACTTACTGCAACGTTTGGAGTGAAGACACCTGCTAGTAGTGCAACTGTACACGTATTCTCTTCAAACTTTACTGATGCTACTGGTGCTTCACAGTTTACTGCAGCAGAGAAGACAGCATATAATGCAGCAGTTAATCGTGCTAGTGGATCTCTTAAACAAGCATCAGCTTTTCTTGATATCCTAAAGGATACTGGTCAGGGTAAGTTTATGTTAGCAGTGATGTTTAAACAGTTCTTTAACTCATACATCCGTTCAGGTACCAACCTTACAAATACCAAGGCTGTTACCGCTAACTTTGCAAACTATTATCAGCAAGCACTTACTAAACAAATCAATTCAGTTAAGACTGCTAGTGCTAAAGGTAAGTGGGAGAAGGTACAGGCAGATGGATTGAAATTTATCAAGACATATAATAGAGCCATATATATGACTGTGGCTTCTTATTTAAACCTCATTTCTGCTAAGAATATGGTAGTCAAGAAACTGTCTAAAGTACAGGACATTGGTACCTTTATTCGTACAGACGATGGGTATAGGGTCACTGCTCCAGAAGGATTTGTTGCTATAAAATCTGGTACTTCTTTGAAGTTAGTAGATAGAATGGAATTCTCTAAGTCGAATTTCACGGTAGCAAAGAACTGGGGATGAATAAATAGATAGAGGAAACGACGTTAGATTAGATGAAATTTACTAACTTCATTGCTGAAGCTAGGACTGTTGCTGGAGAGACCGCTGCTAAGAGAGGTCTGTCACACGTTGGTCACGGCTATTATGCAGACAGATCTGGTACTATAGTTGCTAAATCAGAGGGCGGTCAAAGACTGGTACCTGTTGATCCACAGGAGGCAGAGGTTGTACAACAAGATGCTGCTACTGGATATGAAGAAGATGAAGCTAACGGTAGTGTAGAAGATAAAGGTGAAGTTGCAATGACATTTGGTCGTTTCAATCCTCCTACCATTGGTCACGCTAAAGTATTTGATAAGGTGGCTTCTGAATCAACAGGAGAGTATAGAATTTATCCATCACGTAAGGTGGATCCAAAACAGAATCCTCTTCAACCAGTTGAGAAGATTAACTTTATGAAGAAGATGTTTCCTGAGCATTCTGATGCTATTCAGAATGATGAGAAGATGGGTAACATTTTTGATATATTAAATGCATTAAATGAAGAAGGTTATACTGCTATTAAGATGATAGTTGGTGATGATAGGGTGTCTGAATTCAGTTCACTACTAGAAAAGTATAACGGTGTAGCATATAACTTTGAAGAAGGATTAGAGGTCACGTCTGCTGGTGCTAGAGATCCTGATGCTGAAGGTGCCGAAGGTATGTCAGCGTCTAAGATGAGAGCATTTGCTGCAGAGGGTGACTTAAAAGGTTTTGCTAAGGGTATCCCTGGTGGGGATGAGTCTTTGGCATCTAACTTAATGAATGCTGTACGTAGAGGTATGGGTGTAACTTCTGAAGAGAAGACACCATCTGGTGAACCTAAGAAGACTGAGAAGGTGACCGAACTCTGGAAGATCGCACCTAAATTTGATCAGGAAGGTTTACGTGAAGCATACGTTAACGAAGAAGTATTCCAGATGGGTTCTCTAGTAGAACACAATGACACTGGAGTACAGGGTGAGGTAGTGTACCGTGGAACCAACTATGTAATCTTTGAAGATTGCCACGGTTGGAGATTCCGTGTATGGTTGACCTCCCTTACTGAAGTAACACAGAATGATGTTGATCCTGATGAGCAACATTTCTCTGCTGACGATCATAGTGGTAACACTTGGAAAGTTGGAACTGATACATATAGGAAGGCACTACAGGATATGACTCCTGGTCAAGCCACTGGCAGGTTTACTACTATGCCAGCTGTCAGTAAAAAGTTCAGCGATTTCAGAAAAACTAAATAGTACTATCGGAAAATTTAATCCAATGGATCTCAAACTTGCAGGAAGACTGCTAAAATACAATCCAGCAGATGTAACTAGAGCAACATATGTAGTGGAATACGCAGAGCGTAACTACTCTACTGTTGAAGCTCAACAGATGTACATCGATGCTAGTCTGAAAGAGACTATCGCTTGCAAGGAGATTGCTGGTATACTCCGAGAGAAGACTGCATTAGCAGCCACTATTGATACTAAACCATCTGCAGCCTCAGGTAAGATCGATACGATCAAGGAACCTAAGACTACTGAAGGTCCAGTGAACGCTAACCAAAACTCAATCAAAGCCAAGGGGGATGCGAAGAAAGCTGCGGGTTTTAGCGGTGGTGTCAAGAACACGGGGCTAGTTGACACCAAGGAACAAGTTGAAGACCTCGGAGAAGAAGGTTATGATCGTATTAAAGACAGGAAGAGAGAGTTAGGACTCCCAGGACCTGGCGATGGAGACGAACCTTCTAATAGAAAATCCACTGGTGGTACCAAGGGGTTAACACCAGAAGAACAAAGAAAGGCTCAGGCTAATTCACAGAAAGCATTCAAACTTACTGTTAAGAACCTACGAGCTAAGTATGGTCACAATGCTGTCCTTACAAATAAGGAAGATGTTACCATAGAAGGTGAGCAACTAACTGAAGCTCCCAACAAGCATTCAGCACGTCCACACGTTGCTGTACAAGCTCCTCAAAAGGAGAAACCAGGTAGAGATGCTGGTGCTATAGCGAAGAAGCGACTTGCTTCTAAGCCTAAGCCTAGTGTTAAAGCCCAAGCAAAAGACGTTGCCAAGTCTGCTGGATCAGCCGTTAAGAAGACGGTCAAGGCAGTCGGTAAGAAAGCAGCACAGACTGCTGGCAAAGTCGCAGGTGAATACTCTGCTGCCAAAGAGAAAAGTAAGAAGGCAGCTCTAGAGAAATCATCAACCAAGTCTTCCTCGTCATCTGATTCAGATAAAAAGTCAGAGACACACAGGAAAGGTGAGGAACTTCTGAATAAAATCCGTGCTTCTGGCGGTCAGAAAAAAGACTCCTCATCATCTACTTCATCTTCAAAATCATCGGATTCTAATCCGAGTAAAGGTCCCAAGGCACCAACTATAGTCACAGGTGGGGACAAGAAGAAGGAAAGTAGCTCGTCGTCTTCCTCTAGCAGTGGAAGCACATCCAGCGGTACCTCATCATCTAAAGGTGGTGGCGTTAAACGTGCCGTTAAAAAGACAGTTGGTATCACAGCACGTGCTGTATCCAAAGCGTCTGGATATGTAGCTAGCAGGATGGGTGAAGAAACCACTTTGGAAACCACTATGGACCTATCAAGAACAGAAAGAATTCGGAGAATTCTGGGCGAGCAAGAGACAAAACGCCACGACCAGAATAATCTAAGGGATCCTGAAGCTCAATCTTGGAGAGACAGATTAGGATTCGATTTACAGGAGGACAATCCAACTCCTGAGCAACAGAAGAAGAGAGATGTCTTGAAGCAAACCAAGTCACTCACTAACAAAGGAAAGCATAAAGAGGCTTCCGCATTATTCAAGAAACACTTCCCTAATTTTGGTAAGTAGTATGGACTTAAGCGAAAAGAAATCAAAGATTATTATCAATCCTAAAAAAGAGGACTTGATGAAGGAATCTATACGTGCCATTGTTAAGGCAGATATCGAATCGCTTAGGGTACCACGTAAAAGATCTTCTGAGGTTATACATAATTCAGATATCTGATTGAATTATGATTAATTTTTTAATGCCTATTGCTATCAGCATAATTAACAAGGCTGTTGATAGAATACCCGAAGATCTTGACTCTGTAATTAAAGATTTTCTAATTAAACTGCTAAAGAAAGCAGCAGCAAAGACTGGTAACAAAGTAGATGACGAACTTGTTGTCGCTCTCCAGAAGGCACTGCTTGAATCATAGTGGTTATAAATAATAAAACGAAGTAACAAATCTCTGGAGATACCAATGGCAGTCCACGGAAAAATAGACGCTGCAGCCTTTAGTAATACTATAGGGGTCACCAACGGTGACGCTACAGTATCTAAAAACGCTGGGGACACTGTAGTTGTAGGTGATGTACTTAATATTAGTAGTGTAAACTACATTGTTAAGCAAGTAACCAGTACTACATCAATAGAATTGCATAAGAATTATGCAGGAAGCACAGCAACAGTTGCTGCTGCATCCGTTATAAAGAGAACTCCTCCCAAGGCAGTTGCAGAATATGTAATTGTTGGTGGTGACTCTAACTCATACGATCTAGTCTTTGTTGACACAACTGAGGATAGCATCGCATCAAACAAGACCCGTGGTATTTCTGGACCTGGTTGGTGGTTGTATAGAACATATCAATCCCACAATGGTGACACTAAGCACAAGGCAGAATGCCTAGTACCTCTGAAGGTTGCTGCTGGTTCAGCAGGTGACTTTGCTCAGGATACTATTGACGCTGATGTACTTGAGACTATTACAGTTGGTACACAACCTGCAAACTCTACTTCTTCTAGTGGAGCTGGAACATTCGTTGCTGCTGCAACAGTGGATCAGTCTGGTACCATCACATACAAGTGGCAACGTCAGACAGCATCCGCTACTACTCGTTGGGTAGATGTTAAGGCTGATCTTGATGCTGGTATCACATACGCAGACTTCGCTACAGCAACACTTGCTTATAGTAGTTTAGGTGGTACCACACTAAACGGTTACAAGTATCGTTGCATATTCAACACCAGTAAGGGTGCTGAGACCAAGAGAACAAATGGAGCAGCGACGCTAACATTCGGTAGCTAAAACTTAAGTATTTGTTATGAATTTTTCTGTGTTAAATGCGGACAACTTTATGATGTTCGCAATGAAACATTATGATAACCCCCAGTCTGTGACTTACGACGATTTTTTAGAGGATATGATGAGGTTTAAATACCTCAAACGCCTCTTCGGTAGGTACGTAAAGGCTGGGGTTTTGCGTAATCATTTGATCTTGAATCATTTGATAGTACTTTTTAATGTATTTGGTGAGGCAGCCATACCTTTATTGGTCTTTAAGATTGAACGAGAGTATTGGTCTATACTAAAAACGTACCTAGTGTACCTTAATAGATTGCCAGAACCCAGTGGGGTTTTAGATATTGTTGCGATTGATCCACAAATTTCTAATGAATTAAGTAGACTCTAATGGATAAAGAAGAACTACAAACAGAGGAATCCATCAAGGATAAGATGGAGAAGGCTTTTAAGAAGGGTTCTAAAAGACACAGAGTTGCTGTACAAAAGAAGAAAGAGAGAGAAGGTAAGGCTGTTAACTATAGTACTATGGCTCAGTCCTATGAACCAGATGGTGAAGCAGATCTAGTAGAAGAACCAGAAAGAACTACTGCATACAAAGCAATGCAGAAGAAGTTATATCCTAGAGGGTCTACAATAGATGCAAAGACTGGTAAAGATAATGCTACTTCAGGTCAGATGGGTGGATTTCGAAAACAAATAAACCGTGGTAGAAAAAGAAAAGTAATGGCAGAGTTTGAACCAGAGTTAGAGATGGTAGAAGATACTGGTTCAGAACAGAAAGCAGCTATTAAGGATGCTATCCTACAAAGAAAGGAAGCCCTTAAGAAGAAGATGAAAGCAAGATTAAACAAAGAGGATTGGAAACCAGAGATAGAACATAGTAAACTGGGTGATGCTGTTAAGAAGAAGAGAGAGAAGAAGAGGAAGGAAGCAGAGTCTAGTCTGCCACCTCATCTTAGATTAGATGTGATGAAGAAAGCATTTGCTCATACTAATGAGGAAGTTGTTAAGGAAGAAGGTGCTCCTACTATGAGCACTGGTAGTACTGCAACTGCTGCTGGTTTCAGTGATCAATCTGATGAGAATGGTCCTACTGCTGGTCTAAGTGCACCTCTAGGTGGACTAAAAGGAAAACCAAGAGGCAGAGGTCCTAAGTTAAAGAAACAAAAGTACAAGTGTAGGACTGATGAGATCGGTAACAAGATTTGTACTACTGAAGCTCACCTTATGGGTGACTCAAAGAAAGTAAAGATTATGTCTGGTGTACACGACACTAGATACTGGCCACACATTGTGGAACTAGACGGTACACCAGGTACCGACTTTGTATTCTATGGTCGCAGTCCTGCTGATGTTAAGTTAAGACTGAGAAAGATCTATAGACCAGAGCAACATAAGAATATGAAGGTAAAGAGAATTTCTCCTGGAGAGGCTATCAAGTACCATTGGAATAAAAAACTAGAAGCATCCTAAGGTACAATGGAGAACATCAACACAGCCATTATAGAGAGGCTGGAACGTGTCGTTACCACTCTGCAAGAGAACTCAGTAAAGATGGGTCAACTTCTTGCTGTCCATAATGAGAAGCTTGACAAACAGGATGAAGTTGATAAAGTATTATTTGAGAAGTTAGATAGTAATCGTAGACTGGTTGAGAGAGAAACAGATTTAATTAAGAAAGGATGTGAAAGGGATATTCGTAAGGTAGATGAGAGATTACAGGTGATGGAGAGGAAGATGTGGGGTATATTTGGTGGACTAGCAGTGATTAGTTTCCTAGTTAGTGTACCTGGTCAGCAGTTAATGAAACAGTTGACACAACCACCAACACCTGCTACAGTAACACCAGTCGTGAATATGGTGTGAGTTTCATTGATGTCAAGTACGCTAGGATCGTTGGTCCTCGTCTTGATAAGTTTAAAGAAAAAAAATCAAACCTATACAATTTTCGATGCCCTTATTGCGGTGACTCTCAGAAACAGAAGTCAAAAGCAAGAGGGTATTTCTTTGAGAAGGGATCTGATTTAATATATAAATGTCACAACTGTGGTGTGGGTAGAACTCTAGGTAACTTCCTTAAGGATCACGCTAGAGATCTCTATGATCAGTACGTTATGGAGAGGTACCGTGATGGTTTAACAGGTAAAGGAACACGTGTTGCTGAGCCATCATTTAATAATGTTACCACAACCAAACCGATCTTTAAAACTGGTAATAATCTTCCAAGTATTGCAAGTCTAAATAAAGAACATCCAGCGAGATCATACCTTGAAGATCGGAAGATTCCAAGTGGAAAACTTAACAAAATTTACTACGCCGATAAGTTCAAGAGATATGTTAACACTCAAAAGCAAACGTTCGAGAGCCTCACTAATGATCGACCTAGAATAATCCTTCCCTTAATAAATGACGATGGAAAATGGTTTGGGTTTCAAGGTAGATCCTTGTTACCTAAGTCAACGATGAGGTATATTACTATCATCCTTGACGAGTCTAAACCTAAACTTTATGGACTTGATAGTGTAAATTATGACAAACCAATTTTCATCGTGGAAGGACCGTTTGATTCCCTCTTCTTGGATAATTCCATTGCGATGGCTGGGAGTGACGTTAATATTCGGTCGCTTGGTTGGAGCAATTATATTTGGGTTTATGATAACGAGCCTCGTAACAGACAAATCATCGATAGAATCTCAGCCGCCATCGACAGAGGAGATAAAGTAGTTATCTTCCCTGATCATATTGTTGAAAAGGACATCAATGATATGGTACTTGCTGGACATAATGTAAACTCCTTGGTACAATCTAATACGTACTCAGGCTTAGAAGCAAAACTAAAACTAACTAAATGGAAGAAGGTATGAACGTAATCAAAAGGGATGGTGAAACCACTCCTCTCAACCTCGATAAGATTCATAAGATGGTTGAGTTTGCCTGTGAAGGACTCGCAGGAGTCTCTGCCTCTCAGGTAGAGATGAATTCCAATTTACAATTGTTTGATGGTATAAAAACCTCTGACATACAGGAGATCTTAATCAGATCTGCTAATGATTTGATCACGTTAGACAATCCTAACTATCAATTTGTGGCATCACGTCTTCTACTCTTTAGTATACGCAAGCAGGTGGTACCAGGTTGGGAAGAAGGGTTCCCTCATTTATTAGATCACGTAGAAGAGTGCTCTAATGCTGGTGTTTATGACCCTGGTATCCTCTCTAAATATTCAACAGGAGAATGGAACCTACTCAATGGTTTCATTGACCACGAAAGGTGTATGGGATTTACCTATGCTGGATTGCGACAAGTTGTTGACAAATACTTGGTGCAGGACAGAAGTAGTGGTAAACTATACGAGACACCACAATATATGTACATAATGGTGGCAGCAACGCTGTTCCAAGACTACCCTACAGAAACGAGACTCGATTATGTCAGACGATACTACACAGCAATCAGCAAAGGAAAAATCAACGTCCCAACACCCGTCCTCGCAGGTGTCAGAACACCCATTCGTCAATTTGCATCTTGTGTTCTGGTTGATGCTGATGACACCCTCGATAGTATCTTTAGCAGCGATATGGCTATTGGCAAATATGTCGCACAGAGGGCTGGTATCGGTATTAACGCTGGCAGAATCAGGGGAATCAACAGTAAAATCAGGGGTGGGGAAGTTCAACACACAGGTGTTGTCCCCTTCCTTAAAAAATTCGAAAGCACTGTTAGATGCTGTACTCAAAACGGTATCAGAGGAGGGTCAGCCACTGTCCACTTTCCTATCTGGCATAAGGAAATCCAAGACATCCTCGTCCTCAAAAACAACAAGGGTACCGAAGACAACCGAGTCAGAAAACTAGATTACTCTATCCAAATATCCAAACTATTTTATGAACGATTCATTGCTAACAAGGATATTAGTTTATTCTCTCCTAACGATGTTCCTGGGCTCTATGATGCTTTTGGTACTGCCGAGTTTGACAGACTCTACGAGGAATACGAACGGCAGGAGTCTATTCCGAGAGGCACTATTGCAGCGCAGGAGCTCATTCTAGATCTCCTTAAGGAGAGAGCAGAGACAGGTCGTATTTACATAATGAATATCGATCACTGTAATGAACACTCATCCTTTAAAGACAAGGTTACTATGAGTAACTTATGTCAAGAGATTACATTACCTACCACACCTATCCAACACATAGATGGTAACGGTGAGATAGCATTGTGTATTCTATCTGCTATTAACGTAGGTAAACTACGTAACTTAGAAGAGCTAGAAGAATTGTGTGACCTTGCTGTACGTGGACTGGATAGTCTTATTGATTATCAGAAGTATCCTGTTGAAGCAGCAGAGGTAAGCACTAAGAATCGTAGATCATTGGGCATAGGATACATTGGATTGGCACATTATCTTGCAAGAAATAATGTGAAGTATGATGATCCTGCTGCTTGGAAATTGGTACACGATCTTACTGAAGCGTTCCAGTATAATCTTATACAAGCATCTGTTAACCTTGCTAAAGAGTATGGTGCTTGTGGATACTATGATCGTACTAAATATTCTGAGGGCATCCTACCTATAGATACCTATAAGAAAGATGTCGATGATATAGTACCTAACGAATTACATTATGACTGGGATAATTTACGGAATGATGTCTCCACCTACGGTTTACGGAACTCAACACTGTCCGCACAAATGCCTTCGGAGAGCAGCTCCGTTGTGTCAAACGCAACAAATGGAATCGAGCCTCCTAGAGACTACTTGTCCATTAAAAAATCGAAGAAGGGACCTCTTAAGCAGGTTGTACCATCCTACGGGACTTTAAAGAATGCTTACACACTCCTTTGGGATATGCCTGGTAACGAAGGGTATATTAATATTGTTAGTGTGATGCAGAAGTTCTTTGACCAAGCGATCAGTGGTAACTGGTCATATAATCCAGAGAACTACCCAGATAATGAGGTACCTGTCAGTGTGTTAGCACAAGATCTCCTCACCACCTACAAGTATGGGTGGAAGACTTCCTACTATCATAATACCTATGATGCTAAGAAGGATGTAGATGAACCATCCCATCCAATAGGGTGGTATGATAATGTTGAAGATCAGAGAGTCGCTACTGAAGAGCGTCTCAAAGAACTACTACAAGAAATTGAAACTATTGAGGAGGACTGTGATGGATGTAAGGTCTAAGAAGATTGATGGGGTAACAGTTTTCAATAAAAACAAAACTGATACTCTTAAGCAACCAATGTTCTTTGGGAAACCTCTGGGAGTCCAGAGGTATGACGGTGCTAAGTATCCTGTCTTTGATAAACTTACAACACAACAGTTAGGTTATTTCTGGAGACCAGAAGAGGTCTCACTCCAGAAAGATCGTGCAGATTTTACGCAATTAAATGAGACCCAGAAGCATATTTTCACTAGTAATTTAAAGTACCAGATCTTACTTGATTCAGTACAAGGTAGGGGACCTGGACTTGCTTTCATTCCATACTGTAGTTTACCTGAACTAGAGTCAGCAATGATAGCGTGGGAATTTATGGAGATGATCCATAGTAAATCTTACACATACATTATCAAGAATGTATATTCAGATCCATCTGATATTTTTGATACAATACTAGACGACGAAAAGATTATTGCACGTGCAGAGTCAGTTACTAAAGCATACGATGAGTTCATTAACCAAGCACATTCTTGGGACACTGGTTGTATGTGGACTGAAAGTAGTCGTGGATCACCCACATCTAAATGGTGTGAAAAGGATTTAAAACGTTCACTTTATCGGGCAGTAATGAATGTTAACATCTTGGAAGGAATACGCTTTTATGTTAGCTTTGCTTGTAGTTTTGCTTTCGGTGAACTCAAACTTATGGAGGGGTCAGCAAAGATTATCTCCCTTATTTCAAGAGATGAAAGCCAACACTTGGTACTCACTCAGCAAATAATTAAGAAGTGGCAAGAGGGTGATGACCCTACGATGCTAGAGATCATTGAGGAAGAACACGATAACGTCGTTGAAATGTTTAAGAATTGTGTCGAAGAAGAGAAGGATTGGGCTGAATATCTGTTTAAAGATGGTAGTATGATAGGGTTGAATGCAAAGTTACTCGGACAGTATGTTGAATGGATTGGTAACCGCCGTATGAAAGCGGTGGGAATCGATCCTATCTATGACGTACCGTTGAGAAACAATCCCCTACCTTGGACCGAGCATTGGTTGAACTCAAAAGGTCAACAGAATGCTCCACAGGAAACCGAAATTGAATCCTACGTAGTGGGAGCTATTAAACAAGATGTCACAGCGAAAACCTTTTCGGGGTTCAAGCTATGATCCTTGGTCTATCAAAGCACATCTTAGATTCCTTCGGGAAGTTAAAAATGATCTACGGTACCGACCAAGAAAGATCAGGAAAACTAATAAGTTTAGAAACCCTGACAAGTCTAAATAATTATGTAGCAACTGTTACATAAACGTTCATCCTGATACATTCAGGACGCAAGTAAGCCGACACGGAACGGTTTCGTTCATCCTTATGAACATACTCATTGCTAGTTTTGGTACTCTAGTTCTAACCTGTCAAGGAGCAGACCATCTCATTGAGAATGCTGTTACTAACAGTTATCTTTCTACGGAAGATAAAGCAGAACTAACAGAAGTTATCAAAGCAAACTCTGAACAAGGTTGTTTTGAGGACGCAAATGCCGACTGAAGGAACGGTCTAATCAACCTAATCCTACAGGAGAAAGCCAATGGCACAAGTAACTTATAGAGGTGTTAAATATAACACCAATGACAAGTCCAAGAAGTCTTGTCAAGAAAACCCAACCACTCTCGTCTATCGAGGGATGGAACACGAAAAGAAAGTACCTGTATGTGCTTAAAATCGAATGAACGATTGACAATACCCCCGAAAGGGGGTATTTTATTATCTAAATAGCCTCACGTATATCGGAGTAATCAAATGAAAATTTTCTTAGATTGTTCTGATCCTGATCTGATCAAATCTGCTTATGATACTGGTCTTGTGGACGGTGTTACCACCAACCCCACATTGATGTTAAAAACAGGACAGAATCCCGTAGACGTAATATATAAAATCTCTGAGATCTTTTCTTGGACATCATCAGTATCTGCTGAGGTAGTGGGTGAGACATCTGAGGAAATGCTAGATGCTGCTGTAGAGTACTACAATCTAGCACCTAATGTTACCATCAAACTTCCCTGTACCATCCAAGGACTCCTTGCTTGTCAAGAATTATCCAGGATGGATATCAAAACTAATGTTACCCTAGTGTTTAGTCCAGCACAAGCAATCCTTGCTGCCAAAGCTGGTGCTACATTCATCTCTCCTTTCATAGGAAGATTGTATGATCAGTACACAGATGGTATAGGACTAGTTAAAGAAATCAAACAAATTTATTCTATGCACAATGTTGAAACTCAAATTCTCGCTGCTTCCATTCGATCTCCCATTGATGTCCCTCGTGCTTTTACAGCAGGTGCTGACGTATGCACTGTACCTATTGATATTTTCTTCAAACTCTACAGCCACATCTTAACTGACAAAGGATTGGAAATGTTCAACAGAGATTGGGCAGACTTACAGGATCAACTCTATGCAGAATAACAGTGAACCCAGGCTTAAGGTACTACTCCGTAAGCTTGATGACATAGTATACGAAATTAAATCCGAGGTGTATTCGGACCCTTCTAAATATTTGAAAGGTCCTAACGTACAGATCGGTGACGACAATGACGGAGAGTATTGATTATGAAAATCCCTGGTACTACAATGGTACAGCTTTCACTTCTGACGATATTGGCGACCAGTTCGGTTACGTCTACTGCATTACTAATATCGAATCGGGCAAGCAATACATCGGAAGAAAGTATTTCTACCAGAAACGAAAGCCTAGAGGTGGAGGTCGGAGGGTTACGTCTGAGAGTAACTGGAAAGCATACTACGGATCTTGCCCTGAGCTTAAAGAAGATGTTAGAAAGTTTGGACGCAATAATTTTCAGCGAACCATCCTTTCACTACATCCAACCGTGGGAAAGACTAATTATGAAGAGACAAGACAACTCTTCATCAACAATGTCCTCACCGAGTCACAGGATGGCAGACCCAGATACTACAACTCCAATATACTAGGACGGTACTATCGAAAAGACTACTTCCCAACACAACTACACGAATCCAAGTGAGAAGCAAGACCTAGCCCACCTAGAGGCTGGTACCCACGAGGATGAGATTGTCGATCCTGCTACTGGTTTTAGTAAGAGAAAACCTATCAGTGATAGGGAGTGCATTTATAAGTGCTTGGATAATTGTATATCACTTGCTGGTTTAGATAAGAATCAGGTAGAGAGGTTAGCGAAACAGTTCAACCCACACAATGAAGTAGAACTTAATATAGAATCAGAATACCCTCCTTTGTAAGGTAATATATAATGTAGAACTCAAAGGTTATTATGTCAGTATCGGTACAGTATGTTGATCAGTTGAAGGAGTCTGTGAATGCACTTCGACAAGCATTCAAGACAGCATTAGATGAGGATGTAGAAGATAATATTACTAGTGAAATATGGAGACACTATCAAGGATTGAAATCAATAACTGCCAGTGCAGAGAAAGAGATTGATCCCCTTAAGGGTGGGTTTAAAATTGATTGTAGTGACCCAGTGTTTGCAGGATCAGGAGTCAAGGGTGGATTCTCTGATGATATAATATCTTTTAATACAGACACGTATCAAGCTGCAGGTATGGTAGACTTCTCAGGTACCGTAGGGGAGGACCACATCAGCTTAGGATAATGAGAGTCATTCTCATTAACTAGGTACTTTTTCTCAATAAATATTATGGTTGCTTATTTCTTATGACCTATTCAGTTACGTTGATTGATACAGCAGGTGATTCTACCACCTTTGACTGTGCTAAAGATGAATACATACTAGATAAGGCAGAAGAGGAAGGTGTTGATGCTCCTTACTCTTGTCGTGCTGGTGCGTGCTCTACTTGTGCAGGTAAGATTGTATCAGGTACAGTAGACCAAGAAGAACAGTCATTCCTTGACGATGAACAGATGGAAAATGGCTTTGTGTTAACTTGTGTCGCATATCCTACATCAGATGTTACAATACAATTGGGTGAAGAAGAGAACCTATAAACTTCAGCTCGAGACAGGAGAAGGATGGAGAACCCTCAACAGGTACCGTAATCTTTCTCCTGTTAAAGCTGAATTTTATGTAGAGTTATCAAGACTCTCTAAGGATCTTGTATCTAATCCTGTACCTATAAGGGCTGTTGAAAATGACTTCTAGTTGGAAAGCCGATTGGGGCAATGACACTATGAAATTGAGACAGGAGACTCTTAAGATTTTAATGAAGAAGTTTCCTAAATATAATAAGAAGGTCTATGAATGTGCCGATGAGTGGTGCAAGAAGCAAGTCACAACAAATGGCTTGGTCGGATACTTCGAAGCATATTATTTACCAAAGACCACCGACGCTCCTTGCGACATATGAACTATCCAAAAAAAGTTTTTGATAAAGTAGTTACTTGGGACAGAAACCTAGCGAAAAAGTTCCAAGATAAGTTTAGTCTCACAGACTACCAGATGCTTTGTCTTTCATTCGCTAAAGGTTTTATTATAGGAGCTATTCTATTATGACAGATTCAAATTTTACTACGGAGACAGAACCTACTACTTACCCAGTAGCAGGTGATGGAAGCGTATTTACAGAGGGTGTATTGGAGCAAATCCATACACATCTACACGAACTTAATGCTAAGGTAGATCATTTGCTAGAGCATATGCATCAACCTTTACACGGTACCATTACTATAGATTCACCACCTAAGACAGAGGCAGGTAATGATGGGACTACCAGTAATGCCTAAAGATGATTGGTTTCCTAATCCTTTGGATAGTATGCCAATAGCAAGAGATGAGCCTCTTGATACTTCACCTTCGGAGATACAACCTCCTGGGGTGGATGAAGAAGAGGAAGAAATATCAATGCACGAGAAGATGTATCGGATGGCAACTGCCAGATACAATCCATTCTCTATAGGTGGTTCAGAGAACTGCCATTCAGATATTGACTGTCCTACAGGTGGATCAGAAGCAGCGTGGAAGGTACCACCTAGACCAGAAGAAGAAATATATGATGATTTCAACGATCCTTTTGGAGGGCGTTGACAAACGCTTAACATTTTGTTACTATAAATACCTTGGGTGCAAGGGCATCGTCAATAAGTCCCCCCGATGATACAATGGGGCTGAGTATAAGCAGCATATGTATCCCACCCATATCATACCCCAAACCAAGACCACGGGGATTCCTTAGGGATTAGTCTTATCATACAAGTAAAACCGCACTCTTTTTTCAATGACTACTCTGCAAAGACAGCAGAGCAGCCCGCTTAAAAATTGGGACGAGTTTTGTCAGTGGGTTACTTCCACAGACAATCGTTTGTACGTTGGTTGGTTCGGAGTCCTTATGATTCCTTGTCTTCTAGCTGCTGCTACTTGTTTCATAATAGCGTTCATCGCTGCTCCTCCCGTAGATATAGACGGGATCAGAGAACCAGTTGCTGGCTCTCTATTATACGGTAACAACATCATCTCTGGTGCTGTAGTTCCATCTTCTAATGCTATTGGAATGCACTTCTATCCCATATGGGAAGCTGCTACTCTTGATGAGTGGCTCTACAACGGAGGTCCATACCAACTAGTAATAATGCACTTCCTGATTGGTATCAGTGCCTATATGGGTCGCCAATGGGAGTTATCATACCGTTTAGGTATGCGTCCTTGGATTTGTGTAGCATATAGTGCACCAGTTTCTGCTGCGTTCGCTATCTTCCTCATCTATCCTTTCGGACAAGGATCTTTCAGTGATGGTATGCCGTTAGGTATATCAGGTACGTTCAACTTTATGTTCGTATTCCAAGCAGAACATAACATACTAATGCATCCCTTCCATATGGCAGGTGTTATAGGTATGTTTGGTGGAGCATTGTTCTCTGCTATGCACGGATCACTGGTAACATCTTCAATTATCCGTGAGACTACGGATAATGTATCTCAAAACTATGGATACAAATTCGGACAAGAAGAAGAGACTTATAACATCGTTGCTGCCCACGGATACTTCGGAAGACTCATCTTCCAGTATGCGTCCTTCAACAACAGTCGCTCTCTTCATTTCTTTCTTGCTGTTTTCCCTGTGGTTTGCGTATGGCTTACCTCAATGGGCATATCAACAATGGCATTCAACCTGAATGGGTTTAACTTTAACCAGAGTATCATCGATGCTTCAGGTAGAGTTGTTCCTACGTGGGCAGACGTTCTTAACAGAGCTAACCTAGGTATGGAAGTAATGCACGAAAGAAATGCACACAACTTCCCTCTTGACCTAGCTGCTGCTGAGGTTACCGAGGTTGCATTGCTCGCACCTTCAATAGGATGAAGTTGAACAAACCTTTGATGCACGTAAGACTGCATCAGTTACAATTTTTCTACTGGGATCCACGAATAGATCCTAGAGAACCTGAATACTGGAACCCCTCAGGGGGTTCCTTTTTTATGCTTGCTAGTATATAATAGTAGGATTAATACGATTGGTATGGACAAAGAACAATTCTTTAAAGACCTTCAAGACTGGGAGCGAGAGTACGCTGCTATGGATGTCGAGAGAACCAAGAGAGAAGAAGAGATCCTTAAGGGTGATCCCATAAGATCACACGAAGGTATGGTCTATGGTAGAATGTATGTTAACTGGAAGAAACGTAAAGGATATGAATAGATCTATTGATAGTGCTTTCACTACAGATATAGTACGTTACTCTATTGGATGTGATTTGCAACCAATACTAGACTTTGCTGACGGTACCGAGTATAATATAGGGAGTCTAAAGCAAACGATACACAATCGTCTTCACATACTACCACTCTTTAAAAGATTGTTCTCCCATATACAAGAGTGTTTAGATGATTACAAAGATCTGTACCAATATGATTGCTACAGAATTGAACCAGTATTATCGTGGATAAATGTTAGTACAGCAAAAGAAGAACATCACGAACACAACCATCCCAACTCACTTATCTCAGGTATACTCTACCTTAAGAGTTGTACTCCCACATACTTCTCATCACCCGCTAGTGCTGCTCGTACAGGTGTTGTTGTGTTTAACAATCATCCTATGACGTATGAGTCACAGGGTATAGCAGGTGATCTTATATTATTTCCATCTTATTTGGATCATTACACGGTACCTGGTGGTGAAAGATGTACACTAAGTTTTAATACTATGCCTAAAGGTTTAGTTAACCAAGGAACACTAATGGAAATGGATTACAGATGAAACATTCTACATACTATAGTGATGACGACAAGCGTGAAGCTTCCGTCCTCCAGAATAACTTCTTAGGCAAAGAGTTTAAAGTTATCTGTTGCACTTTTGATGGTGCTTGTAAGACAACGAAAGATTTCTTTACTCGTGCCAATAAGATACATACAGAACAGTTCGATACCTTACAAGAGGCAGAGGACTACGCTGAGGAGTGGGTACTACAAAAATGATTTATGATCTCATACCATCCAGTGATCCATTGCTACACGAAAAAATAAAGAAGTGTAGTTACAATTTGGATCGTAAAGATATTTCATTCACTTTGAATGAGAATATGTTGTACCATAATGGTGTTGGATTATCTGCAAATCAACTTGGTATTAAAGAAAGATGTTTTGTTATGATAAGATCAGAAGACATAGAAAATTTACAGACTCTTGTTGTTTTTAATCCTAAAGTTGTTAAGTATTCAGTGAGACAGGAGTTGATGGAGGAAGGATGTTTATCCTATCCAGATCTTAGGTTACCGATACGTAGACCATACAGTGTAATAATAAAATATGAGGACGCTGAAAAGAATATACATAAGACTAAAATGAGTGGCTTCATAGCGAGAGTATTCCAACACGAGTACGATCATATGGAAGGCATCGACTTTACACAAAGACAAGATGGCAAGTGACAAACCAATACCAGGATCCTATATTGACACTCAGGGAATGGGTGCACCAGCAGATCCAAACTATAAACCCAAAGGAAAACAGGAATACAAACCTGCTATCATCAAACCTCGAAGACTCTTCACCCCATCCTATGCAAGAGAGATGAAGATTCTAATCAATGAGGTACTGGATGAACGTGAAGGTAAGATGGATTATCAGACCTACTTTGACACTGAACCCTTCAAGCACAGTGTAGAAGAGGAGGAGCCACCTTACAAAGGTTATCAATCTGACCTAGTGGGTTGACTCAGGTGCTATACTGGTACAGTTAATCCAACACACCAATGCATCTTATTTTACCTATCATCTGTATCTTTTTAATCTGTTTGGTGATAGTATATTCAGTAATACAAAAGTATAACCCTCATTGATGACGAACAATGTCACTACGCTTAGGAGTAATGTGCTCTGGTAACGGAAGCAACTTCGAGAACATAGTACACTCTTGTCCAGACCACGAGGTTGTATTAATGGTGTACAACAAGAAGAAAGCAAAGGCAAAGAAGAGAGCAGACAGATTAGACATCCCATCCTGTTATAGTAAGGATGAAGATGAGATCATCGCTCTCTTTAATGCTTACAACATTGACCTCATTGTAATGGCAGGGTGGATGAGAGTAGTCAGCAAGAAGTTTGTTGACGAATTCTCAGGGCGGTTAATTAATTTACACCCCTCCCTCCTACCAAAGTACAAAGGATTGCACGCTATAGAGCAAGCAATTGAAGCAGGTGAATCAGAGACAGGATGTACTGTACACTTTGTCACTGAAGAGCTAGATAGTGGTGCTGTTATCAAACAGCAGGTGGTCCCCATTCTTCCTGGTGATAACGTTGACTCAGTTCAACGAGCAATTCAACAGGCAGAACATTATCTTTTACCCCTTGTGATCAATGCTTTCTAGTAGTTACCGTTTAAAATTGACAGACATTTGCTGTAGGATGATGACTACAGGAGGTGTACCAGTCACATTGAATGAGAGAATTTGGATGAACAAATTGTGTGATCACAATCCATCCGCAAAATCTCTAGTCGAATCTTTATTATGTCCTTACAAGTATGAACCTAGTTAATGAAGGCAAAGTAAAATCAGTGTACGATGTCGATGGTGATGCTCAAAGAGTACTCATTAAATTCCACGACAAGGTTACCGCTGGCAATGGTAGAATGGTAGAGTTCCCTGAAGAGAAGGGTGCTACCTGTGCATTAATTTCTGCATTGCTTTTTGAGAAGTTAGAGAAGGAGGGTATCCGTACTCACTTTATCGATCTTCCTTCACTAGATACTATGCTGTGCCGCAAGTTGACAATCATTCCACTTGAGGTTATAGTAAGGAACGTTGCAGCTGGGTCTATCGTAAAGACCACTAGCATAACTGAAGGACAGTTAATTCAACCACCTATAGTTGAGTTCTTCTTCAAGGATGACAGCAAGAACGATCCTCTGCTTACACTTGACCGTGTGAGGTTGATGGGACACGATCCATATCCACTTATACATAGTGCACTGGATATTAATCATCAACTACAAGCACTCTTTACATTATGTGGGATTGATCTAGTTGACTTTAAACTAGAATTTGGTTATGATGCACACGGCAATCTCTATCTCGCAGACGAATTATCACCAGATAATATGCGTCTCTGGAAAAAAGATACGAAAGAACGTTTCGACAAGGATCTTTTCCGTAAGGATGAAGGAAACATAGTCGAAGCATACAAAAAAATACTGATGCAATTACGTCAGTTCGCTTAACTCTCACCCCAACCACCTACGGACGGGGCTTCCGCACTACGCACCGAGAACAATGAACACAGTAACAAGACCAGACGGTACCCCCGTCGATTTTCGTGACGTTAAGGCTTGGGGAGTCATAGACTCCTACTGGATGCCTTACCAAGAATTCCAAGACCTTCCTGAGGTATTCTGTCAGAGAAATACAGAAGCCAGGTTGAATAGAGCAAGAAAACATTTAGCAGTGCTTCTGCCTGAGCATTGCATCGTCTTCGTAGCAAAGCTAACACAAGATGATGAGCTACAAGGGCAACGGTTCAGAGCAGGGTACCGTTGGAGAATAGACTCCAATACTCGTGCTTTAAACTGGTCTACTGCAGGATCAGATGTAATACCAAAGGATCTATTTGTGATCGAACTATCGTTCGCAGAGATAGATCGGATACAGTTCTCATATAATACCTTCGATTCAATGGATTCCGTAGAGAGGAACCAAGAAAAACTCTACGGTATACTACAGGGTCCATACAAATTCACTCCAACTTCTCCTAAGATCATCAAGGGACAGATTCTTTCTGCCTTGAATAAAGCTTGTTGCTTCTACTTCCCTGATCTATATGAAAATCTTTCACCAAAAACTCACGAGTTAAGTGGACAGGTTGGTGCATTCATTGAGGAGATTAAAATCCTTGATGAGATCATAACTGATGCAAAAGCTTGGGATCAAGCACTTGTTTGTGCTGCATTGATGGCAGTTAGAAGGTGGGGTGAGAACGAAAGACTAATAGAAGGTCTTACCTTAATCAATGACGGTTATATGAATACTACAATGACAATAGAGGGTAAAACTAAGAGGAAACTTTGGGATGGTATCACTCAGATCAATCACGAGTGGCTCAATGATGAAACCTTCCCAGACAAGGGAACTAACTGGTTCAAAGACGGTGGTTTGAATAACACCGTATCATATGTTCTGTACTGGTTAGAGAAGTGGATGGAGAATAAGAAAGGAGAGAAAGTCTCGAACAATTACAAAGCGATTGGTCCTGACTGGAGAAAGAGAAAGACCAGTAGAGATGTTACCGCCCTCGTCTAAATAAAAGTAAAGAACTTTTATGTCAGGCGGACACGATAACGGTTGGTTCCAGCAGAATTGTGACCCTTCTCCAGATACTACGACTACCACAACAACGGTACCGTCTGGAGGGGGTCCAGTTAACACTGATGCTGCAGGAAATCCTGCACCTAAAACTGCTACCCAAGTAATAGAAAACCTAGTTGGTCAGTGCTACCCTTCACAAGCACCTCAGACCATAAGAAATTTTATACCAGATGATGATAAGAGAACAGATACAGATCCACTTGAGTGGGACTTAGGATTTTTATATTCTTCACTAATTGATTTGGGTATACCTGTAACAGGTTTACCATCTAAGGTTAAGGTAACGTTCCCTGATGGTAAGGATGAAACATCAGGTAAGGTATGTCTTAATGATCCTGAGGATCCTAATTCAGAAGTAAATTGTGATGGAAACTATGAGTACGAAGCTTGTATAAAAGAACATCTTAATTGTATATTCAAACCTTATGCTGGTGGTGCTTGGAAACCACCTCAAGCAGACTGTGATACGTTTGTAGCTGAAGGTCAGTTTGGTATTACTAATAAGGTATGTGTTAGGAACTGTGTACACCCTAGAGTTCCTATCTATCAGCACGAGAAGAATGATAATTCAAACCACACATACACAATGACATCTGATACTCCTGCAGGGTACAGTAATACTAAGGTAGCTTGGTATGGTCACCAAGGAGAGACAGATAAAGCTATACCTGTGTATGTTTCATACTCATCGACAAACATTGATACAATGTTGACCACCGATCCAGCAGGTGAGAAGAGTACAATGGATGCTGCTGGTATGGGTGCCAGAGATACAGTAATGTTCTATGCTTATCGTGATCCTACCGAGATCATTGGTGCATTGGGTGAAGGTGAGCAGGGTACTCCGTTGTACAGATACTATAACCCTATCACTTTAGATCACAGGTATACTATTACTCCTATTGGTGGTGCACCTATCAATCCTAACCTTGATAAAGGATACTATGATTTAACAGAGCAAGTTGATGCTGATCTACTGATTGAATTCAACTGTGCTAGAGGTTCTGCAGGATATAAAAATACATTTGGATACTATCTGACCAGTGGGGCTGATATGGATCCTACTTTTGGTGAGATATTATTGTCTAATGCTACTGATGCTACAGGTTATAGATCATTTACTATACCTGCTGCCACTCTCAACCAGTATGCACCTTGTCGCTTAGGGTTTGTGTTGATCCCTAATGGATACCAAGTCAATGGTTCATCTGCTGTTGCAATCGGTACCGATTTAGCATTCACTGAACTGAACACAGGGTGGACTACCATAGGACTTGGCAGTTCCCAGTCAAATTATTCCCTGTTTTCAGAGTCGAGATTAAACCCCATAGTAAATGGTAGACACAAGAGAACTACTCGCTGGACATCACGTTGGTGGCAGTGGTGGGAAGATCTAGTCGATGGTGATGATGACTATGATGATGTTAAAATATCATATCGTTTGAACTATGCTGGTAGTAACTGGTACTATGAAGGTATACAGTGTCACGTCTTTAAAGAACTCGTTGAGCCAGAGTATATGGAACTCCGAGGTACAAATGATTGTGAAGATAACTGGTTCACTCCTAGAGGATTTACTGATGCAGCTCTTACTCGTCACGAGTGTGGACGTTTAGAAGAAGGAGAGTTTGGTTGCTCTAAATGTGTGGGTGAGTATTCGTTCAAGAGAAATGCAACACAAACTGTTACCGCTATCAGATCAGGTACCATATCTCTTAGGTCACACGGTGGTATGACAGGAGGTATGGGTGACTGTACTGTGTTCACCTATGAAGTACTGAAGAATGGTACACAGATTCATATAGATTCTCCTGCCGTTCAAGAGTGGAAGAGTATTGGTGAGAAACTACACGAGTTTACTGTTGCTAAGGGTGATGATATTACATTCAGGATCGTTAGTATAGATCAAGGACATTACAATGGTTCAGTTGCACCAGCTTTCTCTCTAAGAGATGAAGGTACTGGTGCTATTTTCTGTCAATGGGCTGTAAGAATTACAACTATTGCACAAAACTATTCAGCAGCACAACAAGGACAGCCTGTAGGGTCTACAGGACCCTGTGGTATCGTTGGTTCCTTTAGTCTATATGATTTAACTAATGCTTCTAACACCACCTCTGCGTGGAGTACAGGTGGCGGTCTGACTAATAATATATTAACTGTTAACAGTATACCAGGTGCATTTGGTGATGATAATGATGTTGATGATGATACTTCAGGTGTAATGGTACGTGAGATAAAGAATGGTTTATCAGTATCAATACAGTATGAAGTTAATCCAGGATTGGTACAGTATAAAGTCCTTGGTGTTGTTGACCACGGGGAAGGAGGATATCGTACGGGACAACTCTTAAGGTACTATGTTGGTACAAATAAAGATACTGGTGAGAAGTTCTGGCAAGGTCTTCGTATTGATACTATTGATGGTACCAATTGTCCTACTACAGGTATTGTACAGTCACTATCCTTCCAGAGTATACTAGAAGACAATGAACTCAATGAGTATGGTCTGCCACCAGCTAAAGTATTGATGGTTGCTCAAGGTGTACAGTCATCTACATACTATGATTCACATTGCAGTACACTAGCAGAACATTTATTTACTATTGATCTGAAAGACACTGCTGATTCTGTTGAGTCACTACGTGGTGAACCTTGTACCTTGATACAATACTGGCAGAGGAAGACTGCTGCTGGTGAACCAGTTAATTTCTATCACGATGTTCGGTTACCCAAGGGGTTGTATTCTCAGAACTTTGTTGCTAGATTTAGAGCACAGTTGGTGTACAAACCTTCACTAACTAATACACCTGGAGTTCCAGAGAGTAGAGTAGGGTACACATTCAGTTGGTACCTGGATAGTATTGTTGATTATGGTATAGGGTATGAGGATGGACAGGAATATGCTTTCCAGTTCCCAGACCCACAAGCAGGTGACTCTGACGGTACTATGATTGAAACTCCGTACTTCCCTAACAACCGTTTACTCCCCTCTAAGATTAGAATTAAGAACGCAGAGACTGGTTACGTCACACGTACTGCTAAGTGGGGTATCTACGAGCAGTCACACAACAAAAACTCTACGGTATGGTATAGTAATATGAGTAGGGGTAAGACTGACCAGTTCAAAACCTACAACATTATTATTGATGATGCACAATGATTGGACAACCTGAAGCATTCTGGGATCGTCGTTTGGCTAAGTCCCAGAGAGAACTCAAAAAGATTGCAAACATCCTTAAGAAACACGAGGATGATCCTGCTACGGTCAAGAAAAAGATTAAGAAAAACAAAAAGTATTTCAGAAGTATGTTAGGTGAGCTTGACCGCATCGATGGAACCCTATATAATGTTAGCGAACTAACACAGGGAGAAAATGCCGACCAAGGAACAGAAACAAGCGGGGTGGACACTCCTGATGGAGAGCCTACACAAGCCTGACAATAGACTCAGGAACTGTGCTCGCAACCAAGAATGCTATGACGAACTCTTACAGTACCGTGATGAGGTCATACAATTCTGTCAGACTCGTTTAAAGGAGGTCCAAGATGATTAACTTAGACGAAAAATTTCACAACTACTTGGGTGGTAAGAAACATTTCCGAATTGATGGTGTCAATGAACCGTTAACAGGTTATGGATATAACTGTGATGGAAGTGACATCATAGGTTATTGGGTTAACACAACCAACTATAAGTTATTCTATAATTTGAATGAACAATTTATCAAAATGGAATCGTTGAATGAACTTGTTCCCAATAAAAGTACATCCTAAGGAGCACCAAGACAGTGAGATCATTCAAGAGATTGATGATCTCATTTCTTTATTGAATGAGACCCAAGACTGGTCAAGCGTATCATATATGTCACCCAATGCTATGCAGGAAACCATTCACGGTACCCATAGCAAGCAGCATCTTTTGCAGCTGTTTAAGAAGCATTTAATGCCCAAGCTAACGAGTTTTCTTGGGGAAGAGATAGAAGAATATGTTCAGTCCATAAGTCAGCAGGTACCAGACTCTGCGAGTGCATACATAGAACCGTTGAAGGGTGGCTGGGAAATCAGTCAGTCTTGGATAAATATTTGTCCTAAAGGGAAGAATTTCGTACGTCATACGCACGCAGGTCAGACTATATCTGGTGTGTATTACCATAAGACTCGACCTGAACAGGGAGGAATTCTTTTTTATAACCCCAATCCATTTGCAAAGATGTGTCTCTGGGGATGTGAGGAAGAGGGAATATACTTTGATCCTGTACCACAATCTGTTATACTATTTCCGTCTTGGTTAGAACACCAGACAGAACCTAACAGGACAGATGATCCTCGTTATTCCATTGCGTTTAATGTACACTTACCTTAAAGATCTATGGCAGCACCTAGAAATACAACCATCTATTCGAAACCAGGTTGTCCTTTTTGTAGTAGGATTACAGAGTTATATAAGTTAAAAGGTTGGCCGTATAAAGAGTACGTCCTCGACAGGAATTTTACAAGAGAGCAATTCTATAATGAATTCGGACACGGTTCCACCTTCCCACAGTTAATTGTGGATGGTACCAATAGAGGTGGATGTAATGAGACAATAAGTTACTTCAAGTCACAGCAACTTCTCTAAATAGAAACAGAATTGAGGTCTGTTTTTTGTTGTCAACCGTACTATATGGAGAGACCGATGTTCGAAGAAATGATCCAGTCATTGTACACTTTCGCTCTGTTCGGAGCATTCATTCTAGGGGGACTAGTTTCTTGGTTAACTAAGGATTATGTTGATGCATACTTAGACAATGCAGCGTACGCTAAAGCGATTACGCACCCTGAAATGCTAGACGAACAAGGTAACGTTGATCAGACAGAGTTATTATACTTGTCATTCAACGAGCAAGATGATACAATAGAACAGGATGAAGATTAAACCGTCAATTAATTATGAAATTATTAATCTCAGAGGTCCTTCAGAAAGCACATAGTGCTAAGACTAAGGCAGAGAAAATCAAAGTACTTAAAGCGAACAACAGTCAAACACTGCGTTCTCTATTCATTTGGAACTTTGATGAGTCTGTTAAGTCGGTACTACCTGAAGGTGAAGTGCCATACCGACCCAATCCAGCACCAATGGGTACCGAACATACTCGTTTGGAAACTGAAGGACGTAAATTCTATTACTTTATTGAAGGGGGTGCTGATAACCTCTCGATGATAAAGAAAGAGAATATGTTTATTCAATTGCTGGAAGGTCTTCATCCAGAAGAGGCAGAAGTAGTCTGTCTTGTAAAGGATAAGAACCTACAATCAAAGTACCGTATTACTAAAGCAGTAGTAGAGTCTGCGTTCCCCACTATTAACTGGGGTGGAAGAGGTAGATGAGAATAATCAAATCTAATTGTAAGCCTGAGGATGCTCAGGATACAAAGTTACCGTACACTGCCTACCTCGTAGAGTATGAAGCAGAGGGCGAGGGGATATGCTATGATCTATGCATACCTCAATCGCAGGTAGAGATGTTTGATTATTACTATGATAGATACAAAAAAGGCTTCAGAAACTTTAAACAATCTGATGGCAGAGTGAACCCAAGCTTATGGCAAACCCAGACAGAACCCCCCAAGAAAAAGAAACGCAAGCGGAAGCCAGTGGAAGAAGAGGAGTAATGTACACCTATAAGAAGGGTGTCAAGCCTCCTGAGGAACCTAAGGTTGAAGAACCTAAGAAGGAACCTGTTATGACTTCCGAAGAAGCAGGTAAAGCTGCTGCTTCTTTGTTTCTCACACCTCTAGTTCTTATGTTCGTATGGAACTGGAGTGTACCAGCAATCTTTGGATTGCAAACCATAAATTATTTACAGGCATTCTGCTTGATCGTTATTGGCAGGTGCTTTAAGAATGACTAGACTATGGAGGATATGGAAGTATGCACTTGGTAGTTTCGCTGACGAAAAGACCAAGAGGTATGATAATTCTATTGTCCTTGTAAGATCTTTCATTTTTTTAACTTATCTTATTACTAACAGTTTTATTATTAGTGGAGTTATTCGCCACTGGAATGACTAAATTATGACAAAAGTATGCCTCGTTTCCGTCACTCCTGACGCTGAAAAAACTATAGGATACATCGCAAGAGTATCCAACCCTAAGAACCAAGAGAATCCTAAAGTGGATAAACTTCTTGGTTATTGTATTGAACACGGTCATTGGAGCGTGTTTGAGCAAGCACATATGACCCTAGAGATCAACACTACTAGAGGACTAGCAGCACAGATCCTGAGGCATAGAAGTTTTACTTTCCAAGAGTTCAGTCAGAGATATGCTAACACTGAACTACTCGGTACCACTATTGCACCACCTGAACTGAGAAGACAGGACAAAAAGAACAGGCAGAATTCTATAGATGATCTCGATGAATCGCAGACGAAATTCCTTAAGAGCAAGATCTCAAGGTACTTTGCTGAAGGGGTGGATTTATACGATGAACTCATACGTGAGGGTGTTGCGAAGGAATGTGCGAGATTTGTTCTCCCGTTAGCAACACCAACTCGTTTGTATATGACAGGTAGTGCACGTAGTTGGATGCATTACATTACTCTAAGGACAGGACACGGTACCCAGAAAGAACATATGGATGTCGCTGGCTTATGTCGTGACCATTTCATATGCAACTTCCCAATCATTTCCAAGGCACTAGGGTGGTGTCCCGATGCCGAACAGGATTGCGATTGCGGATATGAGAAGGAGTACCCCGACGGTTGGGGAGATATCCAACCGTGCCTAAGGATCGATTAATGCCCTCCTAACTACTAAATAGTTAAAAAAATGCCTACTTACGATTTTATAAACAAAGAGACTGGAGAAATAACCGAAGAGGTTATGTCTATCCACGATCTCGATAAATATAAAGAGGAACACCCTGAATTGGATCGGTACTTTGGTAACCAGGTACCTAAAACAATGTATGGTAAACCTAAACAGTCCGATGGATTCAAGGATGTAATGTCTAAGATCCAGAGTGCTCATCCAAAAGCAAACTTGAGTCGTTTTATTTAATTATGCCAGCAAGAAAGCGTAAGCCAGCCAACGGAAACGGTTCCGCTAGGGTAATGAAGAGAAAGAAGCCAATCAATTTAGAATATCTTAAGACTATAGAACCCCTAACTGACAATCAGGATAGGGTTTTTAAGTCTTATGCTGAAGGTAAGAATCTCGTACTACACGGAGCTGCTGGTACAGGTAAAACTTTTATTAGTTTATTTCTTGCACTGAAGGAGGTTCTAGAACCAACCTCACCTTATGAGAAGGTGTATATGGTTCGTTCCTTGGTACCTACCAGAGAGATTGGGTTCTTACCAGGTGATCACGAGGACAAGTCAAATCTATATCAGATACCATATAAGAATATGGTGAAGTATATGTTTGAGATGCCAGATGATGCATCATTTGAGATGCTCTATGATAACCTGCGTAATCAATCAACCATATCCTTCTGGTCTACAAGTTTTATACGTGGTACCACGTTTGATAATTGTGTAATAATCGTTGATGAATTCAGTAACTTGAATTTTCACGAGTTGGATAGTATAATAACCAGAGTTGGTCAGAACTGTAAGATCATCTTCTCAGGTGATCACGCACAGACTGATCTACAAAAAACCAACGAGCGTAATGGTGTGCTAGAATTTATGCAGATTCTTAAAACAATGCCATCATTCGAGTGTATCGAATTCGATATACAAGACATCGTTAGATCTGGTTTTGTAAAAGAGTACCTACTCGCCAAAATCCAACTGGGAATGTAATTATGTTTAAGACTGTGGGACCACCAGTTCCACTAACTGAGATGAATGCCGTCCAACGTGACGGTCTTCGTTTATATAATGTTAGTGAAGGTAAATGGTATCCATCCGTCACTACAGTGACAGGGCATCGAAAGAAGGATGGTATACTAAAATGGAGAAAGAGAGTAGGTGAGAAAGAAGCTAATCGTATTAGCTCTCTCGCAACAAATCGTGGTAACAGATATCATTCTATGGTAGAGTGTTACCTGAAGAATGATCCAGTACCTTTCGATGATACGCATCCTCTTAGCACTTTTCTTTTTAAATCTACTAAGAAAATCTTGGATCGGATCGACAATATACACCTTCTGGAAAGTCCTTTATACAGCGATTATCTTCGGGTTGCTGGTCGTGTTGACTGCATAGCAGAGTTCGATGGTGAACTAGCTGTTATCGATTTCAAGACTGCTACTAGAGAGAAGAAAGAAGAATGGATTGAGAACTATTTTGTACAAGAGACTGCTTATGCTGTAATGTATTATGAACGTTGCGGTGTTAAGGTTGACAAGATAGTAACTTTAATCGCTATTGAAGATGGTGCTACTCAAGTTATACAGAAGTATGACTTAGATTATTATCATACTTTACTTAAAGAGTACATCACTGAATTTATGAACTTAACTAAATGAAAGACCTTCAAGACAAATTTATGACACAAGCAAAATTCTCTGGTTTAGTAGAGGAGGTTGTGAAAAACAGTGACGGACTAGTAAACTACATTGATGCAGTTGTCGTAGTCTGTGATGAGTATGAGATTGAGGTGGAAACCGTAAACAAATTGATCTCAAGACCACTGAAGGACAAGATTAAATATAATGCACAGCAACTTAATTTTGTTAAGAAGACATCACGAGGAGTGTTACCATTATGAGCGAAAGATTTTACGAATCTGAAGTAGTCCGTAATGAAATGGATGAGATGCAACAGCTCTATCAAGACCTGTACAATCTCTCTCTAAAGTTCCCAACAATGCAGAAGGAGGATAAGAGAGAACATATAGAAAAAACGATAGAACTAATAGCTAAACAGAAGGTATTTTATGCTAGAATATCACTGTTAGCATTGGAGGATAAAGAAGCACGAGACATCAAGATCAGGCTCGATGAGATGACCAAAATATACAGTCAGGGAAAGGATATTCACACTGTCCTGACTGATATGGAAATCAAACTTAACGAATGGAAACAGCAGCTTGACAATGTATAAATAGTACGTTACCCTTAATGGGTAGTAAAAACAAACAAAACACTACAAAGGACTAATTATGTCATTCGCAACACTAAAGAAAAAGTCTGGAAAGTTTCAAAATCTCACTAAAGAGATAGAGAAACTCAATAGCTCTGGTAAGCAAACCGACGAGAGACTATGGAAACCAGGTGTTGACAAATCTGGTAACGGATTTGCAATTTTAAGGTTTATTCCTCAAGAGCAATCAGAAGAACTACCTTGGGCACAAGTTTGGAGTCACGCATTCCAAGGACCTGGTGGTTGGTTGATTGAGAATTGTCCAACTACTAAGGGTGAAAAATGCCCTGTATGTGCACACAATAGTACACTGTGGAACAGTGGTAGAGAACAGGACAAGGACGTAGCACGTAAGCAGAAGCGTAAGCTTTCTTACTACGCTAACATCTATGTCGTCAAGGATCCATTAAATCCTGAGAATGAGGGACAAGTATTTTTATACAAGTTCGGAAAGCGTATATTTGACAAGTTGTCTGCACGTATGCAGCCAGACGAGAACGATTATGATCCACAACCAGCGATAAACCCATTTGACCTATGGTCAGGTGCTGATTTTAAACTCAAAATCAAGCAGGTAGCAGGTTACTGGAATTATGATGATTCTTGCTTCGCTGCTCCAGGTACCCTAGGTGGGTTCGATGATGAACAGCTTGAGGAGATCTTTAACAAGGCTCACTCACTAGCGGAGTTCACAGATGATTCGAACTTCAAAACTTATGAGGAGCTTGATGGTCGTCTTAAAGCGGTTCTGGGTCGAGCTGTCAAACCAAAAAGCTACGACGCAGAAACCGAGGAGTCCGAAGGAGAGATTAATGCCCTTGGATCCAATCCTGCTCCAGCAGCAGAGAGTTGGACAAAGGGGGTTGAAAACTTCTCAGAGACAAAAGCTGCAGTATCTGCACAATCGGAAGACGATGCATTGAGCTACTTTCAGCAATTAGCTTCGGAAGACTAATGCTACACGAACTTTTTCCAGTTCCTGTATGGGAAGAGAATATTGGGGTGCCTGACGGCACCCTTTCGTTTGTCGATGAAAAAATCAAGTATGAACGTATGGGTGCTCACGGTAACACCAAGAGCATATCCTGTAATAAGCAAATATTGAAGGAATTCCCAGAACTCGAAAATCACGTTTTTGAGGGAATTTCCCGATATTTAAGAAATCACCTTTTAGTCGCACCTAACGTAATTATCGAAATTGTGCGATCTTGGGTGGTTTTGCACTATAAAGGGGATTACTCAGATTTTCATACTCACTCTAATGCCATATGGAGTGGAATATACTATATACAGACAGAACCGAACAGTGGAGACCTCCTATTTGATAAAACGGGATTATATCCAAACTGTTTTCTACAGGTTTTAGAACCTGATACATTAGGTTACACTAATGCCACTGCAAAGCACCAGAGGTTCCAACCTAAGCCAGGAGACCTCTTTGTGTTCCCATCTCAGTTGATGCACAAGGCAGAATCCAACCAATCCACAAACTGTCGCTATTGCATAGCCTTTGATGTGTTTGTTCGTGGTACAATAGGTACAAGACACGGTAATGAGGTCACATTATGAAATTTCTCCCACTTTTGGCAATCCCTTTTCTAGCAGCTCCTGTTCAAGCTCACCACAAGACTACAAATTGGGTAAAACCAACTCTAGACGGAGCAGAAGTCGCTCCATCACATTGTGTCAAAGATCCTCAATTTGGATGGAATTGCTGGTATAAACGAGTAGAACGACATAGACCACGGCGACACCATCACCATCATTGGGGTGAAACGCATTATTTACCCTGGTACCAAACGACACCAGTATTCAGACCTAACAAGTACAATCATCACGGAGTACCTTGTTACATCTATAAAGACGATAATTGGTGTTTCTAGGTTGAACCCTTACTTACAAGGGCGGTACTAGAACCACCACCAGACGCAGACCCAGTTGAAGCAGTGCTTTGGCTGGGTTTGTTGTATTTGGGTAAACCGATAAATTCTTCTGCAAGAGATCCCTGAGTCTTTTTGTATCCTTTCTCATCAACTTCTGCGTTGGGAAGGTACATTGCTAGTTTCTTGAACTCAGCGATGAAATCAGTCAAATATTGTGGACGAAGCAGGTATATATTTCTCTTAGTTTCATTAATTTCACTCTCATATGCATAGTATGACACAGGTATGCGACTTGATGCTGCAGGTACGATACTACCATCAGGTTTGATGTATTGGAAATCTTCAGGTACCTGGTACCCAGATTTTAATAGTATACTACCATCAGTATGTAAGTATTCTAATGTCTCATAGTGTCTAACACCTTCTACTGAACCATACTTATCTTCAACGTACTTATAGAGATCCTCACGATTCATTGGCCAGTCTTGGTTCACGTTAATTACATTGTTAACAAGCAATATGACCCAATCTAGACCAGAATCCTTATAGAACTTGTATGCTACTTGATCAGGTCTTTCATTTTCACCAATTTCATATTGGATGAAACCTAATAGAGCACCTTGAAGTTCATCACGGATTTTGATCCTTCTGAATATATTAACCGCAAGTTGGTAAGGTTGAAAACCATCAACCCTAGTCTTATTACGGACGTATACCTTAGGTAGGTACTTAAAATATGCCATTAGTACTTTATTTCGTTTTTGGTGAGGAATGCAGTCTCATCGAAGTTTAAACTCAAGTTAAATGCAGCAGGACCATAATCCACACCACTATCATATTCATCTTTCAATGAGTTGTAAGGACCATCAGGAGTAAGATCCATACTAAGGTTGGTTAATACACATTTCAAAGGAAATTGCATAATTCTAGATAGTCTTGCAGGTTGTCCTGCCATTAGATCTAAATCACCATCTTCATTAGGAGCACCTTCTACCCTTATGATACCTAGCCTCATATAGTCAGGTATTGTAAGGAAACGGTTACTACCACCACCTGACTCACTACCAAGAATCTTTGCAGTTTGTTCAGATGTTAATTCTCCACCCTCATCATCAAACCTGAGATCTTCAGGTGTACCATCATTTGTTCCAGGTAACATTGCTTTACGTAGGACGTGTATTATCCTATACAGTTCTCTAGCTTCCTGTTGATTCTTTGGTACACACTTAAAGTTGAAGTTGTGTGATCTATAAGTTGTACCTCTGAATGTTGTTTCTTGATATGGGTTAAAAATCTTTTTAGTTGTTAGTGCAGATATTGAGTTGGCATCTAATCCGTCTGCCTGTAATCCCAATGCACTGTTTACGGTACCGATAGCAGATCCAACAGCATTCATAATAAATTCTGGTTTAGCAGCACCAGCAGTTTGTTGCAGTGCTTGAACCATATTACCTTGCATATCCTTTCTACCACCTGCATTACCAGCCATAGCAGAGTTAACCATACCTATGGCACCAAGACCAGCAGCACCTAGAGTAGTTCTTGCATACTCAGCACCGTATTCTTCTTTTAGTCCTTGGGGTAAATACAAATAAATAGTCTTATATAGAGCACCTTCACCACTATTGTTGCCACCAATGTGTTTGTAAGGATTGCCCTTATCTGAACTATATACTTTTATTACCAAGTAATCCACTACTTTAGTTTCATAGGCATCTCTATCAGTGATGGCTGCACTGATTGAATCCCCACCAGGTACTTGTGTTGGAATTGATCTTGGATATACTAATGGAGCATCTGACATATGCCGAAGAGAAAAACTTACTCAGGAAGATTCAAACCTAGTAACCCAGGCAAGTATAAAGGTGATCCTACAAACATTATTTATAGATCTTCTTGGGAGAAGAAAGTAATGCTTTGGTGTGACGTGAATTCTAACGTTGTAAAGTGGTCTTCAGAAGAGATAATTGTACCTTATATCTCACCTGTAGACAGGAGACCACATAGATATTTCCCAGATTTCTATGTTAAAGGTAAGTTGAGAGGTACTGGTATTAAAGAATATCTTATAGAAGTTAAACCTTTTAAAGAGACTAAAAGACCAAAACCTAAGGTAAAGGTAACTAAACAATACCTTAATGAAATAAGAGTTTATAGTATTAACCAGGCGAAGTGGAAAGCTGCTACAACGTATGCTAAAGACCGTAAGATGGAGTTTGTGGTGTTAACAGAGCACGATTTAGGGCTATGAGCCTATTCGAAGACATTAAAGACCTAGCAGAAGGTAAATCTCAAGCACCATCTTGGTGGAGGAGTCAATTTCAATACGGATTGGAGGGAATGACACCATCTGCTGAGCCTGGTTCTATTGGAAGAATGCTTTTCTTCACATATAGAGCAGAATATGGTGAAAGGTATAGGTTTTGGGACGTATATCCCTTGGTTTATATCTTAGGAGAAGACTCTACTCACTTCTGGGGTGGTAACCTACATTATGTTGAACCAGAGTACCGAACAATCGTTGGTGCAGACTTAGCTTCTGGTAATAAGATAGTACCCAAGGAAACCTTGCATAAATACTTGAGAAAGAATGTTTTATCCGCTACTTATGACGTACCCAGTACTGAGTGGCCTGATGTGGGGTTGATCCCCTGTGAACAGTTTGTTACTACTATTAATGGTAGGAATATACCAATTCCATCGAAACACGTTTACTAATGGGAATTTCGTTTACAAGATTTAAAGACACCGTTGCGACAGGAGCGTTTGAGCCAGCACGCTCAAATATGTACACGGTGATGATATCTATACCACCGTTTTTAGTCTATGATTTGAATGAGTTTGGAGGTGCCGACTCTTATTATACTGCTATAGACTTCTTTGCTGATCAGGTTACGGTACCATCAAGGAATATGATGTCTGGTGAAGTAACAAACTTTGGATCGATGAGGAGATATGCTACACAACAGACACCTACAGATTTAAATATACAGTTTATAATAACAAAGAACCAATGGCATAGAAACTTCTTTGAAAGATGGATGAATGGTATTAGTAGAGATACTGAAAACAGAAGTATGTTCTATGATAAGTACACTTCAGATATTCTCATTAATAAGTATGAGCCTGGATCTAACCTTGTAACGAGATTTGTTGACGGTAATAAGAGAGTAGGACAGATAAGAGATAATAAGATAACAGCACAGTGGAGAGCAGTTGGTTGCTTCCCTTATAATGTTAGTACTATACAGATGTCTAACGAACATACATCACTATTGAAATTGGATGTACAGTTCTACCTAGAGAGATTCCGTCTTGGTACCACTATTAAGAATACTGCTGACTGGACTACTGATGAAGTAACCATAAGAAGTGCACGTAGTGTTGTCAATCGTCGTAATCGTAACGAGAATGTGGATACCTTAGATAGAGTCATTGATGCAGCGACTGATGTTGGTAATATGATCACCAATATAAGAAGGTACACTTCTGATTGGAGCAGATTGCTTTAGTGCCTAGATAGTATGTGTAATATGATTTCGTTATGGTCCGTGAAAAGATCGCTGATTTGATCAGGAATGCAGCTCTATCATTTGATGGAGTTGAACCTTTGGAATGCGACTGTGAGCATATTGATTTTGAAGCAGGATGGATTAAAAATGAAATGTGGAAAGCACCAGGTTTCAGGAAGATCCATCTAGAAACTTCAGAAGTTAAAGGACTCGATGTATTACATTGTGTCTTCTTTCCTGACTATAACTATAATATACCTATCTTCGGGTGTGATATTGTCGCTACTAAGACGGTAATAACTGCTGCTATTGTAGATATTTCTCCTGTTAGAGGGAGTGAAAAGATTTATGAGCAGATAGCACCTATTAGCAACTCGTATATTTTTAAAGAAAAAAGAGTTTTACCTTTATGGGGTGATGATATATTCTCACCTCATTTTAAATTCGTTAGAATACGAGATGAAGAAGAGGTGGGTGAATATATAAGGATACTGGAGGGTTACTTAAACACATTATGTGATTGGGTCAAATCTATTGATAAAGAAGATAACTATGTTGATGCGATGCTGAGAATGGATGACCAAGTATGGTACTCTACTCAGCAAAGGAAGAACAAGAAAACAATAGCAGCATTATCGAGTTGGTTCGATAAAGAGTGGGCTATAGATTACATACACAATATACTATTTGATTTACCCAAATGAATCCTTTATTTGACATAATATTTACTGCCACGTGGTTAGTCCTACTTGTTAGTGCTATAAGACTTATGTCACAAGGATGGAATATGGAACCACCAAAACCCCCTAAGAAAAGATTTCAAGAACACCCTGAAATGTCAGAAGTTCAGGAGGGTGATGAACTATTAGTTGTAAATTTTACTCCTGATAAGGAATTCACTGATAGGGTGAAAGAATCTGACAGTTTTTTATCCGAATCATTAAAGGATAGGATTGATGAATTAAACGATCCTTCGGATGATGATGAAGATGATGACGGTGACATCCTGGTAACACGGAGATGACCGACTAAATACTTGTACTGAATTGAATTACTATGCCATTACCTACCCTGGTTGTACCAGAATATGAGTGCAACCTACCTTCGGGAAAGAAAGTGACCTATAGACCCTTTTTGGTTCGTGAGGAAAAGCTACTCTACGTAGCAATGGAATCACAAGATCAAAAGGAAATGGTTAAAGCAGTTAAAGAGATCATCAAGAACTGTACTAGCGTAAAGAATGTGGGTACCCTATCTACATTTGATATCGAATTACTTTTCCTTCGTATTCGTGCTAAGTCAGTTGGTGAGATTAGTGAGTTTAAACTTACTTGTCCTGATGATGGTAAGACACAAGTTGATGTTGAAGTTAACTTAGAAGAAGTGGATGTTGTTATACCTCCAGATCATTCTAAGAAGATCAAGATCACAGATGATGTTACCCTTGTTATGAAATATCCTTCTATTGATACTTTCGTAAAGAATAACCTATCTGAAAATCCTAATATTGATGATGTATTTGATCTTGCTGCTGATTGTGTAGATCAGATTGCAACTGGTGAGGATGTAGAAGATGCAAAGAACTATAAGAAGGCAGAACTAGTCTCGTTCTTTGAAGGTATGAACTCCCAACAGTTCGCTATGGTACAGGGTTTCTTTGAAACTATGCCTAAGTTAGAACATACCTTAGAAGTCTTTAACCCTAAGACTGAAGTTAAAAGTGAGATTAAATTGGAGGGTATGGCGGCTTTTTTCGAATAGCCCTAGCCCACGATTCTCTAATGAATCTGTTTGAAGTGAATTTTGCAATGATGCAATATCACAAATACAGTTTGACAGAGTTAGAGAATATGATTCCGTGGGAAAGGGATGTATACGTGAATTTGCTGATTCGTTATCTAAGAGAAGAAGAAGCCAAACAACAGGCATCTAATCGTACTTCGATTTAATGGCACCACAAGTAAAAAAAGTTAAAGTAAGATCCTTCCTTGCTGTAAAAGATAAGGGTGGTACCGCTGGTGCTGGAAATGATCCTATTAAGTCAATGACATTGGCTTTTAATAGGATGGGTAATACGGTAGAGGATATTGGTAGGATAATAACTGACACTTTAGAAGCAAAGGCACAAGCTGCAAGAGATGCAGCAGAAGCAAGTAGGTTACAATTAGTCAAAAAACAAGAGGATGAGTATGAAGCTAAGCTTAATGCTGATCCTAAGGATGTTAAAGATGGTGTAGAGAAGAATAAACCAAAAGTAGATAAAGGTAAGTGGTCTTGGTTACAGAAGTTACTATCACCATTTACAAAGTTATTAAAGTTTGCTGCTACTTGGTTTGTCCTAGACTTTCTATCAAATCCTAAGAATAAGAAGATTATATCTGTAGGTTTTACAGTAATTGGTGGTTGGTTTAAGATATTATCTAAGGTAGTACTGAAGAGTGTAGACTTTATAATGTCTGCATTTGGTGAGAAGAACCCTGTTATAGGTGCATTAAAATTAATTGGTGGTATTGCTGGATTATTCTTAGCAGATCGTATCTTAAAGCCTTGGAAACTATTTGGTGACGCTAATAGGTTGCGTAAGTTTGTACAAGGACAGATGAAGAGAGGTCTGGATCCTAAGAAACTTGCTGCACGACAGAGATTAGGTAAGTGGAGAAATATACGCAGAATGCGAAGGTTGAGAGCCTTCGGTGGAAATATGGCACGGAGAGGTGGTGGACTTTTACGTGGTGGTGGAAAAGTATTAGCAGGTGGTGGTCTATCTGTAGCAATGGGTGTTGGTGCAGCATTCCGTCGTAAAGATGAAGGTGCATCAGTAGCAATAGGTGCTGGAGCAGGTGCAGTTATGGGTGGACTTGCTATGTCTGCACTGTTAACACCTATACTAGGTCCATTTGGTCCTATTGTAGGACAGTTTATAGGTAGTTTCTTAGGTGAACATATAGGTGCATTCATTGGTGATGCAATCAAACCTCTCTTCGAACCTATTAAGAGAGTATTTGGTGAGATATTGATGCCAGTAATGAAATCATATTATGAAGGTCCTATGAAGGCATTCTCAGAATTCTGGCAGAGTCTGATACCAGCACTTGAAAAGGTATGGGACTTCTTAAAACCATTTGCTGATGCTGCAATCAATCGGATTCAGCTTTGGCTGCAAAATCCTGCTATCAAGAATGCTGTAGCAAGATTGAAACGTTTTGTTGGGGCTGCAGGAGATATGGTAGGAGGTATACAATCTACTGCAGGTAAGGTAGCGAATGTATTTGGTTTAGAATCTGAGTTAGATACTGCTCAGAGAGAACTGGGAGATGAACAGAGAACTGTACGACAGAAAGAGCGTGCTATTGAAGCTGCCAAAGAGAAGTTAATCTGGTTGCAGACAATGGCACAAGAGAGAGGAATGGATGGTAAGGAAGCAGGTTGGCATAGGTATACTTTAGGTGAAAGAATACAGTTCCAGAGAGAACATATTGAAGCACTGGAGAATGCTAGATCTGATGCTGTTGAAAGAGTAGAGAGTGAACAAGCACAGTTAACTGAGCTCCAAGCACATCAAGCTGAGTCTGCAAGAATGCTGGAAGCAGCAGCTGCTGGTCACGGTACTGGTAGTAAGATATTCCCTTTAAAGGATGGTCAGTTTGATGGTGAACCATCTTCTTGGTTTAAGAGTGCACCTCAAGCAGAAGGTAAGGGTGATGGTATGGGTGTTGTACTCAAACCTAAACCTGATACGAGTTTAACTCAAGCAGTTGTTGCTGCTGTTGGTGGTATTGTATCTGGATGGAATTTTAAGGGTGGTAAGGATAAGAATTCTCAACTTAAGATAGAGGCTGAGGGAGAGCCAGCGAGACACCATCGGTACCTTCATATGGAACCTTTGGTTAAGAAGGGTGATAAAGTAAAAGCTGGTCAGATGATCGGTAGGTTAGTCGATCAAGGAGCAGATACTAGATTAAACTTCTCTGTATGGAAACCAAATTGGTCTTGGCCAGAGAACCCACATAAGGAATTACCTAAACTATTTGGTACTCCTATGTCTGCAGAAAATACTATTATTCCTCCTGAAATAAATAATGCAGATACTGTAGCTACAACAACTGCAAACGTTCAAGGTACCAACCCTTCTAATGGAGATATTCAAACAGAAGGTAGTACCGTTATTGTACAACCAATAGCTAGACGTAGTAATGGTGGTAATGGTGATTCTGGTTCAACAGTGGTTGGAGCATCAGCGGAGACAAACATTAGAGGATAATGGCAAGTACCTCACCTAAAATTAGATTTTATAAGTTCGTTACAGCACCGAAGAGTAAAGGACTTACAATATCCATTGGTAACAAGACAGTAGCAGGATCTGATTTTGGATCTGCTATCAATGCTATTAACTCACTGGGTGCTACTGTTAACAGTATCGGTGTAATGTTGCAGACTAGTCTTGCATCAGAGAAGGCAGCACAGCAAGAACTGCTAAGAAACCAGCAGTTAATGAGAGACCAAGCCCTTGGTAAGAATCTTAAACAGGGTGCTACTGGTGTAGGGAAGAGAGTAGGTGGATTGTTATCTAAAGCTGCACCAACATTCTTAGAGTACCTGGGTAGATTATTAAAATCTCTACTAACATTTGGTGTATTAGATTGGTTAAGTAAGAAGGAGAATACAGAGAAACTAAAAGTAATGATGGACAGACTTGGTAAGTTTGTCAAGGGTATGGTGGAGTTTATTGGAAACGTTACCAAGTTTATAGGTGATGCGTGGAATAAAACTTTTGGTGATGGTAGTAGTTGGATAGAGAGAATAACTGGTGCACTAAAACTGTTGGCTGTGGGAGGTGCAGCCTTATTAGGCTTATCATTCTTAAAGAATCCGATAGCAACAGTTAAGAATTTTGCTGGCATCCTGAAGATGGTCAGCGGTGGTGTTATGAACCTAGGTAGATTCCTAGGTGGTAATGTTATAGGTAGGGGAATTCAGGCTGCCACACAAGGTGTGATGGCATATCAGGATGTAATGCAGGATGAAACTATACCTGAAGAGGATAGAAAAGCTGCTGCTGTAGGTGCTGGAGTTGGTGCTACTGCTGGTGGTATGGCACTGGGTGCTATAGGTAACAGTATTGCTGGACCTATTGGAGGTATGATAGGTAATGCTTTAGGTGGTTGGTTAGGTAAGCATCTTGGTAAGTTCTTCGGTCCAGCATTAATGGACTGGGTAGAGAAGTTTACAAAGTTCTTTGATAAGGTAAAGGAAGCTGTTACTGCATTTATGAAACCAGTGACAGATGCTATAAGAGGTATATTTGAATCACTGGGTCCTGCTATCGATAAGGTAGTGGATATGATTAAGCCTCATCTGCCTAAGATAATGCAGATAGCCAATTTCATTGGTAAGGTTGTATTCGCACCATTAATAGGGTTATTAAAAGGATTGAAGTGGTTGTTGGATATGTTTGTAGGATCTGATAATGATAATGTTTCTGAAACTAATGTATCTTCTGTCACTCCAAGACATTATGAAGATATGAGTCAAGATGATAAAGACAGGTTTGATAATGTTGCGAATCAGGCGGGATTCTCTAAAGGTGGTTACGTACGTACTGCACCGATATTTAATATACCTATGAAACCTATCCCAACCAGAAGTAAGGGTGGATGGATTTCTGGACCACAATCAGGTTACCCCGTATCACTGACGGGTAGAGGTGTTGACTTCATAGGTCACGGTACCGAGTATGTAGCACAAAGATCTGGTGGTGGTTATGTTGTACCCGTAGATACACCACACACCCGTAAAGATCCAGGATTAACTGCCAGGTCCCTGAAGGGTGCTATGCTTGCAGGATTTGGTGGACAATTACCTGGTAGATCTAAAGGTGGTGTAGTAAGAGTCAAGGCACCAGAGCATAAATTACCTGAGTTTGGATTAGGTGGTTTATTCTCTGCTGTTGGAGAGAGTGTTGCTAAAGCTGTTGGTGGTGCTCAACCTATCATCAATGCTATAACACCAGTTGCTAATGCTATATTACCTGGTGCTGGTGCTGCTGCAGGGTTGGGTGCTAAGATCATTGAAATGGTTAAGACACTTGAACAGGTCACAGCAGAGAGACAAGCAGCAAATATGCAGGGTGCTGCACAAGCAGTTGTACTTGATATGATAGAAATGCCTGGTGGACAGGGTGGTGGAGGAGATAGTGGTGGTACCCCTATTGTTATGCCACGTAAACAGAATCCAGCAAACAAATTCTTACAAAGTCGTTTTGGATACCTAGGTGAAGGATCCACAATCAGTAGTAACTTCTTCTAATGGCAGAATATCAACCCAAAGGTTATACCCTGAATGAATTCTCTCTACTCGTCACTGATGAAGTAGTACCTACTGAGGATTTGTCTAGTCTTAGTTTTACTGGTGAGAATGCTTTCGATCTTCGTGGTATATGCTCTGCCTGGAACTATTATGAGTCATTAACTTCACCTTCAGTAAGGATGGAGTTTGTTTTCTATGATACTATTGACCTTGCAGCATCACTGAATGGTAATGAGTATATTAAATTACGTATTACTACAGACTCATCACCTGATGATGAGTTAGAAATTATACAGAAGACATTTAAGATTGGTGAGGTTACTAAGTCTGAGAGAGCACAGACTTATATTGTATACACTGCATCACCAGAAGTAACTTCTAATGAAGTTAACAGAGTATTTAAAACGTTCAAAGATAAGCCTGGTACCGAGTCCATACAATCTATACTGACTGAGAACCTTAAGAGTACTCTTAAGGATCGTTGGGAACCTAGTAGAGGTAATTTTAATTTCCTTTCACCTAACTGGAGACCATACGATGCTATAGAATATGTAACTGATAAGATAACAGGATCTGTATCTGGAAAGTCTGGATATATTTTCTGGGAAACTTATAAAGGAAAGAACCTATGTACTATAGATTTCTTATGCTCTTCAAATAATGAATCATTTAATGATCCTAAGGTTTATACTTACACACAGGCAAACGTAGGTAATGATGATGTTAACGCTTTCAAGATAGAAACTGTAAACTATCCTGATAGAGCGAACCATCTTGAGAAGTTACGTACAGGAATGTATAGTACTTCAACCATAGGAATTGTTGCACCTGCTCTAACTAGTGGTCACCTACCTTCTTCAGGTGCTACTACAGAGGAAGGATCAACTGGTTCTGATGATGATACACCCAGTGGATCTATTCAGGAACCTGTTAACTTCACAGCACAGTCTGTGTTTAATGAATCAAGTAATCTCAATCCTGATTTTCCATTCCCTAAGGTCAACTCAGAATACTTCTCAGAGGAGAGACCCTCAAGAATAAAGATACGTGCACTGCCAAGTATGCTGTACTCTGAGAACGCACAAAATCCTGAGGGTAATGCACCTAATATGAAGACAGATAGTGTTTTGGCTTCAGCATATGCAGCATCAAGATGGCAGTTGATGAATGCTTTTAACCTAGATATTACTGTACCTGGTAACGTTGCATTAACTGCTGGTGACATAGTAGAGGTAAGGATTCCTGAATCTACTACCACAGAAGAGCAATCTGACAGGATTGAGTTGGATAAAACATATTCTGGTAAGTACCTCATTGTGGGTATTATGCACGAATATACTGTAGAGGGTGTGACAACCATTTTACAGCTTGCCAAAGATAGCATTTCTAACTTATAATACAAACGTCGCTTTTATTTAAATGACAACCATAGAACAACATATTGCCCACGACAAAGATCTCCTAGATGATCCGTTAACAAACCCTGCTGCTCGCAGACACTACAAAGAAGAGCTACACGATTTGGAAGAGTATGTAGAGCACCATAAAGCAGAGATTGACGCTGGAGACCATCACGATCCTAATTGTCTAGAGCTATTTTGTGACCAACATCCAGACGAGCCTGAGTGTCTCGTATACGATGATTGAGTACCTGTATAAATAATTTTTGTAGCATACTATTTTATTAATGCCTGAAGCAACGATTAACACGATAGGTAAATCGGATGTGATGGGTCGTGACGGCTTCACTTGGTGGATAGGTGAAGTTGAAAAGATCGATGACCCTCAACAACTCGGTAGAGTTAAAGTCCGTGTAATCGGATGGTACACTGGTGGAAAGAGCAAGGAAGCATATGTTTCCACGATGCCCACAGCGGATCTCCCGTGGGCACTTTGTCTTGGACCAACAGATCAACCAGGTATTAAGAATACAGGAACAAAAACTGAGCTGCAGGTCGGTGCTCAGGTATTAGGATTCTTCCTAGACGGGGAAGAAGCACAGATGCCCGTGGTTATGGGATCTATGCGATCCTTTAAGAACACTGCTGATGCACAAACTGGAGAGACTGGTGCTGATACCGATCAACCACCTACAGTAGTTGCTGACGGTACCGAAGCTCCAGAATTACCAGCACAATCTAAGGATGGTGCAGGTGCAGATGTACACGGTGGTGCACCATTTAATACTACTGGTGAAGCACCTTCAGATAATGCTGGTGGTTCAGCGAGTGACAGAGGAATTCTGTCCAAGGCAGAAAGAGAACTCCCTGGTAACTATGCTACAAACCCGAAGGTTGTACCTACAGAGGCACAGGGTATTGCTAATGGTTCTGCTGGACCAGCGGGTGAGGGTTTTGAAAGAGATTTGAATCGGATGCTAACAGAGGTAGGGAATTTTTCTTCTGCTCTGGCAAAAGATCCTGCAGGTAACTTGATCTCTATCATTACTGGTAAGAAGGTCGATAATAAGATATTAGATAAGGCGATGAAGGGTATAAACAACTTCATTGCTAATGGCATATCAGGTATTATGTCTTGGATGAAAGAGGTACTGGCAAAGCAGATTGAAGCAATCATCAGCCAGATCACTCAATGGTTATCCAATGTTATACCGATGGGTGTTATAAATGCTGTGCTTGCACTAGCTGAGTTCATCTTTAGTCTCTTCTGTGGCTTCGAAGGGAAGTGGATTATTAGTTTAGTAAGACAGGCGTTTAATGATACTGCTGCCTTTGCCGAGAATATGGCAGGGATAATAGTATCCAAAGTGTACGATGCTATTCCTACTGGAGTTTTAGATACTGTTAACAGTATTGTAGGTAAGGTTAAGGGTGCACTTAACAAGGTGATGGAAGTAGCAAACGTACTTGTAAGTGCTATCTCTACTATCAAGAACCTTGCAGGTAAACTGAAGGATATGGCTAGTAAGATTCAGTCTATCTTCCAGTTTGATTTCTCTAAGATTTCTTGGAGCAATATTGTAAGTTTAATACTCGCACTTCTTAAGATGTTAATTCCTAAGAAGGATTGCGGAAGGAAGATAAAACCACCTAAACAGAAATTCTGGCTACCCTTGTGGGGTACGTCAACTTGCGATACGGTACCTGAATTCTTTGAACGAGAAATAACTATCGATAGTGGATCTAGTGGTACTGGTAACAGTGTCACTGGGTCTGATGTTATTTCAGCGATGTATAATAACTTGAGTCCTTTCAAGATGGAAGTCCAGTCATTTATGAATGGTGCTTCTGTTATTCAGGATAACAATCCTGGAAAAGAAAAGACTATAACATCTGGTACTGGTGGACAAACTACCATTGATGATAATCAAGGTAATACACACCGTAACCAACCAAATAATCTTACACAGATTATAGGTGGAGATTACTGCACAACAGCTAAAGGCGATGGAGTCCTTACTATTGAAGGTGATCTTAAGATACACGTGATGGGTGACCTAGACCTAGAGGTCGGTGGATCCTTTAACCAGCACCAATCTAATGGTGTGGGTGAGGAGAATGATAAGCAGTCTAAGTCTGCACAGACTATTGCTGCTGACCACGAGATCAACTACCAAGGTAACTGGGGTATACAGGCATCTAATATTACAATGAATGCCATTAGTAACTTAGATCTAAATGCTGGATCTATTTCTACTAAAGCAACTTCATTGATGAATAGTATATCTGGTGAAATTGTTAACGAATGTGCTTGGGAAACGAATCTAGTCAATAATGTCGTATTTAATATGGTTGCGATGCTTAATCCTATCCCTGGGGTTACAGGTCGCTTATCAATTCTAAAAGGTCCAGATATTACTCTCGTTGGTGAGGGTATACCTGGTACCAGTATTTTACCTGCTGCTCACGTTCGTATGGCTGTGAGTGCTGCTCAACCTTGTGGTGTTGTTGACGTTATCACTGGTACTACAGGTGGTAAAGCAACAGTCGTAACCACTGGTGCTGGTGGTATCGGTGAGTTTGTAACAGCAGCAGGTGGGGCTATTGTAAATGCCGTAACATCTGGTACAATAGCATATAGTGTAGGTGCTGGTATTGCATCCTTTGGATGCGGTGTGGGTCCTACTCAAATTTACGGTCTACCCTTGATGCTCAACTGATTATGGAAGAAACGACTTATCTTGAGTACGTTTGGGTTGATTTCCCAAGACGTACTATCACTATTATGGACAATGAAGGGAGACAGGAGAAGGTACGGTACAAATGGGATGAAGACGGTGCTGATGGTTTTCAGTCAGTCGTTGAGATGATCCAAAGGGATGTAGACCCAGAACATTGCCATTTTAAACTATGATTAGAGTAACATTAGAGGAAATCTGTCAAAATACAGAGTTCACATTAAATTTAGCAGCACGAGGTAACCCTTGTGTGGTAGAATTACCAGAGGGTAACGTGCTTATCACACCTGTTGCCAACCCTCGTACAAAAGAAATAGAAATAGATAGAGAAATTGCTGCAATGGAAGCAGCAGCACAAGCAGCAGGAGCACCAACTCCTACACCTGGCGTTAATTTACCAAGTGCAGCAGAGGTACAATCCTACGTTCACGAAACACTGGGTGAATTAAAGCAACAACTCTGACCTATATAATGCGAACCGATGAATCAAGACCATTTTCTATCCTTTTTGGTACATCACTGGCATAATTTAAAGCAAGCACAAATGTACCCTTCTGCCTTCGCTTATACCCACTACTGGTGGTATATGGAGGATGGGCAGTTGTATTCAAAGCAATGGTATGATTGGAATGGGGAGCTATACAGAGGTCGCAAACATAACTTGCGTATTGAACCAAGTCAAATAGTAATAGAGACCTACGACAAATTCCTTAGAGTACCTGATCTAGTGTTCACTGAGTCCGAAACGTATCCTGGATATTTCGGTAGGACTCGTGGAGATGCAGAGAGGCACGATGGTGCCAAGGTACAAGCGAAAATCACGCTGACTGCTAGTGAGTTTACTACCCACGATAAGGGATGGGATGAAAATGGAAAACTGGTTTGGGGTGCTGAAAAAGGACCATTCGAGTTTGAGAAATGTACCAAATCCATTCCGACTTCCATATCATCGTTAACGTTGGATTAGTTAAGATGTGGTTTATCAATGGTAAAGCATTTACCTTTGAAGAGATCGATAATCCAAGTATAGAATTAATAGAAGAATGTCAAAATAAGTTACAGTATACTATGGATGATATGTACAGGATCAGTCAATACCTTATAATGGAAGAGTTACATCCTATTGTCTTTGCAATGGATGATTACTGTACTGGAGAGATTCCTCTATGAAAAGAACTTACACTATCGAAAAGAAAAATCCCCAACACAACCAAGAATGGTCGTGGGAGGAAACTCCAGAATTGGTGGATGCTCTAAGAATATTAGAACAATCTAGTCGGATTGCTGACGAGAAGCGGCTTCCTTAGCCTTTTCTCTCCTTTTAATCATTTTTGCATATGCTACATCTTGTTTGGTATACCATTCAGGGTGTTTTTTTGCTTGTTTAATAATTTTTTTAGCTGCTTTTTTGTCCTTCATTAGGGTTTGGCCAGTCTTGATTTAAAAATTTTGGAGGTGCCCATAGAAGAGAATGCTTGCCTACCCATTGTCCTTCTAATGCGTATTCACCTGTTTTGTGTACTTTAATGTTTAATCCTATTGATGTCTTTTGTTCGTGTGATCCATTTGGTGTAGTAGAATGTTCTAACCAACCTGGAAATAGTAATAATGTATTTGGGAAAGTTTCAACTGCTATATCCCTCTGTGTTGCAAAACACTCTAAATATGCTTGACTTAATGGGGAATGGAAGTTTATAATACCGTTATGTTGTCTGGTCCTATGATAATAGACACCAGCCAATTCCCATCCTGGATGTAAATGTTTCTCCTGACAGGTACCTTTAGGATACAGGTTCAACCAAGACTGAGGTATTTCGAAGTTATCGTGCCCTATGTAATGCTGACAGCATTCCTTAATAAAGTTCGTTAAATTCGGTACCCTATCGGCATAACCACCAAGAAAATTACGTCTTTCTCCAGTTTCATATACTGGATCAACGTCAACGTTTATTTCTTGCTGTTCTTCTTCTCGAATGAAGTTTATTACATCCTCTACTTCGTCATCAATCGGTGGAAAATTATGCTCGTAGCGTACTACAGTAGAAGGGAACAGATCCATTACGGTCTCATTGATCCCACCTATTGTTAGCTTTTCAGCTCTTGCTTTTGCTACAATATCTTCTCCCCCACGTGAGGAGGTTGCACCTGTATTCTGTACCATAATATAGGATCTACTAAAATTATTTATTACCTTTTCAAATGGCTATTTTTCAGACAAAAAAAGATGGGAGCGAATCTCCCACCTTAAAATGGTTAAAAAAACATCAGGTAAAGTCCAAGTGGTATTACTGGTTCTGGGGTATCTGTGCCGTTGCTGTTACAAGTGGTCAGGTCTATGTAGGTACGGGATACAGACAGATGGCAGACTCAGTTGATAGACTAGGACTTTCTCTGAGTGAATTAATTAGGAAGTCAAACTAACACTTCCTTACATAGTCGTCTGCAATAACTCTGATTGTCGTCACACTCAATTAGGCAGTCGAAGTAGTCGTTTATTTGATCGTCATTGTCGTAACCATCTTCATCTACAGCGTTCCAATTTGCTAATTGGTTATGTGATAACAGGTTATGCATTGAATTAGCCTCCGTTGAACTTCGATAAGAAAAATAACAAAGAAATTTTCATTTCATCTTGTTCTCCATATGCTACACTATATAGGCTAGATTATCCTCACTTGCTAACAAAAATTTATGCCTAGTCCTGTAATTATTGATGAAACCGAGCACATCACAGTGACGGTAGAGGGTGATAAATCACCTACAGAAATTTACAATGATCTGATTTCCAGAATCGAGGATATCGGGTACCGTAAACCTGAAGTTAGGCAAAAATGCATCGCATTGCTCTGCTTAATACGTGGAACTAATTTTGTATCTAATAAAACGCACCCTGCTGCCAGTTTAGGCAAATGATACCGTGTATAAATAAAGTTGTACGAACTACTGCCTGAGCTAAGTGGGAACAAAAAGAATTTCACAATTAGATACTCTGGCTGATGAGGTGCTTACTGGTGAAGCGATTCTACCAGTCGTTATCTCCGACCCTTTGATTCCAAATAGGAAAGCAAAGATTAATCAGTTATTTAAAGGAGTGAGTGCAGGATCCCAGACGGCTCCTGGACTTTGTTTTGATTTGGACAGGGACACAGGTCTCTATCAATCCGCATATGATGAGATAGGTCTCGCTTTTGGTACATCATCAATGTACTATAGGAAGCAGGGAAACGCAGATGGATCTGCCACTATTAGATTGATTGCAAGTGATACAACCTCTGCTAACGTTAACATCGATTTACGACCGCAGGGTTCTGGTAAATTCCTTGTTAATGGTCCGACAGAACTAATTGATACGAACTTTTACATTGCTGACGATCAGAACCCTGATAAGAAAGCAAAGTTTGAGGTATCTGCTGTATCTACTGGTGCTGGTATTCGTACGTTTGCTTTACCAAGTACAGGAAGTTTTACTTCTACTACTTTGATCGGTAATGATACCGCACAGACTATTAGTAATAAGACTATCATCATTCAGGATGGTAACCTACAGATTGTGGGTTCATCAAATGCTGGTAAGATAGCATTATTTGAAACTGACTCTTGGGAAGCACCTGTAACTCATATCTACAGACTTCCTGATTATGGTACCTCTGCATCTCAGAGTACACTAATTGATACTATTACAGAACAGGATATAAGTAATAAGAATTTTATTAATCCTACTGTATCAGATATTGCTTCTGGAGATCCAGAGAACCCAACTCCTGAGGTACTATTAGATGCTGGTGATCTCACCACAAATAGAATTGTAAAATTTCCAGACCAGTCTCTTACTATTGCTGGTACGGAATCTACACAGATTTTTAAAAACAAGACGTACTCTGGACCTTACTTTAGTAAGGAAGATGATGCTACGGCTCGTGTTTACTTTGACCTGACGGAAGTTCAAGGTGCACAAACACTTAGATATGACTTCCCTACTGCATCACTAAATACAAATATACTTTCAAATAACACACTTGTAACAACTAAAGCGACACAGGTACTCGAAAACAAGAGTATTAAGGAACTTAAGTTAATTGACGGTGTTGATGAAACGAAACAGGTGTTCCTGGATCTCGGTAATCTTGAAGGTACAAGAACTATTAAGTTCCCTAATGCAGATGCTACACTACTATCAACAGAAAACGTTGGAAGCGTTGGTGTCGCATTTGGAGGTCCAATTTCCGCACCAGATCTGGGTGGTAGACTCAGACTACAACAACACTTTTTAGCAGGTTGGTAATTAACAAATGACAGCAGGAAGACTCGCTGCCGTATCCCCCGCAGCAACAACAAACACGGTACTATACAGTTCTCATATTGGAATAACCACCAGTGGTGTGTTACACGTAGCCAATAGATCTGCTTCTGGTATCACGTATAGGGTGGGACATAAGGATTATAGTCAAGTGTTAACACTTGATGCTAACACCTATGACTTTAAGAAAGGTAACCCTATCACAAAGTATAAATTAGCACTCAACCCTGGATTGACGCAATCTACTGCGACACCAGGTTTAGGAATTATATCTGATCAAGGTAACTGGAATGCACGTATAGGGGATGTTGTACGTACTACCACAACTACCACATATTTTACAAAGGTGAAGAGAGTTGGACAAGTGTTCATTGACTCCACAACATTATCTGGTACTTTCCAAGGTGGCGAGACTGTTACTGCTGGCACGTCTGGTCTAACTGGAGTTTACCGTGGTAGTGGTACTTCCACAATGGATTTGGAAGTTGATGATATTGCTTCTGGTGATACTACTATTAAGTTTACCACTGCTGATAATATGGCAGTCAATGACTATATTGTCTTTGACGCTGATAATGCTGCTGCTGAAGTTGCAACAATTACTGGTATTGCATTCTATAACTCACCAACCAATACAGGAGGTGCTACTTTAACTGTTACTCGTGGTACATTTGGTACTACTGCTGTAGCACATACACCTGGTCAATATCTTCAGGCATACACTCCATCTGGAACAACCACCACCATTAACGAGGGTGCTGTATTCCAGTCAACTGACTTAACGGTAACGGTTACTAATGGTACTACTGTAGTATCTGGACAATATATCCTTGTAGGTAACGAGGTTATGCTTTGTTCTGCTGTTGCTGGTAATGACCTTACAGTTGAGCGTGGAAAGTGGGGAACCACAGCAGCAAACCATAACGATGGTTCTACTGTCACACCATTGGTTGCTACTGCTGGTGCTACTGGTGCTGCAAAATGGTTTGCTTCTGCTGAAGTATTAACTGGTGGTACAAATAATGCCACTATGAATGTTTCAGATCCTTTAACTGTTACTTCTAACGTTGGATTCCAGAGTAGATTTATTTGGTCTACTACAGCAGGACAAGAATTATTACCTGATACTCAGTTTACTGTTGATAAGGATAGAACTTATCGATGGGACATATCAGATGCTAGTAACTCTTCTTTAGCATTTAGATTCTCTGATGTTAACGAAGGTACAAACGCTACACCTACTCCTGGTACAGAATTTACTACAGGTGTAACGAAGGTCGGTACTGCAGGATCTGGAGGTACAGCATATATTGAAATTGCTGTTACTGCTAATACTCCTGACCCTCTATATTACTATGCTGATGGTACTGCAGGATATGCAGGATCTATTGATGTAGTACAGGATCCAATCTTTACTGAAATATACGTTTATGACGTTACTGATGGTACACCTGTAACTGGTAACACATTTGTTGTTGGTACTGCAACTCAAACCTTAGGATCACCAACACCTGGTGCTTGGGGTTACGTTCAGAAATGGAACAAAGGTGTTTCTGCTGAACTGACGATTACTTGGGGTGGTAACACTACAGCGTGGGCTAGTAGTGACACCTTTGTTGATACTCCACCTATTCAAGGTATAGGATCAAGACAAGTAGCAACAGTTAGTTCTGTTACTGATGCTGATGCTTTAGTAAATGAAGATTACCTATATTATGATAAGACTTGTGCTGCAAATGACACCAATGAGCACAAAGGTATTGTTATCGGACCTGGTTCACACATAGTTGTGTACGCATCTGATACTAATGCTACATTCCAACTTAATGGATTTGAGAATCAAGTTGGTGATTATAGTCAGGCTCAATATCAACCCCCTGCAGGTAGCACTCCTTAAGGCGGGATAAATATAAACATAAGGTTCATTAAGTAAATGGCATTAACCCGTCTTAAGAATATCATCACGTCGAGGACTGGTCGTATTATATACGTCAACCCCGACGATTTTGATGCATCGGATGCATATGACAACCGAGGTAACTCAGCATTGCGTCCTTTTAAGACGTTGCAACGTGCTTTTCTTGAAGTATCTAGATTTTCATATAGAGTTGGACTTAGTAATGACGAATTTGACGCATTCAGTATATACCTCTATCCTTCAGAGTATGTAATTGATAATAGACCTGGTACCGCACAGTACACTGAAATCACACCATTTGATGAAAATACAAACTTTGATCTAACCTCTTCTAACAATATTCTCCATAAGTTTAACTCAGTTAACGGTGGAATCATTGTTCCCAGAGGTTGTTCTGTTGTTGGATCTGACTTACGTCGTACTAAGATAGTACCGAAATACGTACCATATCCTACAACACAAGCATCACTTGGTATTACAACTGCTAACGAACCATCTGCCTCTGCTATATTCAGACTCACTGGTGGATGTTATTTCTGGCAGCAATCATTCTTTGACGGTGACAATAATGGAGTTTACTATCGCCCTGATATTGTTGACACTATTGCTCCAAACTTTTCTCATCATAAGTTAACTTGTTTTGAGTACGCTAATACTACAGACCTAGATCTGTACTATCAAAAGATTTCGAAGGCATACGCTACAATTCCTGATACTTCAGGTACTATCGCTCAAGACCAATTACAGGCAAGAGTTGAAGAGAACAGAATCGTTGGTCCAATTTCTGACGAATTTAGAGTATCTCAGATTATTAGAAATGGACAAACTGCTACAGCATTTACTGTTGACATACAAGATAACCCGATCAACCACGGTTTCTCTGTTGGTGTTGCAGTTAATATCTCTGGTGTTACTGGTCCTACTGAGGCAGACTCTAACCTTTACAATGGATCATTCCTGGTAACATCTGCACAGGGTAACCAGTTTACCTATCAGATGTCCTCGGAACCAACAGGTAATGCTATAGGTTCAAATATTCTAGTTAAAGTTGAGATTGACACTGTTGACTCAGCATCTCCATATGTATTCAACTGTTCACTAAGATCAGTTTGGGGTATAAATGGTATGCACGCTAATGGTGCAGAGGCAACTGGTTTCAAATCAATGGTTGTTGCCCAGTTTACTGGTATCTCACTACAGAAAGACGATAGAGCATTTGTTAAATACAACGCATCTACTGGAAACTATGAAGCACAAGCAGCAGGTTCAGGTGCACACATTGATGGACTGTCCAAGTATCGTAAGGGTTGGAGAAATAGACACATATACGCAAGTAACGACGCATTTATCCAGGTCGTCTCGGTGTTCGCCGTTGGATTCGGTGACCACTTCTTCTCTGATAGTGGAGGAGACCTCTCAATCACGAACTCAAACTCAAACTTTGGAAACACTTCTCTTAGATCAAAAGGATTTAAGTCAGCATCGTTTACTAAGGATAAAGCGGGTCAACTCACGCACGTTATACCACCTAAGTCATTAAGTGATGTCCCAGAGATATCAATTAACTGGGTAACATTAGATATTCAGAAGATCAAGGCAGCAGCAGACCCAACAAAACTATTCTTGTATGGGTACACCAACCTTAATGCTAAACCACCAAGTAAGGTACAGGGTTATACTGTAGGTGCTAGAAGAGATTCACCAACGGTACCAGATAATCTTAACGTATTATTGATTGCTGCTGGTGCACAAGAACCTACAACACATAGTGCAAAGATTGATCCATCAGGTATTGAGGTTACAGGTACATCTCCAGGAGATGATGCTTCACCTATTAAGTTTGATCAGAACCAGTCTAACTGGTATATTCAGGTAGATAGTGCAAATAACGATATCTATACTACACTGATTGCTAACTCACAATATAATAACCTTGGATTTACTCCTACGACATTTGTTCGAAGAGTTCCAGACGCAAGAGACCTTAAGGATAGAATTTATCGTTTCAGATATGTACTAGACAAGGATTCATTCCCAGTACCTAGAGTACCTATTACTGGTTTCGTTATTCAACCAAGATCTAGTGAAACGAACTCACCTGCCTATGATAAAACATACTACATTTATGAGGTAGAAACATATCAGGAGTTTGAACGTGGTGTTGCTGACGGTATCTATTATCTTACATTCTTGAATGCTTCAGTATCTCCTGCTACATCAAACTTTGATGATTTCGCATTCTCACAGAACCAAGTAGATGTTTATCCTACATTTGACAGAGATAACCCAATAGCAGACCCTGCTCCTTCTATCTCCGTTGCTGATAATGAAATTCTAGGTAGGGTTACAACCACTGATGGTGCTTCACCTAATCCTAACGAGGATAAGAAGTTATCTATCACTAAAGAAAGTACTCAATTCTTCCTACTAGAGACAGAAAACAACCTAGGATACAATACTACTGCTAATACTCTTAATAATATAGTGGTAACAGCAAGACTAGGTGATGAGGAAGAGAGAAAGATTGCACTCAAACTAAATGCTGACAACTCAGTTGCACCTATATTATGTGAACTGCGAAGATACTCTATTCTTAGAGCATCTGGACATACGTTTGAGTACCTAGGTTTCGGACCAGGTAACTATAGTACTGCATTCCCATCTACACAGGTGGAGGTGCTAACACCACAACAGGTTAGACTGTCACAGTCACTGAAGGAATCAGCAGGAGTTGCATACTACTCTGGTGTTAACAGTGATGGTGAACTATTTGTTGGTAACCAGGTTATCAACCCAGTTACAGGTCAGATCACTAACGAAGACATTGCACAGTTGAATGTTGTTGGTGAAGAGAACACAACCATTCAGACATTCTCTGAGGTTGTTCTTACTGATAAATTAACTGTAATTGGTGGTGCATCTAACCAGTTAGAATCAGTATTCTCAGGTCCTGTTACCTTCCAGAAGAGAATTAGTGCACAAGAGAACATCCAGACACTATTACTAACATACTCTAATAATGATGGTACTGTATTAAGACAGACATTCTTAGCAGAAGATGATGGTTCTGGTAATCCTGATGTTGACTCTGCACTAGCATTTAATGATGGTGACCTAGTTTATAATATAGACTGGGAAGCAGGTGATTCATTAGGTTGGATCTATGAGACAGGTATATGGTACAAGTTCGGTATGACCGATACTGGTCCAATTACTGCACGTAGATTTGGTGGAGTCACCAACTATGGTATTGGTGAAGCACCAGATGCTTCTAATAGAATGAGAATTACAGGTAACGTTGCCATCACTGGTAACATAGACGTTACAGGTAATTATGGTGCTGCTGACAAATACACTCTTGCAACAGGTGTTGCCAACAGCAATAACGGTGTGACATATCAAGGTAATGGATCAACAGCATCCTTTGCTATATCTCCTGGTCACACAGCATATTCAGTACTCGTATTCCTTAATGGTGTAGCACAGATTCCAGGTCTAGACTACACAGTTACAGGTAATGCCGTTGACTTTAGTATTGGTACAGCACCTGCTGCTACCGACGTGATCCAGATTAGGGAACTGGTAATCTAAATAGCTAACAAAGGCATCTGACGAATGACAACTAAAATAAGAGAAGGTCAGATACAAGCAGCGACTAGAGGTCTAGTTACTGCCTGGTCAATCTCAGAACAATTAAACTTACCACCATTAAATCAGTCTCAGATAAATGCTCTGGGAACTCCTGCTTATGGTACCCTCGTGTACAACAGTACCGAGGATATGGCACAGATATATAAGCAAGATGCTAATGCTGGTAACCCAGGATGGGATGATGTTGGTGGAGGTGGTCCTTCATTAGGTGAAGGTTCAATCATTAGAACCAACGGTACTACGATATCAGAAAATATAACAGTTGGTCCAGTCTTTAACGGTGGTGTAGAATTTACCAACGGATTTACTGCTGGTCCAGTAACTATTGCAAACGGATTTACGGTCACGATTGAGACAGATGCATCGTGGCAGATCATCGGTGACGATGACCTATCATACGCACAATTTGTAGATATTACGTCAGGACATATTACATCAACTGGAATACTACATTTCAGTGAGACAAAAGAATCGATCACATATTATAACTCTAGTGGTAACGTAACACACGATTTTAACGATAATAACGTAATCTGGGTCAATAAGACAGGTGGTGGTAACTGGACGTTATCATTAAATAATGTTCCTTATGAATCCTGTGGTTATGGTATCACCGTAATTGTTTATAATATGGGTGGTGCAGGTTTACCACAATCGATAAATATCAACGGTCAAGGACATACTATACTGTGGTCTGGTGGTAATGTACCAGGTATGGATCAGGTAGTTGGTATATGTTCCTTTGCTATTGTCAACCAACAGTATGAGACACAACCCTTCACAGTAATGGGATCGGGTGGTAACTATGCTGTACCTTAAGGAGTAAAATATGGGAAGATTCGGTATGAGTGCAAAATTCATCCCCACATCAAGTGGCACAAGTGCTCTTGGTGGATCAGGTGGTGGGGGTGGAGGACCGTCATTCAGTTATGTATCAGCATCTGGTGGTTCCGAGTGGAACGAAGGATTTGCAGATGGAAATTATAGATTTCATAGATTTCAATCAGGTGGTACCTCAAGTCTTAGTGTTAGTTCAGGTGGTATTATAACCATTTGGGCGTGGGGTGCTGCTGGTGGAAGAGGTGGTCAAGGAGGAAATAATGGTGGAGGTGGAGGTAGTGCTCGTACTACCATAACCGTACCTGATGGATCAACGTTGTACACTGCTGTCGGTAGAGGCGGTGGTGGAGGCAATGGATGTTATGGATGTTGGGGACACGGAGGTGGTGGATCCAATAGTTCAGGATATGGTACAGGTGCTAACGGTAACCACGCTTCTTGTAGTGGATGCTCTGCTGGAGGAGGTGGAGGCGGTGCTGCTTCTATGGTCTTCCTAAATGCTTGGGGTATGGGTAATCTGAAAATCGCTGCTGGAGGCGGCGGTGGAGGAGGAGGTCGAGAAGGTTGTGGTGGTGCTGGTCACGGTGGTGCAGGTGGTCAGAGAGGATCCAACGGACAGTGTGGATCTCAAGGTGGATGTACAGGATGTAATAATGACTCAAATGGTGATGAGTGTGGAAGACCAGGTAACGATGCCTCTGGAGGAGGTGGCGGTGGCGGTGGATATCGTGCAGGAAATTGCGGTGGTAATCCAGGTTGTGACTGCAATGGTGCTGCTGGTGGCGGGGGTGGATCCAACTGGGTCGGTGCTGATGAGGGAGATCTCACAGGACAAGGATTTGGAGGAGCAACTTGGGCAGGTAGTAACTGTTCACCAGGTAGCGACCCACAAGGTAGACGCAATGGTGCTGGTGACTGTAATGGTGAAACTGGTGTCATTGTATTTGGTTACAAGAATCCTTAAGATATTATGGCAACACAAAATCCCGCAACAGATCACGACGATTACGTCTACATTGAAGGTCAACCAGTCAAATATGACGATAGACCTAATCTAATAACCGTATGTTTTCATCTCGCACGTAATATATGTGAGATCAGTGGATTTGAGATTACTCATCCAGATGTACAGTGTAGAATAGGTTTTAGAAAAAATCATAGTATGGATTGTACCTTTGTTAATCTTAGGTATGGTATTACAATTCAACGAGTCATTGAGAACGTTGATAAATCTAAAGAAGTAAAAGAAGTAGTTTACTCTAACGAGTGGCAGGGTCCAGAGAAGTCTAATGAAGCATTTTTAACAGACTTCAACATTAAAAATCTGGAACCAGGTGAAAACTACGATATGTTATTTTGGTGTAATGAGGAAAATGAAGTCATCAATGATACCCTAAATATAACCATTGGTATTGATGATGATACTCCTGATACATTCACACCACCAAAAACACAACAGGTAACCTATCACAGTGGTTACATACCAGATGATGAACAATGGGAAAGAGATCAACCCTTCCTACCAGAAGGTTATACTCGCCCAACCTAATTGTATAAATAAAACTGAGGAAAAACTAAAGCAAAATGAGTACACTTAAAGTTGCATCTATTAGAGACCTCTCAGGCATTGGCGGATTCTCCCTTGCTTCAGGTAACATAACAGCGAACGGAGCACTGACAGTCAGTAACATCACCATTAATGGTACGATGTCTGGTTCTTCTAGTCAGATTGTACCTTCGGTGTCAGGTCAGAGTGGTAAATTTCTTTCTAACGACGGTTCATCGATGCAATGGGCTGCTGGAGGTGGAGAGAACATCCAATCACTACAAGTATGGACAGGTAACGGTACCTGGAATAAACCATCTGGTGTCAAGTACATACACGTACGAGTACAAGGAGGTGGAGGAGGAGCGTCAGGGCACGGAGAATCGGGTGCTGCTGGTGGATACTCTGAAAGAGTTTTAGACGTTAATAGTATTGGTTCTGTTGGTATATCAATCGGTGGAGGTGGTGGAGGTACCTGGTACTTCGGTCACGGTGGAGATGGTGGTTCATCATCTTTCGGTCCTTACCTATCTGCTGGTGGTGGACACGGTGCTAATAGAAACAGTGGACACTCAGGTGGACTAGGACGTAATGGTTCTGGTGGAGACTTGAATGTCTGGGGTGGAGGAGGACAATCTCACCACGGTGGTGGTGGAGGAGTCGGAGGTTCATCTCACTTCGGTGGTTCAGTTTCTGGTGGTTGGCCAAATGGTGGTAACTTCAGTCATAACCATCAAGACCACGCTGCATATGGTGCTGGTGGATCAGGTGGACACTTCCATAGTTTCCGTGGATCTAACGGTAAATATGGTGTAGTCTGCGTTATCAACTACAAATAGGGGAACAATGAAGAAAGCATTAATGGATTTCAACGGCGTAGTTGCCGACATCGTAGACCCTGGTGAAGAGTACGTACTATTCTTAGGACGTGGTTGTTCCCAAATGTGGGTTAATGCACCTGATGACATCACAAAAGATTGGACACTAGAATGGTCTCCTTCTGCTAATGATGCAATATGGGTTAAGCGTACTGACGCATACTCAGATCCTGGTACCATTCGCAGAGTTGCATATGGTGAGGTCGGGGAACAATTAGATATGTTGTACCAAGACCTAGCAGCAGGTAAAGCATTAGATGCTGGAGATGCTGTTTGGTTTAATCATATTAAAGCAGTAAAAGAGAACACAGTAGCACCATCATCCGTTGCAGAACCAATGGATCCAACGATGACTGATGAGGAAATTGCTGATTTTATGGGTGATGATGCCGAACCAGCAACGACAAGACCAGCAAAACGTGCTACAATAGACGCACCAATCTGGGAACGTTTCTCAGGATGGGGTCGTACCTATGATGAACTAGGAGCATAAACTCCCTGTTATTATGAAATTTGAGAATATCTGCATTGTCGGTGGTGGCACTGCAGGGTGGATGACTGCTTCAATGCTCAAGAAGCATTTTGGTAATCGTAAAAAAATCAATCTGATCGAATCACCTAAAATCTCTTCAATAGGGGTAGGTGAGTCAACTACGCAGTGGTTTTTAGGTTTTATAAGATATTTGGGACTGGTTGACAGCGAGTGGATGCCAGCGTGTGATGCAACATATAAACATTCAGTAAGGTTCGTTAACTTCAATAAGAACGGACCATTCCATTATCCGTTTAGCGAGAAGGTTGTTGACCTTCCCCTGACGGATTATTTTAATTGGAGAAAGGATCAGACTTACGTAGGTCCAGAAACATTTGGTAGAGTATACACTGATATATCACAAATAGCAGAAGAAGGTAAGATAGAGGAGAGCATACTACAGAGTAATGTAGGGTACCATATTGATGCAGTTAAGTTTGCACAGTATCTTAAGAATTGGTGTGGTGTTGAGTGTATAGAAGATACTATTTGTAGGATAGATGTTAATGATGATGGTATTGAAGCACTGTATGGAGAGTCAGGAAAAAAATATGAATCTGATCTTTTCATAGATTGCACTGGATTCAGAGCATTATTGCTAGAGAATGTAAATGCTGCTTGGGAAAGTTGGTCAGATATAATGTTTAATAACTGTAGTTGGGTATGTCGTAGAGACTATGAAAATAAGGAAAGAGAGTTGGTACCATATACTAATTGCACTGGATTGAGTAGTGGATGGGTATGGAATGTACCAACATATAGTAGAATTGGTACAGGATATAATTATTCCAGTAATCATCAGAGTATTGGTGATGCACTAGAAGAATTCCAGAAGTTTATAGGTGCTGATGAGAGAACTAAGTTTAAACATATACAGTGGAAGACAGGAGTAAGGAAAGAGATATGGAAGAAGAATGTATGTGGTATAGGATTGTCTGCTGGATTCATTGAACCATTAGAATCTGGTAGTTTATATTCTGTACACGAATTCTTATGGAAACTTATACAAGTATTACCTAAAGATGCTGAACATTATAATCAACATTTAATATCATCATTTAACTTAGCGTGTAGAACAAGATTTCAAACATTCAGAGATTTTGTTGTTAAACATTATACGCTAAGTAATAGAGATGATACTAAGTTCTGGAAAGATTATACTAATCTAGATTATATTGGTGATTATAGTAACCTATTTACTTTAGATTGGGAAGAATTTCAACAGTTAAATGGTATGCCTGAGGGTATTGCATTTCTCCTGGGAGGTTACCAGTATAATATGTGCCCTGATCTATTCACTCAGAGAAGTATAGAAAATAATTATGCAATTAACGATCCATCTGATATAATAAACGAAAGATTAGACCGTACTTATCCTAATGAAATGGCAATAGATTACTATCGCCGCACCCTATATAAAGAAGAGGATTAATTCTTATGAAGGTTGAAAATGTTGTTATTGTTGGTGGTGGATCATCTGGATGGATGACTGCTGCTGCATTACTGAAGTTGTGTCCGTGGATTAATGTAGTATTAATCGAAAGTGATAAACCACCAATAGGTGTAGGTGAGAGTACACTAGGACATTTTAATAAGTATTTGATTGCATTAGGACTCAAAGATGAGGACTGGATGCCATACTGTAATGCAACATATAAAAATAGTATTCAGTTCACTGATTTCAGTGAAATAGGGTCAACATTCCAGTATCCATTTGGAGAGTTTGATTTCCAAGACAAGTTACAAGGACTTAAGGACTGGTTTGATTTAGCACGTAATGACCCTGAAAAATGGACACCTGGGACATTCGCTGAGTTCTATAATGTAGAGCAGAGTTCATTAGTTAAACATAACAAACAATGGGATAATAGAGACAATAGGTTTAGAAGTTTTGATTGGAGAACTGAGGTAGCATATCATTTAGATGCTGAGAAGTTTGGTGAGTATTTACGTGAGAATATATGCTATCAATATGAAGGTAGATTCACACATATTGTAGGTGAAGTACGTGGTACCGTTAAAGATATTGTAAAAGGTGGATCACCTGCTGAGTCTAATAGAACTATTAAACAACTTGCTGTTCGTTTGATTGAAGATAAGAGAACCGTTGGTGTTGTTGGTGACCTATTTGTTGATTGCACTGGATTCTCTAGTGTACTATTAGAACAACAGTTAGGTACTAGGTTTAATAAGTTTGATGATCTTGCTAATGATAGAGCATTATATGCACGTATTCCTTATAAGACACAGGAAGAACGTGAAGAGATAATGCACTGCGTTACTGATTGCAAGGGAATGACAAATGGTTGGGCGTGGACTATACCTTTATGGGATAGAGTAGGAGTTGGTTACTGTTGGTCATCACGATTTGCAATGAGCACTGAGGTAATACCTGAGTTTGAAACTTGGATATTCGAGAAGTTTGGTGTTACCAGTGATGAGTATGAAGTGAAGGAGGTTGATGTTAAGAATGGATATCACGAGAAAGCGTGGAACTTGAATGTTGTTGGTATTGGGTTATCATACGGTTTTGTTGAACCATTAGAGTCAACAGGATTATTAACCACACACGAGAATATCCTTAGACTTGTTGATACACTTAACAGGAGAAAGGGATATATTACCAGACTTGAACGGCAATGGTTTAACTATGCTGCTCAACGTGAGGTAATAGGATTCAGTAAGTTCGTTGCTATGCACTATGCACTTAGTGGACGTGATGATAATCCATATTGGAGATGGTGTACTCAAATTAATGAGTACCTATGGCAAGAGATGGATGGAATTGTACGTATTAACGACAATTATGAACGCCTGGGAAGTGCACTAGATCTAGATCACGGTTTGGACACAGGAATGGGTGGAATGAATTATGTGGCAGCAGGTAATGGTATGATGTTAGGCAAAGATTATTATAATGAACGTGATCCTAAAGACTTAGAATATCTCGAACAGAAGCATTTAGAGTATACTAAAGAAGTGGAGGATTTCGTTACCAGTGATGAGTGTCCATCTCATTATGAATACTTACGTGACAACATTTACAAGGGGGATGATGTTCGGGATCAACTTATTTAAAAAGAAGAAACCTTGGATTAGATTCTATTCATTAGAACCTGGTCTTGCTGAATGTTATCCACTGATACCAACCAGCAAAATTAAGAGACAGTGGTTAGATCCTGCTGTCAAGAAGAGAAGGTGTCCCTTACAAGGATCACAGAACTCTTCAAATTGTCCTGGTATTAAACAGATTGCTCGACTTGGTTGGACAGTCGTTGCACCAATGGATTTCATTATAATTACTAATGGTGATGGTATATCATTTCAATATGAAGTACCAAATACATTCCAGAGACACAGCAACTACATTTCAGATCACGCACCTGAACAAGTAATGCCATTGATTGATAGTCCAAGAGATACTCTTGCACATATTATTAAGATGGAATTACCTTGGAGGGTTAGAGCATCTGATGATATTGTGATGCTACAATCACCAGTTCATTGGAATAATGAACCACGCTTTGAAGCAGTTAATGGTGTATTTGATCCTCGCTTTGCACTACAATTAAATGTGCAGTTAATGTGGCACGAAATGGACACAGGTCCAGAAGGTACACTTGTTAAAGCAGGTACACCTATAGCACAATATATACCAATACCCAGAACTTACCTCGAAAGAGATTGGTATGATGTAGTTCAAGAACCTGCTAATGCTAAAGACTGGGAGTTAGAAGCAGCATTTAATTATTCTATCAAGTCTGAATATATGATTCACGACAATGTACAAGGTAGAATATCACGTGCAATGAAAACCATTAAGTATCACTCTGACGGAGAAAAACTATGACTATTGATGAACTAATACAAAACTTTTATCTACAGAAGCAACAGTGCGAAGTAGATATTGAAAACTATGACAAGGAGTTTAGTGACAAGAAACTAAATCCTTATGGTGTTACCACTATTGAGTTTGAGAAGCGTAGTGACGCATTTAAACGTAAGTCACAACTTGAAGGTGCTATTGATGCACTCTTAATATGTAAGAGAGATGTATTAGGTGATGACTCTGATACTGCAATGCCATCATTAACTGATCTTGACCAGACTGGTGGAGGTACCGAAGAAATGGAGGTTATTGGTGGGACATCTTCTTGACATACTAAAAGATCAAGAAACTATTCCTGTATCTCCACACTGGTTGTGGAGATTTAAGTATGATTTTAAATATGATGGTTCATCACTACAAGAGCATTGTGGAAAACTAATCGATCATACTATAGAGAATACTGGCACGGGTGCAGCATTAGAAACGGGTAATGCTTTCTCAACTGCATATAATGTTGAGCATCAACCACATTACTGGGAGATAATGCAACCATTTATAAATCATATGCAACCATATCTTCACGCATTGTGGAATCACTGGGATTATGGTAGTGGTCAACCTGTACCTATTAGATCTTGGATCAATACACACAAGAGAAGTGGAATGACTATGGAGCATCACCATAATGGTTGCCCTTTAGTTATCTCTGCATATCTTAAGCACTCTACTAATTCAGGATACTTTCAATTTAGAGATCCTTATGAATATCATAGATGGGGTTCACCTGGGGAACCACAGTTAGATTTGTGGAAAACGGTACCAGTTGAAGAGGGTGACGTGTTAGTATTTCCTGGTTGGTTGAAACATAGAACAGAACCATCACAGTCAGATGATGATAGAGTCTGTCTTGCAATTATGTACGGTGGCAATGATTGAAGTAAGAAGAGATATTATACCTGAACTATATCAGGACAAGATTCACTCAATGATGTCCAATGTTAGATTTGATTGGCATCTGTTGAGTGAGGTAACGTATGCTTATAGTGATGAGATGAGGAGTAAGTATCCTAATGCTCAGAGCACTCCAGGATTTGCACATATGTTCTATGATAGAGATAATAAGATAGAGGATCAATATTGGGATTTTTTATTTCCACTTTTTCTCTCGTTTGTCCCAACTCCTAAACACGAACTACTGAGAGTTAAAGGAGGGTTGCTATTACCTACAAGGATAGGTTATAATATGCCACATATAGATGCAGAGATTCCACATACTACAGCACTGTATTATGTGAATGATTCTGACGGTGATACTCACTTTTTTGCAAAGAATGGTGAGATTGAGCAAACTGTTAAACCAGAGAAGGGGAAACTCGTTATTTTTGATGGTTTAAAAATGCACGCATCATCCTGTCCTACCCTCGCTACAAATAGAATCGTCATTAATTTCAACTATGTCTGTCAGGATTAACTACTATCAATATGAAGGAGTTCATAGTACCTTAGATGCTTGGGATTCTTGTATAGATGTTGACGGTGTTGCACCTGAACCTCGTAGAGTGATCGAAACTTACTCACCTGGGAAAACACCCAACTGGGAATGTCCTGCTTGGAGGCATAAGAATTCAAGAGAGTTTATAATTTCAGCACCTCGTGAAATAATATTACATATTGATAATGAAAACGGTGCCGTTGGTTCACCTAGTATGACCAACGATCAGATTAATAATTATGTTAAGGTAGAAGATAAAGAACCACCGATAACAACAATTCAAATAATGTGTCCAATGGTATTATGTTGGACTGATGCAAAGAGAGTATGGGTTGAGGTTAAAGATCACCCAATCACATCACGTAACAATAATTTTACGTTAACAAATGGTTGGTTTAATTTATCATCTTGGTGTAGACCAATATCATTTGGATTAAATGTATGTGATCCAAATGAACCTGTTGTTATTAAGAGAGGTGATCCATTATATAAATTAGCATTTTATCAAGAGGACAATCTTGACCAGACATTTAAAATGGTGAAGGCACAACCACATACTGAATTACTATTAGATGTGTATAAGAGAATGAAGGTGAAACATTTTCAATCTCATCTTGCTGATGATCTCATCTTTAAAGATAAAGAGGAGAAATGTCCTTTCGGGTGGTTGTTCAATGATTGACATATATTATTATCAATTTGAAGGTGGTGCTTATGATGCTCTCAAGTCATCATTAGAGATAGATGGTGTTGGGATTGAACCAACAAGACATATTGATGAGAAGACTAATGTATTAAAATACTATAAATGCCCTGCTTGGTCACATTTAACAAAGAGAGAGTTCACAGTCTATGCACCTAGAGATTTAACACTAGAGTTTGATTATGAAAATCAGACTATCAACTCACCTAATCTTGTAGGACTATTTGATAGATTTGTGTTACCGATTAAGGACTGGCATATACATCCTACAATGCAACTGTTCATCCCTAAGATTATGATGTGGACAAAGGCAAAGAATATATGGGTAGAGCAGAAGGATACAGGACTCACAGCACTCAATAATAATTTCAATCTGATCTCTGGGAGGTGGAACTTATCTCAATGGGAGAGACCACTATCATTTGCAGTTGATATAGTAGATAGAGATAAACCTCTTATAATTAAAAGGGGTGACCCTATCTATCGTGTTGCATTTTATCAAGAGAATAATTTAATGCAAGAGTATAGGTTAGTAAAATCTAAACCTACACAAGAACGAATAGATATGGGTGAGAAGAGAGTCAACCTCAAGAATCTCATCCCTCATCTATCTAAGACCCTTATGTTTGGTGACCGACCACAATGCCCAATCAAATTCCTACAATAATAATAGACAATTTCTTTGAAACGCCCTCTGTGATTAGGAACTGGGCACTTAGTTTAGATTACTTAGTGTGCAAAGATCACCCTGCTAAAGGTAATTGGCCAGGGAAAAGATCAAGTCATTTGTTACACGAATTAGACTATCATTTCCATCAAAGATTATGTTCTAAACTCATAGATTATCTACCTGGATATACTTCATTCGAAAGATTTGAGTCTACGTTTCATCTTTGTACTGGTAATTATGACTGTGGTTGGGTACACCGAGACTCTGAACAGTTTGGTATAGGTGGAATGGTATATTTGAATGAAAGTTATACAAATGGGTGTGGTACCATATTATATGATGTACCAGATAATGATGATAGAGTAGGGTATACTGAAGATTTTAAATCTAATGTATTAACTGATGATGAAAGTGTACGTGCTGAAGGTAATAAGATGATAAGAGAAAAGAATAAACCATTTACTTCAAATACTGTATGTGAGGCAAGATATAATAGATGCCTGTTATTTGATGGTCAAAAGTATCACTCTGCTGGTGATTTCTTTGGTGATAATATAACTAATGGTAGACTCACCTTAGTATTCTTTGCGAAGGCAATATGAATATAGAAACTATTATCGAAGGACGAATGTGGATCGTTCGTAATATGATACCAAAAGAACTATGTAAACACGTAGCAATGGAATATCATATGATGAAAGATGTAATTAAATGGCAATATCCCAATGCTGACCTGGGAGATCCCACAATGCCTGGTGCTTGGAGTATGTATTGCCCTGTATGTTTTGAAGCACTAGGACAATATCAACAACCAATAGTTGAGAAGATTATAGGTAACATACCATTATGGCAAACATTTTGTTATGGTAGATTATATGTTAAAGGTACATCTTGCGTTAAACATAGAGATAGAATGTCAGGTGAATGGGTTGGTAACATATGTGTTAGTGAAGATCCAGACTATCCTTGGGCAATGCAGATAATAGCAAAGAATAAAAAATATGAGATATTTCTAAATGAGGGTGATTCTTGTATATTCAGAGGACACGAGGATTTACATTGGAGAGAGATATATGAGGGTGAAGGATCACAAATACAGTGCTTTGTTTCATACGTGGAACAGAATGGTGAGTATGCTAGATTAAAATATGATGGTAGACCAATGCTTGCAGCACCTTGGGAGTCAGCAAGTGAGGAGGTCATTACCTGTCAACGTAGACAGAACAATGACGTGTACTATGGACCTGCTGAAGGACCTGGACAAATTGAAGAAAATTTTGAAGATGATCTTGCTGAGGTTGAACTCTTATGAATGACTATTATGTGGTGGATGATCTCATACCACCAATCTATCAAGAATGGTTGATAGCATTGATTAAAGATGAGAATCTAACGTGGCATAGGAAAGACAGTGCCATTATGGAGGAATTGGAGGGAGATCCTCGCAATGGTTTCTGTAATTTTCATTATCTATTTGAAATGGATAAAGGAGGGAATCTGTCACCCTTATGTAATGCTTTCACTCCCTTATCTCTTATGGCAATGGAGCAAGTTAAGTGCTACAATTTGATGCGTATGCGAATAAATTGTGTTCCCAATATGTTCGCAAACTATACACAATTACCCCATATTGATAGTTATGTTAAGGATTCTTGGAATGTGGTATATTATATTGATGATAGTGATGGCGACACAGTTATTTTTAACGAACGCACCTTAAGTGATGAAGAATATCAATCTATTCTTAGCAAGGGTGAGTTCACTGAAAAGACTCGTGTATCTCCTAAAAAGGGACGTGCTGTCATATTTCAAGGTGATTTATTCCACTCGTCAACAACTCCATCAACAAAATGGAGACCAGTTGTTAACATAAATCTTTCAAAAGATACACCACCAACCAACGGAGCATATAGTAATGTCTGATTTAAATTTAATTGAAAAGGGTGACGATTGGGTACTGTATCGTGCTGAAGTTGTTCAACGTGAGCAACAAGAAATGATTACACAATTAGGACGTAGTTATAGATTATTTAAGAACACATTCACAGGATGTGATAGTAGTTTAAAGAGTGATAGTTTTACATTATCAGCACTACCTACGCTGTTTAGTGATACATCAGCAGAAGATAAGGGTACCATAAAAGATATGGCAGAGGCAGATATGTCAGGATATAGATTTTATAATGTATTTAATTTAACATCACCCTCACCATTATATTGGTTCTTATTTAAGAATATAAAACAAGTAGTTCGTAATACTTTAGGCAACAATCAACCATTGTGGATGCAATGCTGGATGAACTTTCACAAGCAACAAGAAGTATTGAAATGGCACGATCATCATTTTCCTTATCACGGATATGTAAGTATTGATCCTAAAAATAGCACAACAGAATTCAAACAAGGATCTCTTAGATATAACATAGAGAACGTAGTCGGTAACATATATTTTGGACCAGGTTGGGAAAGAATGCACAGAGTTGTTGTTAATGAGGACTATGATGATTCACCACGTATAACATTAGGTTTTGATATTCTCACAGAACCTACACTACCAGATGACCAATTCTCGCTTATTCCTCTACTTTAGGGTATAATTTGGGGACTAAATACATTATCAGGTCAGGTAATTTGCAATGTCTCCCCTTTCAATTCACCCATCAGTTGCACCACAAATGCACGGAATAAGGTCTCGTATTCTTAACAACGAGCAAATTAGTTTACTGCGTAAGGCAGTTACAATGTATATCGGTAGTTTGTATCAACAAAATAGCGATAACAGAATAGATGATAATGAATTACACGAGAAACTGCATATTATTGATGAAATAGTAGATGAACTTCACTTGAGACAACATCATTATGACAAACCGAATTCAATTTAATGCTATTGATATAGTACCAGCATTTGCCACTCCGTTGTATATAACTAACAGCGAAGTTTCAAAAGGTTTTAAACAACATTGTAGGACATTAGTTTATGACAATGAAACTGGTAAAACTATACAACGTGATGTTGCTGAAAAATATCGTGCTTGGCACGTATTAATTCATCAACAATTAGAATATTTTTTATCTAATTTTCTTGCTTGTGATCTTGATGCGTTTGAATATAAATTAGGACATAATTATTGTCGTAAAGTTAAACCTAATCAGGAGATAGATTTTCAACAGAATATATCTCATACTCTGTTGACTGGTCTATATTTTATGCACAAACCAGATTGCACGGTAACATTTGAAACACCTTGGACTAGTTGGCACTCAGTGTCACCTAAATGGAAGTTTTTAGCAGATAATCCTCTTAATTCCAATAAGTTTAGTTATCAACCAGAAGAAGGAACATTTATGATCTATCCATCAACAATTAATTGTTCATTAAGTAATAATAATTGTGAGCAGGATGGTTATATGCTACAATTCTATGTGTTGTGACGATTAATCTTTTCCTTGCCAACGCTATCCAAATAGAAATGAGAAACATCCTTCACTCTCTCGAACTTGGTACATATATTAGGTTTCGAGGTGAAACTGGTTACATATCATTTGTTGGTGATGAATATATTACTATTTGTACTCACGAAACACCCAATCCTGAAGCATTACACGGCAAAACCTTTTGTAATGTGTTAATATATGCAAAGGACTGGTTAGATATTGAGATAGATGAATCTCTTTATCCTCGCAACGTCAGAAACTATCACGGCAAGATAGTTGAACATCCTGGTAATGATATGTTACCACCTGTTGATGAACGCTAATTATTATGAAAGACACAATTCTCTATGGTGATTGTAGAGAATCATTGAAGAATATCACCACTAAATGTCAAATGTGTGTGACATCTCCACCTTATTATGGTCTAAGAGATTATGGTGGCGAAGCATCACAAATAGGACAGGAATCTACTCCAGAAGAGTATATTCAAGAGATGGTAAAAACGTTTAGGTTAGTAAGAGATAACCTGACGGATGACGGTACCTTATGGTTGAATATTGGTGATAGTTACTATAATTATAGACCTGGGAAAGGCAGTAGAACATATCCACAACAAACTATTGCTAGTAATAACCAAGACTTACCAGAGTATACAAATAAGAGAGGTAATAAGTTAGAAGGATATAAAGAAAAGGATCTAATTGGCATCCCTTGGATGTTAGCATTTGCACTACGTGCTGATGGTTGGTATTTACGTCAGGATATAATATGGCACAAACCTAATCCTATGCCTGAAAGTGTCAAAGATAGGTGCACTAAATCTCACGAGTATTTGTTCCTCTTAAGTAAGAATAAGAACTATTATTATGACCACGAGAGTATCAAGGAGAAGGCAGTAGGAGAGCGTTGGGGAGGCAATAATCCCATTAATATGGATAACACTAAAGACACTAATAACACCTTCTCAGGGTTAACTAGACCACGTAAAATGGTGTATGATAAGAGGAACAAACGTAGTGTATGGAAGATAACAAATAGACCTTACAAGGGTGCACACTTTGCTACTTTCCCACCTGATTTGGTTAAACCTTGCATACTGGCAGGATCACGTAAGGATGACGTGATACTTGACCCATTTATGGGATCAGGTACCACTGCACTGGTTGCTAAGGAGTTGGGTAGATACTACCTAGGATGTGAACTGCACGAGAATTATGGTAACCTGATACAGCAAAGACTTGGAGTGCTCAGTTATGCCAGTGGATAAACTGTCCTTTTTAGTTAATATTTGTTACATTTACAGAAGTGTGTCAACTCTGTGACCTTATAATGAAGGAGTCCAAATGATTCACGACACTATGCCAACTGCTGCTACCACTCCAAAGGCACCACGCAAGAGGAGAGCACGCAAGACAACTTCTAAGGTCACCACTGCTAAATACTCACAACCCATTGCAATGACTATGACTGAAGAAATTAAGGCAAAGACTCGACCAGAATCTACTCACCTCAGTCTTAAAGACTATGTTGAGGACGCAAAAATTCGCTGGAGCATCCACGAGTATGAGATACAAGAACTTGGCAAAGATCTCAAGGTCGCCTATCAGTTCTTAGTCAAGCACTCAACGGTTGCTTACGAATACGTCAAAGAATCTTACAATCGAGCATTTGTTGCTAATTAAATAAATAGAGGGGAGCAATCCCCTCTTTTTTATGTCCTTAAAAGATTTCGTTAAAGTGGTACCACAGAGTGAAGCAGCAAAGCAAAAACTCGCTTGGTATATGAATAACAACCCATATGCTAGAATAGAGAATAAGAGAGAGGATGGAAGAATATTCTTATCTTCTCAATCACAACCCGATTTTTGGTTTTGGGTTGATCCACCAGATGACCAACACTGGAGAATATTAGAACTATGAATGAACGCACTATTAAACCTGTTGATCCTGATGCTGATCCTGATGATGGTCTGACCATTAAACAGAATGAGGATGGATCTTTTGCTATGAGTTGGGATGATGATGACCCAAGATGGGCAATGTTTAACAATTTATCACAGAAAGACATAGAGCAGATTATGGTAGACTATAATGACGACAACCTATACGGAGGATGACCATTGAACATTGAAGTAAAACTCTATGTTGCTGGCAAGGTATTTGTAGAGAATGTCATAGCACGCAACTATCAAGAGGCACGTGAGGTGGCAATGGCACGTAACCCAAACGCTCAAATTATTGGAGTCAACGCTAAACTATGAATGTTCTTGATAGTGCTTACAAGTGGATCTTTAATTTCTTTTATGGATTCAATCAACCTCAGGAAACTGTCTGCACAGTTGATGATGATCCTGTAGAGTGTTTCACATTTACACTTGAAGATCAGGGTTTTGCTCTCAATCCTGAAAAGAACCAATGGGAGAGAGTGTGGACAACCAACACCAAAACTGGCACTGCTGAGGTTCTCGAAGTGTACAGACTAGAGGATGACGGATGGAAGCAAATTATGTACGGTACCGATAACTCAGTATTCTTTGAGAACGAGGTCAATTACTAAACTGTCACATTAAATCGTGAAATAGTCTTAAAATAGACTATTGTACTTATATTAATGAGATTTGAAATTGATCGTCTTACGTCCACATCAAAAGCGTGCCCTTCAGAGTATGTTATACGCTGATAAAGGTCAGGTCATAGTGCCCACTGGTGGTGGGAAGACTATGATTATGATACAGCACGCTAAAAGAATAATCAATGAAAATAACTTCAGTACTATTGTAGTTGTTGCACCTAGGATATTACTAGCACAACAATTATGTGAGGAGTTCTTATCAGTTATTAAAACGTATTCTGGTGTGCTTCACGTACACTCAGGAGATACAAAACACCAGCAAACTACTAATCCAACAGAGATATATGATTTTGCTGTTAACAACTGGAAGAGACCTAAACTAATCTTCGCTACTTATCACTCTCTTGGACGTATTCTATCTGCTAATATTAATATTGATTGCTGCTATTTTGACGAAGCACATAACTCTACGAAACGCAATTTCTTTCCTAGTGTTGCTGCTATGTCTGATGTTGCTGTTCAATCCTATTACTTTACTGCTACTCCTGTTCTTTCTTCTGGTAATAATAGGGGTATGAATAACGGTTTAGTTTATGGTAACGTGTTAGAGAATGTACAGGCAAAAGAGTTAATTAATAACGGTAGCATTGTTGAACCTACGATTGTACCATTTGAGACTGATTTACATTATGTGAAAGAGAAGCAGCATATACATCATAGCATTACTATTCAAGATATACTTAACAACCTACCTAAAGATAAGTCTGGTAAGGTGTTAGTTAGTGTACCATCTTCTAAGGTGCTAAGTAAGATCCTCGGTCATACTACTATACTCAATGAGTTAAGAAGTAGAGGGTATGATGTACTACATATTACCAGCAAGTTCGGTGCCTATGTTAATGATAAGAAAGTTAAGAGAGATAAGTTTTTCACCACACTTAGAGACTATGGTAGTGACATTAACCGCAAGTTTATTGTCTTTCATTATAGTATACTTAGCGAAGGTATATCTGTCCCAGGTCTTACTCACTGCATATTATTACGCACCTTAAATCTAGTTGAAATGGCACAGACTGTAGGTCGTGTTATCCGTATGGATAAAAGAGATAGGCAGAGTATCAATGAAGGAAGGATAAAAGCAGGTGAAATGAAATTCTATGCCAAACCTACTGGGTATGTTACCGTACCAATTCATAAAGAATATGGTACAAGAACTATAAACAGATTACAAAAGGTCGTGGATAATATCTTTATTGATGGTATCCCACCTAGAGTAGTTCGTAGATAGTATAAATAGATAAGGACAAGTTACTTTAAGAATAATGGCAGTCAGTAGCACAGTTACATCTCTAGGCACAGAGATATGTGATGCGTTAGTGGTAAAAGCGAAGACTTACCGCTTGAACGCTATCAATGCACGCATAGCAGCAGCAAAGACAACAGCAGGAGGCACAAATCGTGCTAACTACCTACTGGAGGCAAAGAAAGCGAAAATTACTGCTGATGATGCTACAACAGTCTGGGCATTTAACACCACTGACGTGAATGACGGTCTACTCATTACAGCAGTAGCACCTAGTGATCGTGGAGGGTACAGCAAGACGTGGGGATACATAGACAAGGATGGCAAGATAGGAAAAGACACCAGTGTAACAGCAATAATTGACCTTACCGACTCCAGCACTAAGGATGGATTCAAGAATACAATGACGCACCTAGGAACCCACTGGTAACCTGTGCCAATAAAGCAACTGACCACTAAATGCCCGAAAGGGCATTTTTTTATGCAATAATGGTATTATGAAAAACAAAAACGCTTATACTATCCTAGAAACAGTCTTCAACGAGTTGAACGGACTGTACGAAAGAGAAGATGCAAAGCATCTTATGGACTCTGACCTAGTTACAGGTCACCTTGATGACCTAGGTGAGATCCTAGAGCAACTTGAGGCAATCGTTTATTTTGACGGTGCCAGTTAACTAACCTACACATACTTCTCCCATATCCACCAATTTTGACCTATTATACCAATATGAACAACGTTACACTTCAACTCTCTCAAGATCAGCACGAACTACTCACTGATCTCTTTTCAACTATCGCTGACCTTGACCTTCAGGAGACCAGCGAGCACTGCGACCAGTTCGACAAACTATGGGATGCAGTCCTTGACGCTAAGGAGGTTGCTTAAATGTCAGTCCTTCAGAATGAAATCATCCTAGAGAACCTCTTCGAAGAGGTGCTTGAGGAGTTCCCAAACAACACCCAAGACGAGAACGAGAAAATCGCTCGTCAACGTTTCGAAGATCTCTGCCAGTAGGCACAGGTCTTTTTTACTAGCATTTTATTATGTCCCCTTCTTTCACAATTCCAGTGACCACACCAGAGCAACAATACCAAGAACTCTTTGAACAGATGTATGAACTCTGTGATGCTCAGAACTGGGGTGATCCCTTCAGTTATGCACGCAGCAGAGAAATACACCTTGCTGGTCTGCTAGGTCATAGCGTAGCAGATGACTATTCTGGTGCAGATGCCTATGATGAGAATGATAGACCTGTAGAGTACAAGTCAACCATAGGCAAGAAACTCACAGCGACCTACAATGGTATCAGTGTACAGGAGACTTGGGAAAAGCAGGTTAAATACCTACGTGAGGAGAAAATAGGAAAATACCATCACCATTTTTTCGCACGTTACCACCTAGGCAAGGTTGTTGAGGTGTACAGGATGACCGCACAACAAGTGCTTGATATCCTTGTCCCAAATCTCAAGAGACAATTTGAGAGCACCAGCAACAGAAAAGATCCTCGTCTAGGGTACACTATCCCTAACAAACTAATCAGACAGTACGGAGTTCAAGTGCTATGAAGACCTATAGAGATTTCGTGGAGTTCTCTGATGAGGACTATGTGACCATAGATCAACTGTTGAGTGATGCCATAGCAGTATCAGACAATAAAGAGGATACTGAACTATTCAGGAGCATACAGGATAAAATAGAAAGACTGTTCGATTATCACGAGTCAGTGATACTAGAGCAGCAGAGGATTCTACATAAAAATCGTTGCATAGGATGCAATGATGGTACCGTAGAAGATTCTGAGGATTGTCCAGAGTGTGACGGTTGAACAACCTACACACTCTTTCACCATTTACCCACCTGATCGCCTATTATTAAGAAGTCAACAAGGGAACTACCCACAATGACCTTCAAAGACAAGAAATGGGGATCTTACAAGAAATGGGAGGACAGTTCCTACATCTTCTTCGATAGGATCAGCAGACGACTCCAACCAGTCATCTTCCGACCTTCACCGAAGATCCTGACCGAATTCACTCTTTACTATTCCAGATGATGCAACTTGATTTTGACTATGATGAGATCCTAGAGTACATCAAACACTATCCTCTCTGATCTCGTTAGGCATCCAATGGGTAGAACACGCTTTTCTACATCAATCATTGAGTGTAAGACCTAACAATAGAGGCATCAAGGCACGGGTGGCGGAGACCTTCAATTAAGTTATGTAGAACACGCCTTTAATTTGAACCTCTTGTGTAAGTCCTTATTTCAACTGTTAACCTCGCTCATTTAAAATGGCAAATCCATCACTTTTTGCACAACTCGAAGATGCCTCAAATGGTAACGAATTACTCGAAGTAATTGATCGTTATCTTGAGTATCTACAAACCGAGGTTTAATTACACTTATGGGGTGCTTTTGCACCCCATTTTATATTATTTTATTATGCTAAATTTCCTCTCAGATGTATTATATGACTACTGCAAATTGAACTCTCTTGAGTTACAATCAGCAGATGACATATTATACACTCAAAATGTCACAAATGACCAAAGAACTTGGTTATTAAATTATATCTCAGTCTGGGATATAATAGCAGATCAGTAAACACTATCAAGGAGAATTAGCAATGTTTCACAGTAAATCTTTCGGCAGAATCTTTTGGGTAGATCCTGATACTTTATACTTCAAATCTTGCCCAGAAAATATAGATGGAACTGGCGATTTTGACCAAGAAGATTGTGTATCAGACTGGGATGATTGGTCAGTGGTTAATATGTCAAACCTCTTTGATATTCACGAGTTTTGTTTAAACAACCTCTGGAATCACGCAAACTCATTAACAATTAGGGATGGTCTATAATGCCTGATAATATGTTAACAACTGAAGAGATTGATGCACTCAATGTATTAATCAAACTCGAACAAATTGATCTCATTGATGATAATGAGAATGAATTTTGGAACACTATTAGACGTAAACTCAACGCATTAATTGTATGAACTTAGTCAACAGATTCACTCGTGCAGGTGTTAACGGCAAGCAAATAGTATGCCCACATTGTAATAACAATGCAAGGGTATTTCATTTTGCTTGGTGTGCATTAACTTGTCAAGTCTGCCACAAAAGTATAGACAAATACGAGTGGGGTGTGACAGTCTAATAACCTACACACATTTTCCCCATTTGCCTATCAAATGGTTTATTGTATACATATCAAACAAATTCATTCCTTATGATTCAAGAATTCATTGACTATTGCTACTCTTTTTATAACACTGAAGATGGGTTATATCCTATCGCTGGTTGTACTAAAGAACGCTTATTTGCTGCTTATGGTCAATATCGAAAGACCTTAATCAGTGCTGCTAAGTTAAATCATCCTCGTTATACTTGGGGAGGTGGTGATAGTGTGGATCGTGAACGTGTAAGAGATATGATGTTATCTATGTTCCCTAATACGGTTCAATATGTATACAAACCCTATCGTACACTAATCAACTATTAAGGAGATGAATTCAATGGACGTGGTAACACACAGAGAAGCAAGTATTCGTCTCTTAGAAGACAATTACTTGTGCAAATTACGCACCTTTGTTGACTTTGAAAGACTCGAAGATGCGGACGCTATCTATTCAGAATATGTTGTAGATGGCAAAGATCCAAGTGATAAGTACGAGTGGTTATTCCTCAACGACTTAACACAATTAGATGAGGAATTTGATGACTAAAGTATTAACATATAACTACACATTTCGCATAGTTTGTGAACAAGATGACAACCCAAATCCTGTTCATTTATGTGAAGAAATCCAGTGTTATTTGAACTCTAATCATCATCTTTATGATGACAATTTAGATGAGCACGTTAACGCTGAAGTGACTGGATTTAGGGTCACAACTGATAACATTGTCCCATTTATTGCTCAGGAGGAGTATTAATGAGTGTAGCACAATCACAGTATGAAAAGTTTCAACAATGGTTGAACGATTGTCCTGTTAAAATATCAGATTATCAGGATTTTACAGATCAGTTTCAGATAACATTTGATGTGGAATTAGAAGAGGAAAATGATACTTTCACCGCAGATGATGTGGGTGAGTGTATATCTAACGGCACAGACTATAGAGAATGTGTTGACCGCCTAGTGGATTCTATGGGGAGTGCCAATTAGATAAGTGGCACACATTTCCCCCATTTACCCTTCTGATCGCCTATTATACTAAAAGATCAAACAAATTAAAACATTATGAGAAAGATTGAATCACAAATGAACCAAGCAATTCTTAACAGAGTTAACTGGCAATCTTCCAACACTAGTGTACAAATTGATCCTGAGACTAACAACGCTAATGTTTACTTACACGGTAACAAAATTGCTGAGGTAAGTAGAATCGATTTCCGCCTATTTGACGGAGGTTGGCAATCAAACACCACTAAATCCCGCCTTAACGCTATTATCGAAGCGGTCGGAAAATGGGGTGAAGGTGTATATCAAAAGGACTGGACTTGGTACTTCAGACTATCAGATAAGACATCAATCCCATTTGTTAGTGGTATGTTACTAGACTAAATTGCAAACCTTAATTAATAATCAAATGGCACAAACTTTCGACATCTATGAATCACTAACTGGTGACGAATTAGATACAGTTACTAACATTTTCCTAGATGCACTTGCTAGGCAAAATGATATCAAACCAGAAGTATTTGAATTAGTAACTAACATTATCGTAGATTGACAAGGTATCAATCAGTACTATATAATAGAGGGAATTAAATATTTCCCTCTTTTTTATTGTCCTTTTATAATTAACAACAATGAGCGAAGAATTAAGTGACAGTTTAGAACAAATAGCGAACCCAACTGTCTATGGATTGTTTATGCAACCAGTAGGACGATTTACCAATCAAAATCATACTGAACACAAGCAAATCATCCTCGATTACATATCATCATTAACTGAAATTAGCGATAATAAAAGATATGCTATCAGTCATAAAGTATCGCAGTTAGGTGTTAACAATGTCCTAGAATTGCCCCAATTAAGTGATATCAAGGAAATGATATTAGAGGCAATTAGTAAGACTAATAAGGACGCACTAGCATATGATTTAGGCGATACAATTAAACTCGCTGATTCATACTTAGAATTGGGTAATGAGGGGTCTATGTATGCACCACACGAGCACAGCAATGTGTTATATAGTGGCACATATTTCGTAAACTTTGATCCAACTAAGCACGCAATGATGAAATTTCGTAGACATTGTAGCAGCACACATTACCCCGTAGTTGTTGTTAACAATACAGCACAAAATGCGTTCAATCAATTAGATTGTACTGTACCATATAACGAGGGAGATGTTATCATTCACCCCCCAAATATGCAACACGGATATGAAGGAAATGGGCATCCTAATCGTATTTCGTTAACATTTAATGTCGCCCCTTTTTGAAATGAGGTATTAAACTAATGACTTACTTATTCACTAAAATTGATAACAACACCTATAAAGATTCGGACGGTAAGGTATACAAACAAATACCTGATTACGAAGACTATTTTATAGATAGCAACGGAACAGTTTATTCTGCTAAGTATGGAAAATGGCGACAATTAAAGACACATTTAAATGAAAATGGATATAGACGTGTTACATTAAGGCAAAATGGTAAGACCGTAGTAAGAAGAATTGCCCGATTATGTGCTTCCGCATTTATACCAACTACGAACGATTGCAGGAATGTTTTACATATAGACGGTAACAAATTGAATGATAATTATAACAATCTCAAGTGGAGTTAGTAACAAATAACCCCATAGATTAGTATCCCCGCTATAATAAATAAATGGTAAATTAAATATACTATGTAATTTTATCTATTCCACAATATCTGTGGAAAACTATCATTTAACTGTGGATAATATGGTGTAATTAACTAACAATTAAGCACTGTAATAAGCATCAGATAAATGTTATAAACTAGCGGAGGATTAGCAACCTTAGGAGTCTATCTAGTAACGCACGAGTTGTCAACACATAGGGATGTACACAAAATGACACAAACCCTTTACAATATGCCTTTAATTCTGTATAATTAGCGTTGTACACTAGAATGTCACATAGTGGCATAATTTCCAATGGGAAGGACTTACAAACGTAACGACACGTATAAGTCAAATAGACCGAAAAGTTTAAGAGAAAAGAGAAACAATTCGAACCGCAATAAGGGTCGAGTTACTAACACAAACTCCACGCATTATGAGAGCAGTGAGTATCAACAATCAAACACTAATTACAATCAGGAGGGTAACACTAATGGATGACAAATTACGCCTTGTTAATAGTAAAGATTGGATCGACAATCTCTTAGATGAAGATGATAACGAAGAGGGACAATATATGGTAGAATATGAAGATCAATCCTTTGGAGATTTGGACATTGACTATACACATTCCCAGTAAGATTGCAGTATGGTTAGAGTTACTTGATGAGGGTAATTTGCCACCTGATGAACAAATAGAGGTCGCACAGTTCTTAATAGATTGTGGACTAAATGAGCAGTTGCTTCAGTATCAACAACTATGCGACTATTTCATCCTCGAAGGTTTATGTTATGATGTGCAATATGAGGAGGCAGAGTAATACAAATGTCATCGAGATTGCACCCACTAAGTAACACAAACTCGTGTACTCACTAATTAACATTTTGGCATATTAAAAAAAGTGCTTAAGTGTAACCTACAAAAGTATAGGGGACAGCATATTATCGAAATCGCGATTAGGGTCCCCCTATATACAAAAAAATTTCCCAGAAAAAAATATGTCAGATAAGTTAATCAAAAAATACGAGGAGGAGTACTCGAAGTACCTAGGTCGCCCTTGGAAGAAACAGAAGGGTGGGGGATGCTTCACGCTATTGTACGATATGGGTGTAGACCTCGGTTACCACGAATGTAAAGAAGACTACTCTTTCACCGCTAGACGTTTTATGAAGGATCTGTGGGAAGGTGAAGACTGGGAGTGTTTCTATGATTCTGATAACGGTACCCTAGACGTAGACTCTCTCAACGTCTTCGATTTGTTGCTAATGGACTTCACAGGAAAAAGAGTATCACACGGTGCAGCGTATATCGGAGACAGGTATATGATACACCATAAAGCATATGATGTCAGTAAAGTAGAAAAGATAGATACCTATATACCTCTGATCAGGTATGTAATAAGAAAAAAGAATGTCTAGAAGATTTACTACTACAATCCAAGAAAACGATCACACTGGCGAACTGTACATTATTCTACCAGATGACTTAACCGAAGATTTGGGATGGTTACCATCTGATACACTTACGTACGAGATTGATGACAATTCTGCCGTATTTGTCAAAGATACTGACTAACACTTGACAGTGTGTTATAATGATTTTGTGATCTTTTAAGGGATGCCCGAACAGACTGAGTGGACAGCCACTTTTACAAAGGAAGAACGTCAGCTTATTTGCAATTCAGGCAAGTGGTGTCTGTTGTATAAGGCTGAAGTTTGTGGTGGGAAGCCCTTATTAAAAGTCCAAGCGACTTGGAGAAGTATTAGAGAGAAATTGGAGGCTGGCGATGATTTCTTAGAATAAACTAATGCCCTTTGAAGAAAAAAATCCGCGAGCGACGCAACTATTATGGAAATTTTCGAAACTGTTGATATAGTAAAGGATAGTATTATCCTGAAGAAGGATAACTTCCTTAAGACGGAAGAGTTTCTTAAGATGCAAGCGTGCTTCTGTGGGCAAGACTTTCCGTGGTTTGTGAACCAAGCGAAGGTGATGCACGTAGCACGTATGGTAGACCCTGAGTTACAAGCGAAGGAGATTTATAATTGGCAGATGGTAAACTACCTGTATGCAGGAGGACAACCCCAGAACGAGTTTTACGAATACCTGTTACCGATAATTAATGCATTGAAGCCCAGAGCACTGATAAGAATAAAAGCAAACCTAAACCACCATACCGATAATCTGATAGAATATGATTACCATACCGATTGCGGAGAGTATGGTTCAGATGAGTTCTGTGGTGCTACAACAGCAATCTTCTACCTAAATGATAATAATGGATATACATTCTTCCAGGATGGTCCTAAGGTAGAGTCAGTTGCTAATAGGGTGATTAAGTTCCCCGTAGGTACTCCGCACGCTGGAACATCTTGCACGGATGAAAAATACCGTGTTGTACTTAACATCAATTATTTCTAATGGACATACAGTATCCTACTGATCAACAACCAAACTATCAGGTACCTGGTAAACCCCAGATACAGATCCCTGAGTTCGCTAATATAGAGGAAGAGAACGAATGGAGATTTGAAATGATAGCAAAGACTGCAACTAACCTAGCTGAACGTATAGCAGGTATGGAGCAGATGTTAGGACGTGGTGCTGATATGATACAGTATAAAATCCCAGGTAATGATAAGCATAGTAACCTGACTCAGTTATTTGATACTCTATTCGACAGACTAAATACTCTTGAACAGCGTATAGACCAACTTGCCAGCGTACATCCTAGAGACGGGCAGGAGCTTCAAGAACCCGATTGATTCACAGGACTATAAAGTCACCTATAATGATGGTGGCGGTGGTCCTAATGACGGATTAAAGAACGTACCCGCAAATTATAAGATTACCTTTGATGGAGAAGGTGAGGGTGGATATCGCCTAGGTAAAGATGAAGTCTTTTATATTGGAGAGAAGGAAGAGATATGTTTACCCCTACCTGGTAATAATGCTACTAACGTTACCGCTACATTTGATGCTAGTGGTAATATTGTATGTGGTGGTACTGGTAATAGTACAATACAACTAGATTTCGCGTGGAGTGATAACCCAAATACAGCAGGTACCGCATTAGGTACGTATCAAGTCGGAGATATAACATTTACACAAGGCAGTAACTACTCTGGTTCTGCTTCGGCTACTATGAACGTAGTAGGTGGTACAACATATACAGCTACTATAACTGGTGGTACAGGCTATGGTGGTCTTCTGGTGCAAGACAGTAATAAGAAATTATGCTTCAAAGATAACCACGGTAGCGATTGTAATGCGCGAGTAATGATCGTAGGTGTTGGTAACACGTGTGGTACAGAGCGTACAGTAATATACCGTTACTACAGTGGAAAGTTAAGAGATCACGCATATTACCCAGACAAAGAGGTAAGAGAGGTCAAACACGAACATAGATCATACAATAGAGAACCCAGACAAAAGAGTAAATTCTATTTTACTGTAGAGGATGAACCAATAGGAGGTACTACACCGTTATACAGTAATTGGGATGGTACAGGAAATGACACATATTTAACCACAGGATCAGGACAAGAACTAATAGGACATATTTTTACATCTGAAGCAGCAGCACTGGCATCTGGGACACTGGTACCAGGTGAGTCTGTTCTACCATTGCACGAGTACCTTGCTCCTGCCAACTACAAAGGTCCAGATCACTTCTATACTCTAAGACCACAATTCGAGGTTAACCTTCAGACAGGTGTTCCTGGTGTCGCTGACCCAGGTGACCCTATGAATGAGGAGTACCAATATGTTGGGATAGTGGGTTATGTGATGACTTCAACTGGACCAAGAAAGAGTGCAAGAATCATAGAAGTTGGAAAACCACACGACACTGGTGAAGTTAATAGGAGTGGATGGTACGATTGGGACTACCAACAGAACGGAACTTTCACTGAAGACGACTATTTGCTCGAAAAAGGGGACGTTCCTTGCGTAAAAGGGTGGGGAGACCCCGATAATGCCGAAATATTGACCGATTCTGCCCATTTTGAGTGGTTTTATGGCAAAAATGGGGCAGTTAAGGCAGCTGTGCCCAAATTCCTCGGTTTTCACGACGCTTTTGAGGGTCAATTCGTCTATTACCTCTATGATACGACATATCCGTGGAATGGACCCATATATGGCATTAATATGGTTACTTCTGATGCAAATTGTTGCGAACAAAATTATGATCAAGATCCTTGTACAGTAACACGTGATTTTCACACATATAACTACCAAATTAAGGAATCTGTGTGGAGAACGAAGAAAACAAGGCTATTTGTGGACGTTCCCGATCAAACTCCAGGTGGAGCAGAGTCATTTTGGACTTGTGGTACCGATGATCATCGTTTATTCTTCCGATATACTACATCTACGGGATTTTTTGCTATAGGAGAGCGTATTAACGGATGGATGATTACTGCGGTGCGGTATTTTGGTGATGAGATGAATTGTGGGTATATGGAATTGACACAATTACAGGCAGAAGGTAACGGAAACGCATTTGTGTACAATAATTCGTATACTTCGCAAAATAGTGGTACTATTATTGCGCTAGCTGGTTATGGCATACAAGATAAAGGTGCAATATTTGGTGTATATGAATTTCCAAAGAAAGTAGCATACACTAGAGTCAATGTTGACCCAGATGCACTAATTCCTCAAAGATCTATTGATGTAGCAGAAATACACGGACTTACAAATGCTCAGGGTAAGTTAGCGAGTATACAAATCATTAATGCGGGGTCTGGATACAAGTCTCCAGAGATTTCTATCGAAATTCCCGAAGTTTTACGTGATCAAGGGTTCATAGATCCCGCAAAAAACGTAAATGAGTCTTTTACTAGCGATTCTTCCACAGAAGTGCAGTTAGAAATGACTAATACACTTGATTATAAGCGTTCTGAAGATAATTTCCGTCAAACTGCTGCAGATATTAGTAATCAACAGTATACTACTGAGTCAGAATTCACTGGAGTGCTAAAACAAGCAAGAGTAAGAGCAACAGTGGATAATTTAGGGTGTATTGATCAAGTTATTATAGAAGATGCTGGTGATGGGTACCCTCCTAACTTTGTACCTCGTATTATTGTGGTTGATAGAGAGGCAGATACTCGTGTTGACACATTTGTGGGTGAAGCAAACCTACCATATGAGGAAGAATTTGCTAGATCTACTGAGAAATTTGGTGGAGATGCTCCTGATGCCAACCAAAAACTAGAATCGAACAGAAAAGATATGCAAGGTATGTTCAAAGAGTACAATAAGAACAAAGAAACGAGTGTAAAGCGTGGATATTTGACAATGACGGATGTTAATACAGAAGAAAAGACGAAATTTTGTGGTGAAGTTATCCCAAATAACTGTTTTCAGCCAAATTCAGGTGTAGGTTGGACAGATTGGGCTAGAAATTGGGATGAAGAGACAGTTTTTGGACAACTAAGGACTCTTGCGCCAGACTGGAACACCAATAATGAGTGGATTAGCAATACTTGGAAGCAATCTGCACCAGTTTCGGGTACCGTTGAGTCAAAAATGTCTTCTGGAATGGCAGGAATCTACCCTAGCGGATGTGTAGAGGTGGGACAACCTAAAATGTATCAGGTTAGACGCTTTTTTGACATACCTTGTCCATATACTTCATTAGATGAAAACGGAGTTGAGAAGGTATTTGGGTATATGCCATTCAAATATTGCGGTTCTAAGCGAGAAATGGCAAGAATTCGAGTTAGTATACAATTTGAAGGTGATGTTTCTGGTGCTGGAGAAGCTACAAACACCGCTTTTCTTAATTTCTTGAAGAGTATGGGTGATCCTGCCACATTAAGACCACGTGTTACCGAGATTTCAGGTGACATTAAGAACTCACACCCCTGTAGTAATGGTCAAGCAAAGGGAAGATGTTACGAATCTTCTCCAGGACAGTACACTTTTGCTCCAATTGGAGGAGATGAGCAGACATATGATTACGGAATTACAAATATGAGTGAACTTGAGCAGTTTGAGACGTGGGCTGGTGCTGGAAATTACACTGGATGGGCTACACAGACTATAGTACAGCAACAAGTTGATGGTAACGGTCAACCTACAGGACAAACTAACACAGTAACCTACAATAGTGTAACCTTATCAAGTTGTTCTGGTGGTAAATTCCCTAATCCGTGCTGGCACAATTTTGTTGTAGATGGTGTTTTGGATGTAAATGCAGGTTATGATAGTGATGGTAATCCAATAGCAGCAGATAATCCTTGTTCTAACCCACCTGTAGTAGCATCACCTTGTGGAAAGGCACTAGAAGAGGTTACACACGCTGCAATTGCTGTTCCACCTAAACTAGTTAATGCAGAGAATCATATGGAAATGGGACCGTATGAGGGGTCTCTCAACTATAGGAACTGGGGCGGCGCAGGTGCAACATTATTAGACGATTCACTAAATACTTTCGGTAACCCATATTTTGATGAGTGCGATTTAACATTTGACGTTAAGTAATGGCATTAGGAGTTTTACGACCAGTTTCATTTCATAATGGACTTCCGTGTTCGGGACACGGGATACCTATCCCTTCGACTATTCATAGTACCCAACCTTGTGGATCTCCACCTATACCATATTCTATAACGATCAAAAATAAGACTTGTTGGTGGCCACCACAACCACTAATACCTCTAGAAGCACTAAATCCACTCCGAGCAACCGTTTTAGTCCATAGACTACCGATTATGCTCGAAATGGATACGTTTACACCTCATATTTCTGTTACCACTAATATTATTAACTATTTGTGCCCTTGTGGTAAGTTAACTTGCATTATTCCAACTCCAGTACTATGTGGATTACTCACAATGGAGGATATGGGAGGCGTAGGACACGTCCGAGTAGCTGAATCGACTACTTTTACTGTATTTGCCTTAAAGAGGCGTGTAATCCGAATAATCGACCCTCTGGGAGCAGGTAAACCTAAATTGAGTTGGCCTTGTAGTTCTGTAGTTGCTTTTGGCTCTGCTACGGTACTGGCAGGTTAATGTCCCTGCCCTTTGTATGCTTTTCTAGCAGCATTTCGGCTAGTAGCAGCATATTTGGTATTTTTACTGTTACCTTGTCTGGTCTTTTTGGATGGTGGAGCAATGTAAGTGTTGGCACCCCAGGATCCTGCTTTTGACTTAACTGGCATTTTCTCTAACTAACTATAGGTACTATAGCACAGAACTCGCTAAATAGTAAACAGTGTGGTAATTATGAAGAATTCTAAACCAGAAGAACCTCCAGAATGGACAAAAGGTCCCGTAAGGCGACCTGTCGATATGAGTGAGGAATTCAAGGAGAATGGGTGGGAACATTGTAAGTATCTAATAACTGATCCAAGATCAGATAAATACCTGCAAAAACATAAGAAAGACTAAATGGCATATCGCTTTAGGGCAGATAGATCTCTCAGTAGAGCATTTCGGGATTTTAGCATTGGTTTCAAACCAAACCCTAATACCGAAGATTTCGCTGTAGTGAAAAATGAGAATGCCATAAAACAGTCTATTCGTAATCTCGTCAGTACAGGGTACACTGAAAGACCTTTTCAACCTAAGAAAGGTTCTCGTTTAAGACAAATGTTGTTCGAACCCTTTGATGTCTTCGTAGGTGAAGAAATTAAAGAGGAAATTAAGAACGTTGTCACTAGATTTGAACCAAGAGTGGGTTTAAATGATGTCAGATTGTTTCCCGATCAACAAGACGAAAATACACTACATATAGAGATTGATTATACAATTATAGGTGAAACTCTCGTACAATCTGTTGAATTCCTACTAGAACGTGCATAATCAATGGCTGCAATACCATCCAATTTAACATCCCTAGACTTTAGTGAAATTAAAGAGTCTATTAGGTCGTACCTTCGAACCAGAACAGAGTTTACCGATTACGACTTTGATGGTTCAGCCGCTTCATACCTATTAGATGTTTTAGCATATAACACATACTACGCTTCGTTTAACGCGAATATGAGTATGAATGAGGCATTCCTTGAGTCTGCCACTATTCGTGATAACGTAGTTAAGATTGCAAAACAGTTAAATTATACACCAAGATCTATTAAAGCCTCTAAGGCGTGTCTTAATTTCTCTGTACAAACAACATATATTGGTGATTCTGCCATATATCCCGCACAAGTCACTCTTCCTAAAGGAGATGTCTTTATGTCTGCGGTAGATGGTCAATCCTATATCTTTACGGTACCAAATGACATTGCTGCTTCTGTTGATCAGTCTTCAGGTATTGCTAACTTTAAGAAGACCGTAATTTACCAAGGTAACTTGCTAGAATACAAGTATACCGTAACTGATGTTAAAAAACGTAAGTATGAAATTCCTGTTGATAATGTTGATACAGAGTTACTGTATGTTTCTATCTCACCTAACGCACAGTCTGAGGAGATCGATACTTATAATCGCGTTACCAACATTGTTAATGTCGATGGAACTACTCGTGGTTACTTCCTTGAGGAAACTGATGACCTTAGATATCAGGTTATTTTCGGAGATGGTATTATTTGCCGCGAACTGATTGCAGGTGAAGTCATTAAGATGCGCTATGTACGCACAGATGGTTCAGCAGCAAACGGATGTAAGAAATTTAACTTTATTGGGCGCGTAATTGACAATACAGGACGTATAGTACCAGCGGGTAACATATCGTTGGCAACAGTAGATGCGTCACAGTCTGGTGAAGAAGGCGAAGATATTATAAGCATTAAGTATAACGCTCCACGGGCATATTCATCCCAGAATAGGGCAGTCACAGAGTCTGACTACGAATATATCACTAAGAACGTTTATCCATCCGCAAAGTCTGTAACGGCATACGGTGGTGAGCGTGTATATCCACCCGTGTACGGAAAGGTTTACATCGCTATAAGAACTAAGAGTGGTGCAAATCTAAACGAAACTACTAAGAAGCGCATCAAAACAGATCTTTTGAAGTATTCAATGGCTGCTATTGAGCCAGTTATCATTGATCCTACAACACTATACATTCGTCCTAAGTCTTACGTCTTCTTTGACGGTACCAAGACTGTACAATCTAATAACGAGGTTGCTACGAAGGTACTAGGTGCTATAGATCAATACAATACTCAAGGATCAGCAAATAGGTTTAATGGAAGAATCGATGGTTCTGCATTTCAGACTATGGTTGATTCTTCTGATAATGCTATCAGTGGTAATACTACTACGATGACATTAGGTATGAACGTTACTGGGTTCCCATTTGGGTCAACATTTACTCAGTGCGTTGATTTTGGTAATGAGATTTTGAATCCTAGTGATATCTCAGGTGGTACTACTGGTGCAGGTGGTACAGGAGGAACTTGCGAACCAAAATTCTCCTCTGTTAAATCGGGTATTTTCTATTCTACAGGATATACGGAGAATCTACTCAATCTTGCCGTACAGAGTCAACAACTTACTACCAATTCTGTTTTAAGTACAAGTACATTCATCGAGAATGATACTTCAGCACTTTTACCTGTCAACGTTCGTGATGACGGTAAAGGTTCTTTGATTATGGTTACCAAATTAGATGAGGCAGAAGTTATCTTGAAGCAAGGGGTTGGAACAGTTAACTACAAGACTGGACAAGTTTGTTTGGGTCCTGTAAGTGTACAACAAACTCCAGATGGTACAGATCGTATTCCCATTACAGTAATTCTTTCTGCTGGTAATGTTAACATCGGTACAGGTGTCGATCCTACTATCTTTAACCCACAAGTAATTACTATAGATTACACAATTGATGGAAGTAACATTCCAACATTCGATCCATTCGACTTTACTGCAATTAACTTCGATGGAACCTCGATAAATATCATTGATTATCCAACCACAGTATTCGAATATCCAGACTTCGATACTTGCTTCTAAGACGATAACAACAAATGAAGGCAGTTAAGGTTTCCCAAAGACTCCAGGATCAGATTCCTGCATTTATAAAGGAGGAGGATCAGGCTTTTGTCGATTTGATGGTTCAATACTACAAATCGCAGGAAAAGTCTGGTAGACCTTATGATGTTCTGAACAATATTCTCAGTTATACTGATATCAGTTCCGATGAATATGATCCTAATTTCATATCTTCATCATCGGTAGTATTATCGGATATAACACCGACTGATAACAATATAACCGTAGAAACTGTTGACTATTTCTTAGATAGAGATGGTACCATAAAGATTGATGATGAGATCATATATTATGGAACTACAACAAAGTCACCAGAGGTAGTTTTCACTCCTGGTGTTAATGACTTAGAATTTAATAGAAAGATTCAATTACTTGAGAGTATTGCAACTCAAGTTGATGGTGTAAAGACACAATTCAATCTGAATCTTCTTGGTACTCCAATATCGCCATCTGCTCCCGAATATCTTCGTGTAGTTATTAATGGTGTTCAGTATGAGCCTACCACACAGTATGTGGTAGAAGGTGCTACTATACGCTTCATAGGAGACGCTCCTAGCATCCCTCAAGGGTCTAGTGCTCCAACTACTATAGAATACCTGATTGGTTATACCAGTGTACCTGTAAGAGTACTGGATACCATTACAGTAGAGACAGCATATCAGAAAATATTCGATTTAAAGTTAAATACATCGAATTATACTCCACTTTCTACTGTTTCTTGCTTAGTTGCTATAAATGGAGTTCCAAAAAAACCATTTATTGATTTTACGGTTTATGAAGATCAAATAATCTTTACTGAAGCTCTTGATTTGGCTTGGACCGTTACAGTACGTGCTGTAGAACTAATTGCTCCAGAATTCGGTAAAGGTGCTTCTGCAATCACTAAAGTTGAAGATGGTGAGATTAAAGATATAATTGTAAAGGAAGGTGGTACTGGATATAGGTTAAATTTCACTCCAAAGACGACTATTCTATCTCCTGCTGGTACAAAAGGTACCTTAGGAACTGCTGAATCACTTGTTAATGGTATTAAGGATATTAGTTTAATTGATGGTGGACAAGGTTATACATCAGAGAACCCACCCATAGTAATATTTGACCCTCCTGCAGACACTTCAGGAGTTATAGCAAAAGCAACTGTAGTTATTGATGATGCAACTGGACAGGTATCTGCAATAGATGTAACCTCTTCAGGTTCTGGATATGATGCTATTCCATCTATTTCGTTTACAAATCCATCAGGTGCAAAGATATCTGATGCAACTATCGATGCTGAAGGATCAGTAGAATCTGGTTCTATTACGGTAACGGAAGGTGGTTTAAATTATAAGACTGCTCCTACAGTTTGGATTGAATCTCCTACTGCTGTTAACTCTATCCAGGCATCTGCTACAGCGACTCTAGACGCTGTTGGTAGGGTAAATGGTGTAACAGTCATTGCTCCAGGTAAAGGTTATACAACTCCTCCTAGATGCCGTATAATTGACCCTGTTGGTGCTCAAATTCTTGATGTAACAGTAAGTGGTGGTAAATTAGTTGATATCGAATTACTATTTGGTGGTAGAGGGTATACTGATCCTCCTTCTGTTTATATTGTTGATAATAGAAAGGATCTTTCTGGAAATCCTGTAGGTGGTACAGGTGCAACTGCTGTTGCTACCATCTTTAATGGTGAGATCACTGATATTAACATAACCAGTTTTGGAACTGGATATTCATCTACTGAACCCCCAACAGTTGTTATTGCTGAACCAAAATCTGCTGCAGCATCTTGTGATGTTGGATTTGGTGAAGTAACAGGATTTACTATTCATAACCCAGGTAAAGAATACCAGCCATCTCAGTTTAGAGACTGTAAGAGAGGGGTTTCTGCTGTAACTGAGTTTGATCAGAGAGGAAATCAGATATTCACTAAAGAATCTGATAGTATTCAGTCTTCACACAGTAAAGACACTGTTATTACTAACTTAGATTCTTTATTCTCTAAGGAATTGTATCAGCGTTTTGTAAATCAGTTTTTACCTAATGCTCCAATTGATTATACTAAGGTAAATGCTCCTCAGATCATTAAAACGATCAAGGACTTCTATATCTCAAAAGGTACTAAGACTGCTACAGAATATCTCTTTAAAATCCTATTTTCTGAGACAGTTGATGTATCTTACCCTAAAAATGAGTTAATTACTCCATCTGCTGCTACTTGGAGTGTAGATACGATTATTCGTGTTGAACTCATTAGTGGTGATTCTAGAAACATCCAGGATTCTCAATTATTCCAATATGCTGATGCTGTAGACACTAGTGTAAAAGATGCTAGTTGCTTGGTTGAAAACGTAATTGCAATCAATACTGGTGTCGGTACCATATACGAATTATCCATATCTGAAGAAACTTTACTTGGTAAGTTCACTATACCTTATAAAACCACTCTTGTAGAACCAATTAATACAACAGATTCTATTATCACTGTTGACTCTACTATTGGTTGGCCAGAGAGAAATGGTCTTATTATAATGGGTGATAATGAGTATGTACAGTATAAAGAGAAGTCATTAAACCAGTTTATTGAGTGTACTCGTTCTAAGAACAGTATTGTTGAAGATTGGGATAGTGGTACGACGATTTACTCAGATATCTTCTGCTATGTTGATCGAGGGCTTGATACTGAAGTAAAACTTCGTATTTTGGGTATTGCTGAGGCAACAGGAACCGTTCTGTCTGACACTGGTTCTTATTACTTGGCTGGTGACAAACTAAACGTTGCATCGCTTGGTTCTTCTACTACTGATAAAAAGGTAACATCTTGGCTCTATAACGTCAAGAAACTGATATCAGTTACTAATATTGAGCCAGGTGGTCTGAATAATCAGACTGCAACCGTTTATAGCGTTAATAATCACGGTTTGTTAGTTGGGGATGCTGTAACCATCTATGGTGCTAACCCAACGATTTTCAATGGTACGTTTGAAGTAACATCACGTATTAATGCTACTACGTTCTCTTATCAGATAGATGCTCCTTCAGAGAACCCTCCACAGGGTAACATCTTGATGTCGGTTGACTTGAATAGAGGTAAGTCTGATGTTGAGAGTATTAGTGGTACTATAAAGGACTTTACTACCAATATACAGAATGTTTTCTTCAATGACAACTATTCTTATGTTGCAACGACTGGTATACCAAACTATAAGGTTGGACCTTTCATAGGATCTGCCCTAATTCCAGGTAACCAAAGAAAATTAAGTAGAATTCCAAGAATAGTAGAAACTGTATCAGAACGTCCTCCTACTGCATTTGGACCTATAGGTACCTGGGTTAATGGTGTTGCTGCTTGGTCATATAAGTCTGAGAGCAAGATTAAGTATGGTGGTGTCACAGGTATCGATATTACCAATGTTGGTAAAGGATATGACGCTGCAGCGACTCCTGCTATCGAAATTACAGGTGGTGGTGGAGAAGGTGCTGCTGCTTCTGTTGTAGTTAATGGTTCACTATTTGAAATTGATGTCACCTCAGGTGGTACTGGTTATACTTCTTCTCCTCTTGTTAGTATTGTAGGTGGTGGTGGATTTGGTGCTACTGCTACTGCTGTTATTACTAATGGTGTAGTAACTAAGATTCTTGTAGGAGATCCTGGTCAAGAGTACACTTCAGAACCACTAGTTTCTATATCTGGTGGTGATGGACAAGGTGCAACTGCAACTGCTGCTGTACGTGGTCCTATTAAGAGTATTTCAGTTACTAATGCAGGACAATCATACACTTCTTCTCCAACAATCAAACTAAACTCTGGTGAAGGTGCTGTAGCACAACCAATCGTTATTAATGGTCGTATTGTTTCAATCGCTGTTATTGCTTCTGGTGATGGATATACTTCACCTCCAAAAGTTATCATTAATGGTGAAGGATATGGTGCTGTTGGTAAAGCAACTATTGGTACCAGTGGAGAAGATAAAGGTAAGGTACTTACTGTTTCCGTTGAAAACCGTGGTGTTGGATATGCTACAGGTACAACTACTATTAGATTAGAAGCAGTTGGTGAACTTGCTACATTTACTGCAAATGTATTTGAGTGGACTAAGAACTTAGAGACAGAATTATATGGTAACTTAGACCCTGCTAGAGGATATGTATTTGCTGGTTATAACACCCAATATGGTGGTGAATATGCTCACGTATCTGATCCTAAACAGTTAAGATTTGTTCTTGGTGATAACGTATACAGAGATCCTAGTACAGGTAATCTTAGAGAATTAGACGCTGGATTATCACACTCACCGATTATAGGTTGGTCATTTGATGGAAACCCAATTTATGGTCCTTATGGATACATTAAAGCAGATGATCAGTCTTCTGGTATTAAGAGGGTAGTATCATCATATAGAGTTAAGTTAGCATTGATATATGACCAAGCAACGAACCCAAATCCAGTTCGTGCAGATGGTCCTTTACTAAGTGAGTATGCTGCTGGTACTTTCATTGAAGACTATGAATATGTCTTCCAGAATGGTGATTTAGACCAATATAACGGTAGATATTGTAAAACACCTGAATATCCTGAAGGTGTATACGCTTATTTCGTTGCTATTGATGCATCTGAAGCAGGTTTACCTGTATTCCCTTATGTTTGTGGTCCTCAACTTTACTCGGTACCTGATAAGTGGAACTATAGTCAGGATGCTATACAGACCAATATCCCATCAGGTGTTGTTAGATTCCGTGATCCTTATGAGGATGTTGATATTGACGTTGAAAGACAACCAAACAAGGCAACTGATACTCTTGTAACTGAGTTTGGTGAAGAATTTGTCTTTGAACTTGAAGATTTAAACAAAGATGGTATCTTAGATGCCGAAGAGTTGGTTGCGTTAACATATATCTCGGAAGAACCTGTACTGCAATTATTTGATTACTACCCTAGAGTCTCTACTAGATCACAAGTTGATATTGAAGTTGAGACTACTACCAAGTTTGAAGACGCTAAAGTTAGTGGATTCGTTGTTGAGAACCCAGGTACCTCTTATAAAGTTACTGATAAACTGTATTTTGACAATTCAGACACTGGTGGATATGGTGCTTCTGCTAAAGTTGAGTCAGTTAAGGGTCAAGAAGTTCTATCTTACACTTCTACACTAGAAAATGACGTATCTTTCGGTAAAATAACAACTACCGAAGAACACGATCTTAGAGCTGGTGATGAGGTTATTGTTGATAGTATACCTCAAATTGATGCAACTAATAAGACATATAGGGTAAAAGTTGTTGCTGGTGTTGAAAGAATTGATGTTTTACAGCAAGGATTAGGATATTCTGAGGATATTCCACCTACATATGAGATTATTAGTGGTCAAGGTCAAGATTTCAAACTTAATATTGTAAGAGAAGAGTCTGGTGCTGTTAATACAGTTAACATCATAAACTCAGGTTCTGCATATGATAAGGATAATCCACCAGAGATTCGCGTCAGTCACCCACAACGGTACAAGAAAGCTGCATATGCACTGTCATTCTTGAAAGAGAATAGCACTGTAACAAAAATTAAAGATGTCGCCATTGCTGATGATCGTACTTTCTACGTTGTAGGTGAAGCAGATGATTCTACTGGTGATTCAGCAGGTATGATTGCTAAGTTTAACAGTGATGGTAGATTGCTGTGGACACGTACAATGTTACCTATTCAACCTGCTGCAGGTGATAAGAGGTGTGTATTTAATAGTATTCACGTTGCTAATACTAATCCTCATACAATATACGTTGTTGGTGAAACTATTCCTCATACAGCAAACCTTGCTTATAACCCAGATCTTGTTGTTGCTAAGTTTGAGTCAGGATTTGATGGAAATAACAATCCAACTGCTGTAATCAAATGGCAGAGAGAACTTGCTGGTATATCTGGATCTACTCGTAGAGACTATATTTCTTCAGTTGATTTAGATTCTAACGGATACTTATATATTGCTGGTACCACTGATACAAACTCTCCAAATCCAAGTGATATGTGGATTGGTTTGTTGAATACTGATGGTGCTTTAGAAGAAAAACGTAAGATTGCTTCCAGTGCTGGTGATGAATCATTAAATGCTATTAAGTTTATTGGTAATAATAAGGTACTGTTTGTTGGTCTTGAGGATCCTACTGGTGCTGGTAATATCATATTTGGTGAAACATACTATGATAGTGCCACTATTGAGGTTAATTGGAGTCGCAAATTCTCTAATACTGCATATAGGTACTCCAATCCTAACTTAACTGTAGATGATTATGGTACTGTATACATTACAGCTACTGCTACTACTGTATCTACTGGTAAGACTGCTGGTGTTGCATATTGGAAATTCCTTGCATCTAACTTACAAACACCTGCTACACAGAAATTATTTGCTCCAAATACAGCATTTGAAGAAATTCAGTCTACTGGAGTTAAATTTGACCTCTTTGGTAACGTTGATGTTGGTGCTTATGTTAGATATGCATTTAATGATAACCGTATTGTTGCTTGGAAGGTTTCCTGGAATACCGATAATGTTATAACAGCAGCTTCTGTTAAGGAGACTTCTGGTATTGGATTCCATCCTGTTGCTATTACTAATGATAGTTCTGCTGATACTATAGTTGTTGGTAACAAAGTAGAAGCAAATGAGATTGCAATACTAAACTTTGATACAGATGTTAGTGGTGATGACACATATAACGATATTTCAACTATTGCTTGGAAAGGTACAGGTGAAGTAATTGATGACACAAAACCCAAGTTTGGTAATAGTTCAGTTACAACAACTGCTGCTGCCAACGCTTTAGAGATTGATTGGGCTGCTGATCAAGGTACAGACTGGACAATTGAAGGATATATTGCTATTGGACAGTCACAGTACAATGCACAGTCTTCCAAACCAACTCTATTCAAAATTACACCTAATACTGGTGATGCAACTGTATTGACTGTAGATGGTGATTCTACAAGTCCTAACTTTGGAAAGTTAAGTATAGATGTTGGATCAGGTACATATTTCTCCACTACAACTACTAACTGGACTAGATTTGCTGCAGAAGCATTTGTACACGTAGCATACGTTAAGAAGAATATTGGTGTTGGTAATTACACTTATAAAGTGTATATTAACGGTACCGAAGAGATATCTCATACCAGTACAACAGTTAACACTGCTATTAAGAAAGCAATTGTTCTTGGTTTAGAGACTCCTGCTACAGTATCATCTGTTGGTGGATGGTTAGATAACCTTTCAATATCTACTGTCTCCAAATATGATGCTAACTTCACTCCTGCTCAGGCAGTTGGTAGCATAAAGACTACTCACGCATTTACTTACAAGATTGATAAGGATCAAACGAAACTTGGAACCTATACTCTTAATAACGTAGAAACAGGTATCCAGGTAACAAACGCCGCTGCCATCAACGATTTCACCTTTAATACCCTTGCTACCACATCAAATGATTGGGTATTGGGTCCTGCTGGTATTCAAATCCTTGATTATGCTGATGTTATCTCAAATAATGTTGAAGGTTCATATACGTTCACTTCTACTGACGAACCTTATGCTACTAGAACAGCAACCATTCCTACTCCAAATGGTAAGAAACTGTTGATGTCAACAACAGTTATTCCTAAGTTCTACTTAAGAGATGCAAAGTATACTACTATTGACGCTGTTAAGACTATTACATTCAATCAGACTGCTACCTTTACTAAAGGTGATATCTTACAGCAGTATTCTGTAATTGGTGGAGCTGATGTTATCAGTGCATACGGTACCATTGTTGAAGTTGGAACTAATAATTGTAAGATTGGTAATATTGTTGGTACTTTTAATACTACAGATCTCATCAAATCTACTGGAAATGACGTAAATGTCATTGCATATGACTTTACAGTAACAACCACTATTCCTCAGTGGACTACAAATACTGTATATGCTATCAGTGATGAAGTATATAACGCTGGAAAGATCTATACAGCATCTAGTGCTGGTACTTCTGGTGGTACTGCTCCTGTTCATACACTAGGAACTGTCTCTGATGGTAACGTAAACTGGGTATATACCAGAGTTGCTGGATCATTTGACGTTGATTTAGTCAATACTTCCTATAGTAGTGGTACATTAGATCAGTTTGCTAGGTGGAAAGCATTCTCTGGATCTGACTATATCATCAAGATTGAGGAGATTTATGAAGATTCTACCTACATTAAGGGTGATATCATCGATGCTGACGCTGTTGGATTGACATTTAGTGTTGATGCAACAGGTAATATAGCAACATTTGGTAATTTAGTTGGTGTTAAAGAGTTTAAACTGACTGCTAACCTTGATAAGGACATTATTCCTACAGGTGCACTAACATATACTGATTTAGTATTTGCTAATGCTACTACTAAGAACAATTTTGAGAAGAATGAGATAATATTTGTTGAAGGATTCTCTACAAATGAGTATAACGGTTCATTCTTTGTTGAAGAATTGTTCAGTTCAAGGCAATTTACCTATAGATTGAGATCTACAGCGATTCAAGACCCTGTATTCAGTCAAGGTGTGATTGCTAGTGTCAATATTTACGCAAAACATCCTAAATTACTGTTTGTAAGAGGACATCAGTACGTATTTGACCTTGATGACACTTCAAACTTAGGATATTTCTTGAGTTTCTCTAAGGATAATCAGTATAAACTGGAATATCCGTTCACAAACATCATTAGAGAGGGTACCCCTGGTCTAACTGACGAGAGTTCACCTACTCCATTGGTCAAATTCTTGGTTACCGATGCTGTAACTAACATTTCATACTACTTTGACCCATCTAGAACAGGTGTTAATGATAATCCAGTTGGTATAGATTCCTTTATTGACGTTGTTCAGACTCCATATAAGGGTACATTTACAATTTCTAGTGTACCTGAAGAGAAACAGTTCGTATTCCCACTACTTCGTGAGCCAGAGAACACAACTGCACCATTAGGTAATACAGAAACTGGTCTTGCAAGAGCATCATACTCCACTACTTCTGTTAAGGCAGTTGGTCCTATATCATCTATCAAACTGGTTAACCCAGGTGGATTCTATCAGAAACTACCAATTGTTACTGATATTGCTTCTAACAGAGAAATTGAGAAGATTAAGATAGTTTCTGGTGGTACCGAGTATATTAATGGTACCTATTTTAACGTTCCTATCGATGGAGACGGTGAAGGTGCTCTATGTAACATCACAGTTGCTGATGATGGTGACCTAGAAGGTGTTATTACTGGAGTAGAACTTATATCTGCTGGTAAGGGATATACTACTGCATCTGTTGATATTGATGGTATTCCTGGAATCTTAGGTTCATTACTACAAGGTTCTGGTGGAGTATTGGATGTTATCATTCCTGCTGAAGGATCTGGTGCTTCTGTATTCTTACAAGGTCTAAGCATTGGTAAGATTAAGAAACTGAAGAACAATGAATTTGGTTTCGGGTACTCTCACGACTATACGTTGAGACCTGAAATAACTTTCCCTGTGAACCTTCAGCTATTTAATACCGCTATTCTGACAGAAATTAAAATAACTGACCCAGGTTCTGGATACACTAGTATTCCTCGTGTTGTAATTGAAGGTGGTGGCGGTACTGGTGCTGAAGCACTAGCAATTGTTAAGAATAATCGTCTTTCTGAGATTCAAGTTAAGGAACCAGGCTCAGGATACAGTTCTGAACCAATAGTTACTCTTAAATCAGAATTTAACTACGTTGTTAACATTGACTTAGGATATTTACAGTTTAACTTCCCACACGGTATCACAAATGGTGCTGCTGTTAATTTACGTGCAGAAGACCTAGGATCTACCGTTGGTATCCTACCAAAACCAGCTTCTGCAGGTTTGATTAGTTTAAGTGAGAATACTACTTACTATGCTATTGCTGGTGAGGTAAATTCCCTTGAACCAGACCAATTAAGAATTGCACTAACCCCTGTTGATGCTGAATCTGGTAACTTCATTACCTTCTTAACACAGGGTGAAGGTAGACAGGTACTACTCACCGAGGTATTTGGTGGTAAAGCAACTGCTGTTGTAGAAACTTCTCGTTTCTTACAAGGTGAGAAGGTATATCAAGGAAGTTTCATTGAAACTGCAACTGCTGTAGGATATGTCTCTGAGAACCAAGGATGGCAGATTGGACCTAGAATCCTTAAACTTGAGAATTATACAGGTGAATGGAATATTGGTGAGAGGGTAACAGGTGAAGTTTCTCGTGCATCTGGTTTGATTGATAACCTATCAATCGCTAAAGGTACCTTAAATATCGATGCTTTAACTACAACTACTGGTCAGTTTATTGATGACGTTGGTAAACCATCTGAAATTGTTCAGAAAATACAAGACTCTTACTTCTATCAGAACTTCTCTTACGTTATTAAGTCTCAGACACCTATTAATAACTGGAGGAAGTCAATCCTTGAAACTAACCACCCAGTTGGTTTCAATATGTTTGGTGAACTAGCACTTACTGGTGGTAAGGATATTTCAGGAAGAAAGGTCGTTTCTGACCTAGTTAAGGAAGTTAATATCTTTAGTGCAACTAATATTAATAAGATTACCTCTTTTGCTAACGCACAACCAATATACACTCAGTTCAACAATACTGAGGTACTGTTCAGACAGAAGAGACTGACTAACTCAGAGGAAATCTTAACTTCTATTGTTAAGAAACTTGATAATATCTCTGATGACTTTGATGGGATTAAAACCCAGTTCCCTCTAACTGTTGAGGGTGAGTCACTCACAGCAACTGATGATCAGATGATGATTCTGATTAATGGTATTGCACAGTCTCCTGGAGTATCATTTACTACTTCTGGACCTACTATTGTATTTGATGAACCACCTAAAGCACCTTCTAGGATCAAATTCCGTGAAATAGGCTTCAGTCAGATTAATATTACTCGTTTTACCTTTAGTAATACTAGTGGTATCTTCCCTCCTGCAGGTAAGATTGTACGTAGTCTTCAGAATGAAGGTACAGCGATTGTAATCGATTCACTTGTAGATTCTATCGATGTTGTTAACATAGAAGGTTCATTCCAGATAAATGACAACGTTCTATCTTCTGCAACTGGTTTTGATGGTGTATTGTCTGCTGTAACTCCACTTACTAGCAATACTATCTTTGAACAGGGTGAAACAATCACAAACCTTGATACTAACCCTGATTTCGCAGTTATTGAAGAAAGTAACCTAATAGATGGTACCGTAACTACTGACTTAGTTGTTTCACGTACATCTGGTACTGCTGAATTTGAAACTGGTGAATTCGATCTTAAGTTCAACGATATCGTATATTCTGCACGTTCTAAGATTGCAGCAAGAATTACTACTATTGCACCTTATCAAGATGATAATACACAGCAAATCATTGATACTGTTGACTTATCACCTCCATCATTCTTCTTTGGTCTAGTATTCCAGAGAGTACCTTCAATTACCTTCCCTAATAAGATTCTTGATAATATCTCTGAAACTGTTGTTAATCCAACTGAACTATACAGTGATACAGCAAATAACCAAGATTTCCTTGACTTTGAGGAAGTAAGGAACCAAGAAATCAGATATAAGAATCTACAGGGTTCACAGTTCGTTATTGGCGACTCAATTAGAAATAAGAAGCTTTATTTCGCTAACTCTTCAATGAGAACGGTACACGATAACCGTTCTTATGATGCTGCTGTACTTCTACGTAAGAATGCTTTATTCATTGCTGAGGAAGCAGTAGGGATAATGAAGAACTATTATCCTTCATTTACCGTTCCTGGTCTAAATCACGACAAAGATTGCCACGATGACATCGTTGATATCTGTAATGTTATTGCTTGGCAGTTAGAGTACGATGGTAACTCTGAAGTTTGGGATACTGCATACAAGTATGTTCAAGGTGGAGTAGTTTATCATATTGATGGTGAAGTACCTCAGGTTGTTTATACAATGAATGCTGCACGTGATCTAATGATCAAGTGTATCCGTAATGAAGTACATACTGCACTATACACTGGATTACAGCAATATAGAGATCCTACTATTACTAATGAGTATGATCCTATAGATAACAGTCACGCTGACGCTAGATCTTTACTTCTTGCTAACAAGTGGTATATTGCTCACGAATCTTTATACTATGCCAAGCAGCAGAACCCAGGATATACCGTAACTGGTGGAGATGTCCATTGTTTATCTGACATAGTAGATGTTATTGAAGCATTAGCATATAACACTGCTCACGGTGGTAACAATTTCATCTATGAAGCTGGTCATCGAATTGTACAGTATGGTACTGTAACTGGTGATATTGATACTATGGTTGACGCTTATACTAAAGCGAAGGCTATGGCACTCGATATTATGAAGAATGTTGCTGTTGCTAAAGCAGATACTTCACACGGTTGGGTTCAGGTAACTGATAGTGGAATCACTGCTGACACTGGATCACCTGTTTGTAACGGTGTAGCATCAACTATTGGTACTTTGTGCGATATTATTATCGCTGGACTTGGTACTACTGCATCTCCTGGAACCGTTGCAACATTTGAAGCTGCTTATACAAATACTGTTCCATCTACTAATAAGTCTGGTTATACAAATGGATGTATGAACCAGGCATCTGCAATTACAAGTTATATCAACATAATTACAGATACTCTACAAGATCCTTCATTCGCTGATCCTGCTACTTATCAATGGTCTATTGGTAATGTATCTCGTGTTGAACCTCCTTATGCGTTCCAAGAAGAGACAATTCGTTGTACTAAGCACGCTTATAAGGGCAAGTCATCTGGTGGATTCTTCGTATTTGAAGATGTTGTTAAGGGTGTAGATTCTGGTGCATCATTCTATGTTATTGGATCTAATGCTGGTAACAAGTGGATTTACTCTAAGGATGTTACTGGTACCTTCCAAGCTGATGAATACATCACCAACTCTAAGATTACCAACTCTAACGTTACAGCAGACTCATTAATCTTTAGAACTGGTACTGGATCATTAGCATTTAGTGGAAGTGCTACTAATTTACTATATCCATCAAGTGATAAGGTTGCTTTTGGTACTGATGATTATACAATTGAAGGTTGGTTCAGACCTACTACAATTAGTGGTACTCAGACTTTAATAGATCTTCGTGGATCTACTTCTGATACTAAGTTACAAGTTTTACTTTCTGGTACTAATATCAAGCTTGCTATTGCAGGAACCGATCAAATCAGTTCTGCTCAAATAGGTGCTGCTGATACTTGGTACCATTTTGCACTATCTCGTTCCACTGGCGTAACTAAACTGTTCGTTGCTGGCGTTCAGGTTGGTGCTAACTACACTGATACTAATAATTACACTGATAGTACTATTAGAATAGGTTCTTCTTGGAATGCTGGTGATACTTTCGCAGGTAACATTGATAGTATCATTATCCGCAAAGGAATCGCCCAGTACTCTGGAACCTTTAATCCCCCCGTAGTCTATCCTACTACTGATAGTACTATCTCTTGGGCACTTCTTGGTGACGCACCAATGCCTTTAGAAGTTGGTGCTATCTATGCTAACTGGGTTGCTACTACTATTTCTAGTGCAGACGTTGATTACGTTGAACTATTCGAACAAGAATTACAATGTGAGGGTGTTGACTTAGGTAGAGCAGAATATAGAGATTGTGCCGATATCATCTATAAGAACCGTGACTGGATTGCTGAAGAAGCAGTTGGTCGTTTGAAGGTTAGATATCCTGATTTCATCATCCCTGGTGATGGTGGACAATCTAATTATGGTACTAACGTATGTTTACGTGATACTAGAGAGTATATCATTCCTGCTATCATTCAAGACCTTATTGATGGTGGTAACTATAACACTGTTGTACAGGCAAGAGCATATCTAACAGGATCTGGTGCTCTACAGCATATTAATGGTGAAGTTCTACAATCAATCTACACTTGGGGTGAGGTTGCAAAACTCTGTGTTGATGTTATTACACTAGATGAAACTACTCTAACTGGTACATATTCGACTAGAGTACGTGTTCCTAACTACTTCGCAACTCCTGCATCACAACCTGTACAAGATTTCATTACTAATCTGATTGCTAATCTACTAGATCTTCTCGGTCCTACAGGACAAAGATTCAGAGATGGTGCTGATTTAGTATACTTTAACAGAAAGGCAATTGCTGATGAAGCAGTTTACTATATTGAGGACAAGTATAACGTTACTGTTGGATTCAGTACTGATCAGAAGCTACAAATCCCTGATAGAAATAAGTGTGTAAGAGACCTTAGGGATCATATTTTACCTGCTATTTCTGGTGACTTGCTAACTGGTGGTAACAATCAGACAAATGCTCAGATTGATTACTATATCGATAATCAAGATAATATTAATCACGTTGAAGATGAGTTACTTCCTATGCTCGATGCTATCGAGTATGCCAGAATGTTGGCTGAGAAGGCAATTAGTAACCTCTTAATCGCTAGAAATGAGAACCCTGCTGATGTTGCTGCTGATTTCTCTGATTACTATCAGATGCAGTGGTCTGATGAGGCAATCCATCGTGATGATCAGATCGTTAAAGATCCTAAAGCATACACTGGTACCGATAAAGCACTAGATGCTGCTGATCTTCTTGTTACAAATGCTCGTGCAATTGCTGGTGAAGCAGTTGATCTAACCACAAAACTTAGTGCATTCCAGCATTATAACTTTAGAGTTAAGGGTGGTAAGGTTAATTGTGAAGATGACATAGTAGATTTGATCGAATCTATTGCTCACGACCTTCGTTTTGGTGGTAATAGTTCAATGTGGGATGCTTCTGCATTGTACCTTAATACTACTGCTGGTCTGAAGCACGTTACTGATCAATCTCAAGAGACTCTCTATGCTTTCAAGGTAGCAAGAGATATGTCACAACTCGCCGTCAAGAACAAATTTGGTTTCCTACCCTACGAAGATGAGGGACAAACTGGTCAAGGACAGCAGACATTCAGACCTGACTACTATGATAATGCTTCTGGTAACAAGTTCTATGATGCTGGTAATGAAATCCTTAATAACCTAAGATTCATTGCTACCACTGCTGTTGGACGTGGTGTTTCACAGTATCCTTCACTAGCATTTGCTGGATATGGTTATCAGTCTTGTGTTGATGACGTTGTTGATATGCTTGAAGCAATGGCATTCAACCTTAAGCACGGTGGTAATAATAAGACTTTATATGCAACTGAACTTTATGTTACCGATGCTAATGCTGTACAGCACGTATCTGGTCAATCTGCAGAGGTTAAGTACATCTTTGAGCAAGCAAGAGACATTGCTATTGAGGTAGTTAGACAGTTACTTATTACTAAGAACGGTTATACAGAAGGTGATGCTGATTACGATCAGACAATTACTATCGATCAACAAACTGCTAGTGTACAGTATACTCCTAGTGGTGCTACCTATGATCCTGCTACAGGTGATTTGATAATCAATGTACCTCAGCATAACCTGACTACTAACGATACTATTAGAATTGCTACCAATTCACTGATCTTTACTTGTAGTCAAGACCAACACCAAACCACTCACGCATATCCTCGTGCTAGTGACCCTGCATCTACAGCAATATTACCAGTTACACAAGTAGTTGATACTGATAACTTTAAGGTTAATGTTGGACCTACTGAAACAGTACCATTTAGTGTTTCTAATTCTACCTATGATCCTGCTACAGGTCTTCTAACATTAGATGTTGGATCCCATAAGTTGAAAGCAGGTACAACTCTAAACATTTCAGATCATTCATTACTATACAGATGTTCACAAGATAACTATCGTACTATTCACTCTTATCCAAGAGCAACTGATCCTGCTTCACAGCAAGCATTAGATATTGTAAGTATCGGTGCTACGTCCCATACAGCTACTCACGCTGACTATAATCCTGTTAATGGTCGTTTGACTGTTACCGTTCCTAACCACGGATTCAATAATGGTGACAAAGTAAAACTTGTTGATAATTCTCTTGTATTCAGTTGTGGTATGGATAGTAACTATACCTTACATTCTTATCCAAGATCTACAGATGATGCATCTGGTACTTGGTTAACTGCTACTTCTGTAACTCATAATTCATTTACTATTGACGTAGGATCAACTCCTATCTCTAACTATGCAGTAAGTAATGCATCATATAACCCAACTACGGGTACTATGATTCTTACTATAGGATCTCATAGTTTAAATTCTGGAGCGAAGATTCGTTTACTACCCAACTCGATCACATTTACTTGTGAAGAGGATGATAACCAAACTAATCACTCTTATCCTAGAACTACTACAACACAACATACTGCTACTGGTGGTGACTATGATGCTGCTACTGGTCTAATGACCGTATGGGTACCTGGTCATACATTTGTTAAAGGCGATCACGTTAAGTTCGCTGATAACTCAATGACCTTCTCTTGTGCTATGGATGGTCACGCAACTGATCACGCATATCCAAGATCATCTGACCCTGCATCTGGTGCTTGGTTACCAATTACTTGGGTGGGTACAGATCAGTTTAAGGTTAATGTTGGTACTTCACCTATAGTACCATTTACTCCATCTGCTGCTGATTATGAGCCTACAACAGGTGAATTGAAGCTTACAATTGGACCACACCATTTAACAGAGGGTGATAACGTTAAGATTGAGGAAGGTGGATTAACATTTACTTGTAATCAGGATAGTCATCAAACTCTACACCCATATCCTAGAAATCAGATTAATTCACACGATATTCAGACTGCTTCCTATACAGCAACAACTGGTGTCTTATCTGTTACCACTACTGCTGCTCACAGTTTATTAGCAGGAGATTACGTCAAGTTTGCTGATGGTGCCATCACAATGACTTGTACGATGGATGGTGGTACAGCTAATAAGACATATCCACGTTCTACTGACCCTGTATCTGGTAAGTATCTTGAGATTTCTAACGTAGGTGCTACAACATTCGATGTAAATGTAGGTACTTCACCTATAGTAAATTATCAACCAACTGGTATTAACTATAATCCTACTACAGGTATTATGGAGATGACCATTGGTGCTCATAACCATATTGTTGGTGATAGCATTAAGTTCGCTGCAAACGGATTAACATTCACTTGTGCAGAGGACGATCATCAGACTAACCATACATATCCTCGTTCTACTGACCCATTCTATGACACTGCTTGCCCAATTACTGCTGTAACTGCGACAACAATCAGTGTACAGGTTCTTAACTCGATTCCTTCTACTAATACTACTGCTCATACATTCGTTTCTGCTACTGCTAACGCTGTACAGACTGGTGGTGACTATGTTCACTCATTTGTATCTGCTGTTGCTGGTTCATTAACTTCTAAGCAAGATAGAGCATTCGATCAATCAGTTGATGTTGTTTATGAAGGTACTCCATTAACTGCTGCATCTGGTACCACATATGATCCTAATACAGGTATTATGTCCATTACAACCAGTGCTGCTCACGGTATGGTTGATGGTGATTACGTCAAGTTCAGAACTGATTCAGTAACATTCACTTGTACTCAAGGTGGTGGTAACCATTCTTATCCTCGTCTTTCTGACCCAATTAACGGTGAGTGGGTACAGGTATCTAATGTAACTAACACAACATTCCAAGTTCAGGTTCTAGACAACATTCCTTCCACAAACGTAACTGCTCATACATTCGTTTCTGGAACAGCTAACGGAATTATAAGAAAAGACGATACAATAACTCTCAATGTTGGTATTGCTTCTAATACCACACCACATATATTTGTTTCTGCTACCTCTGGTGCTATCAAGGCTGGTGGTAACTATGATCATACATTCGTTACAGCAGCTAACAATGGTATTACTTGGAAGAAGGATATCGCATATGATTATCCTCTTGAAATAATTGGTACCACACTATCTACTATTAGTGTTGCAGTTCTTGCTGAAGGACGTATACCATCTACTAATGAAACACAGCATACATTTGTATCTGCAACTCCAGGTGCTGTTGTTACTGGTGGTAATTATGATCACCTATTTGTTAGTGCTGCTGATCACGGTGTACATTTACAGAACGGATCTGTTACTGTTAATGTTGGTACTACTCCAGAGAATCATTATAACGTACAAGATTCTACCTATGATGCTGCTACAGGTGATTTAACATTAACTGTTGGTACTCATCATCTTAAGGAAGGTACCACCCTCAAGATTGCAAATGATTCATTGATCTATACCTGTGATATGGATGATCACAATAGTGAGCATTCTTATCCTAGAGCTACTGATCCATCTGCAGGTGAAGCATTAGTAATTAAAGATGTATCTGAGTCACAGCATAGTATAACTGATGCAACATATAATCCTTCAAATGGTCACTTAGTTTGTACCTTAAATGGACACGACTTTAAAACTAAGTCCCATATGACACCTGAGGGTGCAAGATTCACTACTACTAGTGGTGTAATGGAGATCTTCATTAAGAATCACGGTCTTCAGAACGGTCAAAGTATTAAGATTCAGGATGCTGGTATCACATTCAGATGTGCACAAGACCAGTACTCTACCGATCACCAATATCCAAGAGCATCAGACCCTGCTAGTGGTAACTGGTTAGTTGTTACTAACGCTTCTCAAGATAAGTTTGAAGTCAATGTTGGTACATCTTCTAACACCACAAGTCATAGATTCTATGGTGCTACCACTAATGGTATTACTGTTGCTGGTGATTATGTAAGATTCGAAGATAATGCTATAACATTCAGATGTGCTAAGGATAGTTACGGTAGTGACCATACATATCCACGTCCTACTGACCCTGCTTCTGGAGAATGGTTAGAAGTTGCAGCTGCTGATACAAATACATTCACTGTTGATGTTGGTACATCTTCTTACACAGGAGCACATACCTATCAGGCATTCGTAGCTAATGGACTTAAGAGACAGACAGGTACTGTAACTGTTAACGTTGGTTCAACTCCTACAGTAAATTACACTCCGAGCACTGGAGTCTTTACTCCCCTCACAGGTGTAATGCAGTTAACCATTGGTAACCATTGGTTAAATGAAGGTGACAACATTAGAGTTGCTCCTGATTCATTAGTCTTCCGTTGTGGTATGGATAACTACCAGACGGATCACGCTTATCCTCGTGCTGCTCTATTAACTCATACACCAACTGGTGCTTCTTATGATGGTGAGACAGGTATATTAAGTCTTAACATTACCAATCACGGAATGGGTACAGGTGACTGGGTTAAGTTAAACCAAGAATGTATCACATTTACTTGTGATATGGACGGTCACGCTACTAACCATCCTTATCCTCGTGCTGATGATCCTATCGCAGACAGATGGATCCAGATTCAGAATGTAAGTACAAATGGATTTGATATCTTCGTTGGTAAGACACCTACTAAGATTTTCGATCCGTCAGCGGCTACGTTTAATCCCTCTAATGGTTACTTAGAAATGACCATTGGTGCTCACAGTTGGGAAGTTGGTGATAGTGTATGGATCGCAGATCATTCCTTAGCATTTACTTGCTCAATGGATGATCACTATAGTGTACACTCATATCCACGTCCATCCGATCCTGTTCATAACACAAGAGTACCTATCATTGCTAAGACTGATAGTACGATCACTGTGAACGTTGGGTCAACTCCTACAGTTTCATTTGATGTTGTTGATGCAGCATATGATCCTACAACAGGTGATATGACTCTAACAACTAACTCAACCAATCACGGTTTAGTTGGTGGTGCAAGATTCACTGCATCTGCTGGAACAACTTACGAACCTTCAACTGGTGTAATGACTGTCCATTGTGGTACTGATGGTACACAGGGAATGGTTGCTGGAGATAGAGTAAGATTCGATGATTATGCAGTCACATTTACTTGTGATAAAGATAGTCATCAGACAAACCACGAATATCCAAGACCTACTGATAGGGTACACGGTGAGTGGTTACAAGTTTATAACGTAACAGCAGACACATTCCAAGTTCAGGTTCTACCTGCTATACCTTCTACTAATACTACTGCCCATATATTCGTAAGTGGTACCACTAACGGTATTATGAAGGAAGTTGATAGTATTAAGTTACTTCCTAATGCATTAACATTCCGTTGTGATGAGGATGGACAGAATTCAGATCACTCATATCCTAGAAACTTAGAGGATACACATACTGCAGTTGTTGGTACTTCCTTCACTCCTACTGATGGTTCTTATGATGCCACAACTGGTAACTTGGTACTTGATATTGGATCTAACTCCTTAGCAATTGGAGATAGGATCAGAATCAATGAAGAGTCCATCAAGTTTACTTGTGAGATGGATGGTAATAATTCTATTAAGTCTTATCCACGTTCTACTGATCCAACTTACGGTCACGAGTATGAAATCATCGCTAAGGCTGGTAATACAGTAACAGTATTCGTTGGTACTTCACCTATTGTAAGTTACAACGTTTCTAATGCAGTTTACGATCCTCAAGGTGGTAATTTGGTACTTACTATTGGTGCTCATACCTTAACTGCTAACAGAGATAGTATCAGACTTGCTGATAATTCATTGACATTCACTTGTGACTATCAGCAGAACAATAACCAGACTCAGAAGACTTATCCTCGTGCTAGTGGTGCTGATACAACAGATGGTGAGGATTACGCATACAGAACTGCACTACCAATCATTGCAGCAACTGATACCACAATTACTATCAATGTTAACGGTGGTCAAGGTCCTATTACTGACCTTACAGTTCACAACTTTATCTCAGCAACTGCTGGTGCAGTAATTACTGGTGGTAACTATACTCACACTTGGTCAAGTGCTGATGCTGGTGCAGTAATCACTGGTGGTACTTACCATAACCCACAGACAGGTGTATTACAGATTAAGACATCTACTGCTCACGCAATGGGTAATGGAGACTGGGTTAAGTTTGATAACAATGCATTAACATTCACTTGTGCTCAAGATAATCATCAAACAAACCATACTTATCCACGTCCTTCTGACCCATTTGCAGGTAAGTGGATACAGGTATTTGATGTAACATCTGACACCTTTAAGGTTGTAGTTAATAAGATTGTACCTCAGTCTAATACAACTCCACACATCTTTATATCTGGTGTAACTGATGGTATTAAGCAAAAGCGTGATTCAATGTATGATACTTCGATTCCTATCGTAAGTGCTACAAATAATACAATCACTATTAATGTACTGAAGGAAGCACCTTCTTCAAACATAACAACTCACGTATTCCAGAGTGCTTTATCTGGTGCTATCGTTTCTGGTGGTGCTGGTTATACTCATACGTTCCAACCTGGATACGAGAAGATGACTCCAACCAATGCAGTGTACAATCCAACAACAGGATTTATGACACTGACCGTTGGTAACCACTGGGTTAAGAATGGAGATCATATCAGAATTGATAACGATGCACTTACATTTACTTGTGCACAGGATGGTCATCAAACTGATCACACATATCCTAGAGCACACGACCCTGTTAGTGGTAATTGGATCAAGGTTCAGAACGTAACACCTGGTGGGTTTGATATTAACGTCCTAGATGTTATTCCTTCTACCAACCAGACAGTACATACATTCAAGTCTGGTGTTGCTCATAGTATTAGCAGAGGAGCTATTAAGGGTGGTGGTATTTACAATCACACTTATGTTGGTGCTGCTACTAACTGTGTTAAGCAGAAGAGAGACCCATCCTTCGAGAAAGGACAAGAGATTACTAATGTTGGAACTACTTCACACACATTAACTAACGCTATCTACAGACCTGAGACTGGTGTGATGACACTCACCATCCCAAGTCACGGATTTAGTGCTACTACTACGAAGACTGCAACTACAGGTACATCTTACAATCCTAATACTGGTATTCTTACTATTAAGACAACCAATAACCACGGATTCGTTAATGGTGACAAGATTAAGATTGCTGATAATGGATTAACCTTTACTTGCACACAGGCAGGTGGTAATCATTCTTATCCACGTACAACTGACCCTGCAAGTAATAAGTGGTTGACTGTAATGAATCAGAATGGTACCGATGAATTTGATGTCAATGTAGGTTACTTCTTCGGTCAAGGTCCAATCTCTAATACCACAACTCATACATTTGTATCTGCTACAACAGATGGTATTGAGAAGGCAAATGATAAGATCAAGATGGCAGACGGATCTATCACATTCAGTTGTGGTAAAGATGATTATGCTACAGATCACGCATATCCAAGAGCAACAGATCCTTCACATAATGAGTGGTTACCACTTTCTAATGTATCTACTCATCAGTTTGATGTATTTGTTGGCCGTGCAAACTTAGATAAGACACCTCATACATTTGTATCTGCTACTTCTGGTGGTATTACAAGACCTGATGGTACCATACAAATTAACGTTGGTACATCTTCTAACGTATCTCCACATACTTGGCAGAGTGCATCAGCTGATGCAATCATTGCTGGTGGATCTTATACTCATAAGTTCATAAGAGCTGAGAAATTCCCAGTACGTTCTGGTGGTGCTTACTCACACGAGTTTGAAGCAAATGTAACTAAGACACCTAGAGATGCTGCATACAACCCAACAACAGGTGTAATGACATTGACCATCAATGGTCACGGAATGGTTGCTGGTGATTATATTAAGATTGCTGACAATTCACTAGTATTCAGTTGTGGATTTGGTGGAGGAGGACAGGTTAATAAGTCATATCCTCGTTCTACTGACCCAGCTAGCAACTCATTTATGCCTATCACTGTTGTTGATCAGGATAATATTAGTGTACAGGTTCTAGCATCTGCTCCTTCCACAAACACAGACGCACATACATTCATATCTGCTGAAGCACATTGTGTAACTAAGGCATCTGTAATTACTGGTGGTAATTATTCACACACATTCATTAGTTCTAACAACAACTCTATTACAACCTACTCTAATGCTGGTGGTACAAGATGTACTAACGAGGCTTCTGGTATTACAACATTGATGGGTATTCCTATCAACCTATTTGGTACTGGTGCTTCTAACCCTAACGCTTATATGGCTGGCATTGTGAAGACCATCCCAGGTGAGTGGCCTTGTACTGGTGAACGTGCTGTACGTAGAGACATATCAATAACCTATGATAGTACTACATTCTGCCAGACAGAGCAATCTGCAGTTAATACCCTGTGGGATATAGTTATCAACACTGTTGATCAAGCAGCACAAGGTAATGCAAGTCATCTTGGTACTGTAACTAGAACTGCTCCTACAACTACTAATACTAATTACATTGGTGGTACTTGCTATAACGTTACCTCTGCATCACATACCTTATTCAATATCATCCTTGATACACTTGGTGGTGGTACTGAAATGTATGCTCAGGCAGCACGTCTGTTGATGTACAACAACGTTTACATTAGAGATGAGTCTATGTCAGAGACTTTAGGTACCTATCCTGGGTACGGTGGAGTCAATACATTCTCTGATGATATTCTTAAGGCATTCATTTACGACTTCATTACTGCTGGTAATGCCAAGACACTTGGATTAGTCAGTAGCTGGTTTGACTCTGAAGGTACCTTCATTGCATTCCCTGCACTATTCAGAACTCGTGTTATCTTCCACTTTGAAGCTATCAAGAGATATATGATCAATGTTCTAGAGCAAGATGCTGTAGATCCTGGTCCATATGAAAATACTCCTGCATATACTAACAAAGAACTTCGTGCTACAAAGACTGCTGTAGATAAACTAAGGTCGTTGTGTCACTTAATAGATGTTGCTTTAAACAGATCAACTTATCCAACAACTTACGTATCACATACTTTCGATCCTGGTAACAGCGTATCTAACGGTGGAATTGATATTGTTGGACATAAGTTCGAAGCTTATGATCAAGTTAAGTACGTTGCATTAGGTGCAATGATAGCAGAACTTGATAGAGAGAATTATTATATACATCCACATACTACTGCAGATAGAGTATTCTTATGTGAGTATATTGATGGTGAAGTAGTTTATATTAATCCTGGTATTACTGGTGAGACTCATAGTCTTGCAATAACAAGGGTTGATGGAGTTCATAGAGTACCAACAACTTACGGTTCACGTGACGTTCCTACTCCTATTAATGGTGGTATTAACCTCGCTGACGTATGTTACGGTACAACCACTGGTGCAACTGGTGAGATTGTAAGAATCGCAGATAACCACGCAGACATATACTACGTTGTTACTTACATTGAGTGTAATAACTTCTCATCATCTCCTAAGTTGGAGAATGGTGAAGCAGTTGTTGTACAAGGTGCAACAGGTAATACTGGATCTGTTCTTGCTACAGATAATGCTACTTACATCAAGGTTGTTAACCCTGTTGGTGTATTCAACGCAGCAGACGTACTAGAAGGTGTAACATCTGGTGGTACCGCAACTGTAGTTTCTACACATAGCAGAATCTTAGTTAACTTCCGTCAGGGTGAGTTCTTCGCTAATGATAAGATATACTCTGCTGATTCTGGTTCTAAGGCAAATGCATTGATCGTTAGAAATAACAATGGTGCACTACTTGATAACCAAAGAGGTCGTGTTACATTCGATATTGATACAATTACTGGTGAGTTTGCTCCTAACGATGTTATCTACGGTTCAGTTACTGATCAGATTATTGAGATTGAAGCGTTCGCTACTCTACCAAACTTCGGTGAGTACGTACACGCAAGAGATATTACAAGGTTAACTTACTCTGCATTCATTACTGATACTGGTATAACAGATAGTATTGAGGTTGGTGATGTATGTCAGATCTTCTCTGGTGGTGCTGTTCTAACACCTAACTGGACAGTTACTGTAACTGAGAAGGATGAAGGTAACCAGTACCTATACGTATGTAATAGTACTAACGCTCCTGAGGGTGTTACTATTTCTGATATTGCAAGTAACTCACAGTACACTTTAGGTAAGTTACCTGAAGGTTCTAACTTCCCAAGTATTTGGACTCTTATTGCTGCTGCTCAGGTTACTTCTACCACAGCATACGGTAGAATCGAGAAGATTACTCAGTTAGGTACTAAGGCAACCTTACATCTAGGTGATACTGAGGGAAGTTTCCAGAAGAACGCACAAATCATTGGTGATAATGGATTCCAAGGTGCTTGTTCTGCTGCTAGAACCCTACGTGGTCGTGTAAGAAGATACTTCAGAGGATTTGATGGAACTCAGATGAACTTCAAGTTAACTGAGAATAACGGTACCGCATACTTCCCAGATCCTTCAGGTCATATGATGATCTTCGTGAACGGAATCTTGCAGCCACCTGGTGCTGATTACTCCTTCACTGCATTCTCAGATAACATTCAGTTCACTGAAGCACCTGCTGCTGGATCTAGTTTCCACGGTGTATACGTAGGTAAATTGAGACAGTTAGATGATATTGGATTCGACTTTGACTCATTACGTAACTCCTTCAACTTGAAGTTAGGTGGAGTATTCTACTCACTAACATTGACTGAAGGTGTACAGTCCAACACGATTAGACCTGAGAACAACATTATTTGTCAGTTGAACGGTGTTATACAGGAACCAGGTATCGGTTTTGAGATCGTTGGTTCACGTATTATCTTCTCTGAAGTACCTCGTGCAGGTTCAACATTCGTTGCATTCTCTTACATTGGTTCTGACGTTGACGTTATCGCAGCAACAGTGGTACCACCTATTGAAGCTGGTGATGATTTAATAATTGAGGGTGAGGAAGAGAACAGAACAGTTGCTCTAATTGAGTCTTCTAACTCACTAATTACCTTCGAATACTCTGGTGCAGTTAAGGGACGTAACGCAGACGCTCTAGCAACTATAGAGAAGGGTCGTGTTACCAAGGCAGTTCTTACTGGATCTGGTGATGGTTATAGTACACGTCCAAACGTTGATGTTATTTCTTCCTCTGGATTCGGAGCTAAGATTAAAGCATTGGTTGGTCTCGCACGTATTGATGTTAAGAACGCAGGTCAAGGTTACGTACAACCAATTGTTAATGTAGAAACAACTGTTGAAGATAGTTTCCTCGGACCTACAGGTGCTGCTCTAAACGGTGGTATAGACATCTACGATCCAGGCTGGCAAGATCCTGAGGGCGGTTCAACTCCTGACGAGCAATTTATTACCATTAGTACCCCACCTGTTAGTGTAACAGTTAACCAAGGTCAGAGTGCTGCATTTACAATAATTGCTACTTCCTCTAACGGTTCTACCCTCTCCTACCAGTGGCAGAAGAAGGAATACGGTACCGATAGCTGGCTCAACGTTGACGGAGCAACAACCGATAGTATTAGTATTGCATCTACTCAACAGGGTGATGGTGGAGATGAATACCGTGTTGGTGTTACATCACCTGGCGCAGTTCCAGTTCTATCTACTGCAGCAGTCCTTACAGTTAACGTCGGTGCATCAACCGTTGATAACTTCACACCTGATCAAATCTTTGATGACAACTAAATAAACATATGGCAGCCACAGGTTCTTACAATCCAGGGACAAAAGTGCTGACAGTTACAGGGGATGGTATGCCCACCCCAGTATCTGCTGGTACATTTCCTAATGGAAATAACGCAAATACTATTGCAGCATATACGTTTAACCACGATTTTGTATATCGTGGTGGTGAGAATACTTCAGGAGCAACTACGGTACAAATAGGTGCCATTGGTGTTGCTTCTAATGGTGTAGTCATATTTAACCCTTCTGGGGGTGATGCTGGTTCTCCTCCTGCTGGATTTCATTATGTAGCGGCAGGTAACAATGCTCCTATAAACTTAGGAGAAGACTCCTGTGGTGGTACACCTAATACAAATAATCAGTACTTTTATGATGATAGTAGATTTATAGAATGCTTTAAAAATAACCAGGTAATATCTGGTTATAATGATTATTATGGTTCATCACAATACAATGGCGATAATATGCGTCATCCTGATGGACACTCAAAGATTATAGGTTTTTGTTTTGATGGTTATCCTGTTTATGGTCCTTGGGCTTATACAGACCCTAATAGCAATACATCTGCTGTAATAAGGATGATAAGTGGATATACTGTAAGAGAAGATGAAGCGAATGGTAGACCAGCATACGATTTAACATATCCTGCTGGATGCTTTGTAGAAGACTGGGAGTATACAGGTGTTAATGCTGGTGCATTAGATACTCACAACGGTCGGTACTGTAAGACACCTGAATTTCCTAATGGTACGTTTGCATATTTCGTCACTGAGGACGGAAGTGGTAATCCTATTTTCCCATTTATGGTTGGGTTTACTTCAAAGCAAGCGTTAGATAAACCTGATAATGATGGCTATGCACCCCCTCCAGAAGCAGGTGGTGGCGACGGTGGAGATGGTGGTACTCAAACTCCAACTCTTGTTATTACTTACCAGCCTGTTAATGCAACAGTTGCTGCTGGTAATACACAAAACTTTAATGTAGTCGCAGAAATACAACCTGAAGCTGGTACCATTGCATATCAATGGCAAGTATCAACTGATGGTGGATTTGCGTGGTCAAACCTTAGTGGTGATACTAATAGTACACTAACTATTTTAGCGGTAGCCTATATGACAGGTTATCGTTATAGATGCATATTGACAGGTCCAGTTGGTGCTGCAACTCCTGCAGACAACTCACCACTTGCATCTAATTTGGCAATTCTTACTGTGACAGGTTCTGGTTCTGGAATCGATTATGCTTCTATCCAAAAATGGGATAGTAACGTAGGTACATTTGATATGACTCCAGTGGATGTATCAAGGGATAATAACAACCCTGATTTCACTAGAAATAACGTAAGATTTGACAATACCTCAGAAAACTTTGATATGACATAAATACTCCTGTAGAAATAGTCCCCAATTATGGCTAAGCAAAATGTAAACATTGGTGTATCAGCCAATGATGGAACTGGTGATACCTTACGAGACGGTGCTATCAAACTCAATAATGTTATTAATGAGTTGTATGATTACCTTGGAGACCAGACGAACCTCCAGATCTCAGTAGGATCTCCTTCGACCAATCAAGTCCTTAAATGGAATGGTTCAGTATTTACTGAGGGACAACTTGCTGCTGCGAATTTAACAGACGTTGATATTTCAGGTATAACTAACGGACAAGTACTTAAGTGGAATACTGCTAACTCACGCTTTCAGCCAGGGGACGACTTACAAGGCGGTGGTGGCGGTGGTTCTTCTATCACTAATCTTACCAACAATGGTAGTGATGAGGTTGTTATTTCTACAAACTTCCTTCCCAATAGTGACAATACTTATGACTTGGGTTCTTCTACACTACGTTTCAGGGATGCATACTTAGTCAATGCTTCTCTTTGGCTTGGTGATACTGCTATCTCAAGTGATGAGACTACACAAGAATTCCAAAGAAAGAAGAAGCAGGTACATACTGTACAAAGTATAGACACTGGTGCTACTCGTACTATAAGTTCTAAACTAGCATCCGAAAACTCTACTCAAGAAGAGAAGTTTAGAAACCGTTTCAGTGTTATGAAGGCTGGTACCAGTCTAGAGATTCAAGACTCTCTTGGTGCTAAAGCAGAAGTTGCCTTTGCTGCATTTACTGCTGAGAATGGTGGTGCACGTGGTTTCATTACTGTTACTGCTGCTGGTGCTAACCAATCACAAGCAATTTCAACAGCAGCTGATATTCACATTACATCTAAGAGTAGGATAGTAAGTGAGGATGAAGCTGGTAAGGTTGATATTGGACAGAAACTTGATTTCGCTGGTGGTGCTATAGAAATTGATAATGACGGTATATTAGAACTTCCATCTACAGGTGGTATTAGATTTGGTGCTTCTGGATCTAATAAGACTATCGATTTTGATGGTAATGACAATGTAGTACTTGCTCAAGGTACTGAGATACAGTTTGGTTCTACTGCTGCCAATAAACTTAGTATGGATGCAAGTGGTAACCTAACGTTACCTGATGCTGAACTACGTTTCGGTGCTGCTGGTAGAACGATTAAAGTTGATGCTAGTGGAAACCTTGAACTTGCTGCTGATGGTGAGATCAAGATTGGTACTAAGAGACTAAAGATTGGTACTAACGGTACACTCGATGTTGCAAATGATGGTACTAACTTCGCTGAAGTTGGTGGTGGATTCCAAACTCAGGTTGGTAATGCTCCTGCTGGTGCATCCATTATTAAAGGACATAACAACTCAACTATCTTTAAACCTTCTCCAACAACGTTGTATAGGTTTACTGCTCCTGATATGAATAACTATAACGTTAAGGGACCTGGACTTCCTGCAGGTGGTACCAATAACGTTACTCTTATTGTGTACAGAGGATTTACATATGACCTTGACAATCAATCAGGTTCTTCACACCCATTAAGAATTCAGTCTACAACTGGTTTGTCTGGTACTGAATATACTACAGGTGTTTCAGGTGATAAGGAAGCTCTACAGACATTCACGGTACCTCTCGACGCACCAGCTACCTTATATTATCAGTGTACAGCTCACACTAATATGACTGGTTCAATTGATGTTAGATAACTAGATGGCAAGAACAGTCCCAGGGTCAGGTGCAGTAATTGAGCCAATCTTTAACAGTACGTATGGTATAAAGGACGTATTTGTTTCAGAAGGTGGCACAGGATATATTGCGACAGATCCACCAAAACTAACTATAGGAAATTGCGGTACGCCTCTTGTTGAGGCTATTTTAGAGCCGATAATTACTAATGGTCAGATTGCTGCGGTTAAGGTATTGCATCCTGGAGAGGGATACGATCCATTTAGAATTAAGATTGAGAATGCTGGATCAGGATATGGTGCAGTTGCAAAAGCATTCCTTTGGGAAGAAGATCAAGTAGATACACAGGGAAATGTATTAGCACCTGCTGGATCCATTAATTATATTCAAATGTTGTCTAATGGAGACAACTTTTTTACTGATGAAACTACTGCTGTCATAAATGGTGGTGGTGGATCTGGTGCTGAACTACGACCTGTTACTGGTTTAGTTACTGGTTTGTCATTAGAACAGGCTGGTGCTAACTATGAAAATGGAGATATTAATTTAATTGTCTCTGGAGGTGGTGGACAAGGTGCTACTGGTGTTGCTGATGTTGACCAGTTTGGTATAATCAAACAGGTTAACGTAACTAATGAAGGTGAGTTCTTTGAGACCCCACCTGTTATCCTACTAAACGGAGGTGGTGGAGGTGGTGCCAGAGCTCAAGCGACGGTTGATTTGGGTGCTATCACGGGCATCGACATACTTGACCCTGGGGGCGGTTATGCTGTTGCACCACAAGTTATATTTACAAGAAAAACTGATCTCGTCAAAAAGAGTCGCAACAGACAAGCGTTTAACTCGACTATCTATAACCTTACAGGTTTACTTACAGATGTTGGAATTACAGACCAGTCAATATATGTTGAAACTACAGATCCGTTTCCTGGATCTGGAAAAATCCTTATTGGAAGAGAAGTAGTAAGGTACACTGGTAAGACAGCTACATCATTTACTGGATGTGATAGAGCAGTTAACTTTAGGTATGATCAGAAAGTAACTCTTGATGCATTAGCAGACGATCCTAATACTGGTATCTCCACGTATAAATTTAATGTAGGAGATCGTGTTATTAGAACGTCAGAGAGTTCTAGTAATAAGATTGCACGTGTATATGACTGGGTACCTGCTGATAAAGCATTGTATCTGGTATTTGAGGTTGATAAACTAGCGTTCATTGATGGTGGGTCATCAATGGTAACGTCACAGGTTATTGACTTTACTGCTGGTATTGCAGCATCTAGTGCTACTGGTATTGAACCACATATTCTAATTGATCTAGTTGGTTCAAAGATATACCAGTTAACAGATCCAATACAGATTATACAAGATAAGGCATTTGAAGATGATGATGAATTATCTGGTGCTGGTGATGGTATACCTGACTTAGTTAATACAGGTACCGATTTTGAAGGTGCAATTAACCTAGATGGTGGTATTGCATCATCTCTATATGGATTAGAAGAGACCCTTGGTGGACAAAATACATCTTTGTTTGCTACAGGTGATCAGATGACTGATGCTAGTTTACCTGCTAGATCCCCAACAGTTTCTGTTGCTGGTGCTCTAGGTGATGGTGAATTACATTTATCAACTATTGAGTTTACATTTATGACAATGGCAAATGCATACAACTTTGGCATTGGTGAAACTGTCCTCGGTAGTCTTAGTGGTGTACAGGCAACTGTAGTCTCTTGGGACTCAACAACTAAGGTACTAGTGTGTAAAGACCCTGTTGCTAACGGTGGTAATTACCTCTGGAATAAGAATGAATCTATCGGTGGACAAGCCTCTGGAGCGTCAGGCACTCTAAGTGGAATTGAATATCCATCATCCGTTCGAAACGAGCCTGATTAAACCCAGTATAAATAAAAAGAAGGCACAAGCTAGCAATGGCATTACTTACCGATCAATTTAGAATTTTCACCGCAGAAAAATTCATCAAATCGCTGGAAGGTCCCGATAAAACTCAGAGCGATATAGCTGCTGGTGCAAATCGTGATCGTCTGTATGTTTTCATTGGTAGACCGCAAGAGTGGGACAATGAGAACAATCCTCCTACTCCTATTGATTCTTTCCAAGAATTTTCAGACTCATATGATGATATGATCTCTATGAAGAGAGTCTTAGCTAATGACTCTATTCAAGTCATACGTCGTATAGACTGGATACCCCCAGAACAAACCACTGGTGGTTTGGGTTACGTGTACGATATGTACCGTCACGATTATAGTTCCAGTAAGACTGCTTCTTCTGGTGCTACTAAACTATATGATGCTGATTTCTATGTTGTTAACTCGTCTTATCAGGTTTACAAGTGTATCTACAACGGGACAAGTCCTTCTGATCCTAATGGTAAACCTAGTACTGTTGAGCCTACTGGCACCTCCACTTCGATTATCACAACTGCTGACGGTTACCGTTGGAAGTATATGTTTACGATCCCTGTTGGTCAGGTCTTGAAATTCTTCTCAGGCGATTATATGCCTGTGTTAGTTGACACTGCTGTACAATCTGATGCCGTTGGTGGTGAGATAGATACAGTGGTTATACAATCATCTGGTTCTGGTTACAACAATGGTACATACGAAAATATCACGATCAAGGGAGATGGCACGGGCGGTAGGATTAGTATCGTTGTGGACGGCGGTCGCATTGTTAGTGCTACTGTAACGTCTGGTGGATCTAATTATTCCTTTGGTAAGGTAATTATCGATGAAGTTAACGGTATTGGTGCTGGTACTGGTGCTGGTGGTGCCATTGATGTCATCATCGCACCGAAAGGAGGACACGGATCAGCCCCGTCTATCGAATTGGGTGGTTTTCGTGTAATGATTAACACGAAGTTTACCTACTCTGAAGGTTCAGGTGACTTCCCAACTGATAACGATTATCGTCGTATTGGATTAACTCTTAATCCATTCAAGTACGGTACCGAAGAATTAGCAGATGCTATTACATTATCAGTTACAAATGCTGTAATATTCTCTCCTGATTTTACAGGTACATTTAACACTGATGAAATCATCACACAAACAAGAACTGTTGGTGGACAACAGGTTACTGCTCGTGGTCGAGTTGTTTCCTGGAACAGTGTTACTAAAGTTCTAAAGTATTTCCAAAACAGGGTTGATGGTATCTTCCCTGAAATTACAGGTAACAAAGTGGAATTCTCTGGTGGTAACACCATTGTAGGTTCTGGATCTGGTACATCCGTTGACCCAGACATTAACTTCCCTGTGGTACCTGGTGAAGCAACTCGTGTTATTAATAACACTGAGTACGATCTCGGTATGTCATTCACCTCTGGTTACGCCAAACCTGAAGTGAAAAAGGACTCTGGAAAAGTCATCTACATAGACAATAGGAGAGCAATCTCCCGTGCTGGCGACCAAATTGAAGACATCAAGATCGTAGTAGAGTTCTAAAACAATGCCACAGAATACCAATCTGAATATATCTCCTTATTTTGATGATTTCAATAAGGAAAATAACTTCTATAAGGTTCTCTATAGACCTGGATATCCTATCCAAGCTAGGGAACTTACTACGATGCAATCCCTTCTGCAGAATCAGCTGGAGTCGATGGGATCTCATATGTTCAAGGATGGCGCAATGGTCATTCCTGGTCAGGTTGGTTATGACTTAGACGCTAAGGCAGTTCTACTACAAGGTAATTTCTTAGGTACAAGTGTTGAATTATATCGTGAACAATTAGATGGACGTATTGTAACTGGTCTAACTACAGGAATTAAAGCGAAAGTTATATCTTCTATATCAGCTACTACATCAGATCGTGGTTATATTACACTATATCTTAAGTACATTACTTCTGGTGGTGACGATAGTGATACCAATACATTCGTAAACAATGAACAGTTAGTTTGCGATGCAGAATTAACATTTGGTAGTACACTGATTGAGATCGGAACTCCATTTGCACAGTTACTTCCTACAGAAGCAACAGCAATTGGTTCTACTGCTACAGTAGCTAATGGTGTTTATTTCATCCGTGGTTACTTTGTTGATATTGCAGAACAGACAATCATACTTGATCAGTATACAAACAATCCATCTTATAGAATTGGTTTAGAAGTATTTGAATCTATTGTAACTCCTGAAGATGATCCGAGTCTGAATGATAATGCTACTGGTACCTCTAACTACTCTGCTCCAGGTGGACACCGTTTCAGAGTACGTGCTACATTAACTAAGAAGGTAATCGATGATGATACTGATAAGAACTTCTTAGAATTGTTGCGTATTAACAATGCAACTATAGAAAGTTTCGTAGACAGAACTGCATATAATGAATTTGCTAAAGAATTAGCACGTCGTACTTTTGATGAGTCAGGTGACTATACTGTTAGAGATTTTGATGTCCGTATAAGAGAGCATCAGAATGATGGTATAAATGGTGGTGTATATCTTCCAGGAGAGAAATCTAAAGAGGGTACCACATCTAGTTCTGCTTACTATGCACTAGAAGCAAGTCCAGGTAAAGCATATGTAAGAGGATATGAAGTTGAAACATTAACTCCTACCTTCCTAGATTTACCAAAACCAAGAGATACTAAAGCACTTCAGAACTCTATAGTACCGTTTGAACTCGGTAACTATCTGTTGATGAACAATATTAAAGGTAATCCTATTATCAATGGTGATAGTATTACTGCTAACTATCAGGTACTTGAGTTCCGTGATGTTGCACCTAATGGATTAAATGCTACAGGGCAGGTCATTGGATATGCTCGTACTGCTGCATTTGAATATCATAGTGGTACTAACGTAACTGCATCAGATTGTGTTTATAAGACATATCTATTTGATATTCAACCATTAACAGCATTCCATTTAAATCAGAATGCCACAATGAGTCAGGGTGCTGTCATTCGTGGAAGAACATCAAAAGCAAAAGCATTTGTTGTTAATGATGTTGTTAACAGTGATATCTTTATGGTGTACCAGGTCTATGGTACATTCCGTGATACTGAAATAATTGAGAGAGATGGTGTTGAAGTAGGTTCATTAACTAATCATTTCCAGTTCCAGATTACTGACGCTAAAGGTGTAACAGGTAGAGATCCTGATACTAACTCACTTATATTTGCTGGAGACTTAGTACTTGACGATGTAAGAGTTATTTCAGGTACAACTTTCAATCTTACTGGTGGTACTCTTACTGGTACCAAGTCAAACTTCACTATTGACCTACGTCCTGGTGATGTTCTAACACCTGACGGTACAAATACAGTTACTATAAACCGTATTGTTACCAATAGTGGTAGTATCCAGGGTGAGATTACTAATGCTCTAACAGCAACTGGTACTGCTTCTGGTGTCAGTGATGGAGATTATCCTGCGTTTATTAGAACAAGAGCACAGATATATGACAAGGCAACAGCAGATATGCTGATTGAAATGCCTAAGGAATCTATTAAGTCTATTGCTGACGAATCAGCAATCATTGCACGTACCTTTGATGATATAACTGTTACTGGTGCTAGTGACTTTACGATCTCACTACCAGCAGATGAACAGTTCCTTTCATATGATAAGGATCATTATAGTTTAACAGTTCTTGGAGGATCTACTGCTACAGGTACAATAATTGATATTGAACCTAACCTAACATTTAACACTACTGGTACACCTAGAACTTCCTTAACGGTTACAGGTTTGACAGGTATTACTTCTTGTCGTTTACATACATCTGTTTCCAAGAACCAGGCAGAGAAGAAGTTAAAGAATGCTACTGAGATGGAAGTAATGAAGGTTGAGAGAACCGCTATTTCTTCTGACGCTCAGAAATATGGTCTAACATACGGTTCACTTTATGGTACCCGTATTGAAGACGAAGAAATTTCATTGGGAGCTACTGATGTCTACAAAGTACACGCCGTCTACGAGTCACTCGATGATAATGCTGCACAGATTCCTAATGCAACATTCCAGGACGCAACAATCTTTAAAAAAGGAACTATCATTGAGGGACTTACATCCAAGGCAAAAGCTCGTGTTATCAACTTTAACCCTGTTTCGTATGTCTGTCATTACGTATATGAGAACGATCAGTTCTTCTTATTAGGTGAGAGTGTACGTGGTTTTGATGCTAACGATGCTTCATTAACTGGTATTGTTAATGATGCTGAAGGATCTATTAATAATGGTAGTAAGAATATTACTCCATCATTCTTCCTTGATGCTAACCAGCAAGGTCACTATTATGATATTGGTAAACTAATTAGATATGCATCATCAACCAAACCTCTAAGGAAGTTGATGATTGTATTTGATAGATTCGTTCACGAAACAACTGGTGACTACTTTGCTTCCGAATCTTATATTGGTATTGATTACGATAAGATTCCAGCATTCACACAGGATGGTGAGACTAAGCAATTAAGAGATGTTCTTGACTTTAGACCTGCTGTAACACCTGTACTATCTGGTTCAGGTACCGTAACAGCACCTTACTTTGTTAACTGTGCATCATTAGACTTTAAAGATAGAGGATTTGCATCAGGTGGTGTTGCAAATAACGCTACTATTATTGACATTCCTAAGCCAGAGTCTGACTTCCGTTGTGACTATGACTTCTATCTTGGACGTACAGATAAGTTATTCTTAACTGATCAACAAGCATTTAAGATTGTTAAAGGTATATCTGGTGAGGCTGGTGAACTTCCAGCAAATATTGATAATGCTATGTTACTAGCAACTATGGTTCACAAACCATATGGATATGGTCCTGAAGACGTTGCTATTTCTAGAGAGAACAATAGACGATTCACGATGCGTGATATCGGTGCTATTGAAAAACGTGTTGACCAGTTAGAGTTCTATACCTCACTGTCAATGCTTGAATTAGAAACATCATCATTACCTATTAAGGATGCTGATGGTTTCGATAAGTTTAAGAATGGTTTCTTAGTTGACAACTTTACTTCTTTCGACTCTACAGCAAAGACACACGAAGATTTCTCTGCTGCATTAGACTTTAAGGAAGGTACACTACGTCCTTCTCATTATACTACTAACGTATCTTTACAATATAATGCTGCTGGTTCTTCTAATGTAACCTTAACTGAAACAGGTACAATAATACTTCCATATACTGAAACTGTCTTTATTAAGCAGCCTTATGCATCACGTGTTGAGAATGTAAACCCATTTAACGTGTTTGCCTATATTGGTAGACTTGATTTATATCCATCATCAGATGACTGGATTGATACAAGACGTGCAGGAGATCGTGTTGTTAATATAGAAGGTGACTTCAACGCACAGATTCAACGTCTTGGTGGAGATGTTAACACAGGTCTTGTTCCTACACAGTGGAACTCTTGGAGGACACAGTGGTCTGCTTCTACATCTTCAACTAGTTCTCAGTTCTTTAGAGGACCAGGAATTAGATGGATTCATACTACAACTACAAGAACTACTAGTTCACAAGTACGTTCTGGTTTAAGGACTCGTGTTACACCACGTATTGATAGACAGTCCTTAGGTGACAGAACTATTGAAAGAACAGTGGTACCGTTTGTACGTTCAAGAAATATTGCATTTAAGATTCAGCGTTTGAAGCCTAATACTAGGTTCTATGCATTCATCGATAATGTAAACATTAACTTCTATACAACTCCTAAGTTGATTGAAGTTATTAAGAATACAACTGAGGATATTAGAACGAATGATACTCCTTATGTTGTTGGAGAGACAGTTGTTGGACAGACATCTGGATGTAGATTGAAGTTAATCAGTCCTGAATCAGGATTTGATGATGGTAAATCACCATACGATAGTACTGATCTACCAACATCTTATGCATCTACTACACCATTACTCAACATTGATATACAAACAATGTCTGAGACAGTTGCTGGTGCATATTATGGTAACCCATTAGAAGGTGAGATCCTAGTTGGTTCTACTTCTGGTGCTCGTTCTGTTGTTAAACCTAAGCGTTTAATTTCAGATACTAATGGTAACCTTGATGGTATTATTTGGATTCCTAATCCTGCTGTATCTACCAACCCAAGATTTGCAACTGGTACTCGTGTTGTACGTGTTACTACTTCTCCTACTGACTCTAGGGTACCTGGTGAAGTTGATTCTGCTGCACAACACAATTATGTTGCATCTGGAGTTATCGAAACCAAGCAACAGACCATCCTTGCAGTTAGAAATGCAGATATTGTAAGAGATACAGTAACTCAAGATAGAGTTGTTAACGCTACAACAACCAGTGTTAGAGACACAGGTTGGTATGACCCTCTTGCTCAATCCTTCTTGGTTGAATCTAAGGGTGGTGCATTCTTAACATCAGTAGACCTTTACTTTAGAACAAGAGATGAAAGAATTCCTGTCTCGGTACAGGTTAGGGAAATGGCTAATGGTTATCCTACCACTAAAGTTCTTGCTTTCTCTGACGTTACTCTACTTCCTAGCCAAATAAATCTATCGGAAAATGGTACAATTCCTACGAAGTTTACCTTCCCTTCTCCAGTCTATACTACAGAGAATCGTGATTATTGCGTTGTTGTTCTATCTGACTCCAACGAGTATAAGCTTTGGATCTCTCGAATGGGTGAAGACGATGTAACCAGTGATAGAACCATTTCAGAACAGCCTTATGCTGGTGTACTATTCAAGTCACAGAACGCATCTACTTGGACTGCTGACCAGTACGAAGACCTTAAGTTTATATTATATAAAGCGGAGTTTACACCAAACCAGACTGGTACAGCGTGGTTCAATAATGCTGAACTAGCAATTGGTAACGGTGGTATTGCTCCATTAAGACTCAATCCAGTTGAGACTACTAAACCAGAAGTTAAGATTATCCTTGATAATCACTTAGCTAACTTCACTATCGGTGCTGAACTTACACAGACTGATACTTCACCTGCACCATCTGCTATTGTCAGAGAGGTTGTACAGGGTGTATCTGGTTCATCTAATGCATACTTGATTCTTGATGATCTAGTCGGAGCATTCCGTCAAGGTGTTGCATCAGGTTCAACATACATTTATCGTTTGGTATCTTCTAGATCAACTGCTGAGATTACGTTAACTGGTGTATCTGGTACATTCCAGTTAGCTGAACAAATTACTAATGGATCTGGTGCATCTGGTACCGTTACTGCTTGGGATGCTGGTACCTCTAAGGTAACTATCAAGTCTGTAACTGGTACATTCGCTGACGCAGATCCAATCACACAAGTTGTAGATTCAGTAACCGTTGCATCGGGTACCATCGCTTCCAGTGGTGTTGTTGCTGGTGGCGATGATATTAATAGATATCCTTCTGCTCCGATTTCTTACTACAATAAGGCAACAGAAATTACAGTACGTCACGCAAACCATTGTATGCACGACACTTCCAACTCTGTTAAGTTAGAAGGTGTTATTTCTGAAGTCTCACCAACAATTATTGACTCTGCATATCATACCAATGGTATTACTGCCACGGATGGTGTGTCTAGTACATTCTCTCTTCACGTTGCTGATGCAGCTGCTTTCCATACCATTATTAATGGTGAAGTAATTGGATCATCAAACAAAGGTTTCATTGTTATTAGGGATCCTGAGATTCCAACACAGCATTGGGAAATCTGTGAGTACAGTGCTATCTCTGCTGACGGTAAGATTATAACTCTACCTTCAGGTTCAAGAGGACTAGGTGGTACCGCTGCTTTAGCACATAGTTCATCTAGTATTATTGAATGTTATAACTTAGATGGTATTCCATTAACGGAGATTAACAAATTGCATACTGCAATTGGATCTCCAACTATAGATTCCTATAAATTAGCTGTGACATCTGTATCTACATCTGGTATTGTATCTGGTGGTGGTAATGTAACTGCTACACAGAACGTACAGATCGATCAGGTCTATCCACAACTTCAAATGACAGTGTATCCTGAAACAACTGTTGATCCTAGAATCAATATTGTTACTGGTACCTCCATTAGAAATGGACAGAATCTTGATGAAGCATCATTTATTAATGATGGTGTATATTATGATATGATTGCTAATGAGGATAATTATTTTGATTCTCCTAAATTAGTATGCTCTCAAGTAAATGAGGACGCTAGACTGTCTGGTTCTAAGTCTCTGAACGTTCAGATGCTTATGACAACCACTAACAAGAGTATCTCTCCTGTTATTGATACAGACCGTTGTTCTCTTATCACCACTATGAACAGGGTTAATAACCTTGGAATTGGTGAGAATGATGCTGAGAGAAATACTGGTGATAAGACTGATGCAGTCTACATTACCAAACTTATTAACTTGCTCAATCCAGCAAACTCATTGAAGGTACGTTTCGAAGCTTGGAGGCATCCTGCTACTGAGATTCGTGTAATGTATAAGATAGTACCTATAGGAACTACACTCGCTGTAGATGAAATAGGTTTCACATACTTCAATGGTAACGGTTTAGAAGATAAGAGTATACAGAAGACCGAAGATCTTTTATATAGAGACTTCGAATATTCTTTAGAGGCACCAGAGTTTACAATAGCTCAGGTTAAGATCCTCCTCAGTTCTTCAAACCAATCTTTTGTTCCTATAGTTAAGAACTTGAGAGTAATCGCACTCTCCGATCTATAAATAATTGAGACTTAACCCTTTTAGTGCAAGGGGTTCCGTCTCGTTATGGACTGGGACTTAGAGCTGGAAAATTCTAAACTTCAAGATATGATTATCATCTACCAAGAAGAGATCTCCACCCTAGAAAAAGAAAAGAAAGAGCTGAAGGAGGAAATAGCCTTCCTCACTGAGCAGCTCGATTATAAATCCTTTCTTGCTCCTGAATATGACGAAACCTAAATTCCAGTTTGTTGAAGGGCACCCCGAATGGGTTCGGGATACCCATTCTCAAGCGGTACTAAATACTAAAGACAGTCCCACTGGTCTCTTGAAACGAGCGAGAGCTAAAAAGGAAATGCGTATCGACACTATGAAAAGTGATCTAGATGTGCTAAAATCTGAGATGACTGAGATCAAGTCTTTACTAAAACAAATGATGGAGTCTAATTATGCCAGCAACCGATAGTGAATTTATGTCCCAAGAGGATTTATTGAAGGATTTCACCGATAGGTTTAATGCCTTCCGAGAAGAAAATGGTCAACTTGCAAATAAGGTTCGAGAGAACGAACAGCAAATGTTAAAGTTGCAAGGTGCTATGGAGACCTTAAATTATCTTAAACAAAACGAGTCTCCGCAAGAAGAAACAACAGAATAATAAAAGGGGACTCTTAGAAGTCCCTTTTTTAGTCGTATAAATATCTCAGAGGCTACTACCCGTCCGTACGGTTCACAGTATAAACAATGGCAAATAGAATCCAATTAAGGCGTGATGGAGCTCAGCAGTGGGCAAACATTAACCCGATACTAGCCCAAGGAGAACTTGGAATTGAGATAGATACGTCACGTATCAAAATTGGTGATGGTGTAACTCCGTGGAACTCATTGAAATATGAGCGACCTTTGGAGACAGAATCGAACGCTGCTAATACACTTGTAAAGAGAGACGCTGACGGTAACTTCGAAGCTGGTGCAATATCTGCTACATTAATTGGTAATGCCTCTACTGCGACACGTCTTGCCAACGCTCGCCAAATTCAATTAACTGGTTCTATTACAGGTTCAGGATCGTTTGATGGTTCTGCTAACTTAAACCTTGCTACTAACCTAGAACTGGTACCGTCACTACCTCATTATAATCCTAATGATCCTGATGCAACTGCTAACTATTCAATGGTTACGGTTGACTCAAGAGGTAGGGTAGTTGGTGCATCTCTTGCTGCTACATTATCTGAATATGGTATTATTGACGCACAGCCGTTAGATACTGATCTAACTTCTCTTGCTGGAATGACCACATTTGGTATGCTTGCCAGACAAGCTGCAGGTCAGATTGTAACTAGAAGTCTAACTGGTGGTGCTGGTAGAATTATATTTACTGACGCTGACGGTGCTACATCAAATCCATTCATCGACCTTGCTGACACAGCAGTTGTTGTTGGTAACTATAATACAGAATCATTAACATCTGTAGCTGCAGGTGGTTCTAATGGTGAACCATTTGGTACCGAATCTGTTAATACTCTTAAGCTTAGTGTAGATAGATACGGAAGAATTATATCAGCAACTAATGTACCTATTGCCACAGCAACAGAAGGTTCTAAGTACGATACTTATGGTGCTGGTACGACATATAGTAGATATGATATATTAGAAGCAAACGGTAAAGTATATCAAGCAATTGCTGACATCGCTGCTGGTGGTGGAGAACCATCTCATACCAGTGGTACCGTAGGCAGTTGGAGATTCTGCAATAACGTTGCTGTAGAACAGAAAGGATTAGCATCCTTTGCACAAGAAGATTTTGATGTTGATGCTAACGGACACGTAGGCATTGCATTAATGGGTGTTGATAACACTCAACTTCAAAACAATAGAGTTTCCTTTGCAGATGGTAACACCAAGGAAGACTTTGAATTAGACCAGGAACTAGATGCTAGTACTGGTTACAGAGGTTTCAACTATCTTAATTATGTTAAAGTTAATGACACCAGTGGTAATCTACTGTTTGGGGCAAATAATACGGGTGATGGTGGTGCTGGAGAGGTTGATATTAACGCGAGACTTTATTTCAGTGATGCGGACATTACCCTCGACGGAGGGGTTAACCAAACTCTAGACAAGACTGGAGACGGTAACCTAACATTCCAGTCAACTCAGAACTCTGGATCTGCACGTACGTTTGATCTTGCTATCACAAATGCTGGTGGTGGTACTGCTTCTTTAAACATTACTGCAGATAATGACATTACAATCTCTGCTACTAATGTAAGTAATAGAGTTAATGTAGAAGGATTCCAATTCCAAGATAATACTTTAAGTAGTACTAATGCTACTCTAGTATTAGACCCTAATGATGACGATGCTGTCTCAGGTTTAGTCCAGATTCGTGGAGATTTACAGGTAGATGGTACAACAACTACAGTTAATTCAACTGTTGTTACCATTGATGATCCTATCTTTACACTGGGTGGTGATAGTGCTCCAGGTTCAGATGATAATAAAGACCGTGGTATTGAGTTCAGATACTATGATGGATCTGCTAAGATAGGTTTCTTCGGATGGGATGAGGACTATGCAGACGCTAATCTATGGTCTGGCACTGGTGGATATAGGTTTATCGACTCTGCCACTAACACCTCTGAAGTATTCTCTGGTACAGACTCTCCTCTTATTGCTGGTAACCTCAGGCTTACCACTAACACAGGATCCACGTCCACCACTTCAGGTACTCTTGTCGTAACAGGTGGTGCAGGTTTCTCTGAGAATGTTCATATTGGTGGAACTGTTACTACTGCAGGACAGTCCGAGATTAATAATAACTTCCTATTAAAAGCAGATAATAAGTCATTTAATATACAGACTGCTGCTGGAGTAGATAAGTTTACTGTAGATTATGATAATGGTAATACAGTAATAGAAGGTACACTGGATGTTCAGTTAGAAACTGAGATCACAGACAACCTTATTATAAGAGCAGACAATAAGAAATTTGATATACAAACTAATGCTGGTGTCAGTGTATTTGATGTAGATACCGATAACGGTAATGTACATAGTGATGGTACACTTGATGTAGATGGTGGTGTAACATTCAACAGCACGTTGGATGTAGATAACAATGTTACCCTCAATGCAGAATTAGATGTTGATGGTAATGCTGTATATCATAACAATATTACTTTAGATACTACTGGTAAGATCTTCAAACTTACCAATGGTAGTGCTGATAAGTTTGTTGTTAGTAGCACCAATGGTAATACTGACATAGAAGGTTCTCTTAATGCTGGTGGATTGATCCACTTTGAGAAGGTTGATGATCCTACTATCAGTACAGATGCTGGCAATAATTATGTAATTAGTGGTGGTGATTATGGTACATTCCGATTAGATGGTGGTGGTTACGTTGCTGGTAACTTACTTCTTAACGGAAACGTAAATATAAATGGGGTCATTTCTGAAAAGGACCTAGGAAATACTGAGAACTTTAATACCTCTAACTATAACGATGTACGTTATAAGGTACGCATTGGTTCTGGTACAGCACATACAGGTACGTTCGCATCTGATACAGCAAACAACTTGGTAGTACAAGGTAGTGCTGGTGTACGTACTGACCTCTATGTGGGTGATGATTTTTATATTGGTAAGGATCTTACTACTGATACATACGAATTTGAAGTATTAGGTGAGTCTGGTAATACAACAATTGGACGTACAGGACAGGGTACATCATCTGCTGGTACTTTACTTGTACACGGTGATGCAACATTTAATCGTGAAGTATCATTCAACGGATCTCAAGTCACTATTGGTGATGCAACTGGTGATGCTTTAACAGTAGAAGCAACTTCTACGTTTAATTCCCCCGTAACTCTTGCTGCTGGACAGAATTTATTAGTAGGTGGTAACGCAGAAATTACAGGTGACCTTACAGTTCAAGGTACCACTACTACATTTAACAGTACTGTAATTACGATTGATGATCCTATTATGACCTTGGGTGGAGATACTGCTCCTGGTTCTAATGATCAGAAAGATCGTGGTATAGAATTTAGATACTATGATACACAAGCACGTCTTGGTTTCTTTGGATGGGATGAGTCAGCAGCACGATTTGCACTTTATGACGGTGCTACTAACTCTTCTGAAGTATTTTCTGGTAATCGTTCAGGTATTGATGCAGGTAGTATTAAACTTTTTGATACCACTAATGCAACTAATAACTCAAGTGGTGCTCTCATTGTCGGGGGTGGTGCTTCTGTTGGTCTTGATTTTTATGTGGGTGATGATCTCGTAGTAACCGATGATGGATCATTTGGTGGTGACGTAGATATTACAGGTACCTTAGATGTCACAAGTGACTTCGCAGTATCTAATAAGTTTAGTGTTGCTTCTGCATCTGGTAATGTACTATCATCAGGAACCCTTGGTGTTACTGGTGTTTCTACATTAAATTCTACAGTTAATATTGTTGGTGGATCTTCTAACTTAACTGTTGGTGGTACTGGATCTATCACAGGTGACTTTAGTATTAACGCAACTAAGTTTACAGTTGCTGCTGCCTCTGGTAATACTGCTGTTGACGGAACTCTAGATGTTAACGGTGCAACAAATGTAACCAACACTCTTGGCGTTACTGGTATTACAACAGTTTCTAATACTACAGACGCTTCAATCGCAGCAGGAACATACGCTGCTAGTGGTGCAATACAGACTGCTGGTGGTATATCTATTGCTAAGAACCTTAACCTTGGTACAAACTTAAGAGTATATGGTACAACGAAACTAGATGGTAACGTTGACACCGAAGGAACACAGACTCATACAGGTAAATCTAGATTTGATAATACCGCAGATGCTACAGCAGCAAATAGTAACGTTGCTTCTGTATTCACTGCTGGTGGTCTTGCAGTAACTAAGAAAGCATATATTGGTACAGACTTTGATATCGGTGCTGGTAACTTCACTGTTGTTGGAAACACAGGTAACACATTAATTGCTGGTACTCTTGGAGTAACTCAAGCAACATCATTATCATCAGTAAATGTATCTTCTACTGCTGTACTTGATTCTACCTTAACTGTTGGTGGTAACTTTGCTATTAACAGTACCAAGTTTACTGTTGCTTCTGCAACTGGTAACACAGTTATTGACGGTACACTTGACGTTGATGAGAACACAACAATCACTGCTGACCTTAACGTAACTGGTGCAGTTGACTTTGATACTACTCTGAATGTAGATGGTAACTCCACCTTCAGTGGAACTATCACACAGAACAGTACATCACTCTTTAAGGACAATATAGTTTTACGTGGTGCATCTAAGACTCTTATATTACAGAATGGTAGTAGCACTGATAAGGTAACATTCCATTCCACAACTGGTAATGCAGAGATTACTGGTACTTCAACTCTTGGCACTCTTGACGTAACGAATAACACCACTATCGGTGGCACACTCGGTGTAACGGGACAGATCACGGGTAATGTAACTGGTGATTTAACTGGTACTGCAGATAAGTCAGACCTAGTTGATATTACAAACACCACTTCTACTAACCTAACTTACTATCCAACATTTGTATCTGCTACAACAGGATACACTGAGGTACGTACTGACTCGGATAACCTAAGGTACAACCCAAGTTCTAACACACTTGAAGTTTCTAACTTCGTTTCACTTACAAACTTTGAGGTTCAGGGTAACTTGAACATCACTGGTACTATTACATACGCTCAGTCACAGGTTGGTAGTATTGCTAACCACGACACTGATGCTTTAAGTGAAGGATCAACTAACCTATACTTCACTAATGAGCGTGTAGATGACAGATTGAATGCTGTTATTATCGCTGGTACAGGTGTTGAGAAAGTATATGATGACGTTGCAAACACTTATACATTGAGTGTTACCCAGGCAGATATTAATTCTGATACTATTACTGAGGGTACAACTAACCTATTCACAACTGCTACTAGATCCAGAGGTCACTTTACATATGGTACTGGTATTGAACTTAGCGGTGCTGGACAATTATCTGTCACACAGGCAGACATAGACACAGATAATATAACTGAAGGTTCTTCTAACCTATTCTTTACTGATGCTAGAGCAGACGCACGTATTGCTGCTGCTGATACTGGAGATCTTACAGAAGGTAGCAACCTTTACTGGACTAATGCTCGTGGTGATGCTCGTATTGCATTACAAGTTGGTGCAAACCTTGACCTATCAAGTAAGTCAACAACTAACCTATCTGAAGGCACAAATCTTTACTATACAGATGCTAGGGCAGACGCAAGAATTGCTGCTGCTGATACCGATGACCTATCTGAAGGGTCAAGCAATCTTTACTATACAGATGCTAGAGCAGATGCGAGAATCGCTGCTGCTGACACTGATGATCTAACAGAAGGAACATCTAATCTTTACTACACCAACGCACGTGCTGATGCTCGTGTAGTTGCTGGTATCACTGGAAAACTTGATTCATCTGCTGTTAGTGCTTTCGGTCTAACACTTGTTGATGATGCTGACGCTGCTGCTGCGAGGTCAACACTCGGACTCGGATCTGCTGCTACATCTGCAACTGGTGATTTCGCTACTGCTGCACAGGGTACCACTGCTGATAATGCTCTTGCTGCCTCTGCTGTAAGCACATTTGGTGGTACTTTGATCGATGATGCTGATGCTGCAACCGCAAGGACAACACTTGGACTTGGTACTGCTGCTACTCAGTCATCTGGAACATTTGTCGCTGCGTCTTCTGTTAGTGCATATGGTGCAACTCTCGTAGATGACGCAGACGCTGCTGCTGCTAGAACCACTCTTGGTCTAGGATCTGCTGCTGTCACTGCATCTACTGCATACGCAACTGCTGCACAAGGTACACAGGCAGGAACCAATGATACTGACATTGACGCAATTTACACTGAATTAAATGCTATTGGTAATGACGCTAGTGTAACAACCGTTGCACATATTAAGGCTGCACTCGCTGCTCTCACACGATAAGTAAATGGCACAACCAAATTCAAAAGCAACTCTTAAGGAGTATTGTCTTCGGAGACTGGGTAAACCAGTATTGGAGATTAATGTTTCCGATGACCAGATAGATGATGCTCTAGATTATTCTATTGAAAAATTCCAAGAATTTCATTACGAAGGTGCTGAAAGAGTATACCTAAAACATCAGTTCACAGCAACGGATGTCACTAATTTCACAGCTGATACTACTGAGCTTGGTAGTGATGGTACTACTGAGTTTAAAACCCAGAATAATTTCCTAGTGATGCCTGATTATATTAGAAGTGTGAATGGTATATTTACTTTCCAAGATAAGGGCACACCTAATATGTTTGATATTAGGTATCAGATAAGATTGAATGACTTGTATGATTTTACATCTACACAGTTCTATCATTACTTTATGATCCAAACTCATTTGGAAACTATCAACTTCCTCTTAGAAGGAATGAAACCTACCAGGTACCTGGCAACTCAGGGTCGTCTTTATATGGATTTTGATGGTGACACAGATGTGATAGAAGGTGACTATGTAATTATCGATTGTGTACGTGCATTAGATCCTACTAATTGGACTAAGATATACAATGCAGTTTGGTTAAAAGATTATTCGACTGCAATGATTAAGAAGCAATGGGGAATGAACCTCACCAAGTTCCAGAATGTTCAACTACCAGGTGGTGTTACCCTTAATGGCGAGAAGATTTACTCTGATGCTATTGAGGAACTTACCAAGTTAGAAGAAGAGTTGAGACTTACTTATGAGACTCCACCACTAGATATGATTGGCTAATGGCAACTAACACTTATTTTACACAAGGTACTACTGGTGAACAGGATCTCGTTGGAGAACTTGTTATTGAACAGATTAAAATGTTCGGTAAAAACATATATTATATGCCACGATCCTTAGTAAACCAGAACACGGTATTTACTGAGGATAGTTTATCTGCGTTTAATGCCGCATATGAAATAGAAGCATATGTAGAGAGTGTAAATGGGTTTGGTGGTGATGGAGATATGTACAGTAAGTTTGGTGTACGTATATCAGATCAAGTTAACTTTGTTATATCACGTACTAGATTCACTGCTGCGGTTGATGATAATGCTACATTAATAGTAGAGGGTAGACCAAATGAAGGAGATTTAGTTTACTTCCCTCTAGCAAATAAGTTATTTCAAATACAATACGTTGATTATGAGCAACCATTCTTCCAGTTAGGTAAGATCCATACTTGGACATTACGTTGTGAACTCTTCGAGTTCGGTGATGAGACCATTGCAACTGGTGTTGCTGCTATAGATAAGATCGAGCAGGACTTCTCTGTTGCTATTACAGTCAACTTTGCTGAGGGTGGTACCAATGACTTCACTGTTGGTGAGGTAGTTGCTGGTGGTACATCCAATGTAACTGCTGAAGTTAAGGCTTGGGATAGTACTAATAGACAACTTCAATTGTTTAATAGAACTGGAATATTCTCAATACCAGAAACCATTACTGGACAGACATCTGGTGCTGCTTGGACTACAGCCTCATATAATACCCTAAATAATACTAGCTCTGACTTTGATCAGAACTTTACACTTGAAACTCAAGCTGATGGTATCCTCGACTTTACTGAGGGTAATCCATTCGGTGAATTCGGTAACGCTAACTAACTATGCTAGGTACATACACATACAACGAAATATTCAGGAAGACTGTTGTCGCCTTCGGTACACTATTCAATAATATTGAAATACGTAGGAAGAAGAGTGGTACCGACTATGAATATATGAAGGTGCCTTTGGCATATGGTCCAAAGCAAAAGTTTTTAGCACGTCTTCAACAAACAGGAAACCTTACTGGTAAGCAAGCTACTCAGATTACCTTACCTAGAATATCATTTGAGATAACAAACTTCGCATATGATAGTACAAGAAAGGTTTCACCAACACAAACTATAAGGTATTCACCGCCAGAAACACAAGGTACCGCTGCAGTGAAGAAGGCATTTATGCCAGTACCTTATAATATAGATTTTGAATTAGCAATTCTTGCTAAGAATCAGGATGATGGTCTGCAAATTATTGAGCAGATCTTACCATATTTCCAACCAGTATTCAGTTTAACTATTAAACTGGTACCTGAACTTGGTGATGTTAAAGACTTCCCAGTTGTATTAAACTCTTGTTCTTATGAAGATGATTACGAGGGTGACTATACAACAAGAAGAACCTTGATATATACAATGTCTTTCACTTGTAAGACATACTTATACGGTCCTGTCACATCTGCTGGAGGACTTATTAAGAAGGCTATTGTCGATACTGCAACTGACAGTAAGGTAACTGCTGCAAGAGAAGTCAGGTATACTGTTACACCTGATCCTGTTGACGCAGATCCAGATGATAACTTCGGATTTAATGAATTAGTCAGTGATTTCCAGGATGGACTCTCAAGAAACCCAGTCACAGGAGTTGACGAATAAGTTTAAAGGTATAGAAGATGCTCTCGATGTAGAAACATCTATAGTACCTAAAGAAAAAACTGATATCGTTGATGTCGGACCAGATCCTAGTATCTTACAGAAGCAGGAACAGGTCGCAAAAGATTATGAATACACTAGAGGTAACCTCTATTCTCTTATAGAGAAAGGACAAGAGGCTGTCGATGGTATTCTTGAAGTTGCTGGACAGACCGATTCACCTAGATCATATGAAGTTGCTGGTAACTTAATCAAGAACGTGGCAGACACCACGGATAAGTTAATAGATCTCCAAAAGAAAATGCAAGAACTTGAGGAGGGTCCAGCAAAGGTAACGGGTCCAGTTACAAATAATACTATGTTCGTTGGGAGCACAGCTGAACTTGCTAAATTTCTAAAGTCCCAACAGGATAAATAATCTAGTATAGGTAGGAAATCGATGTCAGTATTAAATGTATTAGATACGCAAACAATCAGTGCTTCAGGTTCTGGTTATATCAAAGTGAAAACGGGTGTACTCCGATGTTACTGCGCTGCAGCATCTAGTATTCAAGTTGACGCGGGTCCTGCTATCACACTTGCAGCTGGAGAAGCATTATTAATTGCTGCTGGTAAACCAAAGCATTCCAAGATTGTTGGTGCAACTGATGCTAACGGTTCAGTAATAACCGTTGAAGGATATTCGAATGGTGGTCGCCACACATTTAGTGTTGGAGATTATGTAGAGACCCTAGACGGTGGAGATACCGATGGGTTTGTTGCTGCATATGAATCTGCTATTACTGACGGAAAGAAAGTAACTGCTATTACTGCCACTACCATTACAACTGATATTGATTCATCTGGAGCAACAGGTGATTATTCATTATCTGCTGCTGATGCTACTGCTGGTAACATACCTGTAATTTCCAGAGTGGTTAAATTAACTGCAGGATCTGGAAGCGGTGGTGTTGTGGTAGAACAGGTACAAGTAGTGGGAGGCTGATATGCCAGACGCTAACGGTAAATCACCCACAGAAAATTTAACGATCAAACCTCAGAAGGAGAAGCGTCCTCCTGCTAGGACACAGCAAAGTGGTGGAGGAGCATCTAGTAACAGTAACAGATTACAGCTCATTCAAAAGAAGGGTGCACTTCTAGATCGTAGGCAGCTTATGTTGAATATTAAGAAAATTCAACAGCAAAGATTGAAGGTACAGCAAGCCCAGAAGGGGAATGATGTCAAGGGGGTGGATATGAACCTTCACACACAAGGGTATGATATGCTATCATTTGGGAAGTTCATCTCTGAAGGAGGACTAGCCAGAGCCGTTACCAAGTCCAAAACTCAAACCACTGGTCACATTTCTGCTGACCGTGGTGACAGTGAGACCGAGAACCGCAAGAAACGAAAGGGTCTTGAGAAAGATCTTAAGAAGAAGGGCATCGGTTACAAGAAGAGTGTTGGAAAGTACAAGTACGATGATGGCAAACAAGGAAGTGAAGTATCGTACCATACCACTCCTGGTAAAGGAATGTCCAAACGTAAGTTTGGTAAACTAACCAGAAGACTTGGTAGAAAACACGGACAGGAATCCGTTATCACAAAAGATGGTAACAAACCTGCACGCTTACACGATACTCAGTCCAAGAAACCTGGTGCATCTTACAATATAGGTAAGACAAAAGCAGGTCAACATCCTAGAGGAGATGGTGAAACTACTGACAATAAAGTCAGAAGTGCTAAACATCCTAAGAACACTAAAAAAAGGAGCTTTCATTATGACAACTGAGTGGGACGATTCTAATTGGAGAGAAGAGTACAAAGGGTATACTTCTAGCAGGTATGAACTAGATCTTCTTGAGAATGGACCAAAGAGTCTCAGTCAGTCTTGGATGATGGGAGCACTCCATAATAAATGGAGGAAGATGAAGGGATATAAATACCCACAACCCCCTGATTGCAGTTCATCATTTGCCGAATGGAATCAGAAAGCAGAGGAATTGGCTAATGGCTAAACTGTTAGAAAATGGACAATACGAGTGTATATACTGTGGTCTTAAGTCTCCAAAGAATCATTGGAATGCTAAGGCTTGGATAGATAAACACGAAAAGAATTGTCCCAGACACCCAGACCACAACAAAGGAGCAGCTTAATGAAAAGTTTTAAACAGTATTTGGTAGATTCTAATCCTGAGGCAGTATTGACTGAGGAATGGGTAACATCAAGCATAGAAGTAGCTACTGATTTCTTTGTTGAGGAAGGTATAAACGAAGAAGGTATCGATCTCATCGTAGAAGAGATTGGACTAGAAGAATTTACTGACTTTGTTGTGAATCCTCCAACAGAATATCTTGAGGAAGCAGTAAGACAAGCAAAGAAAGCAGCAGCAAATGCACCTTCATATGAGAAAGTAAAAGCGAAGGTTGATGCTGGTGACAAAGCAAGAAAGGAAGCAGGTAAAGGTGAGTATGCTAAGACCACTGCTGCCAAGAATAAGTATGGTGATGAAGACAATACAAATTATGAAGATGACGCACCTAAGAAAGCTGCTGTCAAGAAGGCTCCTGCTAAGAAGAAGGCTGCCACACAGAAGAAGGTTGTTGCTACTGTTAAGACAGTGAAAGCTAAGCAACCTAAGAAACCTGCTAAGAAAGAAGGTGTTCTAAGTAAGGTAACATCCTATGTTAAGAAGGGTGTCGAGAAGCATAACAAGGCAGTAGGAGATGCTAAAGCAGCATACAAGAAGCAACGTGCTAAGGGTAAGGTACCTGAGAAACGTGCTAAGGAATTTGCTAAAGGAGCAAAGGAAGGTGTCAAGGACACAGTATCATTTGCTAAGAAAGCATACAAAGCGGTATCAGGAAAATGAAGTCCTTTAAGGAGTTCGTAGCAGAGAAAAAAGACTGCTGTAAAAAGTGTGGAAGCTATGACCATATTTCCTCACAATGCCCTAAGGAAGAATAAATACTTAGCGTAATTTGCAGCTATGTCAAATGTCCCATTACACTGTTGGGTATTTGGACGAGCAGCGTCACAGACAAGAAATCTGCGTTAACGCTACCGACTCCTTTGAAGCGAGAACCATTGCCGTCGAAGATGTAGAATATATACACAATCACCCGCACAGCGTTTATAGTATATTCAAGGAAGGAAACGATTTCTCTTCTGTGCTATGATACTGTGGTCAATTAACATTATGATTGGGATTCTCCTAATCGGTGTGTCCATTTGCATTTACATTATTTTCAAGTATGATGATTGGTATCCTAATCCCGTTATTAGCGACGAGCCCCACTCAACTGGGGAACGAATGGCAGCAGAAGATCAAGGACTACCAGTCGGAGCAGAATAGGACCCCAGTAGAACAGAGTATAAATAGTGCGATAGATAATTTGGAGCTAGATTATGGGAGCACTGACCCCACCGAGCAGGAAGAGCTGCTACAACTTCCGAGTGACAAAGATAGACAAGGTACTGGACGGAGACACGATAGATGTCACCATAGATCTTGGATTCGATTTATACAAGAAAGAACGGGTAAGGATTGCGGGAGTAGACACCCCAGAGAAGAGGACAAGAGACCTAGAGGAGAAAGCCCTAGGGATTGATGCTACTAATTGGCTTAAGGGTACCCTAGTTGATACTGTAGAGAATTCTGACAATGAACTCACAATTAGAACTGAGCTTAAGGGTGGTGTCGGTAAGTATGGTCGCCTTTTGGGGTGGTTATATGTTGGGGATGATGATAAGTCTTTGAACGAACAGATGATTGAAGAAGGATATGCTTGGGAGTATGATGGTGGTACCAAGCAAAAGAATTTCCAGGAGTTAAGAGATATTAGATACGAACTAGGTACACTAGATCCTCCACCAGACATCGATGATCTGATAGAACCTAGTGTAGGTGACCCACTTCCTGAGTTGGGACACGGAACTACAACTGATCAAATTGCAGGACCATTCTAATAACTAATGGCTGAGAATCAGATATATCTTGGCAATCCTAATCTAAAAAAGGCAAACGTTGCTACAAACTTTACACCTAAACAGGTACAAGAGTTTATCAAATGTAGTAAGGATCCTGTCTACTTTATTAAGAAGTATATTAAGATTGTTTCTCTAGACGAGGGTGTCATACCGTTTGATCTGTATGACTTCCAAGAAGAGATGGTGAATCGGTTTCACAATAACCGATTCAATATTGCCAAGCTTCCACGACAGTCGGGTAAGTCCACTGTTGTTACATCATATTTACTTTGGTATGTCATCTTCAACGGAAACGTCAACGTCGCAATCCTCGCAAACAAAGCAGCCACTGCAAGAGAAATGTTGGGTCGCCTACAACTTTCTTATGAGAATCTTCCTAAATGGATGCAGCAAGGTATTATTGGCTGGAACAAAGGGTCAGTGGAATTGGAGAACGGAAGTCGTCTCTTGGCTGCAAGTACTAGTGCTAGTGCTGTTAGGGGTATGTCCTTTAACATTATATTTCTGGACGAATTCGCGTTTGTTCCGAATAATATTGCTGAACAGTTTTTTAGTTCTGTCTACCCTACTATATCTTCTGGTAAATCAACTAAAGTTATTATCATATCCACCCCTCACGGGATGAATATGTATTACAAACTCTGGCACGATGCAGAGCGTAAGAAGAATGAGTATATTAATACAGAGGTACATTGGAGTCAGGTACCAGGCAGAGATGCCAAATGGAAAGAACAAACTATTAAGAACACGTCTGAACAACAGTTCAGAGTTGAGTTTGAATGTGAATTCTTAGGATCTGTAGATACGTTGGTGTCTGCAACTAAGCTAAGAGTTATGACATATGAAGATCCGCTTACTTCTAAGGGTGGATTGGATGTGTATGTAGCACCTGAACCAGAACATAATTACACAATCACGGTTGATGTAGCACGTGGTATAGATGGAGACTATTCAGCCTTCTGTGTATTTGATACAACTACGGTACCATATAAACTTGTAGCGAAGTATAAGAATAATGAAGTTAAACCTATGCTGTTCCCAGATATAATTGTGGATACTGCTAAGGGATATAACCACGCATATATTATGGTTGAGGTAAATGATGTTGGTGCTCAGGTAGCAGACATCATTCAGTACGATTTAGAATATGATAATTTACTAATGTGTGCTATGAGAGGACGTGCTGGACAGGTAGTTGGTCAAGGGTTCTCAGGTGGTAAGGTACAATTAGGTGTCAAGATGAGTTCGGCTGTTAAGAAACTAGGTTGTTCTAACCTAAAACAGCTGGTTGAAGATGATAAGATATTAATAAATGACTATGATATCATTTCAGAATTAACAACTTTTATACAGAAGGGACAGTCTTGGCAAGCAGAAGAAGGATGTAATGATGACTTAGCAATGTGTTTAGTTATGTTTGCGTGGCTAGCTGTATCAGATTACTTCAAAGAACTTCACGACAATGACGTGAGAGCAAGGATGTATGAAGAACAAAGAGAAGCAATAGAAGCAGATATGGCACCCTTTGGTTTTGTCGATGATGGAATCGAAGACACGTCATTCGTTGATGATGACGGAGATAGGTGGCACGCAGATGAGTATGGAGACCGAGCATTTATGTGGGAGTACCGCTAATGGAATTAAACGACGAAAATGTAATCAAGGTTCTAGAAGAACTGTTACCATATATCGAAGCAGATGGTGGGTGGTTAGAATACGTTGAGACAGACTATATGTCAGAAGGAGCATTTGTTAAAGTAAGATTAGGAGGAGCCTGTTCTACTTGTGCAATGAGTTCTCAGACATTGAAGATGGGTATAGAACGTAAATTAAAAGATGAGATACCAGATGTTGATGGTGTAATACAGGTATTGTAATGGAATTAGATTCTCAGTACGAGTTGGAACATTTATTATTGGTCAACCGTACTTGTAGAGTCTGTGGTGAAGAGAAGAGTTTACTAGATGACTTCTATCTGACACGTAAGGGCAGAGGTCCATTTCCGTCAGCTTACGCATATGAATGTAAGCTGTGTACTATTAAAAGAATTACTAAGAATAGAAAAAAACCTAAGAAGATACTTGAGGAAATATACCCTGACTGGTGATGTTCACGTTTTGTTTCCCCGTCTGAATAGTTGTAAACAATAAATAATTTCAGTCTAAGTTGAAAGCAATTTTCAGGAGAATAAGCAATGGCATCTACCCAATTATCACCAGGGGTCGTTGTACTTGAAAGAGATCTGACTACAGTGGCTAACGCCACACTAGATAATGTTGCAGCGGTAGTAGGTTCTTTTGAAAAAGGTCCCGTAAATAAGATAGTTGATATTACTTCTGAGAAGGAGTTATTGGCAGTCTTTGGTCGTCCAAACGATTACAATTACGAGTACTGGTATAACGCAGCTCAGTTCCTACTATATGGTGGAACATTAAAAGTTATTAGATCAGATTCTACAGCGTTAAAGAACGCTATTGACACAGCACAATATACTAACACTCTTTTCTCAGGTTCAGATACTACTCTGACTGTTAAGAGTGCCACGGATATTGCGTCAAACGATTATCTCTTAATCGACGCTGAAATTATGACAGTCACCGCCGTTAACGGTAACGACTTGTCCGTCTTAAGAGCACAGCTAAACACTGCAGGTACTACACACGCTGCTGGTTCTTCTATCACATTGATTGAAGATGCTGGAACTACTACTGATTTGAATCAGAGTGGAACCTTATCCGCAGGTGGAACTTCTGTTACCGTACAATCTGCAACCTCATTGGCTGTACAGATTAACGATTACCTGAAAATTGAATCTGAAATTATCAGAGTCTCTGCAATTGCTGGTGATACATTGACAGTGACTAGAGGGGAACTGAATACAACTGCTTCCTCACACTCCGATGGTGTTGCTATCAACCGCTTGACTGTTACATCTGGTAAGACAGAAATCAATGAGCAAACATCAACTGGTGTTACTGCTCCTCTTATCCGTAACATAGAGCAATACGAATCAACAGTTGAAGGTGCTTCTAACAACTGGAAGTGGGGTGGAAGACATCCTGGTTTGTATGGTAATTCATTACGTGTTGTAGTCACAGACGCTGGTCCAGATCAGATTCTGTCATTGAATCAACCAACCACTGCTGAGTGGGAATTCCAAACAACTGATTCAGTAGATTATGCCTTAGGCAACTCAACTGCTAAAGTTTATTCTTATACGACTGTAGTTACACTAGATGCAACTGCAATCAGCGGAGACTTCAATCTTAATGAGTATTGGAGAGCAGAAACAAATGCTAACTCACCTTCTGCGATTGACGTACAAGGTCAGGTAGTAGCATACGATCCTGTTACCCGTAAGTTAGAATTAAGTATTGACTATACATTATCATCTGACGTTCTAGAGCCTGGCGATGCAGTCGCACTCTGGACTGCTGCTTCTGGTGGAGCCAGAACTGGTGATAAGGGTGTAGTTGAAAGTATAGAGCGTCAACTACGTGTTGTTCGTGACCTCAATAAGGAATTATTCGAGGCTAACTACACACTAGAAGATGACAACGCTACTCCTGGTACACCAAACGTACAAGTTATTGCAGTACGTTCTGATTACGAAGAAAGATTCTTCGGTGGTGGACAGAAGTGGATTAACGTAGCTCCTCGTCCTGGTACCTCACCTTGGGTTCAAGATCGTGCTGGACGTAATGACCAGATACACATCCTTGTCTTAGACGGAGATGGTAAACTAACTGGTACTCCTGGATCAGTCCTTGAGAAGTTCCTCTTTGCATCCAAAGCATCTGATGCTAAAGGTGTACAGGGTGAAACAGTATACTACAAGGATCTAGTTAAAAACAATTCAACATATATTTACTGGGGTTCACACGAAACAGGCGCAATCTTCGATGTAGATGCAGGTGCTAATGGTTCGATTGGTCTCAGTGGTATCTCACGTGCATTCGACCTTCTCAAATTTAGCTCTGCCATTAAAACTAATGAGAGTGCTACTTCCAGAGAAATTCCTGGTACCACCAACAACGCAACATTACGTTACGTCCTACAGGGCGGTGTTGATGGTTACACGTTAACACGTTCTGAGATTCTAGGTGCTTTTGATCTAGTTGCAGACAAAGAAACTATTGATGTGGACTACATCCTAATGGGTCCTTCAATGGCAGATGCTGCAGATACAACTGCTAAAGCACAAAAGATAATTGATATCGCAGCAACCCGTAAGGATTGTCTTGCATTCATTTCACCACCTCGTACAGACGTTATCGGCCAAACCGATACTAACGTTATTGTTAACCGTTCGATCTCATTCTTTAATGGATTGAGCAGCACATCATATGCTGTATTTGATAACAACTACAAGTACATCTATGATAAGTACAATGACAAGTACCGTTACATTGCTACTAACGCTGACGTTGCTGGTCTAACCCTCAGTGCAACATTAAATGCTGAGGCTTGGTTCTCACCTGCTGGATTTAACAGAGGACAATTACGTAATGCAATTAAACTTGCTTACTCACCTCTGAAGGATCATAGAGATAGACTCTATGCTGCACGAGTTAACCCAGTAGTTGCATTCCCTGGTCAAGGTATCGTACTCTTCGGAGATAAGACCGCACTTTCTTACAACAGTGCATTCGATAGAATCAACGTTCGTCGTCTGTTCCTTGTATTGGAAGATGCAATTTCCGCTGCTGCTAAGACACAATTATTCGAATTGAACGACGAGTTTACTCGTGCTTCATTCAAGAATATTGTGGAACCATTCTTGCGTTCCATTCAGTCACGCAGAGGTATCGTTGACTTCCTATGCGTTTGCGACAGCAGTAATAACCCTGCTGAAAGCATAGACCGTGGTGAATTCTTCGCAGAAATCTTTGTGAAGCCAACAAGGTCGATCAACTTCATCACACTAACCTTCACTGCGACAAGAAGTGGAACTTCTTTCGCTGAAGTAACTAACTGATTCAAGAGAACCAATTTAAGGAGAAATTAAATGGCAGAAGCACAACCAGGACAGGTGGAACAGAGTTCAGTAAGAGCTCCGATTTTCACCTTCCGTGATCAGGTAAAAGACTTCGCACGCCCGAATCTGTTTCAGGTCGAAGTATATGCACCACCAATCTTAGCGGAGAATATATCTCCTGCTATCGGTGGAGTAGCAGGTAGTGCAGCAAATGCATCCGAAACTGCTGCTGGTGGTACCCAACTTAACAGTACCACTTCTACTGCTTTCGGTACCTTCCTTGTTAAGGCAGCAAACATTCCAGCATCAGTTGTTGGAGTTGTTGATGTTCCTTACCGTGGAAGAATACTAAAAGTTGCTGGAGATCGTACATTCGAACCTTGGACAGTACAGGTACTTAATGACCAGTCATTCAAGTTCCGTGCATTCTTTGAAGCTTGGTCATCAAACATCCAAGCATTACAGCAAAACTTCCAGAACGCCAATACAATGTCTGAGTACCAAGCAAATGCTAAGGTACGTCAGATGGATCGTAAGGGTAACATCATTCGTACCTATAAGTTCGAAGGAATATGGCCATCAAACGTTGGTGCCATTGAACTAGACTGGGGTAACAATGATACTCCTGAGGAGTATTCAGTTGAATTCCAGGTACAATACTGGACATACGATACAGACGTTAATACAGGGAATAATAGTGGGTCTTCCTCAAACTGATAAATAGATCTGTAAGGACAAGTTATCAGCTGAGATAAATGACTCAACTATTTGGTTATTCTCTTGAACGTGCCAAGAAGGACTCCTCTAAGGGTCCTTCTTTCGTGCGTAAAGAATCTGAAGATGCAGCCACACCTATTGCAGGTGGTGGCTTTTTTGGTACCTCCATAGATTTGGATGGTTCCTACAAAGATGAGATGGATCTCATCCGACGTTACCGTGAAATGTCAATTCATCCTGAATGTGACAGAGCAGTGGATGACGTTGTTAATGAAGCCATTGCTGGAGATATCGATGATACTCCTGTGGATGTTGAGTTATCTAACTTAGAAGTTAGCCAGAAGATTAAAAATAAAATACGTGAAGAGTTTATGAACGTTCTTCACTTATTAGATTTCGATAAAAAGGCTTATGATATTTTCCGTCGGTGGTATATCGATGGTAAGGTTTACTACCATAAGCTTGTTGACTATAAGAATCCCAGACGTGGTATCACAGAACTACGGTACATTGACCCACGTAAGATTCGTAAAGTAATTGAGTACGAACAGCAGAAGGAGAAACAGTTTATTGATCCTCGTACAATGGAAGCGCAAGTAGCTCCACGTACTGCTGAGTATTATATTTACAATCCTAAGGGTATCAGAGGGATGGAGAACTCTGGTGTAAAGATTGCACCTGATGCCATTGCTATGACCCACTCTGGTCTGAAGGATTTAAATAAGAATGTTATAATGTCGCACTTGCACAAGGCGATTAAAGCACTTAACCAGCTGAGGATGATTGAAGACTCGCTGGTTATCTATCGTTTATCACGTGCACCAGAGCGTAGAATATTCTACATTGATGTAGGAAATCTTCCTAAGCAAAAAGCAGAACAGTACCTCCGTGAGGTAATGTCACGCTATAGGAATAAGCTAGTGTACAATGCAGACACTGGTGAAATTAGGGACGACAGGAAATTTATGTCGATGCTAGAAGACTTCTGGCTCCCAAGAAGAGAAGGTGGACGTGGTACAGAGATCACTACGTTACCAGGTGGACAGAACCTAGGTGAGTTAGAGGACGTAAAGTATTTCCAGAAGAAACTTTATCGTGCGCTTAATGTACCTGAGTCTCGTCTCGAATCAGAATCAACATTTAACTTAGGTCGTGCTGCTGAAATTACCAGAGATGAAGTTAAGTTTCAGAAGTTTGTTACCAGACTTCGTAAGAAATTCTCTGAGTTATTCCACGATTTACTTAAAACACAATTAGTGCTCAAAGGTATTATCTCCCTCGAAGAGTGGGATGATATGTCAGAGCATATTCAATATGATTTCATTGCTGACAATTACTTTAGTGAACTTAAGGAGAAAGAAATTCTCACTGAGCGTCTAAATCTATTGACTGCAATGGATCCATATGCAGGTAGGTACTTTAGTTTAGACTATCTTCGTCGTCAAATTCTTAAGCAGACTGATGCTGAGATTAAATCAATTGACAAACAGATGAAGAAGGAAATAGATGAAGGTAAGTTACCAGACCCTGCATCAATCGATCCCGCAACTGGTATGCCAATGGAAGATCCTATGGGTCAAGGAATGGAAGAAATGCCAGAAGATATGGGTCCAACTGGAGTGCAAGCAATTGCCCCAGGGGACTATAAACGCGGGGAATTCTAAATAGTACTGATTGAGGATTAATTATGCCAAGTGATGTCGCTATGGATGTCGTTAACAAACTGTTTTCTGGATCTAAAGATCTCAGTACAGAAGTTGACAAAGCAATGATGGCCTTTTCTGCCGATGCAATTGATGCAAAGAAGAAAGAGATGGCTAAATCATTTTTAGATACACCGCCCGAACCAGAAGAGGAGCAATCTACAGATGAAACTGATAACGGAACAGATTGAAGACGTTCAAATTCTTGAAGAATCCACCAAGGATGGCAAGAAGAATTTGTATATCGAAGGTACTTTCCTTCAGGGTAACCTAAAAAATAGGAATGGTAGGTACTATCCTATCAATACTTTGGAGCGTGAAGTAAACAAGTACAATGAATCATTCGTTAAAAGTGGTAGAGCACTCGGCGAACTTGGTCACCCTGATGGTCCAACAGTAAACTTGGATCGTGTGTCTCACTTAATTACTTCACTAGTGAGAGAAGACACGAATTTCAAGGGTAAGGCAAGGATTCTGGATACCCCTATGGGTAACATTGCTAAGAACTTACTTGGTGAAGGAGTTAAGCTTGGCGTTTCTTCTCGTGGTATTGGATCACTGAAGGAACAAGATGGATGCAAAATGGTCGCTGATGATTTCATCCTTGCTACAGCAGCAGATATCGTTGCTGATCCTAGCGCACCAGATGCCTTTGTTAATGGCATTATGGAAGGGAAGGAATGGGTATGGCAAAATGGTGCCATATTAGAATCAGAATTAGAGCGTGCTAAACGTCATCTTGACAATGCACCATCACGCAAAGCCCTGGAAGAGAGAAAGCTTTCCGCGTTCTCCCATTTCCTTGGATCTTTGTAATGTATAAATATTTTTAGCAAAACAGCTATGTACGAAGGAGACACAACAATGTCCGAAGAGAATACTGAAGTAAAGGTTACCGAAGAACAGGAAGTCACCGAAGCAAAATTCGACGGTGCCGTTGCTGATGGTTCAACCTTAGGATCTGTAGAAGTTTTGGGAGGACCAACTCCACAGAACTCTAAACCCGATGATGAGTCTAATAAATTGAAGGCTCCTTCACAGACACAGGCTTCACCACCTAAAACAAAGCCAAGTGCGGCTTCTGGTCAAAAAGCAGAATTCAGCACGAAGGGTGATGTTCAGGCAGGTGTTGAGCTTGAGGGTGAAAACCTTATAGAGGTTGATGTTACTGCTGATGTTGAGGCACTCACCAATGGTGAAGACCTTAGCGAAGAGTTCAAAGCAAAGGCAGCAACAATTTTCGAAGCAGCAGTTGTTTCGCGTCTCAATGAAGAGTTAGACAAGGTACACGAAGAGTACTCTAAAACTCTCAATGAGGAAGTAGAAAAAGTCAAGTCCGAGCTTGCCGAACAGGTAGATGAGTATCTAACCTATTCAGTACAGCAGTGGATGGATAAGAACAACCTAGCAATTGAAGCAGGACTGAAGTCCGAGATTGCTGAGTCAGTTGTATCAGGACTTAAAAAAGTATTCGTCGAGAACTACATAGAAGTTCCCGAAGAAAAAGCAGATATCATCAACGAGATGGCATCTGAGCTTGATTCAATGGAAGCAAAACTCAACGAGCAAGTATCAAACAACGTTGAACTCACCAAACAAGTTGGCAGCTTTGTCAAGAATGGGATTGTGAAAGAGATCTCCGAAGGTCTAGCATCTACTGAAAAGGAGAAGCTAGAGAGTCTCGCAGAAGGTGTTGAGTTTGAAGATGAAGAGTCATTCCGCAGCAAGGTTAACCAGCTGAAGGAATCTTATTTCCCAAGCAAGCCTGCAGCAGGTACCGAAACGGTAGCTGAAGATGCAGAGCCTGTTGTGGACACAGATATGACGGAATCGATGACTAAGTACGTCGATGCTCTCCGTCGCTGGACTAAGTGAGATTTAGTCAAACCTTTTAAATAAAAACTACTTTTAGGAAAAAAAGCAATGTTCAATGCAGAACAGTTGCAGGAAAAGTGGAACCCCGTTCTAGAAGCCGATGGTGTTGATAACATCAAGGACAATTATAGAAAGGCCGTTACCGCAGTCCTGCTCGAAAACCAAGAAAAATTTCTCAGAGAGGAGGCTGGTGTACTAACTGAAGCCGCTCCTACTATGAGTGCAGGTACAGGTGGTTTTACCGCTGGTAGTACCGCAACTGGTCCAGTTGCTGGTTTCGACCCTGTTTTGATCAGTCTGATTCGCCGTAGTATGCCTAAGCTAATTGCTTATGACATCGCTGGTGTTCAGCCAATGACTGGTCCTACAGGATTGATCTTCGCAATGCGTTCACGCTACGGTACCAACCGTACTGGTGGAGCTGAAGCATTCTTCAATGAAGCTGATACTGAGTTCTCTGGAGAGAACGCAGCAAGCGATCTAGGAAGAACAGCACAGTCTGGATCTAACCCAGGTCTTCTTAACGACAGTGGAACCTACAACACTTCAGAAGGTATGCCAACGGCAGAATCTGAAGCATTAGGTGATGCTGCTGGAAACCAATTCGCTGAAATGAACTTCAGCATTGAGAAGGTTACCGTAACTGCTAAGTCACGTGCCCTCAAAGCTGAGTACAGTTTAGAATTGGCTCAAGACCTCAAAGCCGTTCACGGTTTGGATGCAGAGTCCGAGCTAGCAAACATCCTCTCAACAGAGGTTCTTGCTGAAATCAACAGAGAAGTTGTTAGATCTGTATACAAGGTTGCAAGACCTGGTGCTCAGAACAACACTGCTACTGCTGGAATATTCGACTTAGATGTTGACTCCAATGGTAGATGGTCTGTTGAGAAGTTCAAAGGTCTTCTCTTCCAGATTGAAAGAGATATGAACGCAATCGGGCACGAAACTCGTCGCGGAAAGGGCAACATATTGATTTGCTCTGCTGACGTTGCTTCTGCACTATCAATGGCTGGTGTACTTGATTACACACCTGCTCTTGCTGGTAATAGCAACCTACTTCCAGACGACAACAGCAGCACCCTTGCAGGTACTCTTAACGGTCGTATCAAGGTCTATGTTGACCCTTACTCTGCTAACGTTAGTGATCGTCACTACTATGTTGGTGGGTACAAAGGATCTTCTGCCTATGATGCTGGAATATTCTACTGCCCATACGTTCCACTACAGATGGTACGTGCAGTCGGACAAGACACCTTCCAACCAAAAATCGGATTCAAGACTCGTTATGGTCTTGTTGCTAACCCCTTCGCTGAAGGTACCGATCAAGGACAGGGAGATCTCGATCCTAATAAGAACCGCTACTACAGACGTGTTCTTGTTGACAACCTTATGTAAGAAGCATATATTCTTACTTCAAGACAAGAGACCCGCAAGGGTCTCTTTTTTTGTCTATAATTATAAATATAACTGTCGAATGGTACCGAGAGATGAACGGTAGACTAGATAAAGTTACAATGACTGCTAAGCTCACACGTCTTAAAATCGAGCTAGCTGATAAATGTAAAAGAAATGAGATGGGAGAATGGGAGTGTATAGGTGCAGATAAGTATCTCAACAAAGCACTCGATGTTCTAGAAGAGTTTTATATGTAAGCTAAATAGTGGTGGACGGATGACCACTAAAATAGTTAATGTCTTTCACATCGCAAATCGCTAATAGGAATTTCTTAAGTCCAGGTGGCTTCCGCTTCACATTGGGTAAGTATCCTAAGGTGGCATATTTTGCTCAAGCAGCTAATATTCCAGGTATATCAGTAGGTGAGGTTCAACAACCTACCCCTTATCGTACAACTTTTAGAGAAGGTATGATGACCTATCAACCATTCTCCTTAAGGTTTATGGTGGATGAGGATCTTGAAAACTATATGATAATGCATAACTGGATGAGAGGTCTGGCCACTCCTGATAATTATGCAGAGCGTGAGAACCTAGATACCGTTGAGATGAATAGACCTTCTGCTCAGCTTGGTAATTTAAATTATGCTGACGGTACCCTATTTGTTTTAAGTTCTAATTTTCAACCCAAGTTCCAGGTATACTTTAGAGATTTAATTCCTACAAGTTTAACTACTCTAGAATTTGATAGTAATTTATCTGACACAGAATACTTTAGTGCTCAGGTAGATTTCACTTACGTTTCATATCAAGTACAAAATCTAAACGGACAACAAATCTCAAAATTAAAATAATACATTATGGATCCCCTTGAAAATGTGAAGCAGCAATGGGCTGCTGACTGTATCATTGATGATGAGAAATTGGATCAGGAGTCTTTAAAGATCCCTTCTCTTCACGCTAAGTATATGGATTTTTATTCCAAATATAATTTGATACTGGCAGATAATAAGTCGAAACTGAAAATAATATTGCGAGATAAATGGATTTACTATAACGGTAAGGCTTCACCAGAGACTTACAAGGAGAATCCTTTTGACTTAAAAATTCTTAAGGGTGATCTTCAGAAATTTATAGAAGCGGATGATGATATAAGAACACAGGTACTGAGAATAGAGTACTTCGAAACTGTCATAAATTATATTGATGGTATATTGAGGCAGATAAACAGCAGAACGTATCACATTAAAAATGCTCTAGAGCATAGAAGATTTGAAGCGGGATTCTAATGACTGTCATATCAAAAAAGAATGAGGTCTATCTTAGGGTAGATACTGAACAGTATATCCATCAGGAACTGGCAGATTACTTTACATTTGATGTACCTAATGCTGCTTTTCTCCAGAGACAGAGGAGATATAAGTACTGGGATGGTAAGATTCGTCTGTACTCTCCTGGTACTGGGGAACTTTATGTTGGATTATATGATTACTTGATAGAATGGTTGAATAAGAAACGTTATGATTACACTATTAAGGACAGTGAAAACTATGGAAAACCAACCGACACCCTCGATGCCATCACTCCCACAGCAGTATATGGTTTTGTTAGATCTCTGGGTCTGCCTTTTAAGCCAAGAGATTACCAACTACGAGGACTTTATTCAGCTCTCAAGTATAACCGTAGGTTATTATTATCACCAACTGGGTCTGGAAAATCATTTATAATCTATTGTTTAATTCGTTGGCACTTACAATTTAATAGAGAAATACTATTGGTGGTACCTACTACATCGTTAGTAGAACAAATGTATACTGATTTTGAATCTTATGGATGGAAAGCTGAACACTATTGCAATAAAGTCTACGGAGGACACGTCTATGATTCACGGTCTCCTGTGGTCATATCTACGTGGCAGTCTGTCTATAAGGAGCCTAGGAATTTCTTTAACAGGTTTGATGTTGTTATCGGCGATGAAGCGCACCTCTTCAAAGCGAAGAGTTTAACAAAACTTCTCACTAAAATGCACGGTTGTAAGTATCGTGTGGGGTTAACTGGTACCCTAGATGGTACGGAAACCCACCAACTGATACTAGAAGGATTATTTGGACCAGTAGAGCAAGTAATAAGAACAAAACAATTACAGAAAGAAGGACACCTGTCTGATCTAAAGATCAACATCCTAGTGATGAAGCACGTTTACAGAGAATTTGAAACGTATCAGGAAGAAATGGATTATATAGTTTCACACGAAGAAAGGAATAAAATCATCACAGGACTTGCGCGAGACCTCAATGGTAACACGCTTGTGCTATTTAATTTCATCGAAAAACACGGAGACCCATTGTGGGATAGGCTAAATAGTATTAACAAAAGCAAAAGATTATTTTTTGTACACGGTGGAGTTGATGCTGAAGAGCGAGAAGAAGTCCGTCACATATGTGAAGAGACCAATGACGCAATCATCTTAGCTTCTTATGGTACCTTTAGCACTGGTATCAATATCCGTAACTTACATAATGTAATTTTTGCTTCTCCATCTAAATCTAGAATACGTAATTTACAATCAATAGGACGTGCTTTAAGGAAGCACGACTCTAAATCTAGAGCAACCCTATATGATTTCGCTGATGATATTAGTAATGATTCTAGTCATAACGCAACTTTAAACCATTTATTTGCTAGAATAAAGTTGTACAAAGAAGAGAAATTTGATTATTCCATCACGGAAATTAACTTAAATGGCAATTAGTTACATTCGTCACGATGAAGAGTTCTTTGGTATAGTTAAACTCACCAATGGTGAAGAGCTATTAGCGAAGATGCTCGTCTTTGAAGATTCAATAGAACAAGAGGGTACCATCACAGGTACCGACTTATTATTTGTGTCTGAACCTGCCAAGGTTCACGCCACTGATATGGTGAAGGATGGTCAGCGTGCAAGTTTAGTTGGATTAAAAAAGTGGATGGTCTTTTCTGATGAAGAGTTTTTTATAATACCTGAAGATCATATTTTATCCATCGCGCCGATGTCGTCGGACACGATTACGATGTATAAATTATTTGTTAAAGCAGAATTTAAAGGAGAGAGTGTAGACCCTGCCTCCATCAAGCACAAAGAGATTCCAGTTAATCAAAATATGGGTCTCGTTGGTAAGGTAGAGGAGGCTCGTAGAAACTTAGAGAACTTATTTAAACAGTAGCTATAAGTTTCCCTTCAACCCCGACAGTGTTGAGTCTAATTATTTTTTGAGTTGTTGTCAAGCTCCTTGACAAAATACCTACTACGGTGTTAAAATTTATCTATGATTGCACATACAAATTATGGCAATGGTAATGCGTAAAACCAAGAATCAACATTATGTAGATAATGGTAAGTTCCTAGAAGCCCTAGTTAATTACAAGGGTCGGGTTTCTGATGCCGAGCATCTGGGAAAGCCTAAGCCTAGGATAGATGAATACGTAGGAGATTGTTTTTTAAAGATTGCAACACACTTGTCATATAGACCTAACTTCATCAACTATATGTACAAGGAAGATATGATATCAGATGGAGTAGAGAATTGTGTACAGTACATAGATAATTTCGACCCCGCAAAATCCAGAAACCCATTTGCATACTTCACTCAGATAGTATACTATGCTTTCCTAAGAAGGATTGCTAAAGAGAAAAGGCAGCAATCGATTAGGGAAAAGATCATTGAGAAGTCTGGATATGATCAGGTGTTTCATACAGACGATCACAACGCTTCCGATTATAATAATATAAAGAATAGAATTGAGATGGGTAACAGGTATAACTGATGGATGTAAGACAAACACTTGACACTGTGGTAGAATACCTCGGTGGTACTCTTGCTGAGTACGAAACTCTAGACTCTATGGGTCGATCATCCAAAAAAATCGTTATCGAGTATGACATCAAACAAAAAGATTCTGCTGATAACTGATCAGCACTTTGGAGCACGCAACGACAATCAAGTATTCTTAGATAAGTACCAGCAGTTTTATTCTGGTACCGTAATTCCTTTTATAAAGAAGAATAATATAGAACAGATAATATGTTTGGGTGATACCTTTGATAAGCGTAAAGCAATTAATTTTCATTCACTAGACTCTGCTAGAGAGATGTGGTTTGACCCTCTCAAGGAGATGGGTGTCCAGATGACTATGCTCATTGGTAACCACGACATCTATTATAAGAATACAATCAAGACCAATGCACCTCAACAGTTGTTGGGTGAGTATGATAACATTGAGATATTAACTGAACCTTGCTATAGAACATTTAATGGTGTCAGGATCCTTATGCTACCTTGGATCTGTGATGACAATAGAAAGAAAATACATCAGATGGTTGATGAGTCAGATGCCAAAGTATGTTTCGGACATTTAGAATTATCAACTTTTGAGGCTTTGCCTGGTATAGTAATGGATCACGGTGATGATCCTACTAGGTATGAGAAATTTGATCTGGTATGTTCAGGTCATTTCCATATGAAGTCTAAGAGGGGTAACATAAACTATCTTGGTAACCCGTACCAATTATACTGGAGTGATTACGGTCAGAGAAGAGGGTTCCATACACTAAATACTAGTAACTTACGCCTATCCTTTCATAAGAATCCTCACAATATCTTTAACAAGGTATACTACGATGATATCCGCACATCTTATGATGTTCCTCCTGATAGCACTAGCCTTACTGGATCATTTGTAAAGCTAATTGTACACAATCGGGAAAACCAGGTCTGGTTTGATCGTTATATTCATCACTTACAAGAGGTGGGTGTTGCAGATCTCAAGATCATAGAAGACGTAACGCTTGAATTAAAAGAGGCAGATGAAGCAGTAAAAATGGAAGATACTGTCACGATACTAGAACAATATGTTAACGACTTAGATGATTCAATTGATAAACCTAACGTTGTTAAAATTTTAAAATCATTGTATACTGAGGCTATTAATATCTGATGTTCGTCTTACTAGACAAGAGAACAGGTGGTGTGTACGCTGTCACAGATGAGAGTGTACCTCAAAAGGTTGTGCAAATTTTTGTTGACAAAGATGACGCAGACCGCTATTATCAGATGCTTGAGGCTGTAGACTACAGTCGAAAGTTAGAAGTAAGTGAAGTTGAAAGGGACATAGTAATAACCAACTGCCTAGCACACGGTTATGCTTACTCCATCATCAAACCTGATGACTTTGTTATTCCTCCGTTAGACCTTAAATGATTGTATTTGAAAAGATCCGTTGGAAAAACTTCCTGTCAACAGGAAACCAATTTACAGAACTCGGATTGAATGAAGATGAAGGTACCTTAATCATTGGTAACAATGGTGCTGGTAAGTCCACTATGTTGGATGCCTTGTGCTTCTGTCTTTTCAATAAACCATTCAGAAAGATTAGTAAGGGTCTACTTGTTAATACTGTTAACGAAAAGGATTGTGTTGTAGAAGTAGAATTTAGAATTGGTACCATAGAATATAAGGTAGTACGTGGTATAAAGCCTGGGATCCTTGAGATATATCGTCAAGGTAATCTGTTAGATCAGGACGCAGCTAATAGAGACTATCAAAAATACCTTGAGCAAAACATACTCAAGCTTAACTACAAGTCATTTACACAGGTGGTCATACTAGGGAGTAGTACATTTGTTCCCTTTATGCAACTTCCTGCTGGACACAGAAGAGAAGTTGTTGAAGATTTACTGGATATCCAAGTCTTTTCTCATATGAATATGCTCCTGAAGGAGCGTATTAAAGATAACAATGAGTCTCTAAGAGATTGTAAGTATGAATTGCAGATTGCTGATGAGAGAATAATCTCACAGTGTAAGACTTTGAATAGTTTAACTGCTGTAAATGATAAGAGAATTGAATTACAGAAAGGTCAGTTCGATCTTAATGAAGAACGAATGTTAGATGTAAAGAGGAAGAAGGATAAAATAGAACAGCAGATAATAAAACTTGATGATTCTGAAAAGGAATTTGAAACTCTAGAACAACAGTACGGTAACGTAAAGGACTTACGTTCTAGATTACAAGGTAAACTTGAGAGGACTACTAAAGATTTTGAGTTCTTCCAAGAGAATTCTTCTTGTCCTATGTGTACTCAGGACATTGAAGAAACGTTTAGAACTATGAAGATTGGTATCTTGGGTAGAAAAAAGGATGAAGTATTGGATGCCACGGAACAACTGAAGGAAGAACTAGTAAAGATACGTGCTTCTATGGCTCTTATGAAAGATAATCACGAGTCAGTTATGGAGTATAGGTTTGAGGTACAGTCTCTTATACAAGAAGAGAAGAGATTGATGAAGACTAATACAGATATACTTTCTACAATAAAAGACTTAAGTAATCAACCTGACATCACTGGTGTACAGGAGGAACTAGATAAATTAAGGAAGGAGTATGAAGAAAAAGAATCTGCTTGTGCTGATGTTAATAAACTAGCCGCAGATTATAAACTAGCTGGTACCCTATTAAAGGATGGTGGTATCAAGGCAAAAATTATTTCAAAATATATCCCTATTATTAACCAGTCTATCAATAGACACCTGTCTAATATGGATACATATATTAATTTTACTCTTGACGAGGAGTTCCAAGAGGTTATAAAATCTAGGTACCGTGATAAGTTCTCCTACTCATCCTTCTCTGAAGGTGAGAAGCAGAAGATTGACCTAGCACTACTCTTTACTTGGAGGCACGTTGCTAAGTTAAAGAATTCTATTACCACTAATCTCCTTATATTGGATGAGGTATTTGATTCTTCATTGGATGCTCAGTCAACTGAGGAACTGTTTAAGATACTTAAGAATCTCGATTCAACTAATAACATATTTGTTATATCTCATAAGAGTGAATCGTTAACAGATAAGTTTAATCGTACACTCAGGTTCGCTAAAGTAAATGGATTCTCTAAGATTATAGAAGATGTTTGACACCCCTTATTACAGAGATTGTAAAACCTTTAAGGATCACAAGCAACTGAAGGAGAACTTACTCTCTCGCAGACACGAGTTTTGTGTCTTTGATAATATATTTTATGGTAAAGGATATAGTACCATAGGATCCCAGGAGAATTTACATAAGGAGTATCCATACTTTACAGATTATATACTGGGTGCTATGAGGGAGTATGATGATAAGTTAAAGATCACTAGGATGTGGGTTAACATTAATCCTACAGGTGCATACCAGACTAGACACAACCACGCTGACTCAGACTTTGCAGGTACCTATTACTTACAGGTACCAGAGGAGGACTCAGGTTCTATCCAGTTTTACAACCCATCACCAGTAGTAGAAGCAATGCATAGGATGAGACCCTACCACAACTTCACTCATATGCATATCCCCACAGAAACTGACCTTATGATATGGCCAGGTTTCTTAGACCACGAGGTGATGTACAACCACTCCGATAAGGAACGGTGGACAGTTTCTTTTTTGATGTCCTTGACAGACGAAGACAGACGTGATAGATTTCCAGGTATGATCCAACCATAAATAGGAGGGAACCTTCTTAAATCCGATGAAACGTAGCTGGCTACCAGAAATCTTTGACGACTATGCTAAGTATAAGCCTTGGTTGTGGGAGAAATATGGTGACGGTTGGGACACTGAGCACCACCGTAAGAAGCGAGATGAGCGAGAGAAAGACCTGAAGTTTGATAAGGACAAGATGCAACACGGTCCTAAAAAGACTGGTACCACTCGTCACAGTCAAACATATAAGGATTTCAAAGCAAAACAGAAGCAGTCACAGACTCCTCCTAAACGTAATGAGCACGGTGTAGTTGGATATCATAAGGGTAAAAAAGGACGCATTAGGAGAGGTGCCGATGGAAAAACAATCTTTAAACCAGATTGAAGATAACTCTGAATGGTACAATGCCTTAATACAGGAAATGAATGAGAAGTACAATGACGACCCCGAACTGGATTCACAATTCTGGGAAAGAGCCCAAAAGAAAGCTCAAACCTCAGGCATTACGTCAAGCGAGAGCAAGACGTAGACAGTTGATAAAGAGTCTACTAAAGACCTCCGAACGACCTCGGAGGTCTTATAGTATGTGTATACACAAGAAAACAAATGACAGTAAACACAGGAGTCAAAGGTCAACTAGCGAAATTACTTGCTACTGAGGATCTAATCATTGAGCACAAGCAGTGCCAGACAGCAGCATTCAATGTTGACAAAAGAATTTTAACACTCCCTATCTGGGACAAGGCAAGCGAGAACGTATATGATCTACTAGTTGCACACGAAGTTGGACACGCATTATTCACTCCAAATGTATGGCCAGATTGCAAGTGCCCTCAGTCATTTGTTAACGTTACCGAAGACGCAAGAATCGAGAAGCACATCAAGCGTAAGTATGCTGGACTTCCTAAGACATTTTATAATGGGTACCAAGAATTAGATCACCTAGACTTCTTTGAAACTAAGGATAAGGAACTAGAGGAGTTAGGTTTGATCGATAGAATTAACTTATACTATAAGGTTGGTGCCTTCACTCCTATACCTTTCAAGAACTCAGAGGAAGAGAGTCTTTGTGAGAGAGTAGGATTAGCAGAGTCCTTCGAAGCAGCGTGTCAGTTAGCAGAAGAGATCTACACATATATGAAAATGGAGAAGGAGAAGGAGCAGGTACCATCACCTAAAGAAGGTGAGCAAGATCCTGATCTTGATACTCCTAGTTATGGTTCGTCACAATCCGACACAGATAACAAAAGTGAGTTAGACTCAGATTCTGACTCCTCCGATGACCAAGAGGCAGAAGAGGAGCAGGACACCCCCGACTCCATTGGCGGCTCTGCTGCTGGTGATCGTGATCACGATATGGAGGCAGAAACAGATAAGTCTTTCAATGAGAAAACAAAGGAACTTGTTGATCATAGAGACTATCGTGAGTCAGTTTATGTTGAACTTCCTAAGTTTAGCAAAGAAGATTGTGTCACAAGTTTCTCCTCTGTATTAAAAAATAACAGGAATCATTTCGAGGTAGAGTCAAGGAAACCAAGAGAAACTGATTCCTTTTACAACGATTATGAAGCAAATGCACCTTCATATGATGAACAGTATGCTACTGTAGAAGCAGAGTATACTAAATTCAAAAAGGATTCACAAAAGGAGGTTAACTATCTTGTTAAGGAATTTGAATGCAGAAAGTCTGCTAGTGCCTACGCTCGTGCTACTACTAGTAGGACTGGAGTACTGGACACAAGGAAATTATCCACGTATAAGTTTAACGAAGATCTTTTCAAGAAAGTAACTACCATACCTAATGGTAAGAACCACGGAATGATCTTTCTACTAGACTGGTCTGGATCAATGGCAGAGTGCATAATGGATACAGTCCAGCAGGTACTACAACTGTCTTGGTTCTGTCAGAAAGTTGCTATACCGTTTGATGTATATGCTTTCACTAATGACAGTTACCAGATGGCATTGAGATTGGATGGAAGAGATCCTACAGTTGATCTTGTTCCACCTGTAGTAGGAGAGTTTGCACTCAAGAATGATTTCTCTCTAGTGCATCTGATTTCTTCTGATGCTAAGAAGATAGATCTAGAGGATTCATTTAAGTACCTCTTCTTCAATACTCATTGTATTCATACAAGGGGATATTACTTTGGCACTAGGTTCTCTTGTGCTCCTGGTATGAGTCTATCTGGTACCCCATTGAATGAAGCAATCGTTGCTATACAATCAGTGATACCAGCGATGCTTAAGAAGGTAGAGAAACTTTCACTTTGCATACTGACTGATGGTGAGTCTGCTAGTTGTGGATACTACACAGATAGAGTAAGTTATAATGGTGACTTGTATGCTAACTGCATCAATCAGAACTGTTACCTAAGAGATAGGAAACTTGGTAAGACTTATTCCAAGATGCCTTATCATCCTATGCACCAGACTGGAGTATTCCTTGAGCACCTACGTGACAAGTTCCCTCAGGTTAACGTACTAGGATTTAGATTGATTCAAGGCAGGGAGGTAAATAGTTACCTTAACAATACTCTTGGTTGGAACTCTCCAGAAGCAGAGAAAGCCAAAGTAGAGTACCGTAAAAACAAGTCAACTGTTCTTAATGCACTCAACTATCACCAGTTGTATGTTCTTCCTACAAGGAATCAGGACAACACTGAGTACTTAGATGACCTAAAGGATGATGCTACTAAGGCACAGATCACCAGTGCTTTTAAGAAGACGTTCAAGTCGAAGAGATCTAATAAGAAGATTCTTCGATCCTTCATAGAGACAGTTGCATAAGTTGCACACAGGGGGTTCACAACCCCCTTTTTTATTGTACAATTAGTACATACACATTTAAAGATCAAATGCCTTTTACAACTGAAATCCCAGTCACAACTGATTCACTTCTTGATTACCTACAGAACAACTTTGGACAAGAAGTAGGAGTACCACAATTACTCGCAGCAGCAGATGAGTTTAAGTGCTCTGTAGTTACTGTAAAGAAAAGACTTCGTGATTACAAATCAGGTATTGGCAAGTGGAACCTCACAGTTGCAGAGAAACTAGAGCGTACACTAGCAGCACCTGATGCATCTCCAGCAGAACCAGTAGCTAGAGAGAAGCAAAACCTGGTACCAGAGAAGGATTCTAACTATGTTCCCTTTGGTAATTTCAATGCTGTTAAGAAGATTATCAAGTCGAAAGTCTTCTATCCAACATTCATTACTGGATTGTCTGGTAACGGTAAAACAGTCTCTGTTGAGCAAGCTTGCGCTCAGCTAAATAGAGAGTTGATTAGAGTTAACATTACTATTGAAACCGATGAAGACGATCTTATTGGCGGGTTTCGTCTTGTGGATGGGTCAACTGTTTGGCATAACGGACCTGTCATTGAAGCACTTGAACGAGGAGCAACCTTGTTACTCGATGAGATTGACTTGGCTAGTAACAAAGTCTTATGCCTCCAACCCATACTTGAAGGCAAAGGTGTGTTCCTCAAAAAAATCGGTCGGTTTGTCAGACCTGCGGTAGGGTTCAATGTTATTGCAACAGCGAACACTAAAGGAAAGGGATCTGATGACGGTCGCTTCATCGGTACTAACGTTCTCAACGAAGCATTCCTAGAAAGATTTGCGATTACTCTTGAGCAAGAGTATCCTTCACCAAGTACTGAGATTAAAATTCTTCAGAACTATGGCAGGGGAACTGGTGCTTGTGAGGATAATGAATTCTGCAAGCGTCTGGTAGACTGGGCACAAGTCATTCGTAAGACTTTCTATGATGGTGGAATTGATGAGGTTATCTCAACTCGTCGTCTTGTTCACATCCTGAAGGCATATGCAATCTTCGGATCGAAGGAGAATGCACTTAAGTACAGCATCAATAGATTTGATGATGAGACTAAGCAAGCATTCTTGGATCTATATGACAAGATTGATATTGATTTCAATAAGGAGGTTGACCAATCAACATCTGTATAGTAAACTGATTAAGCAACTATGGATCTTCCATTGGACGACAAAGAGTTAACAACAGTAATCGCCTCCCTTAAACTGGGGGGTGATACTGCGTTACACAACAAGTTAAAACTTGTAAAGGAACTTCGAGACCTCGGACTACCTTACAAGAAGATCCTCCGAGAACAGTATGGTTATGTAGTATGAAAAAGTACAATGAAGATGAGATCTTAAAGGAGGTCTCAGACTACATCTCCAACACTTACCGAGGTCATTATTCTGTCGGTAACGTACAGACTCTTGACCTTATTGATTCGGTAGGTGACGCAGAAGCATTCTGCAGAAGTAACATTCTCAAGTATGCTTCAAGATATGACAAGAAGGGTTCAGCACGTAGGGACATCCTTAAGATCATCCACTATGCTGTGCTATTATGTCATTTCAACGACAAGCGTGATGCTGCTGACAAGCGCAACGCTGACATCCCACCAACATATGCGGTGGACTACGACAAGTAACCTCTCTTTATTATGACTCTCGTTAAGTTAACCAAGGAAACTTTCAACACACTTAAGAACTTTGCAACTATCAACAAATCAGTGGTTATCGATTCAGGGTCTAAGATCCGTACGATATCTATTAACAAAAACATATATGCTTCTGCTGAAGTTTCCGAAGAGTTTCCTACACAAATCCCAATTTATGACCTCGGCATATTTCTCTCTGGTCTCTCACTCTTTGAGCAACCTGTCTTCGATTTCTCAGAAGATAGTAAACTTGTCATCAGAGACGAAACAAGAAAGCAATTCGCCAACTACAGGTACAGTGATCCATCACTGATTGTACAACCACCTGATAAGGAGATCACACTACCCTCTGTGGACGTTGAGTTTGTACTTAAGCCACACGTGTTAGATAGTCTGTTACGTGCCTCTAGCGTGTACCAGGTACCCGATCTATGCTTGTACACTAATAATGGTGATATGTTATTGAAGGTATGTGACAAGAAGAATGACACTACCAATAGTTTTGAGGTACCAGTAGGTAAATCTGATGAAGATTTCTGTTACTGTTTCAAGGTAGAGAATCTTCGTCTACAACCTGAGGAGTATAATGTACAGATAGCAGGTGCAAGGATAGCAAGATTCCTTTCTACTAACGATAGACACCTTGAGTACTTTATAGCATTGGAGCCTGATTCTAAATGACCTTTCTTTGGTGTGAAAAATACAGACCTAAGAAAATTGATGAGTGCATCCTTCCAGAAAATCTGAAGACAGTTTTTCAGAAGTTCGTTGAGAAGGGTGAACTCCCAAACCTTTTGCTTAGTGGTCCTCCTGGTATCGGTAAGACTACCGTTGCTAAGGCACTGTGTGAACAGATAGGTGCGGATTATTATCTAATTAACGGTTCAGATGAAGGAAGATTCTTAGATACGGTACGTAATAATGCAAAGAATTTTGCTAGTACCGTATCTCTTTCTTCTTCAGCCGCTCACAAAGTTATTATTATTGATGAAGCAGACAACACCACGCACGATGTTCAACTTCTTCTTAGAGCAAGCATCGAAGAGTTCCAAAAAAATTGCAGATTTATTTTCACCTGTAACTACAAGAACAAAATTATCGAACCTCTCCACAGCAGATGTTCAGTGGTTGAATTCTCAGGGGGAAATAAGCAACAACTCGCTGCGTCCTTCTTCAAGAGGGTACAAGAGATCCTTGATCAAGAGAGAGTTAAAGCACCTCCTAAGGTCGTTGCGGCGTTAGTACAGAAATATTTCCCTGACTTTAGACGTACCCTTAATGAGTTACAAAGATATTCATCTGGTGGTACCATAGATTCTGGTATCTTAGCATCAGAAGTTAATACTAATTTGAATGATCTAGTATCTTACCTTAAGACTAGAGAGTTTACTAAGATGAAGAAGTGGGTAGTACAGAATCTTGATAATGAACCTACCCAAATAATGCGAAATATATACGATACCTTGTATGAGCATCTAAAACCTGCTAGTATACCTGAAGCAGTTTTAGTTATTGGTGAATACCAGTACAAGGCTGCTTTCGTAGCAGACCAAGAAATTAACTTGGTTGCTTTCCTTACTGAACTTATGATGAGGTGTGAATTCAAATGATCCAACACAGTGATCTCGATGCTCTAGACCGTCTTATGACGGACGATGAGGTAGTCTATTCTGCTAAGGCAAATTATCCTGACAAGCACACTTACCCATTGTATAGGTACCACAACAGTCCTAAATCCTGGAGTAAGAATGGTACCGTTAGTGTACACTGCTATGAGGGTAAGGTAGAGATAAGAGTATTTGAAGCAGGAAGTATCAATGTACACAAGATTGATATTGAATCTGATGGTCCAGTTGGTGCACGTATTACGGAGGAGTTAGATCCTGTACAAGAATGAAAATTACCCAAAAGATTATTGATGACCTCACTATCGCATTAGCTCATACCAAGAAAGATGGTACTGAGAATTGGAAGGATGGTGATGAGATTGATGTGTGCTTAGGTGGTACCTTTGCCAACGATAAGTTCATCTCTCTCATCAATAGATCGAAGGAAAAATGAAAGTAGGATTTGTATCCCAAGAGACTCAGGACTTCTTATACGAAGTCCTTTGTCGTGACAATACATTCCCTTGGTTCTATCAAGAGTTTACTTCTAAGTATACTGAGGGTAACGCTGAGGTGTGTAAAATTATGGGGTATGAAGAGCATCCTTACTTTGCACATATAATGGCTCACGATGGTGAACCAAAGTCTGCTGCATATGAGGGAGTCTTTAAGAAACTATGGGATGAGATTGATCCTACTGGGACACAACCTATCATTCGTGCTCGTGCTGCTAAGTCAATGATTAATGATTGGCATACACCTCCAACACAACCTCACGTAGATGCACCGTTCCCTCACCACGTTATGATTTACTATTGTAACGATAGTGATGGACCTACTATTCTATATAATCAAAAGTATACTGGTGAAACTGTAACATCCGTAACACCAAAACAATATATAGAACCAGAGAAAGGAAAGTACCTTATTTTTGATGGTCTAACTTATCATTCTGGTTCTGCTCCGAGAAAAAATACTCACAGAACTATCTTGAACATTAATTTTTATGGACACCCACGAGTTCTTTCCAGTTAAATTCTATACCTTTGATAATCCTGAACTAGCAGAACCTATGCTAGAGGCATTACAGGGGGAACAGAGGAGTCTCTTTAACCTACCTAATATGGTAGAGACTACTAAAGGTAACCTGCATCTCCTTCCAGAGTTTGCACCTTTAACTAGCTGGATAGAAGAGTGTCTTGATGAACTTAAGAAAGAGAACCAATATCAAATGGAAGGTAAGTTCCAGGTCTCTTTAATGTGGGGTAACGTATCAGGACCTGATATGGGTGGGTGTCATCAAGCACACCGTCATCCATTCGCATACTACTCTGGGATATATTATCTCACTGAAGGGTCTCCTACGATCTTCCAGGATCCTCTTACGCCACGTACGATGAATCAATTGGAAATCATAAGTAAGACCTATGAAAATGCCATAGCAGTAGAACCTCAGGTTGGTCAGTTAATCATCTTCCCAAGTTGGATGGTACACTGGTCGGTACCACATCACGGACCTGAATTGCGTGCAGGTATTGCTTGGAATGCTTTACCTACAGGTGGTGTAAACTTCGGACCTTACGGTCAGAATATGGTAAACTTGGAACTCAAGTAATGTTACTATCACCTTTCGGACCTACCTTGTTTAAGAGCAAACTTCCTGAGAAGTATAGAAGAGCACTACTAGATGAAGCATACCAATGTAGAGATGATGCTTCACCTATATTAGTCGGACAGATTGAGGAGCAACTTTATATTTACCCTGATGAACAGTTGATGAAACCATTCTATTATGGGTTGAGAGAGTATATGAAAGAGGATTATAATGGTGAGTTTGAAGTCAAACCTATGTGGGTTAACTTTCAACAAGCAGGGGACTGGCAACCAGTTCATAATCACGATGGAGATTTTAGTTTTGTTGCTTACCTAGATGTACCTGAAGGTATATACGATGAAACAGAAGCAGCAGGTTCAATATATTTTACCTATGGTGAGAAGCAACCACATTCAAATAGTATTTTAGGACCAGTTAAACCAGAGAAGGGTGACTTCTGGATCTTCCCTGCGTGGATGAATCATTATGTGTATCCCTTCAAATCTGGTGGACAACGCATATCAATGTCTGGTAACATACATATGTGCCTTGAAGGATCTTATTGATGAGTAAATTGAAAACCCCATTGAGGTACCCTGGTGGTAAGTCTAGGGCAGCACCTTTGTTGTCTGAACATTTACCTGACCTGGGAGAGTATAGAGATCCATTTATGGGTGGAGGTTCTATGGCTCTCTTAGTGTCTAGATTGTATCCAGGTATACCTGTATGGGTTAATGATAAATATTGGCAACTGTATAATTTCTGGTCTCAACTTCAATCATATGGTGAAGAACTATCTGATACTCTAGCAACATACAAAACTAAGTATGATACACCAGAGAAAGCAGAAGGACTTTTTAAAGATTGTAAGAATACCATAGATGAAGTAGATGATACAGAAGCCGCTGTATTCTTTTATATTATTAACAAGTGTTCCTTTAGTGGTTTAACTGAGAACTCATCGTTCTCAAAACAAGCATCAGTATCTAACTTCTCTATAAGAGGTATTGAAAATCTAAAAGAATATCAGAAGGACATACAGCATTGGAAGATAACCAATGAGGATTATTCAGTTCTACTAGAGGCTAAAGGTTCTAAAGATACATTCATCTTCTTAGATCCACCATATGACATAAAGGATTTTCTTTATGGTAAGAAAGGTGGTATGCATAAGGGGTTTGATCATAAGAAATTTGCTGAGGATTGTGACCAATGTGTGCACAACTGGATGATCACATATAATATAAACGATAATATTAAATCATTATTTGAAGGGTACCATCAAGAAGAGTTTGGATTTACTTACAGTATGAGAGCTCGGAAGGATAACAAATCCAAGAAGGAACTTCTAATAACAAACTACACTCCAGTACCTACAGCAGTCGAGGAATTATTTGTATGATTGAGATCATTGATGATCTATTCCCACCCAAATTAGTATCTAGAGGGTTCTACTACCTAGAGACATATCCTAATTGGGATTTTCTTGCTGATAGTCCAGACAGTTCTGAAGCATATACCTTAGGTAAGTGCTTTGAGAATGATGACTATGAGGATATTGCTAAAGAGTTTATGTCCTATATGGACAGACAAGATTTTAAGAGAGTATTATATAATGCTTTCCAGTCTAGTGATTGTCCTAAACCACACGTAGATTCACAGTCACCTAAAGGGTTTACCTATATGATATACCTTAATCCTGATTGGGATGTATCTATGGCTGGTGAAACAATATTTGTTGATGAACCTACAGGTGAAATTATAAAGTCTGTGGTACCGAAGCGTGGTAGATTGGTTAAGTTTACTTCCGAAATACCACATTCTGCTAGACCTCCCTTGCGTGATGCTATGAGGAAGAGGTATAGTATGGTATTCCAAACACATCCTATAGGTTTAGAAACCTTAGGTGATTTATTATGAGCATTCGTGATCAGTATCCTTTAAAAGATTATCTTAATTCGATCAATTTTAATAAGGAGAACCTTCTTGAACGTGAAGGTTATGGAAAGCATTACCCACCATACATTATCAATAAATGTTTGAGTGGGTTTATGGATACGGTAATCTATTCTAATGAAATGAATAGATTATATAATTTAGATAAAGATCTCCAGTATTCTTTTTATCTAAATAGTTTGCGTAAGAAAAAACGTTTCTCTCCTTGGCAGAGAAAGGAAAAGATCGAAGATCTTGACATCATTAAACGGTACTATCAGTACTCAGATGAAAAAGCCAAAGATGCGTTACGTATTCTCACAAAAAATCAAATTGAATTGATTAAATCTAAATTGAATACTGGAGGATACAATGATGGTTCAGCGTGACGGCGAGATAGCTTGGTCTCCTGATATGATGGTTGAGGTAACGTTACGACAACCAGACGATTTTTTAAAAGTGAGAGAAACACTAACAAGAATTGGAGTTGCTTCTCGAAAAGAAAAGAAACTATTCCAGTCTTGTCACATACTTCATAAGAAAGGAAAGTATTATATTGTACACTTTAAAGAACTATTTGCTCTGGATGGTAAGCACGCTAACCTCACGAGTAATGATGTACAACGTCGCAATAGGATAACAAAATTATTATCTGATTGGGGATTGGTTTCTATATGTGAGGATGATCAAATAGATGACATTGCTCCATTGAATCAGATCAAAGTAATTGCCTTTAAAGACAAGAGTGACTGGATATTAGAGTCAAAATATAACATCGGGAAGAAGAAGCAACCTCCAACTGAAAGTTGAAGGTGATAAATAAGCCAGATAAATCCCGATCAAATGGCTGAAGAAATTAAAGAACATCCTGAAGAGGATGTTAAAGAAGAGAAGAAAAGTGCTCTTAAAAAATTAAAGGATGCTATCCTTCCCGACCAAGAGGAACAAGCTGCTATCATTAGTACATTTGTTCGCCTTGGCGTGTTGGTTTGGAGTGGTGGAATATTAACTTTAAATTACGTTGCCATCCCAGGGGTACCACAACAAAAGATAGATCCGACTTTCATAGCCTCGGTTTTCACGGGTGTTTTAGCTAGCTTTGGGATTCAAACTGCATCTAAAAAAGGTGATGGAACTATGAAAATGGATGCTGCTAAAGCAGCTGCTGCGAATGGAAATGGTGGTGCAGTTCAAACATTAAGGATTGAACAAGCACCGTTAAAAATTATTGCTGTTGATCCTAATAAGAAAGACGAGAAACCTTACACACTATAAGTTATGAACAAGTGGTTTATTATTTCCCTAGGAAGTCTCCTAGGTGTGAGTCACATCGGTATGATTGGTATGCTTGCCACTCGTAGTGGACTCCCTCAACTCAATCTCCCTGTTGGAGAATATACTTCTTACACTGTGGAAGCAGGTAAGAATGGGTACCGTATTAATTACATAGCGAATGATCCTAAGGTGATGCGTGTGGAAAGGGATGTCAAACGCAAGGCTGGGTTTCTGGGACTGGGTAACAACACGTACAAAGGCTTTGAAGAGTACACGATGGATGGGTCTAAGCACCTACAAGATAGGAAAGCAGGAGGTGCAGCAGGAGAAGCTGGAAAAAAGTCTGTCGAGTGCATCAAGGCAATCGGTGGAGGAGAACAGTCGGGAAGGCTTGTCGGAGCTAGCGTTGGTGCTGCTGTTGCTCCTGGTCTCTCCTCTATTCCTTTTGTTGGTTGGGTACTTGCTGGTGCTGCTACGATGATGGGAATGGATCAAGGTGCAGATATAGGTGGTACAATGGTAGAAAGTCTCACAGAGGAGTGTAACGAAGTCTAATGCAAGCCCTAATTATTTTTATGTCCTTCTTGGACTTTATCTTTTATCCAACGATAATAGGTGCAATTGTTGCAGTTATTGCCGAACAGGTAATAAGAAGAGCATCACAGTCAGAGCAAGCAATTTACATTTCTATGAGGTTTAGAAAGTTTCTTTGGAGACAAGCCTTCATAGTTAACTTGCTTTGGTTCTTAGGTTATGCTATACTGATGTTCACAGTGGGCAGACAGGCACCCCAACAAATGCCTGATATGATCTGGCAAGGCTAAATGAGTATTAAAGAACTTACGATGGGTCATCACAAGGCAGCAGAGGAACAACCCTTTGTCGGGGTTATGTTCTCTGGTAAACTTGATGCCCGAACTTATGCAATCTTTGCATACAACCAGTACCTAATGTATGAAGCATTAGAGAATGCTGCTCTCGATAAAGATGTATTGGGATATGATTTCCCTGATATCAATAGAGCATCTGCTTTGAAGGCAGACTACTTAGAACTATGGGAAGAGGCATCCCCTCCACCTACACTTGAGACTACAAAGAAATTTGTACAGTATATTAGTGAGGTACAAGATCCTGATAGTATCTTTGCTCACGTTTACACCAGACATATGGGTGACCTTATGGGTGGACAGATGCTTAAGTCTAAGGTACCAGGTAAGTCATTAGTATATGAATTTAAGTTCCCTGATCTACTCAAGGTTAACATACGTAAGCGTCTTAAGGATGAGATGGTAGAGGAAGTAAAGACAGCATATGGCTTTGCTACTGATACCTTCAAGGAAATGTGGACTTACGTTGAGAAGGGTTAATGACTGATAGTATGCACAAAGAGACTCTCCTTAAACTTCTTAAGGAGAGAGCGTATAAGAAGGGATCTTATACACTATCATCTGGTCAGAGGTCAGAGCATTATGTTAACTGTAAACCTGTAACACTATCGTGTGAGGGTAACGCACTCTTATCATCTCTGATGGTAAAGATGTTAGACCCTAAGTCAGTAGCAGTTGGTGGTCTCACCTTAGGTGGTGATCCATTAGTCTGTGGTGTTGCACAGAGAGCATTCTATAAGGGTGGAAGTATCGATGCTTTAATCATTAGGAAGAACCCTAAAGATTATGGTACCAAGGAAGTCATTGAAGGTTGGAAACCTGATAAGGGTTCTGTTGTCACAGTCCTAGAGGATGTAACTACCACTGGTGGCAGTGCTATGAAGGCAGTTAATGTTCTACGTGGTGCAGGGTACACTGTTAACAGGGTGGTATGTATCGTTGATAGAATGGAAGACCATAAGATCTGGGAACATAATAAGATAGAATTTGTTTCGTTATTTAAGTTGGAGGACTTAATTGGATTATAAGACCTCTGGTGTTGATATAGAAGCAGGTAATGCTTTTGTAGAAAAACTCAAAGAGAAGGCACCTACTATAGGTGGCTTCAATGGTATGATGCAGGTTCCTTCTGGATATGAGGAACCTGTCTTAGTATCTGGTGCTGATGGTGTTGGCACTAAACTTAATATTTGCAGAGTTGCTAATGACTACACTACTATTGGTATTGATCTCGTTGCTATGTGTGTCAACGATATTATCTGTTCGGGTGCTAAGCCATTATATTTCTTGGATTATGTTTCTTGCAAGAAGATAGATGATAATGTTTCTGACCTTATGGTGGGTATCCTTAAGGGATGTGAGATAGCAGATATAGATCTCCTTGGTGGAGAAACTGCTGAACATTTTAGACAGAGTGACTATGATCTAGCAGGATTTTGTACAGGTATTGTAGAGAAGAATGAGATAGTTGACGGTACCCTTATAAAACCAGGTGATAAGATTATTGGTTTACCTAGCAGTGGACTGCATAGTAATGGGTACACCTTGATCAATGATATGTTATGGAGACATAAGATAAGATGGGCAGATACTCCTGAGTTACTTACACCCACCACAATCTATGCTCCTATAGTTAAGGAATTAATGGATGAATATCCTATCCTTGGTATGGCAAATATAACTGGTGGTGGTATTCCTGGGAATCTTCCACGTTGCATCCCACAGGGTATGACAGCACACGTTGATTATAATTCTTGGACACTTCCTCCTATCTTCAACAAAATTCAACTTGCTGGAGAGATAACTGAGGAAGAGATGAAGAGAGTATTTAACCTTGGTATTGGATTCTGTGTTATAATACCTAAGGAGATAAATGATTTAGACAACCAGATTATAGGAGAAGTACGATGAGCACCAAGCAAACCATTCGTTACAAGATCAGACAAGATGGTATAGTAGAAGAGATAGTCGAGGGTGTACAAGGAGCACAGTGCGAGGAACTCACTCGTAATGTGGAGAATAAGTTAGGAGATGTAACCCGTCGCCTAAATAAACCTGAGTATTATCAGACACAAGTGGAAGAAACAAATGTCACACTTCAGCACAATCAAAACCAAGCTTAAGGATCGCAAGGCATTACTTCAAGCACTTATGTTAATGGGTCACGGAGTTTTTATTGATGAGACTTTAAAGAATCCATCTGATCATAACCACGAAGAGGTTGAAGTTAACATTGCAATCGGTACCGACATTGGTTTCCGTTGGAATGAGGTTACTCAAGCATATGAATTAGTAACAGATCTTCAAACTTGGAATCAAGATGTACCAGTAGAAAGATTTCTAGATAGACTAGCACAACAGTATGCTATTGAAGTTATTCAAGCAGCCTGTAGAGAAGAGGGATTCGAAGAAGAATCTCAAGAAGTTTTGAAGGACAATTCTGTTGAACTGGTAGTGACCCGATGGGTCTAGCCTATATAATTAGCACTTGAATTATTTAAAATGCAAAAAATTGTAAATGTACTTGCTGTTGCGTCTAGCGTTGTATCTCTTGCCGTTGTCGGCATTGGTGGTTACGTGTTTATTAATAAGGACGCGATTATAAAGGATGCCACAGACAAGGCAATGGAATCAGTATTAGGTGGTGGTCTTGGAGGTGGGATAGCACCTGCACTTCCTATAGGAACACCTGATCTAGCAGGACCTGATCCTGCACAAGCACAAGCACCTGATGCAGGACTAGGAATACCACAGTAATGGACATACAAAAGGTCGCAACATATACCACCGCTGCTGCTGTTGTAGGCACTGGTGGTATCGTTGGTGGTGGTAGCATCATCGATCAACAGACTGGTGGTCCAGAAAAACGTAGAGAAGCAGAAGTAACTGAACTCAGACAAATAGTCAGTGAAGAAGTTAAGAAAGCTTTATGGGAAGCTTGGCCTACAAAAACTGGTGGTGTAAAGGGTATGCAGGTACCGTCAGATTATCAAAACCAAATTCCTAAAACTGCTAAATAATCCAGTTTGACCAAAAATAATGACAAGTCTGATTGACCCTAAAAAATACACGGATGCAGTGACCGAATTACGGTCATTTTTTTTGTCGAAAAATTTCTATGAAGTTCACACACAAAATCGTCTGAGTATCCTTGCTGCCTGTGAAGATCCAGAGACAGTAGCAACATACAACTACGGTAATAATATTTGGCCACTACCTCAAACAGGTCAGATGTGGTTAGAATATGAATTGTTATCCAACCCCAAAGCAGAGGGGTTTTTCTGTGTCTCAACTTCTTACAGGGCAGAACCAAACCCAGTACCAGGTAGACACGAAACGATCTTCCCTATGTTCGAGTTTGAAATGAAGGGAGGTGTGAAGGAACTGGAAGAGATGGAGATTGAATTGTGTCAGTGGTTAGGTATACCATTGAGTGTAGGTAACATAAGAACCTATGATCAGTGGTGTAAAGACTATGACACTAAGGAACTTGATCACGAACACGAGAAAGCAATCAGTCGTGGTATGATCACTGATTTCCCTGAGTGGACATCACCTTTCTGGAATATGGCACGTAACACTGACGGTACCAGTAAGAAGATCGATGTGATCCTCGGTGGTATGGAAACCATTGGTAGTGCAGAACGTTCCACTGATAAGGAACAGATGCGTGACACGTTCTATACCATCTCTGATGGTCAGTATGCTCAGCTTATTATCGATCTATTCGGTAGAAGTAGAGTAGAGAAGGAACTAGAAGACTTCTTGTCCTTTGATTTCTTCCCTAGAAGTGGTGGTGGAATCGGAGTCACTCGTCTTATATCAGCCCTGCAATAGGGCTTCCTTGTGAGGTGACGAAACTGGTAAACGTGTCAGCCTGTTTAGCTGATGTTCCTGGCGGGACTTGGTGGTTCGACTCCACCCCTCACAGTTAAATAACTATATATTAAAAATGGTTTTGAAATGATTAATTTATTAGCAGCAGCATCGCTTGATTTAAATGAAGCGTGGAACCTATCTTGGGGTGAAGGCATTCAGTTTATACTAGTACTTGCCTTTGTGTACTGGTTAAAAGTACAGATAGATACCAGAGCAGGTCTTGGTAAGAAAAAATTAAGACAGTTAAAGACAGTCATTAAAGATGCGATCATAGAAGCCAATGGGCAATGAGATCCCAAATATACCTGACATCAATAATGGTGTTAGGCATATAGATTTTATTCAAGTTAATAAATCTGGTACAGGGGTTCGTATACTACCTCAACAGATTATCAATCAGGTAAATGTTCAGGATACACCAAACATTTACGTATCTAATATACGTCCGTGGGAGTTGACTCCACCTCAGGCAATACCAATAGCGGTACCAGTAACAACACTTATTGGTACACCTCTAGTGGATATGCCTGGTTGTGTCAAGATTCATAAGGAGAATACTGGTAAGGATCCATCTATTAATAAGAATCTAGTTAATGATGATCCAAAAGGTAATACTACTCTATGTGATGGTGGTATGCCATACTTTGAACCAGTAAACTATGATGCACGTGAGTTAACGTGGCGAACAGTATATATGGATCAAGATGATGAGCCCGAAGGTATAAACACAGGGGATGTAGAAGCACCTGCTCCACCAGACACACCAGAAAGACCAAATACAGAGGAACCAGAAGGAGATCCTCCTTGTCCTGGTCCATTAGCACCACGTATAGGTGATGTAGCACAGAACCAGAAAGAGAAAGTATCTGGATTTGAATTGCAAAGGGATCCTAAGAACCCTGATGGTGTAAAAATATGTGTTACTCTCTATGAGGATATAGGTGCTGTAGAAGCGTACCTACCTAGTCCTCAGATTGTGACGACGACTGCGGTGATAGCGTCTGTGGCTGCAAGCTCTGCCCTACTTGCAAAACCCCTAGCTGATCTGCTGCTGAGGGTTGTGAAACCTGCTGTGAAGAAGGTGATTGCCAAGGTAAACGCCATCCTTGGAAAAACCCAGTACCGCCCGACTCAGGCTGAGCTGAAGACGAATGAGTATCGGAAGAAGAAGGGACTACTTGGGATAAACTTTGCGAAGAATCATCAGAAGAAGGAGAAAGCTCGGAAGAAGGCTGAGAAGAATCAGAAGAAGACTCAAAAGTAGGACGTGGTAAGTTGTGACTGTGTGGATGTAACTGTCCACCTGGATTTGTTACCACAACATCAGCACATACACTATGGTAGGGTGATGCTGGATGGAAAAATACCCCAGCCTTTTTGAGTTCACCACAGTTCTTAAGTCTTGCAAGTTCAAAATCTAATCTCTTATTAGATATCAATTGATTCTGCATATTGATCTGTGCTTGTGCAGCCTCGTGGCATTGCCTAACTAACTTACGATTTAATGGTATCGATAGTGTTGCAGATACACCTAAGTTTAAACTTTGATTGGCAGACATATCAGTTCTAACTGGTTTCTGCCATACAACTTCACCTGGATTATCTGGTACACCATCAGGTCCATCTACGTCCACCTGTATTTGTATATCATCTCCATCTTCAAACCATCTACTACCATCTGCTTTAGTTCTATTATCATACCAATCTTCCCAAGGGTAGTTCTTCACGGTAACAGTCTGTGTTGTAGTCCTACCAGTAAAGTCAGTCATATTATATTGTGGTTCATTATAAAAATCGACCCAGGGATCCTTCCGTGAGTCGGCAAATTGAACGTATGGTGTCACGTTGAATGTACTACCTTGACACTGTACACCACCACCATAAGTGTTAGTTATATATGGACCTTGTAAAACTTGTATTGCCTGGTTAGTTACTGAGCCAGAACTATTAGCTATAGGATTAGCAGTAGCACTTACGCCCCCAACGCCTTCAGCGAGAGCAGAACTAGTAGAAAACAAACTAGCACTAGTGACGCATAAAGCGGCTGCGGTTCTTGATAATCTTCTACTGACATTACCTATTGCGTAAACGTTGAAGTTGTGTCGGTGACTGATTTTACGGTGGTTACTCTTTGTATCAGGGTCTGGTTGGTTACCCCTGGTCCTTGATAGCTCTGGGTAAATTGAAAGGCTCCACCTGGGTTTGTTATCGTAAAGTTGTTTTGTTGTGAGAAGTCTAAGTTGTCGAACGAAGATGTTACGCTTCCTGTTACGGTTGCTTCTCCTGATCCGACGCTTGGATTCACTGTTACTGTTGATGTAGTCACGGCGGGATTCAACGGTTGATCGTTGTTGTCTATCCCTACCCCAGTCACTGAGTATTCCCATCCTGTTCTCATATCAATGGAATTTATTGTCTCCGTTATAGTAGATTCAGTCTCCGTATGGCTCGTCATCGAGCCCTGCTGAAAATTGGGGACCACAGGCACTGCAAGGGTTCTCAGCGGGAGACCAAAGAAACATACTAGTAGGAGTCCTATACGTTTCATTCTATATATGAACTATCTAACGGTCAGTTCAGATACAAACTGTGTTGTAACTGTTGAACCAGCACCACCAATAGCAGTTATTGTGGCACCGTTACTATCAACAGCAAAGTTGTGAGCACTGGTAACCTGAGCCTGTCCACTACCACCAGTACCAGCAGCAGTAGCATACTGATTGGAATATCCAGCAGTTGTAGTACCTGTAGTAGGTGCAGTGGTTACGATAGCGTCACCAGCAGTGAAACTAGATGTGTAGCTAAAGGCATTTCCAGCAACAGTTTGTGTTGCATCTGGTATAACAACTGTAGCAGCAGCGGTTGCACTTGTAGGAGCAACTAGACCACCCAGACTTGCACCAGCAGATCCACCAGACGGTGTTACCGTTGTGGTTACATTATTTCCTGACGTACTATAGGTTGTTCCTACTCTACTTACAGATGTACTAGCTGCGTCTACTTGTAATGCAGCACTAGTCGTCATCTTATGATATATGTCTGCTCTCGCTACACTTGCGGAGCTCATCAAAACCATTCCAAAAAGCAAGAGTGCCTTTTTCATAATTCCCCGATACCTTTCATCCCTATTTAGCCAAAAATCATACTCAAAACAGGTATTAATACGGACATCCGAATCACTGGTACGGTTGAACATTTGTACTATATGCACTAAATATAGGTGGTTGCCTTCGGGGACCACAAAACACAAACTCGCTTACTAAGGAGCTAAAACAATGACTGGACTTACAAAGTTCGTGTCCAAAGATATGGACGTGCTATTCGATGCTATCAACAAATATAGTGTCGGGATGGATGACACCATCAACAGACTTCACGCTTTTGGATTGAACCCTCAAGGTACCTCGTACCCTCCCTACAACATCATCAAAGAATCAGAGAACGAGTGGAAGATTGAAATGGCACTCGCTGGATGGAGCAAAGAAGATGTAGAGGTTTCAACTGAACGCAAACAACTCTTGATTAAGAGTACCAAGGATCAATCAGCAGATGAGCAAGGGGAATATACATTCAAGGGACTAGCAGCACGTGCATTCAGCAGGTCATTCAACTTGTCTGATGATGTGGAGATAAGTAACGTGGCATTCCATAATGGTTTGCTGACAGTTACTTTAACTAGAGTGTTACCAGAAGCACAACAGAGGAAAGTTTATGATATAGTATAGATAGTTTAACCGCATATCCAGAGTGAAGTTCGAAGATTATTACAAAGAATTTTGTGAGGTCTTTGGTCATCCACTCTGGATGCTGCCAATGATGTGTATAGGATTCTTCCTTATGGTAGAAGTCCTGCATACGAAATACCATATGGATGGTACAAAGGATGCACACGGATTCTGTGGCAGACAACAGTGGGTTAAGGATCTACAAGGAGATGATGAATGGTAGAACTTCTGGAACTACTAAAGGTGTCGATGACATTGGCTGCACTTTCTATAGCAGTACCTGCTGTCATTATTACTGGTACCGATGTGCCAGATATAGAACCGTTACTTGATCCACCTCAAGTAGTTGACAAGTCTGACAAGGAGTGATATATTATATTTGTTGAGAGCTCAACATAGGGAGTGACTGAATAATCTTTCTGGCAAATGCTGGATAAGGTGATGAGACACAGGTGGTGCTGCTGCGAAAGCAGAATCGACTTACCAGTCGGGTCTCAGGCAAGGACGTAAAACTTACTACTGTAGTAATGCCCGTTCTTTATTGGTATACAGGAATCCAATCTCCCACACTACTAACACAAAGGAAAAGAGTACTCAAAGGGTCGGTAATCCGACCCTTTTTTAATGTCAGGACTGAGTAATTATACTTGACAAAAAATTAATCTTTTATATATAATTATGTTACCTTTCTTAACAGAACAAAAATGGTTACTACAGAAGATGGCGGCAGACAGAATATGTATGCCAAAGAACCACAGGTACAAGTCATTGAAGAGAAGGATTGGAAGGAGGCAGAACTCCTTAATGGAAGACTAGCGATGATAGGTATCATTGCTGGAATAGGTGCGGTCGCAACAACAGGTCAGATCATTCCAGGCATATTTTAATGTCCGAATTTCAAATGGCACTTTTGTTTCCATTTGTACCTGTCATTGCCTTCCTTATCGTTGAATTTTTGTTAGAGATAACAGAACCAAGAGACGATGATGATGATCAAGGTGGTGGTGGGAAAATGATCCCTATTACTGTACCGTCAGGAGCCTAATGTATCAAATCATTTTCATTACTTTACTGTTCGGTTCAGTTTATTACGGTCTTCCGAACCTGTTTCTAGCTTTATGACTCACATACTAGCTGGTACCCTACTTCAGATCCCTTCTAGTGCACAGCCATTGGCTGAACTAGCATTCTTCATTACTATCGGCATAGGGCTTGACAAGTTTCAACTCATCTGATAGTATAAATAACTTAACATAAAGCACAGGACTCGAAACTATCGTAACCCTGCGTCGATGTTCAAAAATCACCCTAGTCGGGGGTGGTATCATCCGCAGGATTTTTTATTCTTGCGAGACACTTCACAAAAAAAATGTTTAAACCTCTAATCGCAGCACTTGCTGCATCTCCACTTATCGCTGGTTCTGCTTTTGCAGGTCCTTACGTTAACGTAGAAGCCAATGCTTCATATCCTGATGGGGATTATGATGCTGCTACTACAGACGTTCACTTCGGATTCGAAGGCGGCGAAGGTCAGTTAGGATATTACGTACAGGGCGGTCCTGCTTTCATCAACGATGGCGACGACACTACTACTGAGTTCTCAGGTAAAGCTGGAATCAGTGTTGCTGCTACAGAATCTCTAGGTGTTTACGGCGAACTCGCTGGAATCACTGGTGAAGCTTCTAACGAAGACGTTATCGACTGGTCTGCAAAGGTTGGTGCTAAGTTCACATTCTGAACCCTGCAATAAGTTGTATATATAAGGTACAACAGAAGAGAGAACCCCTAGGGGTTCTCTTTTTATTGGAGAATTTTAAATGAATTATTATGTAAACTGCACTCCAAGAGGAACAGATGATTATGAGAACATCTGTCTTGACATTCCGACATCTGATATGGAGGAAGTTTTATATTATGCTAGAGTACTATCAGATGAAAAGAATATTTCATCAAGGAAAGCCTTTGGCGATCTTGTTAAGGGTGTGTTCAATCAATTAATGGAAAAGAACTATGACCGTAAAAATCGTAAGAACCGCCGTAGGTGAAGACGTTATTGCTGATGTAAAAGAAGCCTATCCTAAACAAGATTCATACAGTCCTATAGGATATGTGCTGACCAATCCTTATACGGTAACAATTTCTGCAACTGCTGAGATGTTATTTGAGGAGGGTACCTCTGATAGTCCACAAAAGATTAATGATCTTAACTTGGAACTCTTTCCTTGGATACCTTTATCAGTAAATAATAATTGTCTGATGCAACTACATCAAGTATCAACAATTTATGATCCTCATCCAGAGGTTCTAGCAAAGTATGAAAAATTAACCGAGGCACATCACAATGAATCCGTTGAAAATAGTAGTCCTGAAGGATCACAGTCACCTGATGGGGGAACTGATTGAACTAGATGAGGAACCTAGTTACCTTATACAAAATTGTTATAAGATAACTGATGGTGAGTTCAGTACTTATCCACTGTACACTGATCAACGTGACATCTTCTTGACAAGTGACGTGATTCTTACTATAGTGGACCCCTCAGAAGAAACTACTACGAACTACAAGAAAGCCCTGTGACATACTATACTAACGTCACTCTGTTAGGCGATTCTATTCTCTGCCGTGGGTATGAAGATGGGTCGCCTATTTCATTCAAAGATATTATTAAGCCAACTCTCTTTGTACCTTCACCTAAGGGTACCTGGAAAACTTTGGAAGGTGAGACTATGGCACCTGTGAGACAGGATGGTGCCAGACGTGCTCGTGAGTTCATACAAAAGTATAAAGATGTAGAAGGATTTGCAGTATATGGTTACGAAAGATTTGTCTATCAATGGATAAGTGAGAAGTATCCTGGAGAGATCAGGTTTGATCTGAAGGATATGAGAATCTATACCATTGATATTGAGGTTGAATGTGAGAATGGTTTCCCTGATACTGAGGCAGCAGCAGAGAAGATACTATTAATTACCATTAAAGATTTTGCTACAGGTAAGTTTATTACTTGGGGTACCAGAGAGTATCACGGTGAGAATGAGTACCGTGTCTTCTCTGATGAGCAGGATATGTTAACAGATTTTATACAGTTCTGGGTACATAATACTCCTGATATTATTACTGGATGGAACTGTAACCTATATGATATACCTTATATCTGTAGGAGAATAGATCGTATCCTTGGTGACAAATGGATGAAGTCCTTGTCTCCTTGGAACAAGGTTAATATGAGAGAGGTTTACATAAGAGGGCGTAAGAACCTTGCTTATGATATACTAGGTGTGTCCATACTGGATTACCTAGACCTCTATCAGAAGTTTACCTACACAAACCAAGAGAGTTACCGTCTCGATCATATTGCTACGGTTGAACTTGGTGAAAAGAAACTAGACCACTCAGAGTATGAGAATTTTAAAGCGTTCTATACTAATGACTGGGATAAGTTTGTGGAGTATAACATCCACGACGTTGAGTTGGTTGACAGACTAGAACAGAAGATGAAACTTCTGGAACTTGCTGTCACTATGGCATTTGATGCTAAGGTAAACTTTGAAGATGTGTATTCACAGGTAAGAATGTGGGACACCCTTATATACAATTATTTAAAGGAGAGAAAGATCTGTGTCCCGCCAAAACAAGAAGCAAAAAAGGATGATAAGTACGCTGGAGCGTATGTCAAGGAACCAAAGCCTGGTTTATATAATTGGGTTGCTAGCTTTGACCTCAACAGTCTCTACCCTCATCTTATTATGCAATACAATATTTCTCCAGAAACGCTTGCCGAAAGGAGGCACCCCGATGCCAGTGTTGAAGGACTGCTTAGTCAACAAGTCAGGATCAGTGGAGATTATGCCGTGTGTGCCAATGGAGCCCAATATCGCAAAGACATTCACGGGTTCCTCCCAGAGATGATGCAGAGGATTTATGATGACCGTACGATATATAAGAAAAAAATGCTCGCTGCCAAAAGGATGTATGAAGTGGAGCCAAACCCCTCGTTACAAAGAGATATTAGTGCATTCAATAACATCCAAATGGCTAGAAAAATACAACTCAACTCGGCTTATGGTGCCATTGGAAATCAGTACTTTAGATACTATAACTTATCTAACGCTGAGGCAATTACTCTTAGTGGGCAGGTATCGATACGGTGGATTGAGGGTAAAATGAATACCTATTTAAACAAAGTACTTAAAACTGAGGACACTGATTATGTTATTGCTTCTGATACCGATTCCATTTATCTTAACTTGGGTCCTCTGGTTGAAACTGTATTCGAGGGCAGAGAGAAAAGCGATCAAAGCATTGTTAGGTTCCTTACGAAGGTGTGTGACGTGGAACTTGAAAAGTATATACAAAATTCTTACGAAGAACTGGCAACCTATGTAAATGCTTATGATCAGAAGATGATTATGAAGCGTGAGAATATAGCAAACAAAGGTATCTGGACAGCGAAGAAGAGATACATTCTTAATGTATGGAACAGTGAGGGTGTACAGTACAATGAACCTAAGTTAAAGATGATGGGTATTGAGGCAGTCAAGTCCTCCACCCCTGCTTCCTGTCGTGTAGCTATTAAGGAAGCATTGAATGTTATTATGAACGGTACCGAGGATGATGTACAACAATATATCTCTGGGTTCAGAAATAAATTTGAATCCCTTCCTCCTGAGGACATAGCATTCCCTAGAGGATGTAACAACCTTGCTAAGTTTACCTCTCCAAATGCAATCTATACTAAAGGTACTCCTATTCACGTACGTGGTGCTCTACTATATAATTTCCACGCTAAGAAGAATAAGATAACACATAAGTATCCTTTAATCCAAGAGGGTGAGAAGGTTAAGTTCCTTTACTTACGTACACCCAATATGATTCAGGAGAATGTAGTGTCATTCTTCCAGACGTTACCAAAGGAATTTGGACTTGACAAGTCTATAGATTATGACTTACAATTCCAGAAGAGTTTCCTTGATCCCTTGCAGGTTATTCTTGATACGATTAACTGGAAGGCAGAGAAGATAGCAACCCTTGAGGACTTTTTTGTATGAGCAATTTTTTAAATGATGTAGTAAAGGACATTGGTAATGAGTACGCTTCTGTTGTTAGTGATGGTGTCGCTGCTGGTGACACTGGTTCGTTTATCGATACAGGTTCGTACATCTTTAACGGACTTGTCTCAGGAAGCATCTTCGGAGGAATCCCTGCTAATAAGATCACAGCTATCGCAGGTGAGTCGAGCACAGGTAAAACTTTTTTCTGTCTTAGTGTCGTACATCACTTTCTCCAATCTAATCCTGATGCTGGCGTTATTTACTTTGAGTCTGAGAGTGCTATAAGTAAGAAGATGATTGAGTCACGTGGTATAGACTCTCAACGTATGATGATAGTACCTATCACTACCGTACAGGAGTTTCGTACCCAATCAATAAAGATATTGGATAAATACTTGCAGCAGGATGAAGCAGATCGACAACCATTGATGTTTGTTCTTGACTCTCTTGGTATGCTAAGTACCACCAAGGAAGTAGAAGACTCGGAAGCAGGTAAAGAGACACGTGATATGACACGAGCTCAAGTTGTGAAGTCAATCTTCAGAGTCTTAACCCTTAAATTGGGTAAAGCAAATGTCCCCCTTATTGTTACCAATCATACCTACGATGTTGTCGGCAGTTACATCCCTACTAAAGAAATGGGAGGCGGTTCTGGTCTCAAATATGCCGCGTCTACGATCATATATCTCAGCCGCAAAAAGGAAAAGAGTGAGAAAGAAGTTGTTGGAAACCTTATTAAAGCTAAGACAGCAAAGTCAAGACTTACTAAAGAGCACGCGGAAGTAGAGACGAGATTGTTCTACGATGAACGAGGACTGGACCCCTATTACGGACTACTCTCACTTGGAGAAAAATACGAAGTATTTAAAAAAGCTGGAAACAGATATGAGATTGGAGAGGCAAAAGTTTATCCGAAAAATGTTTATGATCATCCTGAGAAGTATTTCACCAAGGAGGTTCTTCAAGCGTTAGATGAGTGTGCACAAAAGGAGTTCTCATATGGAAGCTGAGCAACATTTTATTAGGGTATATGAAGATGCCCTAAGGGAAGATGTATGTAAGAATACTATTCGTTTATTTGAAGAACAGATACACGAAGAGATAGATGATGATGGTCGTCCCAAATTTAAACAGTGGAACCTAACACAATTTCTCGATGAGAATAGTGATGAAGGTCACTCTAAGGTACACGCTGACTATAGTATTATACAGCAGTGTCTTATAGAATCTTGTCATTACCACGTACAGCAGTATATGGATGATGTAGATTGTCGTGACTTCTTCCCTGCTCGTTCCCAGATGGAACAACTTAGAGTTAAAAAGTATTGTAAGGGTACCGATGATAGGTTTGAAATGCACGTTGACGTGGGAGATCATCAAAGTGCTAAGAGATTTTTAGCTATTCAATGGTACCTTAATGACGTAGAAGAGGGTGGTGAAACAGAATTTCGCAATGGATTGCAGATTAAACCTAAAGCTGGTACACTATTAATCTTCCCACCATTGTGGACTTACCCTCATAAGGCTAACCCTGCTGTATCTGACAGCAAGTACATAGCCACTACGTACACACACTATGTCTAGTAATGTTGAATCTATGATCGTTAATTCCCTTCTGTATAATGAAGGGTATGTTCGTAGGGTCTTACCTCATTTGAAAGATGAGTATTTTGAGGAACTTAATAATAAGATTGTATTCGATGAGATTAATAAGTACTTCACTAAGTACGATGCTATTCCTACTAAGGAAGCATTGAGTATTGAGTTAGAAACACGTAGTGATTTAACTGGTGACACATATACTACTATAGTAGATTGGTTAGGTCATAGTCAGGATGAACCACACGAATTAAAATGGTTATGTGATACTACAGAGAAGTGGTGTAGAGATCGTGCAGTATACAATGCACTATTAGAATCTATTCAGATTGCTGACGGTAACTCTGAGACAATGGGACGTGATGCTATACCATCTATCCTTACAGATGCATTGTCTGTTAGTTTTGATAACTCAGTAGGTCACGATTACCTATATGATTCTGATGAGAGATTTGAATTTTATCATCGTGTAGAGGAGAAGATACCATTTGATCTTGAGATGTTTAATAAGATCACTAAGGGTGGTCTAGGTAATAAGACATTAAACATTGCCCTAGCTGGTACTGGTGTAGGTAAGTCACTGTTCCTATGTCATACTGCTGCGTCTCATTTGATGCAAGGTAAGAATGTATTGTACATTACCCTTGAGATGGCAGAAGAAAAGATAGCAGAACGTATTGATGCTAACCTTCTCAACGTTAACGTACAACAGTTAGAGACTCTTCCTAAGATTATGTTTGATCAGAAGATCACACGGATATCTAAGAAGACACAGGGTCGTTTGATTGTTAAAGAGTACCCTACTGCCTCAGCACATTGTGGACATTTCAAAGCACTGTTGCAAGAGCTATCAATTAAAAAGTCCTTTGTACCTGATATAATATTTGTAGATTATCTTAACATCTGTTCTAGTACGAGGTTCAAAGGTGCGATTGTCAATTCTTATACGTATGTTAAAGCGATTGCTGAAGAGCTTCGTGGTCTTGCTGGAGAGTGTAACGTACCGATTGTCAGTGCTACTCAAACTACTCGTTCTGGGTTCGCTTCTAGCGATCCTGACCTTACCGACACATCTGAATCTTTCGGACTTCCTGCTACTGCTGACCTTATGTTCGCTCTCATTTCTAGCGAGGAATTGGAAGGAGAAGGAAAGCTAATGGTTAAGCAGTTGAAGAATAGATATAATGACCCTACAATGAATAAGAGATTTGTAGTTGGCATTGACAGAAACAAGATGAGGTTGTATGATTGTAAGGATCAAGCCAAGATTATTGATTCTGGTCAGAAGGATGATGAGTCCGATGATAACATAGTCAATGTCTTTGGGAAAAGTAAATTTAACGATTTTAAAGTATGACTATCGATGTAGAAGGAATGCCCAATGATTTTCCTGGCTTTGGTACCCCCTCAGCTAAGAAAGTTGTTGAGAAAGCAACCCATAAAGAGAAGTTAGAAATCGATCTTGATAAGTATATCGATTTTGTTGACCTCGTAACAAGTGATCCCTCTAAGGATTACGATTCACTATTAAAAAGGTACGAGGAGCTACATAAAGCAGGATGTAAAATTGAAAGACTAGATACCGCTGCCTCAGGGTTAGTTGCTGAAGCAGGTGAGTTTATGGAACTTGTTAAAAAGATTAAGTTTCAGGGCAAAGAATATAATGCAGATGTCCGAGATCATTTGATGACAGAACTGGGTGATATATTATGGTACAGTGCTCAAGCTTGTCTCGCTTTAAACTTAAGGTTAGAGGAAGTATTCTTCCGCAATACTGTTAAGTTAGCAGCAAGGTATCCAGAAGGTGAATTTACCGTTACTAAATCCGAGAACCGAGCTGAAGGTGATCGGTAACCTAGACCAATGACCGAAGAGATGATAAAAAACATCTCCTATACAAAAGAGGAGGTGGATAAATTAATCGCTGCTGCTGTTGATGAGGCACGTGCAATTGATGAGAAGTCAATGGCAGAGCATAATTTTAAGGCTACTATTATTAGTATGATCCTTGGATTTATATGCCTAGCATTATTTGTTGACGGTCTTCTTCGTATCCTTGGTATCATTCCACCATTTATGGACATAGATGTAAGTGTTGTTGATGAAATAATTGAGAGAGTGGAGAGCGATGTGATACCATTAGTACAAGATGCAGCCACCAAAGCACAGAGGTACATACCAGGACGATGATTTTTTGGATTGGATTCTTCGTTATGTTTTTCAATGAAGGCTTCGTTATGATGAGGCACGTGTCACCGTGGTTCGCAAGACGTAGGCAAGGATTCATTGATAGATTTGGTGCGAATGTATGGTATAGATTTCACGGTACCCTAGACTATCTTTGGATGGGACTTGTGACCTTAGGGTTGATAGTAAACTCTAGTAGGATACTACACATAATGGTACTACTAACCTTCTGGACTCTTGCTTGGTTAATCTTTTATCTACCTAGGTGGATTAAAAAATGACAACCTATATGCAAGGTGGTGGTGAACCCATCTATGAATTCATTCTTCCTGATGAGTGTATAAAAGAAGCCAATGAAGCCATCGATCAATGGATGGCATTAGATATTAGGGGACCTGAGATAACAAATGTAAAAGCAAGACAGACCGAGTGGAATCTACAGATGCCTAAGACTGTAGAGTTCACTTGTTTGTGCTGTAAGATGATATCTAATTTAGTATATGGTACAGGTGGTAGAGTTTTTGGTGGACTCAATGATGGTACCAATGATATAGAATATTATACAAGAGATGTATGGGGTGCTGATTATTCTCACGGAGATTATACTCTACCTCATTGTCATTTTCCAGCAGACTTCTCTGCTGTAGGATTTTTAAAGTTGGATGAGGGATGCTCACCTGTTATATTTGATCTCGCACAATACCATCCAGCAGAGAGACAGTTGATTATATTTGATGGTAAATTAAAGCATAGTGTACCACCTACTCCTGCTAATAGGAGAGTGTTTGCTATGAATTTATACAAGGAGCCAGGTACATTCTAATGAACTTGCAACCTATCTTTGCTAGTTTTCTAGCACAAGAGGTTCTTCCTGTAGATTGTGACAAGATTCTCCAATACTGTATTGATCTTGAGAAGAGTAGACCTTCCTACCATACAAATGGGTGGCAAAGTGGTCCACTAGAAGAAGATATTCCAGAACTAACTGACTATATTAATAGTAAGATCCCACATTTTTCTGAACTGTACGGTTTATCTGAGAAAGCAAACCCACAGATTAGTGACTTCTGGATCAATAGGAATAGTTTTGGACCACAGAATGCTCACAATACAGAACCACATATCCACGCTAATCATTGGATTAGTTTTGTATTTTATCCAGAGGCAGATGAAAACACTGCACCACTTATCCTTGCTAATCCACATAGTGCCATAGAGTACACGGTACCTAGAGACTTGATACGAGAAGTTAATAACTGGAACAGTCACAGGATGATTGTAAAACCTGTCACAGGACTCTTGGTTGCATTTCCTAGTTGGATTATGCATTGGATTGATCAGTCACCAGTACCTCAAGACAGGTACAGCATCGCCTTCAACGTTACCCTATCCCATATACATTCTAAATAGTACCGTGGAGACCTGCGGAACTAATGGCAAATATCACCATAGGTGAACTTAATAAAAGTGTAGATTACTGGACTACCTTTAATTCTATGATTAAAGACCATAAACCATTTAAGGTTATAGATGGTTTGGATTGGGGTAAAAAGACTGTCACGATTAATGCCGATGATCCTAGGTGGAAAAAGATAAAGACACCTGATGATCTTTCAGCTGCTTTCCAAGGTACGGGTAAAAAAAATCGTAGTGTTGTCCTACCTGTTTATACTGGTGCGTATGGTACATCTGCTGAAACAGATATTATTCTCACGCATTTACATAAGGATAATATTAAACAGACGACTAGAGCAAAATATAATTTGGGTAATGTAGCTGAAGGTATACTAGCAGCAGCTATGGCTGCTAGGTTTGAGAAGAAGGATAAAGATATTACTGTTACTGACCTAGCAGCAATGATACATCGTTGTATCAACGCTAAGACAGTTAACCATATAGAGTTAACATTTAAATCAAAGAACTTTATACCACCTGGATATAAGGGTGGTGCTGTACCTGATGATGATGTAATACTATTCATTAAATTAGCAAAGGCAGATCTAGACTTCTTCTGTAGTAAGAAACCAACTGAAGTAACGACAAGAGCACGTATGTATAAGAGTTGCTGTCACTATTGTAATGGTAATGAGATCAGTACACTAGCCACAGAGTGTTATACAAATCTGATGTATGATAATATTAAAATTGAAGCTGATGGTAACAGTAATCAGAAAGGAACTAAGGTTGATATAAAATTACATATCAATGATGATATAGAATTTCCTATCAGTGGTTCACGTGGAGAGAAGATGGATATCACACAGGTATCATTGAAGAGATCTGTAGGACAGTTTGGACAGACTGGTGGATGGGATCTGGATAAACAGACATTCTTCTGGTCTCAATTGATGAATAGAGATCCAGCAGGTGATCAGACAGTGGTTAATAATTGGGCTAAAGCATTAAAGAAAGGTGAGATAGAACAGCAACGTTGCATCCACGCTGTACAGGTAGCATATGATTGGGCTTTCAAGCAGATAAAGAAGGATGTTAAAGGTCCTTCAGCAGCAGATTTCTTTGGGAGGTTGGATAGAGGTATAAATTTCTTTGCTACTAAGGGTGAAAAGAATGTTAAGATCGTAGAACTGGCAGGGGATGTTTCAATTGTTTACGATTTCAGTAGACTGGGTGCTTTGCTGGAGGGTGGACAGTTAGAATTAGAAGTGAAGATGTCTAGTTCTGCTACCACCAACTTCAAGTCATACCAAATGCCAGACAAACCTATCATCCAGTTACTTGATAAGAATGCTAGTGGTGATGATAGTAAGAGATCTTTAATCAACTTACGTCTGAAGTTTGAAGCAGCAGCAAACAAAGGTAACGGATACTTCCGTAACCTAGTAGAAAAAGGACCACGACTCAAGAATTATCTTTCATTAAATGTCTAAGAATACCCACCTCGAACACCTTGAAGATGACATCCTGAACAATGGTTCAGCAGGAGGTAAGAATGCTATCAACTTCCTGAACTCATTAGGTAAGATGTTGACAGGACCATCTAGCAGTAGTATAAATGTTACTACTAAATGGGATGGTGCACCTGCTGTAGTATGTGGTACCGACCCTGAGAATGGAAAGTTCTTTGTAGGAACTAAGTCAGTCTTTAATATAAACAATCCAAAAATATGTTATTCTGATGAACTGGTTGACTTCTACTATGAAGCAGGAGAATTAAATAAGAAATTAAAAGCGTGTTTAAAGTATCTTCCCTCTCTTAATCTTACAGGAATACTACAGGGAGATCTATTGTACACTACTGATAAGACAGTAGGACAAGTTAATGGTGAGTCTTGTGTAGTCTTTCAACCTAATACAATCACGTATGCTATACCATCTACCAGTCCATTAGGTGCAAAGGTAAAGGCAAGTTCATTGGGCATAGTATTTCATACCAAATATACTGGTGCAACAATGAGTGAACTTACTGCAACGTTTGGAGTGAAGACACCTGCTAGTAGTGCAACTGTACACGTATTCTCTTCAAACTTTACTGATGCTACTGGTGCTTCACAGTTTACTGCAGCAGAGAAGACAGCATATAATGCAGCAGTTAATCGTGCTAGTGGATCTCTTAAACAAGCATCAGCTTTTCTTGATATCCTAAAGGATACTGGTCAGGGTAAGTTTATGTTAGCAGTGATGTTTAAACAGTTCTTTAACTCATACATCCGTTCAGGTACCAACCTTACAAATACCAAGGCTGTTACCGCTAACTTTGCAAACTATTATCAGCAAGCACTTACTAAACAAATCAATTCAGTTAAGACTGCTAGTGCTAAAGGTAAGTGGGAGAAGGTACAGGCAGATGGATTGAAATTTATCAAGACATATAATAGAGCCATATATATGACTGTGGCTTCTTATTTAAACCTCATTTCTGCTAAGAATATGGTAGTCAAGAAACTGTCTAAAGTACAGGACATTGGTACCTTTATTCGTACAGACGATGGGTATAGGGTCACTGCTCCAGAAGGATTTGTTGCTATAAAATCTGGTACTTCTTTGAAGTTAGTAGATAGAATGGAATTCTCTAAGTCGAATTTCACGGTAGCAAAGAACTGGGGATGAATAAATAGATAGAGGAAACGACGTTAGATTAGATGAAATTTACTAACTTCATTGCTGAAGCTAGGACTGTTGCTGGAGAGACCGCTGCTAAGAGAGGTCTGTCACACGTTGGTCACGGCTATTATGCAGACAGATCTGGTACTATAGTTGCTAAATCAGAGGGCGGTCAAAGACTGGTACCTGTTGATCCACAGGAGGCAGAGGTTGTACAACAAGATGCTGCTACTGGATATGAAGAAGATGAAGCTAACGGTAGTGTAGAAGATAAAGGTGAAGTTGCAATGACATTTGGTCGTTTCAATCCTCCTACCATTGGTCACGCTAAAGTATTTGATAAGGTGGCTTCTGAATCAACAGGAGAGTATAGAATTTATCCATCACGTAAGGTGGATCCAAAACAGAATCCTCTTCAACCAGTTGAGAAGATTAACTTTATGAAGAAGATGTTTCCTGAGCATTCTGATGCTATTCAGAATGATGAGAAGATGGGTAACATTTTTGATATATTAAATGCATTAAATGAAGAAGGTTATACTGCTATTAAGATGATAGTTGGTGATGATAGGGTGTCTGAATTCAGTTCACTACTAGAAAAGTATAACGGTGTAGCATATAACTTTGAAGAAGGATTAGAGGTCACGTCTGCTGGTGCTAGAGATCCTGATGCTGAAGGTGCCGAAGGTATGTCAGCGTCTAAGATGAGAGCATTTGCTGCAGAGGGTGACTTAAAAGGTTTTGCTAAGGGTATCCCTGGTGGGGATGAGTCTTTGGCATCTAACTTAATGAATGCTGTACGTAGAGGTATGGGTGTAACTTCTGAAGAGAAGACACCATCTGGTGAACCTAAGAAGACTGAGAAGGTGACCGAACTCTGGAAGATCGCACCTAAATTTGATCAGGAAGGTTTACGTGAAGCATACGTTAACGAAGAAGTATTCCAGATGGGTTCTCTAGTAGAACACAATGACACTGGAGTACAGGGTGAGGTAGTGTACCGTGGAACCAACTATGTAATCTTTGAAGATTGCCACGGTTGGAGATTCCGTGTATGGTTGACCTCCCTTACTGAAGTAACACAGAATGATGTTGATCCTGATGAGCAACATTTCTCTGCTGACGATCATAGTGGTAACACTTGGAAAGTTGGAACTGATACATATAGGAAGGCACTACAGGATATGACTCCTGGTCAAGCCACTGGCAGGTTTACTACTATGCCAGCTGTCAGTAAAAAGTTCAGCGATTTCAGAAAAACTAAATAGTACTATCGGAAAATTTAATCCAATGGATCTCAAACTTGCAGGAAGACTGCTAAAATACAATCCAGCAGATGTAACTAGAGCAACATATGTAGTGGAATACGCAGAGCGTAACTACTCTACTGTTGAAGCTCAACAGATGTACATCGATGCTAGTCTGAAAGAGACTATCGCTTGCAAGGAGATTGCTGGTATACTCCGAGAGAAGACTGCATTAGCAGCCACTATTGATACTAAACCATCTGCAGCCTCAGGTAAGATCGATACGATCAAGGAACCTAAGACTACTGAAGGTCCAGTGAACGCTAACCAAAACTCAATCAAAGCCAAGGGGGATGCGAAGAAAGCTGCGGGTTTTAGCGGTGGTGTCAAGAACACGGGGCTAGTTGACACCAAGGAACAAGTTGAAGACCTCGGAGAAGAAGGTTATGATCGTATTAAAGACAGGAAGAGAGAGTTAGGACTCCCAGGACCTGGCGATGGAGACGAACCTTCTAATAGAAAATCCACTGGTGGTACCAAGGGGTTAACACCAGAAGAACAAAGAAAGGCTCAGGCTAATTCACAGAAAGCATTCAAACTTACTGTTAAGAACCTACGAGCTAAGTATGGTCACAATGCTGTCCTTACAAATAAGGAAGATGTTACCATAGAAGGTGAGCAACTAACTGAAGCTCCCAACAAGCATTCAGCACGTCCACACGTTGCTGTACAAGCTCCTCAAAAGGAGAAACCAGGTAGAGATGCTGGTGCTATAGCGAAGAAGCGACTTGCTTCTAAGCCTAAGCCTAGTGTTAAAGCCCAAGCAAAAGACGTTGCCAAGTCTGCTGGATCAGCCGTTAAGAAGACGGTCAAGGCAGTCGGTAAGAAAGCAGCACAGACTGCTGGCAAAGTCGCAGGTGAATACTCTGCTGCCAAAGAGAAAAGTAAGAAGGCAGCTCTAGAGAAATCATCAACCAAGTCTTCCTCGTCATCTGATTCAGATAAAAAGTCAGAGACACACAGGAAAGGTGAGGAACTTCTGAATAAAATCCGTGCTTCTGGCGGTCAGAAAAAAGACTCCTCATCATCTACTTCATCTTCAAAATCATCGGATTCTAATCCGAGTAAAGGTCCCAAGGCACCAACTATAGTCACAGGTGGGGACAAGAAGAAGGAAAGTAGCTCGTCGTCTTCCTCTAGCAGTGGAAGCACATCCAGCGGTACCTCATCATCTAAAGGTGGTGGCGTTAAACGTGCCGTTAAAAAGACAGTTGGTATCACAGCACGTGCTGTATCCAAAGCGTCTGGATATGTAGCTAGCAGGATGGGTGAAGAAACCACTTTGGAAACCACTATGGACCTATCAAGAACAGAAAGAATTCGGAGAATTCTGGGCGAGCAAGAGACAAAACGCCACGACCAGAATAATCTAAGGGATCCTGAAGCTCAATCTTGGAGAGACAGATTAGGATTCGATTTACAGGAGGACAATCCAACTCCTGAGCAACAGAAGAAGAGAGATGTCTTGAAGCAAACCAAGTCACTCACTAACAAAGGAAAGCATAAAGAGGCTTCCGCATTATTCAAGAAACACTTCCCTAATTTTGGTAAGTAGTATGGACTTAAGCGAAAAGAAATCAAAGATTATTATCAATCCTAAAAAAGAGGACTTGATGAAGGAATCTATACGTGCCATTGTTAAGGCAGATATCGAATCGCTTAGGGTACCACGTAAAAGATCTTCTGAGGTTATACATAATTCAGATATCTGATTGAATTATGATTAATTTTTTAATGCCTATTGCTATCAGCATAATTAACAAGGCTGTTGATAGAATACCCGAAGATCTTGACTCTGTAATTAAAGATTTTCTAATTAAACTGCTAAAGAAAGCAGCAGCAAAGACTGGTAACAAAGTAGATGACGAACTTGTTGTCGCTCTCCAGAAGGCACTGCTTGAATCATAGTGGTTATAAATAATAAAACGAAGTAACAAATCTCTGGAGATACCAATGGCAGTCCACGGAAAAATAGACGCTGCAGCCTTTAGTAATACTATAGGGGTCACCAACGGTGACGCTACAGTATCTAAAAACGCTGGGGACACTGTAGTTGTAGGTGATGTACTTAATATTAGTAGTGTAAACTACATTGTTAAGCAAGTAACCAGTACTACATCAATAGAATTGCATAAGAATTATGCAGGAAGCACAGCAACAGTTGCTGCTGCATCCGTTATAAAGAGAACTCCTCCCAAGGCAGTTGCAGAATATGTAATTGTTGGTGGTGACTCTAACTCATACGATCTAGTCTTTGTTGACACAACTGAGGATAGCATCGCATCAAACAAGACCCGTGGTATTTCTGGACCTGGTTGGTGGTTGTATAGAACATATCAATCCCACAATGGTGACACTAAGCACAAGGCAGAATGCCTAGTACCTCTGAAGGTTGCTGCTGGTTCAGCAGGTGACTTTGCTCAGGATACTATTGACGCTGATGTACTTGAGACTATTACAGTTGGTACACAACCTGCAAACTCTACTTCTTCTAGTGGAGCTGGAACATTCGTTGCTGCTGCAACAGTGGATCAGTCTGGTACCATCACATACAAGTGGCAACGTCAGACAGCATCCGCTACTACTCGTTGGGTAGATGTTAAGGCTGATCTTGATGCTGGTATCACATACGCAGACTTCGCTACAGCAACACTTGCTTATAGTAGTTTAGGTGGTACCACACTAAACGGTTACAAGTATCGTTGCATATTCAACACCAGTAAGGGTGCTGAGACCAAGAGAACAAATGGAGCAGCGACGCTAACATTCGGTAGCTAAAACTTAAGTATTTGTTATGAATTTTTCTGTGTTAAATGCGGACAACTTTATGATGTTCGCAATGAAACATTATGATAACCCCCAGTCTGTGACTTACGACGATTTTTTAGAGGATATGATGAGGTTTAAATACCTCAAACGCCTCTTCGGTAGGTACGTAAAGGCTGGGGTTTTGCGTAATCATTTGATCTTGAATCATTTGATAGTACTTTTTAATGTATTTGGTGAGGCAGCCATACCTTTATTGGTCTTTAAGATTGAACGAGAGTATTGGTCTATACTAAAAACGTACCTAGTGTACCTTAATAGATTGCCAGAACCCAGTGGGGTTTTAGATATTGTTGCGATTGATCCACAAATTTCTAATGAATTAAGTAGACTCTAATGGATAAAGAAGAACTACAAACAGAGGAATCCATCAAGGATAAGATGGAGAAGGCTTTTAAGAAGGGTTCTAAAAGACACAGAGTTGCTGTACAAAAGAAGAAAGAGAGAGAAGGTAAGGCTGTTAACTATAGTACTATGGCTCAGTCCTATGAACCAGATGGTGAAGCAGATCTAGTAGAAGAACCAGAAAGAACTACTGCATACAAAGCAATGCAGAAGAAGTTATATCCTAGAGGGTCTACAATAGATGCAAAGACTGGTAAAGATAATGCTACTTCAGGTCAGATGGGTGGATTTCGAAAACAAATAAACCGTGGTAGAAAAAGAAAAGTAATGGCAGAGTTTGAACCAGAGTTAGAGATGGTAGAAGATACTGGTTCAGAACAGAAAGCAGCTATTAAGGATGCTATCCTACAAAGAAAGGAAGCCCTTAAGAAGAAGATGAAAGCAAGATTAAACAAAGAGGATTGGAAACCAGAGATAGAACATAGTAAACTGGGTGATGCTGTTAAGAAGAAGAGAGAGAAGAAGAGGAAGGAAGCAGAGTCTAGTCTGCCACCTCATCTTAGATTAGATGTGATGAAGAAAGCATTTGCTCATACTAATGAGGAAGTTGTTAAGGAAGAAGGTGCTCCTACTATGAGCACTGGTAGTACTGCAACTGCTGCTGGTTTCAGTGATCAATCTGATGAGAATGGTCCTACTGCTGGTCTAAGTGCACCTCTAGGTGGACTAAAAGGAAAACCAAGAGGCAGAGGTCCTAAGTTAAAGAAACAAAAGTACAAGTGTAGGACTGATGAGATCGGTAACAAGATTTGTACTACTGAAGCTCACCTTATGGGTGACTCAAAGAAAGTAAAGATTATGTCTGGTGTACACGACACTAGATACTGGCCACACATTGTGGAACTAGACGGTACACCAGGTACCGACTTTGTATTCTATGGTCGCAGTCCTGCTGATGTTAAGTTAAGACTGAGAAAGATCTATAGACCAGAGCAACATAAGAATATGAAGGTAAAGAGAATTTCTCCTGGAGAGGCTATCAAGTACCATTGGAATAAAAAACTAGAAGCATCCTAAGGTACAATGGAGAACATCAACACAGCCATTATAGAGAGGCTGGAACGTGTCGTTACCACTCTGCAAGAGAACTCAGTAAAGATGGGTCAACTTCTTGCTGTCCATAATGAGAAGCTTGACAAACAGGATGAAGTTGATAAAGTATTATTTGAGAAGTTAGATAGTAATCGTAGACTGGTTGAGAGAGAAACAGATTTAATTAAGAAAGGATGTGAAAGGGATATTCGTAAGGTAGATGAGAGATTACAGGTGATGGAGAGGAAGATGTGGGGTATATTTGGTGGACTAGCAGTGATTAGTTTCCTAGTTAGTGTACCTGGTCAGCAGTTAATGAAACAGTTGACACAACCACCAACACCTGCTACAGTAACACCAGTCGTGAATATGGTGTGAGTTTCATTGATGTCAAGTACGCTAGGATCGTTGGTCCTCGTCTTGATAAGTTTAAAGAAAAAAAATCAAACCTATACAATTTTCGATGCCCTTATTGCGGTGACTCTCAGAAACAGAAGTCAAAAGCAAGAGGGTATTTCTTTGAGAAGGGATCTGATTTAATATATAAATGTCACAACTGTGGTGTGGGTAGAACTCTAGGTAACTTCCTTAAGGATCACGCTAGAGATCTCTATGATCAGTACGTTATGGAGAGGTACCGTGATGGTTTAACAGGTAAAGGAACACGTGTTGCTGAGCCATCATTTAATAATGTTACCACAACCAAACCGATCTTTAAAACTGGTAATAATCTTCCAAGTATTGCAAGTCTAAATAAAGAACATCCAGCGAGATCATACCTTGAAGATCGGAAGATTCCAAGTGGAAAACTTAACAAAATTTACTACGCCGATAAGTTCAAGAGATATGTTAACACTCAAAAGCAAACGTTCGAGAGCCTCACTAATGATCGACCTAGAATAATCCTTCCCTTAATAAATGACGATGGAAAATGGTTTGGGTTTCAAGGTAGATCCTTGTTACCTAAGTCAACGATGAGGTATATTACTATCATCCTTGACGAGTCTAAACCTAAACTTTATGGACTTGATAGTGTAAATTATGACAAACCAATTTTCATCGTGGAAGGACCGTTTGATTCCCTCTTCTTGGATAATTCCATTGCGATGGCTGGGAGTGACGTTAATATTCGGTCGCTTGGTTGGAGCAATTATATTTGGGTTTATGATAACGAGCCTCGTAACAGACAAATCATCGATAGAATCTCAGCCGCCATCGACAGAGGAGATAAAGTAGTTATCTTCCCTGATCATATTGTTGAAAAGGACATCAATGATATGGTACTTGCTGGACATAATGTAAACTCCTTGGTACAATCTAATACGTACTCAGGCTTAGAAGCAAAACTAAAACTAACTAAATGGAAGAAGGTATGAACGTAATCAAAAGGGATGGTGAAACCACTCCTCTCAACCTCGATAAGATTCATAAGATGGTTGAGTTTGCCTGTGAAGGACTCGCAGGAGTCTCTGCCTCTCAGGTAGAGATGAATTCCAATTTACAATTGTTTGATGGTATAAAAACCTCTGACATACAGGAGATCTTAATCAGATCTGCTAATGATTTGATCACGTTAGACAATCCTAACTATCAATTTGTGGCATCACGTCTTCTACTCTTTAGTATACGCAAGCAGGTGGTACCAGGTTGGGAAGAAGGGTTCCCTCATTTATTAGATCACGTAGAAGAGTGCTCTAATGCTGGTGTTTATGACCCTGGTATCCTCTCTAAATATTCAACAGGAGAATGGAACCTACTCAATGGTTTCATTGACCACGAAAGGTGTATGGGATTTACCTATGCTGGATTGCGACAAGTTGTTGACAAATACTTGGTGCAGGACAGAAGTAGTGGTAAACTATACGAGACACCACAATATATGTACATAATGGTGGCAGCAACGCTGTTCCAAGACTACCCTACAGAAACGAGACTCGATTATGTCAGACGATACTACACAGCAATCAGCAAAGGAAAAATCAACGTCCCAACACCCGTCCTCGCAGGTGTCAGAACACCCATTCGTCAATTTGCATCTTGTGTTCTGGTTGATGCTGATGACACCCTCGATAGTATCTTTAGCAGCGATATGGCTATTGGCAAATATGTCGCACAGAGGGCTGGTATCGGTATTAACGCTGGCAGAATCAGGGGAATCAACAGTAAAATCAGGGGTGGGGAAGTTCAACACACAGGTGTTGTCCCCTTCCTTAAAAAATTCGAAAGCACTGTTAGATGCTGTACTCAAAACGGTATCAGAGGAGGGTCAGCCACTGTCCACTTTCCTATCTGGCATAAGGAAATCCAAGACATCCTCGTCCTCAAAAACAACAAGGGTACCGAAGACAACCGAGTCAGAAAACTAGATTACTCTATCCAAATATCCAAACTATTTTATGAACGATTCATTGCTAACAAGGATATTAGTTTATTCTCTCCTAACGATGTTCCTGGGCTCTATGATGCTTTTGGTACTGCCGAGTTTGACAGACTCTACGAGGAATACGAACGGCAGGAGTCTATTCCGAGAGGCACTATTGCAGCGCAGGAGCTCATTCTAGATCTCCTTAAGGAGAGAGCAGAGACAGGTCGTATTTACATAATGAATATCGATCACTGTAATGAACACTCATCCTTTAAAGACAAGGTTACTATGAGTAACTTATGTCAAGAGATTACATTACCTACCACACCTATCCAACACATAGATGGTAACGGTGAGATAGCATTGTGTATTCTATCTGCTATTAACGTAGGTAAACTACGTAACTTAGAAGAGCTAGAAGAATTGTGTGACCTTGCTGTACGTGGACTGGATAGTCTTATTGATTATCAGAAGTATCCTGTTGAAGCAGCAGAGGTAAGCACTAAGAATCGTAGATCATTGGGCATAGGATACATTGGATTGGCACATTATCTTGCAAGAAATAATGTGAAGTATGATGATCCTGCTGCTTGGAAATTGGTACACGATCTTACTGAAGCGTTCCAGTATAATCTTATACAAGCATCTGTTAACCTTGCTAAAGAGTATGGTGCTTGTGGATACTATGATCGTACTAAATATTCTGAGGGCATCCTACCTATAGATACCTATAAGAAAGATGTCGATGATATAGTACCTAACGAATTACATTATGACTGGGATAATTTACGGAATGATGTCTCCACCTACGGTTTACGGAACTCAACACTGTCCGCACAAATGCCTTCGGAGAGCAGCTCCGTTGTGTCAAACGCAACAAATGGAATCGAGCCTCCTAGAGACTACTTGTCCATTAAAAAATCGAAGAAGGGACCTCTTAAGCAGGTTGTACCATCCTACGGGACTTTAAAGAATGCTTACACACTCCTTTGGGATATGCCTGGTAACGAAGGGTATATTAATATTGTTAGTGTGATGCAGAAGTTCTTTGACCAAGCGATCAGTGGTAACTGGTCATATAATCCAGAGAACTACCCAGATAATGAGGTACCTGTCAGTGTGTTAGCACAAGATCTCCTCACCACCTACAAGTATGGGTGGAAGACTTCCTACTATCATAATACCTATGATGCTAAGAAGGATGTAGATGAACCATCCCATCCAATAGGGTGGTATGATAATGTTGAAGATCAGAGAGTCGCTACTGAAGAGCGTCTCAAAGAACTACTACAAGAAATTGAAACTATTGAGGAGGACTGTGATGGATGTAAGGTCTAAGAAGATTGATGGGGTAACAGTTTTCAATAAAAACAAAACTGATACTCTTAAGCAACCAATGTTCTTTGGGAAACCTCTGGGAGTCCAGAGGTATGACGGTGCTAAGTATCCTGTCTTTGATAAACTTACAACACAACAGTTAGGTTATTTCTGGAGACCAGAAGAGGTCTCACTCCAGAAAGATCGTGCAGATTTTACGCAATTAAATGAGACCCAGAAGCATATTTTCACTAGTAATTTAAAGTACCAGATCTTACTTGATTCAGTACAAGGTAGGGGACCTGGACTTGCTTTCATTCCATACTGTAGTTTACCTGAACTAGAGTCAGCAATGATAGCGTGGGAATTTATGGAGATGATCCATAGTAAATCTTACACATACATTATCAAGAATGTATATTCAGATCCATCTGATATTTTTGATACAATACTAGACGACGAAAAGATTATTGCACGTGCAGAGTCAGTTACTAAAGCATACGATGAGTTCATTAACCAAGCACATTCTTGGGACACTGGTTGTATGTGGACTGAAAGTAGTCGTGGATCACCCACATCTAAATGGTGTGAAAAGGATTTAAAACGTTCACTTTATCGGGCAGTAATGAATGTTAACATCTTGGAAGGAATACGCTTTTATGTTAGCTTTGCTTGTAGTTTTGCTTTCGGTGAACTCAAACTTATGGAGGGGTCAGCAAAGATTATCTCCCTTATTTCAAGAGATGAAAGCCAACACTTGGTACTCACTCAGCAAATAATTAAGAAGTGGCAAGAGGGTGATGACCCTACGATGCTAGAGATCATTGAGGAAGAACACGATAACGTCGTTGAAATGTTTAAGAATTGTGTCGAAGAAGAGAAGGATTGGGCTGAATATCTGTTTAAAGATGGTAGTATGATAGGGTTGAATGCAAAGTTACTCGGACAGTATGTTGAATGGATTGGTAACCGCCGTATGAAAGCGGTGGGAATCGATCCTATCTATGACGTACCGTTGAGAAACAATCCCCTACCTTGGACCGAGCATTGGTTGAACTCAAAAGGTCAACAGAATGCTCCACAGGAAACCGAAATTGAATCCTACGTAGTGGGAGCTATTAAACAAGATGTCACAGCGAAAACCTTTTCGGGGTTCAAGCTATGATCCTTGGTCTATCAAAGCACATCTTAGATTCCTTCGGGAAGTTAAAAATGATCTACGGTACCGACCAAGAAAGATCAGGAAAACTAATAAGTTTAGAAACCCTGACAAGTCTAAATAATTATGTAGCAACTGTTACATAAACGTTCATCCTGATACATTCAGGACGCAAGTAAGCCGACACGGAACGGTTTCGTTCATCCTTATGAACATACTCATTGCTAGTTTTGGTACTCTAGTTCTAACCTGTCAAGGAGCAGACCATCTCATTGAGAATGCTGTTACTAACAGTTATCTTTCTACGGAAGATAAAGCAGAACTAACAGAAGTTATCAAAGCAAACTCTGAACAAGGTTGTTTTGAGGACGCAAATGCCGACTGAAGGAACGGTCTAATCAACCTAATCCTACAGGAGAAAGCCAATGGCACAAGTAACTTATAGAGGTGTTAAATATAACACCAATGACAAGTCCAAGAAGTCTTGTCAAGAAAACCCAACCACTCTCGTCTATCGAGGGATGGAACACGAAAAGAAAGTACCTGTATGTGCTTAAAATCGAATGAACGATTGACAATACCCCCGAAAGGGGGTATTTTATTATCTAAATAGCCTCACGTATATCGGAGTAATCAAATGAAAATTTTCTTAGATTGTTCTGATCCTGATCTGATCAAATCTGCTTATGATACTGGTCTTGTGGACGGTGTTACCACCAACCCCACATTGATGTTAAAAACAGGACAGAATCCCGTAGACGTAATATATAAAATCTCTGAGATCTTTTCTTGGACATCATCAGTATCTGCTGAGGTAGTGGGTGAGACATCTGAGGAAATGCTAGATGCTGCTGTAGAGTACTACAATCTAGCACCTAATGTTACCATCAAACTTCCCTGTACCATCCAAGGACTCCTTGCTTGTCAAGAATTATCCAGGATGGATATCAAAACTAATGTTACCCTAGTGTTTAGTCCAGCACAAGCAATCCTTGCTGCCAAAGCTGGTGCTACATTCATCTCTCCTTTCATAGGAAGATTGTATGATCAGTACACAGATGGTATAGGACTAGTTAAAGAAATCAAACAAATTTATTCTATGCACAATGTTGAAACTCAAATTCTCGCTGCTTCCATTCGATCTCCCATTGATGTCCCTCGTGCTTTTACAGCAGGTGCTGACGTATGCACTGTACCTATTGATATTTTCTTCAAACTCTACAGCCACATCTTAACTGACAAAGGATTGGAAATGTTCAACAGAGATTGGGCAGACTTACAGGATCAACTCTATGCAGAATAACAGTGAACCCAGGCTTAAGGTACTACTCCGTAAGCTTGATGACATAGTATACGAAATTAAATCCGAGGTGTATTCGGACCCTTCTAAATATTTGAAAGGTCCTAACGTACAGATCGGTGACGACAATGACGGAGAGTATTGATTATGAAAATCCCTGGTACTACAATGGTACAGCTTTCACTTCTGACGATATTGGCGACCAGTTCGGTTACGTCTACTGCATTACTAATATCGAATCGGGCAAGCAATACATCGGAAGAAAGTATTTCTACCAGAAACGAAAGCCTAGAGGTGGAGGTCGGAGGGTTACGTCTGAGAGTAACTGGAAAGCATACTACGGATCTTGCCCTGAGCTTAAAGAAGATGTTAGAAAGTTTGGACGCAATAATTTTCAGCGAACCATCCTTTCACTACATCCAACCGTGGGAAAGACTAATTATGAAGAGACAAGACAACTCTTCATCAACAATGTCCTCACCGAGTCACAGGATGGCAGACCCAGATACTACAACTCCAATATACTAGGACGGTACTATCGAAAAGACTACTTCCCAACACAACTACACGAATCCAAGTGAGAAGCAAGACCTAGCCCACCTAGAGGCTGGTACCCACGAGGATGAGATTGTCGATCCTGCTACTGGTTTTAGTAAGAGAAAACCTATCAGTGATAGGGAGTGCATTTATAAGTGCTTGGATAATTGTATATCACTTGCTGGTTTAGATAAGAATCAGGTAGAGAGGTTAGCGAAACAGTTCAACCCACACAATGAAGTAGAACTTAATATAGAATCAGAATACCCTCCTTTGTAAGGTAATATATAATGTAGAACTCAAAGGTTATTATGTCAGTATCGGTACAGTATGTTGATCAGTTGAAGGAGTCTGTGAATGCACTTCGACAAGCATTCAAGACAGCATTAGATGAGGATGTAGAAGATAATATTACTAGTGAAATATGGAGACACTATCAAGGATTGAAATCAATAACTGCCAGTGCAGAGAAAGAGATTGATCCCCTTAAGGGTGGGTTTAAAATTGATTGTAGTGACCCAGTGTTTGCAGGATCAGGAGTCAAGGGTGGATTCTCTGATGATATAATATCTTTTAATACAGACACGTATCAAGCTGCAGGTATGGTAGACTTCTCAGGTACCGTAGGGGAGGACCACATCAGCTTAGGATAATGAGAGTCATTCTCATTAACTAGGTACTTTTTCTCAATAAATATTATGGTTGCTTATTTCTTATGACCTATTCAGTTACGTTGATTGATACAGCAGGTGATTCTACCACCTTTGACTGTGCTAAAGATGAATACATACTAGATAAGGCAGAAGAGGAAGGTGTTGATGCTCCTTACTCTTGTCGTGCTGGTGCGTGCTCTACTTGTGCAGGTAAGATTGTATCAGGTACAGTAGACCAAGAAGAACAGTCATTCCTTGACGATGAACAGATGGAAAATGGCTTTGTGTTAACTTGTGTCGCATATCCTACATCAGATGTTACAATACAATTGGGTGAAGAAGAGAACCTATAAACTTCAGCTCGAGACAGGAGAAGGATGGAGAACCCTCAACAGGTACCGTAATCTTTCTCCTGTTAAAGCTGAATTTTATGTAGAGTTATCAAGACTCTCTAAGGATCTTGTATCTAATCCTGTACCTATAAGGGCTGTTGAAAATGACTTCTAGTTGGAAAGCCGATTGGGGCAATGACACTATGAAATTGAGACAGGAGACTCTTAAGATTTTAATGAAGAAGTTTCCTAAATATAATAAGAAGGTCTATGAATGTGCCGATGAGTGGTGCAAGAAGCAAGTCACAACAAATGGCTTGGTCGGATACTTCGAAGCATATTATTTACCAAAGACCACCGACGCTCCTTGCGACATATGAACTATCCAAAAAAAGTTTTTGATAAAGTAGTTACTTGGGACAGAAACCTAGCGAAAAAGTTCCAAGATAAGTTTAGTCTCACAGACTACCAGATGCTTTGTCTTTCATTCGCTAAAGGTTTTATTATAGGAGCTATTCTATTATGACAGATTCAAATTTTACTACGGAGACAGAACCTACTACTTACCCAGTAGCAGGTGATGGAAGCGTATTTACAGAGGGTGTATTGGAGCAAATCCATACACATCTACACGAACTTAATGCTAAGGTAGATCATTTGCTAGAGCATATGCATCAACCTTTACACGGTACCATTACTATAGATTCACCACCTAAGACAGAGGCAGGTAATGATGGGACTACCAGTAATGCCTAAAGATGATTGGTTTCCTAATCCTTTGGATAGTATGCCAATAGCAAGAGATGAGCCTCTTGATACTTCACCTTCGGAGATACAACCTCCTGGGGTGGATGAAGAAGAGGAAGAAATATCAATGCACGAGAAGATGTATCGGATGGCAACTGCCAGATACAATCCATTCTCTATAGGTGGTTCAGAGAACTGCCATTCAGATATTGACTGTCCTACAGGTGGATCAGAAGCAGCGTGGAAGGTACCACCTAGACCAGAAGAAGAAATATATGATGATTTCAACGATCCTTTTGGAGGGCGTTGACAAACGCTTAACATTTTGTTACTATAAATACCTTGGGTGCAAGGGCATCGTCAATAAGTCCCCCCGATGATACAATGGGGCTGAGTATAAGCAGCATATGTATCCCACCCATATCATACCCCAAACCAAGACCACGGGGATTCCTTAGGGATTAGTCTTATCATACAAGTAAAACCGCACTCTTTTTTCAATGACTACTCTGCAAAGACAGCAGAGCAGCCCGCTTAAAAATTGGGACGAGTTTTGTCAGTGGGTTACTTCCACAGACAATCGTTTGTACGTTGGTTGGTTCGGAGTCCTTATGATTCCTTGTCTTCTAGCTGCTGCTACTTGTTTCATAATAGCGTTCATCGCTGCTCCTCCCGTAGATATAGACGGGATCAGAGAACCAGTTGCTGGCTCTCTATTATACGGTAACAACATCATCTCTGGTGCTGTAGTTCCATCTTCTAATGCTATTGGAATGCACTTCTATCCCATATGGGAAGCTGCTACTCTTGATGAGTGGCTCTACAACGGAGGTCCATACCAACTAGTAATAATGCACTTCCTGATTGGTATCAGTGCCTATATGGGTCGCCAATGGGAGTTATCATACCGTTTAGGTATGCGTCCTTGGATTTGTGTAGCATATAGTGCACCAGTTTCTGCTGCGTTCGCTATCTTCCTCATCTATCCTTTCGGACAAGGATCTTTCAGTGATGGTATGCCGTTAGGTATATCAGGTACGTTCAACTTTATGTTCGTATTCCAAGCAGAACATAACATACTAATGCATCCCTTCCATATGGCAGGTGTTATAGGTATGTTTGGTGGAGCATTGTTCTCTGCTATGCACGGATCACTGGTAACATCTTCAATTATCCGTGAGACTACGGATAATGTATCTCAAAACTATGGATACAAATTCGGACAAGAAGAAGAGACTTATAACATCGTTGCTGCCCACGGATACTTCGGAAGACTCATCTTCCAGTATGCGTCCTTCAACAACAGTCGCTCTCTTCATTTCTTTCTTGCTGTTTTCCCTGTGGTTTGCGTATGGCTTACCTCAATGGGCATATCAACAATGGCATTCAACCTGAATGGGTTTAACTTTAACCAGAGTATCATCGATGCTTCAGGTAGAGTTGTTCCTACGTGGGCAGACGTTCTTAACAGAGCTAACCTAGGTATGGAAGTAATGCACGAAAGAAATGCACACAACTTCCCTCTTGACCTAGCTGCTGCTGAGGTTACCGAGGTTGCATTGCTCGCACCTTCAATAGGATGAAGTTGAACAAACCTTTGATGCACGTAAGACTGCATCAGTTACAATTTTTCTACTGGGATCCACGAATAGATCCTAGAGAACCTGAATACTGGAACCCCTCAGGGGGTTCCTTTTTTATGCTTGCTAGTATATAATAGTAGGATTAATACGATTGGTATGGACAAAGAACAATTCTTTAAAGACCTTCAAGACTGGGAGCGAGAGTACGCTGCTATGGATGTCGAGAGAACCAAGAGAGAAGAAGAGATCCTTAAGGGTGATCCCATAAGATCACACGAAGGTATGGTCTATGGTAGAATGTATGTTAACTGGAAGAAACGTAAAGGATATGAATAGATCTATTGATAGTGCTTTCACTACAGATATAGTACGTTACTCTATTGGATGTGATTTGCAACCAATACTAGACTTTGCTGACGGTACCGAGTATAATATAGGGAGTCTAAAGCAAACGATACACAATCGTCTTCACATACTACCACTCTTTAAAAGATTGTTCTCCCATATACAAGAGTGTTTAGATGATTACAAAGATCTGTACCAATATGATTGCTACAGAATTGAACCAGTATTATCGTGGATAAATGTTAGTACAGCAAAAGAAGAACATCACGAACACAACCATCCCAACTCACTTATCTCAGGTATACTCTACCTTAAGAGTTGTACTCCCACATACTTCTCATCACCCGCTAGTGCTGCTCGTACAGGTGTTGTTGTGTTTAACAATCATCCTATGACGTATGAGTCACAGGGTATAGCAGGTGATCTTATATTATTTCCATCTTATTTGGATCATTACACGGTACCTGGTGGTGAAAGATGTACACTAAGTTTTAATACTATGCCTAAAGGTTTAGTTAACCAAGGAACACTAATGGAAATGGATTACAGATGAAACATTCTACATACTATAGTGATGACGACAAGCGTGAAGCTTCCGTCCTCCAGAATAACTTCTTAGGCAAAGAGTTTAAAGTTATCTGTTGCACTTTTGATGGTGCTTGTAAGACAACGAAAGATTTCTTTACTCGTGCCAATAAGATACATACAGAACAGTTCGATACCTTACAAGAGGCAGAGGACTACGCTGAGGAGTGGGTACTACAAAAATGATTTATGATCTCATACCATCCAGTGATCCATTGCTACACGAAAAAATAAAGAAGTGTAGTTACAATTTGGATCGTAAAGATATTTCATTCACTTTGAATGAGAATATGTTGTACCATAATGGTGTTGGATTATCTGCAAATCAACTTGGTATTAAAGAAAGATGTTTTGTTATGATAAGATCAGAAGACATAGAAAATTTACAGACTCTTGTTGTTTTTAATCCTAAAGTTGTTAAGTATTCAGTGAGACAGGAGTTGATGGAGGAAGGATGTTTATCCTATCCAGATCTTAGGTTACCGATACGTAGACCATACAGTGTAATAATAAAATATGAGGACGCTGAAAAGAATATACATAAGACTAAAATGAGTGGCTTCATAGCGAGAGTATTCCAACACGAGTACGATCATATGGAAGGCATCGACTTTACACAAAGACAAGATGGCAAGTGACAAACCAATACCAGGATCCTATATTGACACTCAGGGAATGGGTGCACCAGCAGATCCAAACTATAAACCCAAAGGAAAACAGGAATACAAACCTGCTATCATCAAACCTCGAAGACTCTTCACCCCATCCTATGCAAGAGAGATGAAGATTCTAATCAATGAGGTACTGGATGAACGTGAAGGTAAGATGGATTATCAGACCTACTTTGACACTGAACCCTTCAAGCACAGTGTAGAAGAGGAGGAGCCACCTTACAAAGGTTATCAATCTGACCTAGTGGGTTGACTCAGGTGCTATACTGGTACAGTTAATCCAACACACCAATGCATCTTATTTTACCTATCATCTGTATCTTTTTAATCTGTTTGGTGATAGTATATTCAGTAATACAAAAGTATAACCCTCATTGATGACGAACAATGTCACTACGCTTAGGAGTAATGTGCTCTGGTAACGGAAGCAACTTCGAGAACATAGTACACTCTTGTCCAGACCACGAGGTTGTATTAATGGTGTACAACAAGAAGAAAGCAAAGGCAAAGAAGAGAGCAGACAGATTAGACATCCCATCCTGTTATAGTAAGGATGAAGATGAGATCATCGCTCTCTTTAATGCTTACAACATTGACCTCATTGTAATGGCAGGGTGGATGAGAGTAGTCAGCAAGAAGTTTGTTGACGAATTCTCAGGGCGGTTAATTAATTTACACCCCTCCCTCCTACCAAAGTACAAAGGATTGCACGCTATAGAGCAAGCAATTGAAGCAGGTGAATCAGAGACAGGATGTACTGTACACTTTGTCACTGAAGAGCTAGATAGTGGTGCTGTTATCAAACAGCAGGTGGTCCCCATTCTTCCTGGTGATAACGTTGACTCAGTTCAACGAGCAATTCAACAGGCAGAACATTATCTTTTACCCCTTGTGATCAATGCTTTCTAGTAGTTACCGTTTAAAATTGACAGACATTTGCTGTAGGATGATGACTACAGGAGGTGTACCAGTCACATTGAATGAGAGAATTTGGATGAACAAATTGTGTGATCACAATCCATCCGCAAAATCTCTAGTCGAATCTTTATTATGTCCTTACAAGTATGAACCTAGTTAATGAAGGCAAAGTAAAATCAGTGTACGATGTCGATGGTGATGCTCAAAGAGTACTCATTAAATTCCACGACAAGGTTACCGCTGGCAATGGTAGAATGGTAGAGTTCCCTGAAGAGAAGGGTGCTACCTGTGCATTAATTTCTGCATTGCTTTTTGAGAAGTTAGAGAAGGAGGGTATCCGTACTCACTTTATCGATCTTCCTTCACTAGATACTATGCTGTGCCGCAAGTTGACAATCATTCCACTTGAGGTTATAGTAAGGAACGTTGCAGCTGGGTCTATCGTAAAGACCACTAGCATAACTGAAGGACAGTTAATTCAACCACCTATAGTTGAGTTCTTCTTCAAGGATGACAGCAAGAACGATCCTCTGCTTACACTTGACCGTGTGAGGTTGATGGGACACGATCCATATCCACTTATACATAGTGCACTGGATATTAATCATCAACTACAAGCACTCTTTACATTATGTGGGATTGATCTAGTTGACTTTAAACTAGAATTTGGTTATGATGCACACGGCAATCTCTATCTCGCAGACGAATTATCACCAGATAATATGCGTCTCTGGAAAAAAGATACGAAAGAACGTTTCGACAAGGATCTTTTCCGTAAGGATGAAGGAAACATAGTCGAAGCATACAAAAAAATACTGATGCAATTACGTCAGTTCGCTTAACTCTCACCCCAACCACCTACGGACGGGGCTTCCGCACTACGCACCGAGAACAATGAACACAGTAACAAGACCAGACGGTACCCCCGTCGATTTTCGTGACGTTAAGGCTTGGGGAGTCATAGACTCCTACTGGATGCCTTACCAAGAATTCCAAGACCTTCCTGAGGTATTCTGTCAGAGAAATACAGAAGCCAGGTTGAATAGAGCAAGAAAACATTTAGCAGTGCTTCTGCCTGAGCATTGCATCGTCTTCGTAGCAAAGCTAACACAAGATGATGAGCTACAAGGGCAACGGTTCAGAGCAGGGTACCGTTGGAGAATAGACTCCAATACTCGTGCTTTAAACTGGTCTACTGCAGGATCAGATGTAATACCAAAGGATCTATTTGTGATCGAACTATCGTTCGCAGAGATAGATCGGATACAGTTCTCATATAATACCTTCGATTCAATGGATTCCGTAGAGAGGAACCAAGAAAAACTCTACGGTATACTACAGGGTCCATACAAATTCACTCCAACTTCTCCTAAGATCATCAAGGGACAGATTCTTTCTGCCTTGAATAAAGCTTGTTGCTTCTACTTCCCTGATCTATATGAAAATCTTTCACCAAAAACTCACGAGTTAAGTGGACAGGTTGGTGCATTCATTGAGGAGATTAAAATCCTTGATGAGATCATAACTGATGCAAAAGCTTGGGATCAAGCACTTGTTTGTGCTGCATTGATGGCAGTTAGAAGGTGGGGTGAGAACGAAAGACTAATAGAAGGTCTTACCTTAATCAATGACGGTTATATGAATACTACAATGACAATAGAGGGTAAAACTAAGAGGAAACTTTGGGATGGTATCACTCAGATCAATCACGAGTGGCTCAATGATGAAACCTTCCCAGACAAGGGAACTAACTGGTTCAAAGACGGTGGTTTGAATAACACCGTATCATATGTTCTGTACTGGTTAGAGAAGTGGATGGAGAATAAGAAAGGAGAGAAAGTCTCGAACAATTACAAAGCGATTGGTCCTGACTGGAGAAAGAGAAAGACCAGTAGAGATGTTACCGCCCTCGTCTAAATAAAAGTAAAGAACTTTTATGTCAGGCGGACACGATAACGGTTGGTTCCAGCAGAATTGTGACCCTTCTCCAGATACTACGACTACCACAACAACGGTACCGTCTGGAGGGGGTCCAGTTAACACTGATGCTGCAGGAAATCCTGCACCTAAAACTGCTACCCAAGTAATAGAAAACCTAGTTGGTCAGTGCTACCCTTCACAAGCACCTCAGACCATAAGAAATTTTATACCAGATGATGATAAGAGAACAGATACAGATCCACTTGAGTGGGACTTAGGATTTTTATATTCTTCACTAATTGATTTGGGTATACCTGTAACAGGTTTACCATCTAAGGTTAAGGTAACGTTCCCTGATGGTAAGGATGAAACATCAGGTAAGGTATGTCTTAATGATCCTGAGGATCCTAATTCAGAAGTAAATTGTGATGGAAACTATGAGTACGAAGCTTGTATAAAAGAACATCTTAATTGTATATTCAAACCTTATGCTGGTGGTGCTTGGAAACCACCTCAAGCAGACTGTGATACGTTTGTAGCTGAAGGTCAGTTTGGTATTACTAATAAGGTATGTGTTAGGAACTGTGTACACCCTAGAGTTCCTATCTATCAGCACGAGAAGAATGATAATTCAAACCACACATACACAATGACATCTGATACTCCTGCAGGGTACAGTAATACTAAGGTAGCTTGGTATGGTCACCAAGGAGAGACAGATAAAGCTATACCTGTGTATGTTTCATACTCATCGACAAACATTGATACAATGTTGACCACCGATCCAGCAGGTGAGAAGAGTACAATGGATGCTGCTGGTATGGGTGCCAGAGATACAGTAATGTTCTATGCTTATCGTGATCCTACCGAGATCATTGGTGCATTGGGTGAAGGTGAGCAGGGTACTCCGTTGTACAGATACTATAACCCTATCACTTTAGATCACAGGTATACTATTACTCCTATTGGTGGTGCACCTATCAATCCTAACCTTGATAAAGGATACTATGATTTAACAGAGCAAGTTGATGCTGATCTACTGATTGAATTCAACTGTGCTAGAGGTTCTGCAGGATATAAAAATACATTTGGATACTATCTGACCAGTGGGGCTGATATGGATCCTACTTTTGGTGAGATATTATTGTCTAATGCTACTGATGCTACAGGTTATAGATCATTTACTATACCTGCTGCCACTCTCAACCAGTATGCACCTTGTCGCTTAGGGTTTGTGTTGATCCCTAATGGATACCAAGTCAATGGTTCATCTGCTGTTGCAATCGGTACCGATTTAGCATTCACTGAACTGAACACAGGGTGGACTACCATAGGACTTGGCAGTTCCCAGTCAAATTATTCCCTGTTTTCAGAGTCGAGATTAAACCCCATAGTAAATGGTAGACACAAGAGAACTACTCGCTGGACATCACGTTGGTGGCAGTGGTGGGAAGATCTAGTCGATGGTGATGATGACTATGATGATGTTAAAATATCATATCGTTTGAACTATGCTGGTAGTAACTGGTACTATGAAGGTATACAGTGTCACGTCTTTAAAGAACTCGTTGAGCCAGAGTATATGGAACTCCGAGGTACAAATGATTGTGAAGATAACTGGTTCACTCCTAGAGGATTTACTGATGCAGCTCTTACTCGTCACGAGTGTGGACGTTTAGAAGAAGGAGAGTTTGGTTGCTCTAAATGTGTGGGTGAGTATTCGTTCAAGAGAAATGCAACACAAACTGTTACCGCTATCAGATCAGGTACCATATCTCTTAGGTCACACGGTGGTATGACAGGAGGTATGGGTGACTGTACTGTGTTCACCTATGAAGTACTGAAGAATGGTACACAGATTCATATAGATTCTCCTGCCGTTCAAGAGTGGAAGAGTATTGGTGAGAAACTACACGAGTTTACTGTTGCTAAGGGTGATGATATTACATTCAGGATCGTTAGTATAGATCAAGGACATTACAATGGTTCAGTTGCACCAGCTTTCTCTCTAAGAGATGAAGGTACTGGTGCTATTTTCTGTCAATGGGCTGTAAGAATTACAACTATTGCACAAAACTATTCAGCAGCACAACAAGGACAGCCTGTAGGGTCTACAGGACCCTGTGGTATCGTTGGTTCCTTTAGTCTATATGATTTAACTAATGCTTCTAACACCACCTCTGCGTGGAGTACAGGTGGCGGTCTGACTAATAATATATTAACTGTTAACAGTATACCAGGTGCATTTGGTGATGATAATGATGTTGATGATGATACTTCAGGTGTAATGGTACGTGAGATAAAGAATGGTTTATCAGTATCAATACAGTATGAAGTTAATCCAGGATTGGTACAGTATAAAGTCCTTGGTGTTGTTGACCACGGGGAAGGAGGATATCGTACGGGACAACTCTTAAGGTACTATGTTGGTACAAATAAAGATACTGGTGAGAAGTTCTGGCAAGGTCTTCGTATTGATACTATTGATGGTACCAATTGTCCTACTACAGGTATTGTACAGTCACTATCCTTCCAGAGTATACTAGAAGACAATGAACTCAATGAGTATGGTCTGCCACCAGCTAAAGTATTGATGGTTGCTCAAGGTGTACAGTCATCTACATACTATGATTCACATTGCAGTACACTAGCAGAACATTTATTTACTATTGATCTGAAAGACACTGCTGATTCTGTTGAGTCACTACGTGGTGAACCTTGTACCTTGATACAATACTGGCAGAGGAAGACTGCTGCTGGTGAACCAGTTAATTTCTATCACGATGTTCGGTTACCCAAGGGGTTGTATTCTCAGAACTTTGTTGCTAGATTTAGAGCACAGTTGGTGTACAAACCTTCACTAACTAATACACCTGGAGTTCCAGAGAGTAGAGTAGGGTACACATTCAGTTGGTACCTGGATAGTATTGTTGATTATGGTATAGGGTATGAGGATGGACAGGAATATGCTTTCCAGTTCCCAGACCCACAAGCAGGTGACTCTGACGGTACTATGATTGAAACTCCGTACTTCCCTAACAACCGTTTACTCCCCTCTAAGATTAGAATTAAGAACGCAGAGACTGGTTACGTCACACGTACTGCTAAGTGGGGTATCTACGAGCAGTCACACAACAAAAACTCTACGGTATGGTATAGTAATATGAGTAGGGGTAAGACTGACCAGTTCAAAACCTACAACATTATTATTGATGATGCACAATGATTGGACAACCTGAAGCATTCTGGGATCGTCGTTTGGCTAAGTCCCAGAGAGAACTCAAAAAGATTGCAAACATCCTTAAGAAACACGAGGATGATCCTGCTACGGTCAAGAAAAAGATTAAGAAAAACAAAAAGTATTTCAGAAGTATGTTAGGTGAGCTTGACCGCATCGATGGAACCCTATATAATGTTAGCGAACTAACACAGGGAGAAAATGCCGACCAAGGAACAGAAACAAGCGGGGTGGACACTCCTGATGGAGAGCCTACACAAGCCTGACAATAGACTCAGGAACTGTGCTCGCAACCAAGAATGCTATGACGAACTCTTACAGTACCGTGATGAGGTCATACAATTCTGTCAGACTCGTTTAAAGGAGGTCCAAGATGATTAACTTAGACGAAAAATTTCACAACTACTTGGGTGGTAAGAAACATTTCCGAATTGATGGTGTCAATGAACCGTTAACAGGTTATGGATATAACTGTGATGGAAGTGACATCATAGGTTATTGGGTTAACACAACCAACTATAAGTTATTCTATAATTTGAATGAACAATTTATCAAAATGGAATCGTTGAATGAACTTGTTCCCAATAAAAGTACATCCTAAGGAGCACCAAGACAGTGAGATCATTCAAGAGATTGATGATCTCATTTCTTTATTGAATGAGACCCAAGACTGGTCAAGCGTATCATATATGTCACCCAATGCTATGCAGGAAACCATTCACGGTACCCATAGCAAGCAGCATCTTTTGCAGCTGTTTAAGAAGCATTTAATGCCCAAGCTAACGAGTTTTCTTGGGGAAGAGATAGAAGAATATGTTCAGTCCATAAGTCAGCAGGTACCAGACTCTGCGAGTGCATACATAGAACCGTTGAAGGGTGGCTGGGAAATCAGTCAGTCTTGGATAAATATTTGTCCTAAAGGGAAGAATTTCGTACGTCATACGCACGCAGGTCAGACTATATCTGGTGTGTATTACCATAAGACTCGACCTGAACAGGGAGGAATTCTTTTTTATAACCCCAATCCATTTGCAAAGATGTGTCTCTGGGGATGTGAGGAAGAGGGAATATACTTTGATCCTGTACCACAATCTGTTATACTATTTCCGTCTTGGTTAGAACACCAGACAGAACCTAACAGGACAGATGATCCTCGTTATTCCATTGCGTTTAATGTACACTTACCTTAAAGATCTATGGCAGCACCTAGAAATACAACCATCTATTCGAAACCAGGTTGTCCTTTTTGTAGTAGGATTACAGAGTTATATAAGTTAAAAGGTTGGCCGTATAAAGAGTACGTCCTCGACAGGAATTTTACAAGAGAGCAATTCTATAATGAATTCGGACACGGTTCCACCTTCCCACAGTTAATTGTGGATGGTACCAATAGAGGTGGATGTAATGAGACAATAAGTTACTTCAAGTCACAGCAACTTCTCTAAATAGAAACAGAATTGAGGTCTGTTTTTTGTTGTCAACCGTACTATATGGAGAGACCGATGTTCGAAGAAATGATCCAGTCATTGTACACTTTCGCTCTGTTCGGAGCATTCATTCTAGGGGGACTAGTTTCTTGGTTAACTAAGGATTATGTTGATGCATACTTAGACAATGCAGCGTACGCTAAAGCGATTACGCACCCTGAAATGCTAGACGAACAAGGTAACGTTGATCAGACAGAGTTATTATACTTGTCATTCAACGAGCAAGATGATACAATAGAACAGGATGAAGATTAAACCGTCAATTAATTATGAAATTATTAATCTCAGAGGTCCTTCAGAAAGCACATAGTGCTAAGACTAAGGCAGAGAAAATCAAAGTACTTAAAGCGAACAACAGTCAAACACTGCGTTCTCTATTCATTTGGAACTTTGATGAGTCTGTTAAGTCGGTACTACCTGAAGGTGAAGTGCCATACCGACCCAATCCAGCACCAATGGGTACCGAACATACTCGTTTGGAAACTGAAGGACGTAAATTCTATTACTTTATTGAAGGGGGTGCTGATAACCTCTCGATGATAAAGAAAGAGAATATGTTTATTCAATTGCTGGAAGGTCTTCATCCAGAAGAGGCAGAAGTAGTCTGTCTTGTAAAGGATAAGAACCTACAATCAAAGTACCGTATTACTAAAGCAGTAGTAGAGTCTGCGTTCCCCACTATTAACTGGGGTGGAAGAGGTAGATGAGAATAATCAAATCTAATTGTAAGCCTGAGGATGCTCAGGATACAAAGTTACCGTACACTGCCTACCTCGTAGAGTATGAAGCAGAGGGCGAGGGGATATGCTATGATCTATGCATACCTCAATCGCAGGTAGAGATGTTTGATTATTACTATGATAGATACAAAAAAGGCTTCAGAAACTTTAAACAATCTGATGGCAGAGTGAACCCAAGCTTATGGCAAACCCAGACAGAACCCCCCAAGAAAAAGAAACGCAAGCGGAAGCCAGTGGAAGAAGAGGAGTAATGTACACCTATAAGAAGGGTGTCAAGCCTCCTGAGGAACCTAAGGTTGAAGAACCTAAGAAGGAACCTGTTATGACTTCCGAAGAAGCAGGTAAAGCTGCTGCTTCTTTGTTTCTCACACCTCTAGTTCTTATGTTCGTATGGAACTGGAGTGTACCAGCAATCTTTGGATTGCAAACCATAAATTATTTACAGGCATTCTGCTTGATCGTTATTGGCAGGTGCTTTAAGAATGACTAGACTATGGAGGATATGGAAGTATGCACTTGGTAGTTTCGCTGACGAAAAGACCAAGAGGTATGATAATTCTATTGTCCTTGTAAGATCTTTCATTTTTTTAACTTATCTTATTACTAACAGTTTTATTATTAGTGGAGTTATTCGCCACTGGAATGACTAAATTATGACAAAAGTATGCCTCGTTTCCGTCACTCCTGACGCTGAAAAAACTATAGGATACATCGCAAGAGTATCCAACCCTAAGAACCAAGAGAATCCTAAAGTGGATAAACTTCTTGGTTATTGTATTGAACACGGTCATTGGAGCGTGTTTGAGCAAGCACATATGACCCTAGAGATCAACACTACTAGAGGACTAGCAGCACAGATCCTGAGGCATAGAAGTTTTACTTTCCAAGAGTTCAGTCAGAGATATGCTAACACTGAACTACTCGGTACCACTATTGCACCACCTGAACTGAGAAGACAGGACAAAAAGAACAGGCAGAATTCTATAGATGATCTCGATGAATCGCAGACGAAATTCCTTAAGAGCAAGATCTCAAGGTACTTTGCTGAAGGGGTGGATTTATACGATGAACTCATACGTGAGGGTGTTGCGAAGGAATGTGCGAGATTTGTTCTCCCGTTAGCAACACCAACTCGTTTGTATATGACAGGTAGTGCACGTAGTTGGATGCATTACATTACTCTAAGGACAGGACACGGTACCCAGAAAGAACATATGGATGTCGCTGGCTTATGTCGTGACCATTTCATATGCAACTTCCCAATCATTTCCAAGGCACTAGGGTGGTGTCCCGATGCCGAACAGGATTGCGATTGCGGATATGAGAAGGAGTACCCCGACGGTTGGGGAGATATCCAACCGTGCCTAAGGATCGATTAATGCCCTCCTAACTACTAAATAGTTAAAAAAATGCCTACTTACGATTTTATAAACAAAGAGACTGGAGAAATAACCGAAGAGGTTATGTCTATCCACGATCTCGATAAATATAAAGAGGAACACCCTGAATTGGATCGGTACTTTGGTAACCAGGTACCTAAAACAATGTATGGTAAACCTAAACAGTCCGATGGATTCAAGGATGTAATGTCTAAGATCCAGAGTGCTCATCCAAAAGCAAACTTGAGTCGTTTTATTTAATTATGCCAGCAAGAAAGCGTAAGCCAGCCAACGGAAACGGTTCCGCTAGGGTAATGAAGAGAAAGAAGCCAATCAATTTAGAATATCTTAAGACTATAGAACCCCTAACTGACAATCAGGATAGGGTTTTTAAGTCTTATGCTGAAGGTAAGAATCTCGTACTACACGGAGCTGCTGGTACAGGTAAAACTTTTATTAGTTTATTTCTTGCACTGAAGGAGGTTCTAGAACCAACCTCACCTTATGAGAAGGTGTATATGGTTCGTTCCTTGGTACCTACCAGAGAGATTGGGTTCTTACCAGGTGATCACGAGGACAAGTCAAATCTATATCAGATACCATATAAGAATATGGTGAAGTATATGTTTGAGATGCCAGATGATGCATCATTTGAGATGCTCTATGATAACCTGCGTAATCAATCAACCATATCCTTCTGGTCTACAAGTTTTATACGTGGTACCACGTTTGATAATTGTGTAATAATCGTTGATGAATTCAGTAACTTGAATTTTCACGAGTTGGATAGTATAATAACCAGAGTTGGTCAGAACTGTAAGATCATCTTCTCAGGTGATCACGCACAGACTGATCTACAAAAAACCAACGAGCGTAATGGTGTGCTAGAATTTATGCAGATTCTTAAAACAATGCCATCATTCGAGTGTATCGAATTCGATATACAAGACATCGTTAGATCTGGTTTTGTAAAAGAGTACCTACTCGCCAAAATCCAACTGGGAATGTAATTATGTTTAAGACTGTGGGACCACCAGTTCCACTAACTGAGATGAATGCCGTCCAACGTGACGGTCTTCGTTTATATAATGTTAGTGAAGGTAAATGGTATCCATCCGTCACTACAGTGACAGGGCATCGAAAGAAGGATGGTATACTAAAATGGAGAAAGAGAGTAGGTGAGAAAGAAGCTAATCGTATTAGCTCTCTCGCAACAAATCGTGGTAACAGATATCATTCTATGGTAGAGTGTTACCTGAAGAATGATCCAGTACCTTTCGATGATACGCATCCTCTTAGCACTTTTCTTTTTAAATCTACTAAGAAAATCTTGGATCGGATCGACAATATACACCTTCTGGAAAGTCCTTTATACAGCGATTATCTTCGGGTTGCTGGTCGTGTTGACTGCATAGCAGAGTTCGATGGTGAACTAGCTGTTATCGATTTCAAGACTGCTACTAGAGAGAAGAAAGAAGAATGGATTGAGAACTATTTTGTACAAGAGACTGCTTATGCTGTAATGTATTATGAACGTTGCGGTGTTAAGGTTGACAAGATAGTAACTTTAATCGCTATTGAAGATGGTGCTACTCAAGTTATACAGAAGTATGACTTAGATTATTATCATACTTTACTTAAAGAGTACATCACTGAATTTATGAACTTAACTAAATGAAAGACCTTCAAGACAAATTTATGACACAAGCAAAATTCTCTGGTTTAGTAGAGGAGGTTGTGAAAAACAGTGACGGACTAGTAAACTACATTGATGCAGTTGTCGTAGTCTGTGATGAGTATGAGATTGAGGTGGAAACCGTAAACAAATTGATCTCAAGACCACTGAAGGACAAGATTAAATATAATGCACAGCAACTTAATTTTGTTAAGAAGACATCACGAGGAGTGTTACCATTATGAGCGAAAGATTTTACGAATCTGAAGTAGTCCGTAATGAAATGGATGAGATGCAACAGCTCTATCAAGACCTGTACAATCTCTCTCTAAAGTTCCCAACAATGCAGAAGGAGGATAAGAGAGAACATATAGAAAAAACGATAGAACTAATAGCTAAACAGAAGGTATTTTATGCTAGAATATCACTGTTAGCATTGGAGGATAAAGAAGCACGAGACATCAAGATCAGGCTCGATGAGATGACCAAAATATACAGTCAGGGAAAGGATATTCACACTGTCCTGACTGATATGGAAATCAAACTTAACGAATGGAAACAGCAGCTTGACAATGTATAAATAGTACGTTACCCTTAATGGGTAGTAAAAACAAACAAAACACTACAAAGGACTAATTATGTCATTCGCAACACTAAAGAAAAAGTCTGGAAAGTTTCAAAATCTCACTAAAGAGATAGAGAAACTCAATAGCTCTGGTAAGCAAACCGACGAGAGACTATGGAAACCAGGTGTTGACAAATCTGGTAACGGATTTGCAATTTTAAGGTTTATTCCTCAAGAGCAATCAGAAGAACTACCTTGGGCACAAGTTTGGAGTCACGCATTCCAAGGACCTGGTGGTTGGTTGATTGAGAATTGTCCAACTACTAAGGGTGAAAAATGCCCTGTATGTGCACACAATAGTACACTGTGGAACAGTGGTAGAGAACAGGACAAGGACGTAGCACGTAAGCAGAAGCGTAAGCTTTCTTACTACGCTAACATCTATGTCGTCAAGGATCCATTAAATCCTGAGAATGAGGGACAAGTATTTTTATACAAGTTCGGAAAGCGTATATTTGACAAGTTGTCTGCACGTATGCAGCCAGACGAGAACGATTATGATCCACAACCAGCGATAAACCCATTTGACCTATGGTCAGGTGCTGATTTTAAACTCAAAATCAAGCAGGTAGCAGGTTACTGGAATTATGATGATTCTTGCTTCGCTGCTCCAGGTACCCTAGGTGGGTTCGATGATGAACAGCTTGAGGAGATCTTTAACAAGGCTCACTCACTAGCGGAGTTCACAGATGATTCGAACTTCAAAACTTATGAGGAGCTTGATGGTCGTCTTAAAGCGGTTCTGGGTCGAGCTGTCAAACCAAAAAGCTACGACGCAGAAACCGAGGAGTCCGAAGGAGAGATTAATGCCCTTGGATCCAATCCTGCTCCAGCAGCAGAGAGTTGGACAAAGGGGGTTGAAAACTTCTCAGAGACAAAAGCTGCAGTATCTGCACAATCGGAAGACGATGCATTGAGCTACTTTCAGCAATTAGCTTCGGAAGACTAATGCTACACGAACTTTTTCCAGTTCCTGTATGGGAAGAGAATATTGGGGTGCCTGACGGCACCCTTTCGTTTGTCGATGAAAAAATCAAGTATGAACGTATGGGTGCTCACGGTAACACCAAGAGCATATCCTGTAATAAGCAAATATTGAAGGAATTCCCAGAACTCGAAAATCACGTTTTTGAGGGAATTTCCCGATATTTAAGAAATCACCTTTTAGTCGCACCTAACGTAATTATCGAAATTGTGCGATCTTGGGTGGTTTTGCACTATAAAGGGGATTACTCAGATTTTCATACTCACTCTAATGCCATATGGAGTGGAATATACTATATACAGACAGAACCGAACAGTGGAGACCTCCTATTTGATAAAACGGGATTATATCCAAACTGTTTTCTACAGGTTTTAGAACCTGATACATTAGGTTACACTAATGCCACTGCAAAGCACCAGAGGTTCCAACCTAAGCCAGGAGACCTCTTTGTGTTCCCATCTCAGTTGATGCACAAGGCAGAATCCAACCAATCCACAAACTGTCGCTATTGCATAGCCTTTGATGTGTTTGTTCGTGGTACAATAGGTACAAGACACGGTAATGAGGTCACATTATGAAATTTCTCCCACTTTTGGCAATCCCTTTTCTAGCAGCTCCTGTTCAAGCTCACCACAAGACTACAAATTGGGTAAAACCAACTCTAGACGGAGCAGAAGTCGCTCCATCACATTGTGTCAAAGATCCTCAATTTGGATGGAATTGCTGGTATAAACGAGTAGAACGACATAGACCACGGCGACACCATCACCATCATTGGGGTGAAACGCATTATTTACCCTGGTACCAAACGACACCAGTATTCAGACCTAACAAGTACAATCATCACGGAGTACCTTGTTACATCTATAAAGACGATAATTGGTGTTTCTAGGTTGAACCCTTACTTACAAGGGCGGTACTAGAACCACCACCAGACGCAGACCCAGTTGAAGCAGTGCTTTGGCTGGGTTTGTTGTATTTGGGTAAACCGATAAATTCTTCTGCAAGAGATCCCTGAGTCTTTTTGTATCCTTTCTCATCAACTTCTGCGTTGGGAAGGTACATTGCTAGTTTCTTGAACTCAGCGATGAAATCAGTCAAATATTGTGGACGAAGCAGGTATATATTTCTCTTAGTTTCATTAATTTCACTCTCATATGCATAGTATGACACAGGTATGCGACTTGATGCTGCAGGTACGATACTACCATCAGGTTTGATGTATTGGAAATCTTCAGGTACCTGGTACCCAGATTTTAATAGTATACTACCATCAGTATGTAAGTATTCTAATGTCTCATAGTGTCTAACACCTTCTACTGAACCATACTTATCTTCAACGTACTTATAGAGATCCTCACGATTCATTGGCCAGTCTTGGTTCACGTTAATTACATTGTTAACAAGCAATATGACCCAATCTAGACCAGAATCCTTATAGAACTTGTATGCTACTTGATCAGGTCTTTCATTTTCACCAATTTCATATTGGATGAAACCTAATAGAGCACCTTGAAGTTCATCACGGATTTTGATCCTTCTGAATATATTAACCGCAAGTTGGTAAGGTTGAAAACCATCAACCCTAGTCTTATTACGGACGTATACCTTAGGTAGGTACTTAAAATATGCCATTAGTACTTTATTTCGTTTTTGGTGAGGAATGCAGTCTCATCGAAGTTTAAACTCAAGTTAAATGCAGCAGGACCATAATCCACACCACTATCATATTCATCTTTCAATGAGTTGTAAGGACCATCAGGAGTAAGATCCATACTAAGGTTGGTTAATACACATTTCAAAGGAAATTGCATAATTCTAGATAGTCTTGCAGGTTGTCCTGCCATTAGATCTAAATCACCATCTTCATTAGGAGCACCTTCTACCCTTATGATACCTAGCCTCATATAGTCAGGTATTGTAAGGAAACGGTTACTACCACCACCTGACTCACTACCAAGAATCTTTGCAGTTTGTTCAGATGTTAATTCTCCACCCTCATCATCAAACCTGAGATCTTCAGGTGTACCATCATTTGTTCCAGGTAACATTGCTTTACGTAGGACGTGTATTATCCTATACAGTTCTCTAGCTTCCTGTTGATTCTTTGGTACACACTTAAAGTTGAAGTTGTGTGATCTATAAGTTGTACCTCTGAATGTTGTTTCTTGATATGGGTTAAAAATCTTTTTAGTTGTTAGTGCAGATATTGAGTTGGCATCTAATCCGTCTGCCTGTAATCCCAATGCACTGTTTACGGTACCGATAGCAGATCCAACAGCATTCATAATAAATTCTGGTTTAGCAGCACCAGCAGTTTGTTGCAGTGCTTGAACCATATTACCTTGCATATCCTTTCTACCACCTGCATTACCAGCCATAGCAGAGTTAACCATACCTATGGCACCAAGACCAGCAGCACCTAGAGTAGTTCTTGCATACTCAGCACCGTATTCTTCTTTTAGTCCTTGGGGTAAATACAAATAAATAGTCTTATATAGAGCACCTTCACCACTATTGTTGCCACCAATGTGTTTGTAAGGATTGCCCTTATCTGAACTATATACTTTTATTACCAAGTAATCCACTACTTTAGTTTCATAGGCATCTCTATCAGTGATGGCTGCACTGATTGAATCCCCACCAGGTACTTGTGTTGGAATTGATCTTGGATATACTAATGGAGCATCTGACATATGCCGAAGAGAAAAACTTACTCAGGAAGATTCAAACCTAGTAACCCAGGCAAGTATAAAGGTGATCCTACAAACATTATTTATAGATCTTCTTGGGAGAAGAAAGTAATGCTTTGGTGTGACGTGAATTCTAACGTTGTAAAGTGGTCTTCAGAAGAGATAATTGTACCTTATATCTCACCTGTAGACAGGAGACCACATAGATATTTCCCAGATTTCTATGTTAAAGGTAAGTTGAGAGGTACTGGTATTAAAGAATATCTTATAGAAGTTAAACCTTTTAAAGAGACTAAAAGACCAAAACCTAAGGTAAAGGTAACTAAACAATACCTTAATGAAATAAGAGTTTATAGTATTAACCAGGCGAAGTGGAAAGCTGCTACAACGTATGCTAAAGACCGTAAGATGGAGTTTGTGGTGTTAACAGAGCACGATTTAGGGCTATGAGCCTATTCGAAGACATTAAAGACCTAGCAGAAGGTAAATCTCAAGCACCATCTTGGTGGAGGAGTCAATTTCAATACGGATTGGAGGGAATGACACCATCTGCTGAGCCTGGTTCTATTGGAAGAATGCTTTTCTTCACATATAGAGCAGAATATGGTGAAAGGTATAGGTTTTGGGACGTATATCCCTTGGTTTATATCTTAGGAGAAGACTCTACTCACTTCTGGGGTGGTAACCTACATTATGTTGAACCAGAGTACCGAACAATCGTTGGTGCAGACTTAGCTTCTGGTAATAAGATAGTACCCAAGGAAACCTTGCATAAATACTTGAGAAAGAATGTTTTATCCGCTACTTATGACGTACCCAGTACTGAGTGGCCTGATGTGGGGTTGATCCCCTGTGAACAGTTTGTTACTACTATTAATGGTAGGAATATACCAATTCCATCGAAACACGTTTACTAATGGGAATTTCGTTTACAAGATTTAAAGACACCGTTGCGACAGGAGCGTTTGAGCCAGCACGCTCAAATATGTACACGGTGATGATATCTATACCACCGTTTTTAGTCTATGATTTGAATGAGTTTGGAGGTGCCGACTCTTATTATACTGCTATAGACTTCTTTGCTGATCAGGTTACGGTACCATCAAGGAATATGATGTCTGGTGAAGTAACAAACTTTGGATCGATGAGGAGATATGCTACACAACAGACACCTACAGATTTAAATATACAGTTTATAATAACAAAGAACCAATGGCATAGAAACTTCTTTGAAAGATGGATGAATGGTATTAGTAGAGATACTGAAAACAGAAGTATGTTCTATGATAAGTACACTTCAGATATTCTCATTAATAAGTATGAGCCTGGATCTAACCTTGTAACGAGATTTGTTGACGGTAATAAGAGAGTAGGACAGATAAGAGATAATAAGATAACAGCACAGTGGAGAGCAGTTGGTTGCTTCCCTTATAATGTTAGTACTATACAGATGTCTAACGAACATACATCACTATTGAAATTGGATGTACAGTTCTACCTAGAGAGATTCCGTCTTGGTACCACTATTAAGAATACTGCTGACTGGACTACTGATGAAGTAACCATAAGAAGTGCACGTAGTGTTGTCAATCGTCGTAATCGTAACGAGAATGTGGATACCTTAGATAGAGTCATTGATGCAGCGACTGATGTTGGTAATATGATCACCAATATAAGAAGGTACACTTCTGATTGGAGCAGATTGCTTTAGTGCCTAGATAGTATGTGTAATATGATTTCGTTATGGTCCGTGAAAAGATCGCTGATTTGATCAGGAATGCAGCTCTATCATTTGATGGAGTTGAACCTTTGGAATGCGACTGTGAGCATATTGATTTTGAAGCAGGATGGATTAAAAATGAAATGTGGAAAGCACCAGGTTTCAGGAAGATCCATCTAGAAACTTCAGAAGTTAAAGGACTCGATGTATTACATTGTGTCTTCTTTCCTGACTATAACTATAATATACCTATCTTCGGGTGTGATATTGTCGCTACTAAGACGGTAATAACTGCTGCTATTGTAGATATTTCTCCTGTTAGAGGGAGTGAAAAGATTTATGAGCAGATAGCACCTATTAGCAACTCGTATATTTTTAAAGAAAAAAGAGTTTTACCTTTATGGGGTGATGATATATTCTCACCTCATTTTAAATTCGTTAGAATACGAGATGAAGAAGAGGTGGGTGAATATATAAGGATACTGGAGGGTTACTTAAACACATTATGTGATTGGGTCAAATCTATTGATAAAGAAGATAACTATGTTGATGCGATGCTGAGAATGGATGACCAAGTATGGTACTCTACTCAGCAAAGGAAGAACAAGAAAACAATAGCAGCATTATCGAGTTGGTTCGATAAAGAGTGGGCTATAGATTACATACACAATATACTATTTGATTTACCCAAATGAATCCTTTATTTGACATAATATTTACTGCCACGTGGTTAGTCCTACTTGTTAGTGCTATAAGACTTATGTCACAAGGATGGAATATGGAACCACCAAAACCCCCTAAGAAAAGATTTCAAGAACACCCTGAAATGTCAGAAGTTCAGGAGGGTGATGAACTATTAGTTGTAAATTTTACTCCTGATAAGGAATTCACTGATAGGGTGAAAGAATCTGACAGTTTTTTATCCGAATCATTAAAGGATAGGATTGATGAATTAAACGATCCTTCGGATGATGATGAAGATGATGACGGTGACATCCTGGTAACACGGAGATGACCGACTAAATACTTGTACTGAATTGAATTACTATGCCATTACCTACCCTGGTTGTACCAGAATATGAGTGCAACCTACCTTCGGGAAAGAAAGTGACCTATAGACCCTTTTTGGTTCGTGAGGAAAAGCTACTCTACGTAGCAATGGAATCACAAGATCAAAAGGAAATGGTTAAAGCAGTTAAAGAGATCATCAAGAACTGTACTAGCGTAAAGAATGTGGGTACCCTATCTACATTTGATATCGAATTACTTTTCCTTCGTATTCGTGCTAAGTCAGTTGGTGAGATTAGTGAGTTTAAACTTACTTGTCCTGATGATGGTAAGACACAAGTTGATGTTGAAGTTAACTTAGAAGAAGTGGATGTTGTTATACCTCCAGATCATTCTAAGAAGATCAAGATCACAGATGATGTTACCCTTGTTATGAAATATCCTTCTATTGATACTTTCGTAAAGAATAACCTATCTGAAAATCCTAATATTGATGATGTATTTGATCTTGCTGCTGATTGTGTAGATCAGATTGCAACTGGTGAGGATGTAGAAGATGCAAAGAACTATAAGAAGGCAGAACTAGTCTCGTTCTTTGAAGGTATGAACTCCCAACAGTTCGCTATGGTACAGGGTTTCTTTGAAACTATGCCTAAGTTAGAACATACCTTAGAAGTCTTTAACCCTAAGACTGAAGTTAAAAGTGAGATTAAATTGGAGGGTATGGCGGCTTTTTTCGAATAGCCCTAGCCCACGATTCTCTAATGAATCTGTTTGAAGTGAATTTTGCAATGATGCAATATCACAAATACAGTTTGACAGAGTTAGAGAATATGATTCCGTGGGAAAGGGATGTATACGTGAATTTGCTGATTCGTTATCTAAGAGAAGAAGAAGCCAAACAACAGGCATCTAATCGTACTTCGATTTAATGGCACCACAAGTAAAAAAAGTTAAAGTAAGATCCTTCCTTGCTGTAAAAGATAAGGGTGGTACCGCTGGTGCTGGAAATGATCCTATTAAGTCAATGACATTGGCTTTTAATAGGATGGGTAATACGGTAGAGGATATTGGTAGGATAATAACTGACACTTTAGAAGCAAAGGCACAAGCTGCAAGAGATGCAGCAGAAGCAAGTAGGTTACAATTAGTCAAAAAACAAGAGGATGAGTATGAAGCTAAGCTTAATGCTGATCCTAAGGATGTTAAAGATGGTGTAGAGAAGAATAAACCAAAAGTAGATAAAGGTAAGTGGTCTTGGTTACAGAAGTTACTATCACCATTTACAAAGTTATTAAAGTTTGCTGCTACTTGGTTTGTCCTAGACTTTCTATCAAATCCTAAGAATAAGAAGATTATATCTGTAGGTTTTACAGTAATTGGTGGTTGGTTTAAGATATTATCTAAGGTAGTACTGAAGAGTGTAGACTTTATAATGTCTGCATTTGGTGAGAAGAACCCTGTTATAGGTGCATTAAAATTAATTGGTGGTATTGCTGGATTATTCTTAGCAGATCGTATCTTAAAGCCTTGGAAACTATTTGGTGACGCTAATAGGTTGCGTAAGTTTGTACAAGGACAGATGAAGAGAGGTCTGGATCCTAAGAAACTTGCTGCACGACAGAGATTAGGTAAGTGGAGAAATATACGCAGAATGCGAAGGTTGAGAGCCTTCGGTGGAAATATGGCACGGAGAGGTGGTGGACTTTTACGTGGTGGTGGAAAAGTATTAGCAGGTGGTGGTCTATCTGTAGCAATGGGTGTTGGTGCAGCATTCCGTCGTAAAGATGAAGGTGCATCAGTAGCAATAGGTGCTGGAGCAGGTGCAGTTATGGGTGGACTTGCTATGTCTGCACTGTTAACACCTATACTAGGTCCATTTGGTCCTATTGTAGGACAGTTTATAGGTAGTTTCTTAGGTGAACATATAGGTGCATTCATTGGTGATGCAATCAAACCTCTCTTCGAACCTATTAAGAGAGTATTTGGTGAGATATTGATGCCAGTAATGAAATCATATTATGAAGGTCCTATGAAGGCATTCTCAGAATTCTGGCAGAGTCTGATACCAGCACTTGAAAAGGTATGGGACTTCTTAAAACCATTTGCTGATGCTGCAATCAATCGGATTCAGCTTTGGCTGCAAAATCCTGCTATCAAGAATGCTGTAGCAAGATTGAAACGTTTTGTTGGGGCTGCAGGAGATATGGTAGGAGGTATACAATCTACTGCAGGTAAGGTAGCGAATGTATTTGGTTTAGAATCTGAGTTAGATACTGCTCAGAGAGAACTGGGAGATGAACAGAGAACTGTACGACAGAAAGAGCGTGCTATTGAAGCTGCCAAAGAGAAGTTAATCTGGTTGCAGACAATGGCACAAGAGAGAGGAATGGATGGTAAGGAAGCAGGTTGGCATAGGTATACTTTAGGTGAAAGAATACAGTTCCAGAGAGAACATATTGAAGCACTGGAGAATGCTAGATCTGATGCTGTTGAAAGAGTAGAGAGTGAACAAGCACAGTTAACTGAGCTCCAAGCACATCAAGCTGAGTCTGCAAGAATGCTGGAAGCAGCAGCTGCTGGTCACGGTACTGGTAGTAAGATATTCCCTTTAAAGGATGGTCAGTTTGATGGTGAACCATCTTCTTGGTTTAAGAGTGCACCTCAAGCAGAAGGTAAGGGTGATGGTATGGGTGTTGTACTCAAACCTAAACCTGATACGAGTTTAACTCAAGCAGTTGTTGCTGCTGTTGGTGGTATTGTATCTGGATGGAATTTTAAGGGTGGTAAGGATAAGAATTCTCAACTTAAGATAGAGGCTGAGGGAGAGCCAGCGAGACACCATCGGTACCTTCATATGGAACCTTTGGTTAAGAAGGGTGATAAAGTAAAAGCTGGTCAGATGATCGGTAGGTTAGTCGATCAAGGAGCAGATACTAGATTAAACTTCTCTGTATGGAAACCAAATTGGTCTTGGCCAGAGAACCCACATAAGGAATTACCTAAACTATTTGGTACTCCTATGTCTGCAGAAAATACTATTATTCCTCCTGAAATAAATAATGCAGATACTGTAGCTACAACAACTGCAAACGTTCAAGGTACCAACCCTTCTAATGGAGATATTCAAACAGAAGGTAGTACCGTTATTGTACAACCAATAGCTAGACGTAGTAATGGTGGTAATGGTGATTCTGGTTCAACAGTGGTTGGAGCATCAGCGGAGACAAACATTAGAGGATAATGGCAAGTACCTCACCTAAAATTAGATTTTATAAGTTCGTTACAGCACCGAAGAGTAAAGGACTTACAATATCCATTGGTAACAAGACAGTAGCAGGATCTGATTTTGGATCTGCTATCAATGCTATTAACTCACTGGGTGCTACTGTTAACAGTATCGGTGTAATGTTGCAGACTAGTCTTGCATCAGAGAAGGCAGCACAGCAAGAACTGCTAAGAAACCAGCAGTTAATGAGAGACCAAGCCCTTGGTAAGAATCTTAAACAGGGTGCTACTGGTGTAGGGAAGAGAGTAGGTGGATTGTTATCTAAAGCTGCACCAACATTCTTAGAGTACCTGGGTAGATTATTAAAATCTCTACTAACATTTGGTGTATTAGATTGGTTAAGTAAGAAGGAGAATACAGAGAAACTAAAAGTAATGATGGACAGACTTGGTAAGTTTGTCAAGGGTATGGTGGAGTTTATTGGAAACGTTACCAAGTTTATAGGTGATGCGTGGAATAAAACTTTTGGTGATGGTAGTAGTTGGATAGAGAGAATAACTGGTGCACTAAAACTGTTGGCTGTGGGAGGTGCAGCCTTATTAGGCTTATCATTCTTAAAGAATCCGATAGCAACAGTTAAGAATTTTGCTGGCATCCTGAAGATGGTCAGCGGTGGTGTTATGAACCTAGGTAGATTCCTAGGTGGTAATGTTATAGGTAGGGGAATTCAGGCTGCCACACAAGGTGTGATGGCATATCAGGATGTAATGCAGGATGAAACTATACCTGAAGAGGATAGAAAAGCTGCTGCTGTAGGTGCTGGAGTTGGTGCTACTGCTGGTGGTATGGCACTGGGTGCTATAGGTAACAGTATTGCTGGACCTATTGGAGGTATGATAGGTAATGCTTTAGGTGGTTGGTTAGGTAAGCATCTTGGTAAGTTCTTCGGTCCAGCATTAATGGACTGGGTAGAGAAGTTTACAAAGTTCTTTGATAAGGTAAAGGAAGCTGTTACTGCATTTATGAAACCAGTGACAGATGCTATAAGAGGTATATTTGAATCACTGGGTCCTGCTATCGATAAGGTAGTGGATATGATTAAGCCTCATCTGCCTAAGATAATGCAGATAGCCAATTTCATTGGTAAGGTTGTATTCGCACCATTAATAGGGTTATTAAAAGGATTGAAGTGGTTGTTGGATATGTTTGTAGGATCTGATAATGATAATGTTTCTGAAACTAATGTATCTTCTGTCACTCCAAGACATTATGAAGATATGAGTCAAGATGATAAAGACAGGTTTGATAATGTTGCGAATCAGGCGGGATTCTCTAAAGGTGGTTACGTACGTACTGCACCGATATTTAATATACCTATGAAACCTATCCCAACCAGAAGTAAGGGTGGATGGATTTCTGGACCACAATCAGGTTACCCCGTATCACTGACGGGTAGAGGTGTTGACTTCATAGGTCACGGTACCGAGTATGTAGCACAAAGATCTGGTGGTGGTTATGTTGTACCCGTAGATACACCACACACCCGTAAAGATCCAGGATTAACTGCCAGGTCCCTGAAGGGTGCTATGCTTGCAGGATTTGGTGGACAATTACCTGGTAGATCTAAAGGTGGTGTAGTAAGAGTCAAGGCACCAGAGCATAAATTACCTGAGTTTGGATTAGGTGGTTTATTCTCTGCTGTTGGAGAGAGTGTTGCTAAAGCTGTTGGTGGTGCTCAACCTATCATCAATGCTATAACACCAGTTGCTAATGCTATATTACCTGGTGCTGGTGCTGCTGCAGGGTTGGGTGCTAAGATCATTGAAATGGTTAAGACACTTGAACAGGTCACAGCAGAGAGACAAGCAGCAAATATGCAGGGTGCTGCACAAGCAGTTGTACTTGATATGATAGAAATGCCTGGTGGACAGGGTGGTGGAGGAGATAGTGGTGGTACCCCTATTGTTATGCCACGTAAACAGAATCCAGCAAACAAATTCTTACAAAGTCGTTTTGGATACCTAGGTGAAGGATCCACAATCAGTAGTAACTTCTTCTAATGGCAGAATATCAACCCAAAGGTTATACCCTGAATGAATTCTCTCTACTCGTCACTGATGAAGTAGTACCTACTGAGGATTTGTCTAGTCTTAGTTTTACTGGTGAGAATGCTTTCGATCTTCGTGGTATATGCTCTGCCTGGAACTATTATGAGTCATTAACTTCACCTTCAGTAAGGATGGAGTTTGTTTTCTATGATACTATTGACCTTGCAGCATCACTGAATGGTAATGAGTATATTAAATTACGTATTACTACAGACTCATCACCTGATGATGAGTTAGAAATTATACAGAAGACATTTAAGATTGGTGAGGTTACTAAGTCTGAGAGAGCACAGACTTATATTGTATACACTGCATCACCAGAAGTAACTTCTAATGAAGTTAACAGAGTATTTAAAACGTTCAAAGATAAGCCTGGTACCGAGTCCATACAATCTATACTGACTGAGAACCTTAAGAGTACTCTTAAGGATCGTTGGGAACCTAGTAGAGGTAATTTTAATTTCCTTTCACCTAACTGGAGACCATACGATGCTATAGAATATGTAACTGATAAGATAACAGGATCTGTATCTGGAAAGTCTGGATATATTTTCTGGGAAACTTATAAAGGAAAGAACCTATGTACTATAGATTTCTTATGCTCTTCAAATAATGAATCATTTAATGATCCTAAGGTTTATACTTACACACAGGCAAACGTAGGTAATGATGATGTTAACGCTTTCAAGATAGAAACTGTAAACTATCCTGATAGAGCGAACCATCTTGAGAAGTTACGTACAGGAATGTATAGTACTTCAACCATAGGAATTGTTGCACCTGCTCTAACTAGTGGTCACCTACCTTCTTCAGGTGCTACTACAGAGGAAGGATCAACTGGTTCTGATGATGATACACCCAGTGGATCTATTCAGGAACCTGTTAACTTCACAGCACAGTCTGTGTTTAATGAATCAAGTAATCTCAATCCTGATTTTCCATTCCCTAAGGTCAACTCAGAATACTTCTCAGAGGAGAGACCCTCAAGAATAAAGATACGTGCACTGCCAAGTATGCTGTACTCTGAGAACGCACAAAATCCTGAGGGTAATGCACCTAATATGAAGACAGATAGTGTTTTGGCTTCAGCATATGCAGCATCAAGATGGCAGTTGATGAATGCTTTTAACCTAGATATTACTGTACCTGGTAACGTTGCATTAACTGCTGGTGACATAGTAGAGGTAAGGATTCCTGAATCTACTACCACAGAAGAGCAATCTGACAGGATTGAGTTGGATAAAACATATTCTGGTAAGTACCTCATTGTGGGTATTATGCACGAATATACTGTAGAGGGTGTGACAACCATTTTACAGCTTGCCAAAGATAGCATTTCTAACTTATAATACAAACGTCGCTTTTATTTAAATGACAACCATAGAACAACATATTGCCCACGACAAAGATCTCCTAGATGATCCGTTAACAAACCCTGCTGCTCGCAGACACTACAAAGAAGAGCTACACGATTTGGAAGAGTATGTAGAGCACCATAAAGCAGAGATTGACGCTGGAGACCATCACGATCCTAATTGTCTAGAGCTATTTTGTGACCAACATCCAGACGAGCCTGAGTGTCTCGTATACGATGATTGAGTACCTGTATAAATAATTTTTGTAGCATACTATTTTATTAATGCCTGAAGCAACGATTAACACGATAGGTAAATCGGATGTGATGGGTCGTGACGGCTTCACTTGGTGGATAGGTGAAGTTGAAAAGATCGATGACCCTCAACAACTCGGTAGAGTTAAAGTCCGTGTAATCGGATGGTACACTGGTGGAAAGAGCAAGGAAGCATATGTTTCCACGATGCCCACAGCGGATCTCCCGTGGGCACTTTGTCTTGGACCAACAGATCAACCAGGTATTAAGAATACAGGAACAAAAACTGAGCTGCAGGTCGGTGCTCAGGTATTAGGATTCTTCCTAGACGGGGAAGAAGCACAGATGCCCGTGGTTATGGGATCTATGCGATCCTTTAAGAACACTGCTGATGCACAAACTGGAGAGACTGGTGCTGATACCGATCAACCACCTACAGTAGTTGCTGACGGTACCGAAGCTCCAGAATTACCAGCACAATCTAAGGATGGTGCAGGTGCAGATGTACACGGTGGTGCACCATTTAATACTACTGGTGAAGCACCTTCAGATAATGCTGGTGGTTCAGCGAGTGACAGAGGAATTCTGTCCAAGGCAGAAAGAGAACTCCCTGGTAACTATGCTACAAACCCGAAGGTTGTACCTACAGAGGCACAGGGTATTGCTAATGGTTCTGCTGGACCAGCGGGTGAGGGTTTTGAAAGAGATTTGAATCGGATGCTAACAGAGGTAGGGAATTTTTCTTCTGCTCTGGCAAAAGATCCTGCAGGTAACTTGATCTCTATCATTACTGGTAAGAAGGTCGATAATAAGATATTAGATAAGGCGATGAAGGGTATAAACAACTTCATTGCTAATGGCATATCAGGTATTATGTCTTGGATGAAAGAGGTACTGGCAAAGCAGATTGAAGCAATCATCAGCCAGATCACTCAATGGTTATCCAATGTTATACCGATGGGTGTTATAAATGCTGTGCTTGCACTAGCTGAGTTCATCTTTAGTCTCTTCTGTGGCTTCGAAGGGAAGTGGATTATTAGTTTAGTAAGACAGGCGTTTAATGATACTGCTGCCTTTGCCGAGAATATGGCAGGGATAATAGTATCCAAAGTGTACGATGCTATTCCTACTGGAGTTTTAGATACTGTTAACAGTATTGTAGGTAAGGTTAAGGGTGCACTTAACAAGGTGATGGAAGTAGCAAACGTACTTGTAAGTGCTATCTCTACTATCAAGAACCTTGCAGGTAAACTGAAGGATATGGCTAGTAAGATTCAGTCTATCTTCCAGTTTGATTTCTCTAAGATTTCTTGGAGCAATATTGTAAGTTTAATACTCGCACTTCTTAAGATGTTAATTCCTAAGAAGGATTGCGGAAGGAAGATAAAACCACCTAAACAGAAATTCTGGCTACCCTTGTGGGGTACGTCAACTTGCGATACGGTACCTGAATTCTTTGAACGAGAAATAACTATCGATAGTGGATCTAGTGGTACTGGTAACAGTGTCACTGGGTCTGATGTTATTTCAGCGATGTATAATAACTTGAGTCCTTTCAAGATGGAAGTCCAGTCATTTATGAATGGTGCTTCTGTTATTCAGGATAACAATCCTGGAAAAGAAAAGACTATAACATCTGGTACTGGTGGACAAACTACCATTGATGATAATCAAGGTAATACACACCGTAACCAACCAAATAATCTTACACAGATTATAGGTGGAGATTACTGCACAACAGCTAAAGGCGATGGAGTCCTTACTATTGAAGGTGATCTTAAGATACACGTGATGGGTGACCTAGACCTAGAGGTCGGTGGATCCTTTAACCAGCACCAATCTAATGGTGTGGGTGAGGAGAATGATAAGCAGTCTAAGTCTGCACAGACTATTGCTGCTGACCACGAGATCAACTACCAAGGTAACTGGGGTATACAGGCATCTAATATTACAATGAATGCCATTAGTAACTTAGATCTAAATGCTGGATCTATTTCTACTAAAGCAACTTCATTGATGAATAGTATATCTGGTGAAATTGTTAACGAATGTGCTTGGGAAACGAATCTAGTCAATAATGTCGTATTTAATATGGTTGCGATGCTTAATCCTATCCCTGGGGTTACAGGTCGCTTATCAATTCTAAAAGGTCCAGATATTACTCTCGTTGGTGAGGGTATACCTGGTACCAGTATTTTACCTGCTGCTCACGTTCGTATGGCTGTGAGTGCTGCTCAACCTTGTGGTGTTGTTGACGTTATCACTGGTACTACAGGTGGTAAAGCAACAGTCGTAACCACTGGTGCTGGTGGTATCGGTGAGTTTGTAACAGCAGCAGGTGGGGCTATTGTAAATGCCGTAACATCTGGTACAATAGCATATAGTGTAGGTGCTGGTATTGCATCCTTTGGATGCGGTGTGGGTCCTACTCAAATTTACGGTCTACCCTTGATGCTCAACTGATTATGGAAGAAACGACTTATCTTGAGTACGTTTGGGTTGATTTCCCAAGACGTACTATCACTATTATGGACAATGAAGGGAGACAGGAGAAGGTACGGTACAAATGGGATGAAGACGGTGCTGATGGTTTTCAGTCAGTCGTTGAGATGATCCAAAGGGATGTAGACCCAGAACATTGCCATTTTAAACTATGATTAGAGTAACATTAGAGGAAATCTGTCAAAATACAGAGTTCACATTAAATTTAGCAGCACGAGGTAACCCTTGTGTGGTAGAATTACCAGAGGGTAACGTGCTTATCACACCTGTTGCCAACCCTCGTACAAAAGAAATAGAAATAGATAGAGAAATTGCTGCAATGGAAGCAGCAGCACAAGCAGCAGGAGCACCAACTCCTACACCTGGCGTTAATTTACCAAGTGCAGCAGAGGTACAATCCTACGTTCACGAAACACTGGGTGAATTAAAGCAACAACTCTGACCTATATAATGCGAACCGATGAATCAAGACCATTTTCTATCCTTTTTGGTACATCACTGGCATAATTTAAAGCAAGCACAAATGTACCCTTCTGCCTTCGCTTATACCCACTACTGGTGGTATATGGAGGATGGGCAGTTGTATTCAAAGCAATGGTATGATTGGAATGGGGAGCTATACAGAGGTCGCAAACATAACTTGCGTATTGAACCAAGTCAAATAGTAATAGAGACCTACGACAAATTCCTTAGAGTACCTGATCTAGTGTTCACTGAGTCCGAAACGTATCCTGGATATTTCGGTAGGACTCGTGGAGATGCAGAGAGGCACGATGGTGCCAAGGTACAAGCGAAAATCACGCTGACTGCTAGTGAGTTTACTACCCACGATAAGGGATGGGATGAAAATGGAAAACTGGTTTGGGGTGCTGAAAAAGGACCATTCGAGTTTGAGAAATGTACCAAATCCATTCCGACTTCCATATCATCGTTAACGTTGGATTAGTTAAGATGTGGTTTATCAATGGTAAAGCATTTACCTTTGAAGAGATCGATAATCCAAGTATAGAATTAATAGAAGAATGTCAAAATAAGTTACAGTATACTATGGATGATATGTACAGGATCAGTCAATACCTTATAATGGAAGAGTTACATCCTATTGTCTTTGCAATGGATGATTACTGTACTGGAGAGATTCCTCTATGAAAAGAACTTACACTATCGAAAAGAAAAATCCCCAACACAACCAAGAATGGTCGTGGGAGGAAACTCCAGAATTGGTGGATGCTCTAAGAATATTAGAACAATCTAGTCGGATTGCTGACGAGAAGCGGCTTCCTTAGCCTTTTCTCTCCTTTTAATCATTTTTGCATATGCTACATCTTGTTTGGTATACCATTCAGGGTGTTTTTTTGCTTGTTTAATAATTTTTTTAGCTGCTTTTTTGTCCTTCATTAGGGTTTGGCCAGTCTTGATTTAAAAATTTTGGAGGTGCCCATAGAAGAGAATGCTTGCCTACCCATTGTCCTTCTAATGCGTATTCACCTGTTTTGTGTACTTTAATGTTTAATCCTATTGATGTCTTTTGTTCGTGTGATCCATTTGGTGTAGTAGAATGTTCTAACCAACCTGGAAATAGTAATAATGTATTTGGGAAAGTTTCAACTGCTATATCCCTCTGTGTTGCAAAACACTCTAAATATGCTTGACTTAATGGGGAATGGAAGTTTATAATACCGTTATGTTGTCTGGTCCTATGATAATAGACACCAGCCAATTCCCATCCTGGATGTAAATGTTTCTCCTGACAGGTACCTTTAGGATACAGGTTCAACCAAGACTGAGGTATTTCGAAGTTATCGTGCCCTATGTAATGCTGACAGCATTCCTTAATAAAGTTCGTTAAATTCGGTACCCTATCGGCATAACCACCAAGAAAATTACGTCTTTCTCCAGTTTCATATACTGGATCAACGTCAACGTTTATTTCTTGCTGTTCTTCTTCTCGAATGAAGTTTATTACATCCTCTACTTCGTCATCAATCGGTGGAAAATTATGCTCGTAGCGTACTACAGTAGAAGGGAACAGATCCATTACGGTCTCATTGATCCCACCTATTGTTAGCTTTTCAGCTCTTGCTTTTGCTACAATATCTTCTCCCCCACGTGAGGAGGTTGCACCTGTATTCTGTACCATAATATAGGATCTACTAAAATTATTTATTACCTTTTCAAATGGCTATTTTTCAGACAAAAAAAGATGGGAGCGAATCTCCCACCTTAAAATGGTTAAAAAAACATCAGGTAAAGTCCAAGTGGTATTACTGGTTCTGGGGTATCTGTGCCGTTGCTGTTACAAGTGGTCAGGTCTATGTAGGTACGGGATACAGACAGATGGCAGACTCAGTTGATAGACTAGGACTTTCTCTGAGTGAATTAATTAGGAAGTCAAACTAACACTTCCTTACATAGTCGTCTGCAATAACTCTGATTGTCGTCACACTCAATTAGGCAGTCGAAGTAGTCGTTTATTTGATCGTCATTGTCGTAACCATCTTCATCTACAGCGTTCCAATTTGCTAATTGGTTATGTGATAACAGGTTATGCATTGAATTAGCCTCCGTTGAACTTCGATAAGAAAAATAACAAAGAAATTTTCATTTCATCTTGTTCTCCATATGCTACACTATATAGGCTAGATTATCCTCACTTGCTAACAAAAATTTATGCCTAGTCCTGTAATTATTGATGAAACCGAGCACATCACAGTGACGGTAGAGGGTGATAAATCACCTACAGAAATTTACAATGATCTGATTTCCAGAATCGAGGATATCGGGTACCGTAAACCTGAAGTTAGGCAAAAATGCATCGCATTGCTCTGCTTAATACGTGGAACTAATTTTGTATCTAATAAAACGCACCCTGCTGCCAGTTTAGGCAAATGATACCGTGTATAAATAAAGTTGTACGAACTACTGCCTGAGCTAAGTGGGAACAAAAAGAATTTCACAATTAGATACTCTGGCTGATGAGGTGCTTACTGGTGAAGCGATTCTACCAGTCGTTATCTCCGACCCTTTGATTCCAAATAGGAAAGCAAAGATTAATCAGTTATTTAAAGGAGTGAGTGCAGGATCCCAGACGGCTCCTGGACTTTGTTTTGATTTGGACAGGGACACAGGTCTCTATCAATCCGCATATGATGAGATAGGTCTCGCTTTTGGTACATCATCAATGTACTATAGGAAGCAGGGAAACGCAGATGGATCTGCCACTATTAGATTGATTGCAAGTGATACAACCTCTGCTAACGTTAACATCGATTTACGACCGCAGGGTTCTGGTAAATTCCTTGTTAATGGTCCGACAGAACTAATTGATACGAACTTTTACATTGCTGACGATCAGAACCCTGATAAGAAAGCAAAGTTTGAGGTATCTGCTGTATCTACTGGTGCTGGTATTCGTACGTTTGCTTTACCAAGTACAGGAAGTTTTACTTCTACTACTTTGATCGGTAATGATACCGCACAGACTATTAGTAATAAGACTATCATCATTCAGGATGGTAACCTACAGATTGTGGGTTCATCAAATGCTGGTAAGATAGCATTATTTGAAACTGACTCTTGGGAAGCACCTGTAACTCATATCTACAGACTTCCTGATTATGGTACCTCTGCATCTCAGAGTACACTAATTGATACTATTACAGAACAGGATATAAGTAATAAGAATTTTATTAATCCTACTGTATCAGATATTGCTTCTGGAGATCCAGAGAACCCAACTCCTGAGGTACTATTAGATGCTGGTGATCTCACCACAAATAGAATTGTAAAATTTCCAGACCAGTCTCTTACTATTGCTGGTACGGAATCTACACAGATTTTTAAAAACAAGACGTACTCTGGACCTTACTTTAGTAAGGAAGATGATGCTACGGCTCGTGTTTACTTTGACCTGACGGAAGTTCAAGGTGCACAAACACTTAGATATGACTTCCCTACTGCATCACTAAATACAAATATACTTTCAAATAACACACTTGTAACAACTAAAGCGACACAGGTACTCGAAAACAAGAGTATTAAGGAACTTAAGTTAATTGACGGTGTTGATGAAACGAAACAGGTGTTCCTGGATCTCGGTAATCTTGAAGGTACAAGAACTATTAAGTTCCCTAATGCAGATGCTACACTACTATCAACAGAAAACGTTGGAAGCGTTGGTGTCGCATTTGGAGGTCCAATTTCCGCACCAGATCTGGGTGGTAGACTCAGACTACAACAACACTTTTTAGCAGGTTGGTAATTAACAAATGACAGCAGGAAGACTCGCTGCCGTATCCCCCGCAGCAACAACAAACACGGTACTATACAGTTCTCATATTGGAATAACCACCAGTGGTGTGTTACACGTAGCCAATAGATCTGCTTCTGGTATCACGTATAGGGTGGGACATAAGGATTATAGTCAAGTGTTAACACTTGATGCTAACACCTATGACTTTAAGAAAGGTAACCCTATCACAAAGTATAAATTAGCACTCAACCCTGGATTGACGCAATCTACTGCGACACCAGGTTTAGGAATTATATCTGATCAAGGTAACTGGAATGCACGTATAGGGGATGTTGTACGTACTACCACAACTACCACATATTTTACAAAGGTGAAGAGAGTTGGACAAGTGTTCATTGACTCCACAACATTATCTGGTACTTTCCAAGGTGGCGAGACTGTTACTGCTGGCACGTCTGGTCTAACTGGAGTTTACCGTGGTAGTGGTACTTCCACAATGGATTTGGAAGTTGATGATATTGCTTCTGGTGATACTACTATTAAGTTTACCACTGCTGATAATATGGCAGTCAATGACTATATTGTCTTTGACGCTGATAATGCTGCTGCTGAAGTTGCAACAATTACTGGTATTGCATTCTATAACTCACCAACCAATACAGGAGGTGCTACTTTAACTGTTACTCGTGGTACATTTGGTACTACTGCTGTAGCACATACACCTGGTCAATATCTTCAGGCATACACTCCATCTGGAACAACCACCACCATTAACGAGGGTGCTGTATTCCAGTCAACTGACTTAACGGTAACGGTTACTAATGGTACTACTGTAGTATCTGGACAATATATCCTTGTAGGTAACGAGGTTATGCTTTGTTCTGCTGTTGCTGGTAATGACCTTACAGTTGAGCGTGGAAAGTGGGGAACCACAGCAGCAAACCATAACGATGGTTCTACTGTCACACCATTGGTTGCTACTGCTGGTGCTACTGGTGCTGCAAAATGGTTTGCTTCTGCTGAAGTATTAACTGGTGGTACAAATAATGCCACTATGAATGTTTCAGATCCTTTAACTGTTACTTCTAACGTTGGATTCCAGAGTAGATTTATTTGGTCTACTACAGCAGGACAAGAATTATTACCTGATACTCAGTTTACTGTTGATAAGGATAGAACTTATCGATGGGACATATCAGATGCTAGTAACTCTTCTTTAGCATTTAGATTCTCTGATGTTAACGAAGGTACAAACGCTACACCTACTCCTGGTACAGAATTTACTACAGGTGTAACGAAGGTCGGTACTGCAGGATCTGGAGGTACAGCATATATTGAAATTGCTGTTACTGCTAATACTCCTGACCCTCTATATTACTATGCTGATGGTACTGCAGGATATGCAGGATCTATTGATGTAGTACAGGATCCAATCTTTACTGAAATATACGTTTATGACGTTACTGATGGTACACCTGTAACTGGTAACACATTTGTTGTTGGTACTGCAACTCAAACCTTAGGATCACCAACACCTGGTGCTTGGGGTTACGTTCAGAAATGGAACAAAGGTGTTTCTGCTGAACTGACGATTACTTGGGGTGGTAACACTACAGCGTGGGCTAGTAGTGACACCTTTGTTGATACTCCACCTATTCAAGGTATAGGATCAAGACAAGTAGCAACAGTTAGTTCTGTTACTGATGCTGATGCTTTAGTAAATGAAGATTACCTATATTATGATAAGACTTGTGCTGCAAATGACACCAATGAGCACAAAGGTATTGTTATCGGACCTGGTTCACACATAGTTGTGTACGCATCTGATACTAATGCTACATTCCAACTTAATGGATTTGAGAATCAAGTTGGTGATTATAGTCAGGCTCAATATCAACCCCCTGCAGGTAGCACTCCTTAAGGCGGGATAAATATAAACATAAGGTTCATTAAGTAAATGGCATTAACCCGTCTTAAGAATATCATCACGTCGAGGACTGGTCGTATTATATACGTCAACCCCGACGATTTTGATGCATCGGATGCATATGACAACCGAGGTAACTCAGCATTGCGTCCTTTTAAGACGTTGCAACGTGCTTTTCTTGAAGTATCTAGATTTTCATATAGAGTTGGACTTAGTAATGACGAATTTGACGCATTCAGTATATACCTCTATCCTTCAGAGTATGTAATTGATAATAGACCTGGTACCGCACAGTACACTGAAATCACACCATTTGATGAAAATACAAACTTTGATCTAACCTCTTCTAACAATATTCTCCATAAGTTTAACTCAGTTAACGGTGGAATCATTGTTCCCAGAGGTTGTTCTGTTGTTGGATCTGACTTACGTCGTACTAAGATAGTACCGAAATACGTACCATATCCTACAACACAAGCATCACTTGGTATTACAACTGCTAACGAACCATCTGCCTCTGCTATATTCAGACTCACTGGTGGATGTTATTTCTGGCAGCAATCATTCTTTGACGGTGACAATAATGGAGTTTACTATCGCCCTGATATTGTTGACACTATTGCTCCAAACTTTTCTCATCATAAGTTAACTTGTTTTGAGTACGCTAATACTACAGACCTAGATCTGTACTATCAAAAGATTTCGAAGGCATACGCTACAATTCCTGATACTTCAGGTACTATCGCTCAAGACCAATTACAGGCAAGAGTTGAAGAGAACAGAATCGTTGGTCCAATTTCTGACGAATTTAGAGTATCTCAGATTATTAGAAATGGACAAACTGCTACAGCATTTACTGTTGACATACAAGATAACCCGATCAACCACGGTTTCTCTGTTGGTGTTGCAGTTAATATCTCTGGTGTTACTGGTCCTACTGAGGCAGACTCTAACCTTTACAATGGATCATTCCTGGTAACATCTGCACAGGGTAACCAGTTTACCTATCAGATGTCCTCGGAACCAACAGGTAATGCTATAGGTTCAAATATTCTAGTTAAAGTTGAGATTGACACTGTTGACTCAGCATCTCCATATGTATTCAACTGTTCACTAAGATCAGTTTGGGGTATAAATGGTATGCACGCTAATGGTGCAGAGGCAACTGGTTTCAAATCAATGGTTGTTGCCCAGTTTACTGGTATCTCACTACAGAAAGACGATAGAGCATTTGTTAAATACAACGCATCTACTGGAAACTATGAAGCACAAGCAGCAGGTTCAGGTGCACACATTGATGGACTGTCCAAGTATCGTAAGGGTTGGAGAAATAGACACATATACGCAAGTAACGACGCATTTATCCAGGTCGTCTCGGTGTTCGCCGTTGGATTCGGTGACCACTTCTTCTCTGATAGTGGAGGAGACCTCTCAATCACGAACTCAAACTCAAACTTTGGAAACACTTCTCTTAGATCAAAAGGATTTAAGTCAGCATCGTTTACTAAGGATAAAGCGGGTCAACTCACGCACGTTATACCACCTAAGTCATTAAGTGATGTCCCAGAGATATCAATTAACTGGGTAACATTAGATATTCAGAAGATCAAGGCAGCAGCAGACCCAACAAAACTATTCTTGTATGGGTACACCAACCTTAATGCTAAACCACCAAGTAAGGTACAGGGTTATACTGTAGGTGCTAGAAGAGATTCACCAACGGTACCAGATAATCTTAACGTATTATTGATTGCTGCTGGTGCACAAGAACCTACAACACATAGTGCAAAGATTGATCCATCAGGTATTGAGGTTACAGGTACATCTCCAGGAGATGATGCTTCACCTATTAAGTTTGATCAGAACCAGTCTAACTGGTATATTCAGGTAGATAGTGCAAATAACGATATCTATACTACACTGATTGCTAACTCACAATATAATAACCTTGGATTTACTCCTACGACATTTGTTCGAAGAGTTCCAGACGCAAGAGACCTTAAGGATAGAATTTATCGTTTCAGATATGTACTAGACAAGGATTCATTCCCAGTACCTAGAGTACCTATTACTGGTTTCGTTATTCAACCAAGATCTAGTGAAACGAACTCACCTGCCTATGATAAAACATACTACATTTATGAGGTAGAAACATATCAGGAGTTTGAACGTGGTGTTGCTGACGGTATCTATTATCTTACATTCTTGAATGCTTCAGTATCTCCTGCTACATCAAACTTTGATGATTTCGCATTCTCACAGAACCAAGTAGATGTTTATCCTACATTTGACAGAGATAACCCAATAGCAGACCCTGCTCCTTCTATCTCCGTTGCTGATAATGAAATTCTAGGTAGGGTTACAACCACTGATGGTGCTTCACCTAATCCTAACGAGGATAAGAAGTTATCTATCACTAAAGAAAGTACTCAATTCTTCCTACTAGAGACAGAAAACAACCTAGGATACAATACTACTGCTAATACTCTTAATAATATAGTGGTAACAGCAAGACTAGGTGATGAGGAAGAGAGAAAGATTGCACTCAAACTAAATGCTGACAACTCAGTTGCACCTATATTATGTGAACTGCGAAGATACTCTATTCTTAGAGCATCTGGACATACGTTTGAGTACCTAGGTTTCGGACCAGGTAACTATAGTACTGCATTCCCATCTACACAGGTGGAGGTGCTAACACCACAACAGGTTAGACTGTCACAGTCACTGAAGGAATCAGCAGGAGTTGCATACTACTCTGGTGTTAACAGTGATGGTGAACTATTTGTTGGTAACCAGGTTATCAACCCAGTTACAGGTCAGATCACTAACGAAGACATTGCACAGTTGAATGTTGTTGGTGAAGAGAACACAACCATTCAGACATTCTCTGAGGTTGTTCTTACTGATAAATTAACTGTAATTGGTGGTGCATCTAACCAGTTAGAATCAGTATTCTCAGGTCCTGTTACCTTCCAGAAGAGAATTAGTGCACAAGAGAACATCCAGACACTATTACTAACATACTCTAATAATGATGGTACTGTATTAAGACAGACATTCTTAGCAGAAGATGATGGTTCTGGTAATCCTGATGTTGACTCTGCACTAGCATTTAATGATGGTGACCTAGTTTATAATATAGACTGGGAAGCAGGTGATTCATTAGGTTGGATCTATGAGACAGGTATATGGTACAAGTTCGGTATGACCGATACTGGTCCAATTACTGCACGTAGATTTGGTGGAGTCACCAACTATGGTATTGGTGAAGCACCAGATGCTTCTAATAGAATGAGAATTACAGGTAACGTTGCCATCACTGGTAACATAGACGTTACAGGTAATTATGGTGCTGCTGACAAATACACTCTTGCAACAGGTGTTGCCAACAGCAATAACGGTGTGACATATCAAGGTAATGGATCAACAGCATCCTTTGCTATATCTCCTGGTCACACAGCATATTCAGTACTCGTATTCCTTAATGGTGTAGCACAGATTCCAGGTCTAGACTACACAGTTACAGGTAATGCCGTTGACTTTAGTATTGGTACAGCACCTGCTGCTACCGACGTGATCCAGATTAGGGAACTGGTAATCTAAATAGCTAACAAAGGCATCTGACGAATGACAACTAAAATAAGAGAAGGTCAGATACAAGCAGCGACTAGAGGTCTAGTTACTGCCTGGTCAATCTCAGAACAATTAAACTTACCACCATTAAATCAGTCTCAGATAAATGCTCTGGGAACTCCTGCTTATGGTACCCTCGTGTACAACAGTACCGAGGATATGGCACAGATATATAAGCAAGATGCTAATGCTGGTAACCCAGGATGGGATGATGTTGGTGGAGGTGGTCCTTCATTAGGTGAAGGTTCAATCATTAGAACCAACGGTACTACGATATCAGAAAATATAACAGTTGGTCCAGTCTTTAACGGTGGTGTAGAATTTACCAACGGATTTACTGCTGGTCCAGTAACTATTGCAAACGGATTTACGGTCACGATTGAGACAGATGCATCGTGGCAGATCATCGGTGACGATGACCTATCATACGCACAATTTGTAGATATTACGTCAGGACATATTACATCAACTGGAATACTACATTTCAGTGAGACAAAAGAATCGATCACATATTATAACTCTAGTGGTAACGTAACACACGATTTTAACGATAATAACGTAATCTGGGTCAATAAGACAGGTGGTGGTAACTGGACGTTATCATTAAATAATGTTCCTTATGAATCCTGTGGTTATGGTATCACCGTAATTGTTTATAATATGGGTGGTGCAGGTTTACCACAATCGATAAATATCAACGGTCAAGGACATACTATACTGTGGTCTGGTGGTAATGTACCAGGTATGGATCAGGTAGTTGGTATATGTTCCTTTGCTATTGTCAACCAACAGTATGAGACACAACCCTTCACAGTAATGGGATCGGGTGGTAACTATGCTGTACCTTAAGGAGTAAAATATGGGAAGATTCGGTATGAGTGCAAAATTCATCCCCACATCAAGTGGCACAAGTGCTCTTGGTGGATCAGGTGGTGGGGGTGGAGGACCGTCATTCAGTTATGTATCAGCATCTGGTGGTTCCGAGTGGAACGAAGGATTTGCAGATGGAAATTATAGATTTCATAGATTTCAATCAGGTGGTACCTCAAGTCTTAGTGTTAGTTCAGGTGGTATTATAACCATTTGGGCGTGGGGTGCTGCTGGTGGAAGAGGTGGTCAAGGAGGAAATAATGGTGGAGGTGGAGGTAGTGCTCGTACTACCATAACCGTACCTGATGGATCAACGTTGTACACTGCTGTCGGTAGAGGCGGTGGTGGAGGCAATGGATGTTATGGATGTTGGGGACACGGAGGTGGTGGATCCAATAGTTCAGGATATGGTACAGGTGCTAACGGTAACCACGCTTCTTGTAGTGGATGCTCTGCTGGAGGAGGTGGAGGCGGTGCTGCTTCTATGGTCTTCCTAAATGCTTGGGGTATGGGTAATCTGAAAATCGCTGCTGGAGGCGGCGGTGGAGGAGGAGGTCGAGAAGGTTGTGGTGGTGCTGGTCACGGTGGTGCAGGTGGTCAGAGAGGATCCAACGGACAGTGTGGATCTCAAGGTGGATGTACAGGATGTAATAATGACTCAAATGGTGATGAGTGTGGAAGACCAGGTAACGATGCCTCTGGAGGAGGTGGCGGTGGCGGTGGATATCGTGCAGGAAATTGCGGTGGTAATCCAGGTTGTGACTGCAATGGTGCTGCTGGTGGCGGGGGTGGATCCAACTGGGTCGGTGCTGATGAGGGAGATCTCACAGGACAAGGATTTGGAGGAGCAACTTGGGCAGGTAGTAACTGTTCACCAGGTAGCGACCCACAAGGTAGACGCAATGGTGCTGGTGACTGTAATGGTGAAACTGGTGTCATTGTATTTGGTTACAAGAATCCTTAAGATATTATGGCAACACAAAATCCCGCAACAGATCACGACGATTACGTCTACATTGAAGGTCAACCAGTCAAATATGACGATAGACCTAATCTAATAACCGTATGTTTTCATCTCGCACGTAATATATGTGAGATCAGTGGATTTGAGATTACTCATCCAGATGTACAGTGTAGAATAGGTTTTAGAAAAAATCATAGTATGGATTGTACCTTTGTTAATCTTAGGTATGGTATTACAATTCAACGAGTCATTGAGAACGTTGATAAATCTAAAGAAGTAAAAGAAGTAGTTTACTCTAACGAGTGGCAGGGTCCAGAGAAGTCTAATGAAGCATTTTTAACAGACTTCAACATTAAAAATCTGGAACCAGGTGAAAACTACGATATGTTATTTTGGTGTAATGAGGAAAATGAAGTCATCAATGATACCCTAAATATAACCATTGGTATTGATGATGATACTCCTGATACATTCACACCACCAAAAACACAACAGGTAACCTATCACAGTGGTTACATACCAGATGATGAACAATGGGAAAGAGATCAACCCTTCCTACCAGAAGGTTATACTCGCCCAACCTAATTGTATAAATAAAACTGAGGAAAAACTAAAGCAAAATGAGTACACTTAAAGTTGCATCTATTAGAGACCTCTCAGGCATTGGCGGATTCTCCCTTGCTTCAGGTAACATAACAGCGAACGGAGCACTGACAGTCAGTAACATCACCATTAATGGTACGATGTCTGGTTCTTCTAGTCAGATTGTACCTTCGGTGTCAGGTCAGAGTGGTAAATTTCTTTCTAACGACGGTTCATCGATGCAATGGGCTGCTGGAGGTGGAGAGAACATCCAATCACTACAAGTATGGACAGGTAACGGTACCTGGAATAAACCATCTGGTGTCAAGTACATACACGTACGAGTACAAGGAGGTGGAGGAGGAGCGTCAGGGCACGGAGAATCGGGTGCTGCTGGTGGATACTCTGAAAGAGTTTTAGACGTTAATAGTATTGGTTCTGTTGGTATATCAATCGGTGGAGGTGGTGGAGGTACCTGGTACTTCGGTCACGGTGGAGATGGTGGTTCATCATCTTTCGGTCCTTACCTATCTGCTGGTGGTGGACACGGTGCTAATAGAAACAGTGGACACTCAGGTGGACTAGGACGTAATGGTTCTGGTGGAGACTTGAATGTCTGGGGTGGAGGAGGACAATCTCACCACGGTGGTGGTGGAGGAGTCGGAGGTTCATCTCACTTCGGTGGTTCAGTTTCTGGTGGTTGGCCAAATGGTGGTAACTTCAGTCATAACCATCAAGACCACGCTGCATATGGTGCTGGTGGATCAGGTGGACACTTCCATAGTTTCCGTGGATCTAACGGTAAATATGGTGTAGTCTGCGTTATCAACTACAAATAGGGGAACAATGAAGAAAGCATTAATGGATTTCAACGGCGTAGTTGCCGACATCGTAGACCCTGGTGAAGAGTACGTACTATTCTTAGGACGTGGTTGTTCCCAAATGTGGGTTAATGCACCTGATGACATCACAAAAGATTGGACACTAGAATGGTCTCCTTCTGCTAATGATGCAATATGGGTTAAGCGTACTGACGCATACTCAGATCCTGGTACCATTCGCAGAGTTGCATATGGTGAGGTCGGGGAACAATTAGATATGTTGTACCAAGACCTAGCAGCAGGTAAAGCATTAGATGCTGGAGATGCTGTTTGGTTTAATCATATTAAAGCAGTAAAAGAGAACACAGTAGCACCATCATCCGTTGCAGAACCAATGGATCCAACGATGACTGATGAGGAAATTGCTGATTTTATGGGTGATGATGCCGAACCAGCAACGACAAGACCAGCAAAACGTGCTACAATAGACGCACCAATCTGGGAACGTTTCTCAGGATGGGGTCGTACCTATGATGAACTAGGAGCATAAACTCCCTGTTATTATGAAATTTGAGAATATCTGCATTGTCGGTGGTGGCACTGCAGGGTGGATGACTGCTTCAATGCTCAAGAAGCATTTTGGTAATCGTAAAAAAATCAATCTGATCGAATCACCTAAAATCTCTTCAATAGGGGTAGGTGAGTCAACTACGCAGTGGTTTTTAGGTTTTATAAGATATTTGGGACTGGTTGACAGCGAGTGGATGCCAGCGTGTGATGCAACATATAAACATTCAGTAAGGTTCGTTAACTTCAATAAGAACGGACCATTCCATTATCCGTTTAGCGAGAAGGTTGTTGACCTTCCCCTGACGGATTATTTTAATTGGAGAAAGGATCAGACTTACGTAGGTCCAGAAACATTTGGTAGAGTATACACTGATATATCACAAATAGCAGAAGAAGGTAAGATAGAGGAGAGCATACTACAGAGTAATGTAGGGTACCATATTGATGCAGTTAAGTTTGCACAGTATCTTAAGAATTGGTGTGGTGTTGAGTGTATAGAAGATACTATTTGTAGGATAGATGTTAATGATGATGGTATTGAAGCACTGTATGGAGAGTCAGGAAAAAAATATGAATCTGATCTTTTCATAGATTGCACTGGATTCAGAGCATTATTGCTAGAGAATGTAAATGCTGCTTGGGAAAGTTGGTCAGATATAATGTTTAATAACTGTAGTTGGGTATGTCGTAGAGACTATGAAAATAAGGAAAGAGAGTTGGTACCATATACTAATTGCACTGGATTGAGTAGTGGATGGGTATGGAATGTACCAACATATAGTAGAATTGGTACAGGATATAATTATTCCAGTAATCATCAGAGTATTGGTGATGCACTAGAAGAATTCCAGAAGTTTATAGGTGCTGATGAGAGAACTAAGTTTAAACATATACAGTGGAAGACAGGAGTAAGGAAAGAGATATGGAAGAAGAATGTATGTGGTATAGGATTGTCTGCTGGATTCATTGAACCATTAGAATCTGGTAGTTTATATTCTGTACACGAATTCTTATGGAAACTTATACAAGTATTACCTAAAGATGCTGAACATTATAATCAACATTTAATATCATCATTTAACTTAGCGTGTAGAACAAGATTTCAAACATTCAGAGATTTTGTTGTTAAACATTATACGCTAAGTAATAGAGATGATACTAAGTTCTGGAAAGATTATACTAATCTAGATTATATTGGTGATTATAGTAACCTATTTACTTTAGATTGGGAAGAATTTCAACAGTTAAATGGTATGCCTGAGGGTATTGCATTTCTCCTGGGAGGTTACCAGTATAATATGTGCCCTGATCTATTCACTCAGAGAAGTATAGAAAATAATTATGCAATTAACGATCCATCTGATATAATAAACGAAAGATTAGACCGTACTTATCCTAATGAAATGGCAATAGATTACTATCGCCGCACCCTATATAAAGAAGAGGATTAATTCTTATGAAGGTTGAAAATGTTGTTATTGTTGGTGGTGGATCATCTGGATGGATGACTGCTGCTGCATTACTGAAGTTGTGTCCGTGGATTAATGTAGTATTAATCGAAAGTGATAAACCACCAATAGGTGTAGGTGAGAGTACACTAGGACATTTTAATAAGTATTTGATTGCATTAGGACTCAAAGATGAGGACTGGATGCCATACTGTAATGCAACATATAAAAATAGTATTCAGTTCACTGATTTCAGTGAAATAGGGTCAACATTCCAGTATCCATTTGGAGAGTTTGATTTCCAAGACAAGTTACAAGGACTTAAGGACTGGTTTGATTTAGCACGTAATGACCCTGAAAAATGGACACCTGGGACATTCGCTGAGTTCTATAATGTAGAGCAGAGTTCATTAGTTAAACATAACAAACAATGGGATAATAGAGACAATAGGTTTAGAAGTTTTGATTGGAGAACTGAGGTAGCATATCATTTAGATGCTGAGAAGTTTGGTGAGTATTTACGTGAGAATATATGCTATCAATATGAAGGTAGATTCACACATATTGTAGGTGAAGTACGTGGTACCGTTAAAGATATTGTAAAAGGTGGATCACCTGCTGAGTCTAATAGAACTATTAAACAACTTGCTGTTCGTTTGATTGAAGATAAGAGAACCGTTGGTGTTGTTGGTGACCTATTTGTTGATTGCACTGGATTCTCTAGTGTACTATTAGAACAACAGTTAGGTACTAGGTTTAATAAGTTTGATGATCTTGCTAATGATAGAGCATTATATGCACGTATTCCTTATAAGACACAGGAAGAACGTGAAGAGATAATGCACTGCGTTACTGATTGCAAGGGAATGACAAATGGTTGGGCGTGGACTATACCTTTATGGGATAGAGTAGGAGTTGGTTACTGTTGGTCATCACGATTTGCAATGAGCACTGAGGTAATACCTGAGTTTGAAACTTGGATATTCGAGAAGTTTGGTGTTACCAGTGATGAGTATGAAGTGAAGGAGGTTGATGTTAAGAATGGATATCACGAGAAAGCGTGGAACTTGAATGTTGTTGGTATTGGGTTATCATACGGTTTTGTTGAACCATTAGAGTCAACAGGATTATTAACCACACACGAGAATATCCTTAGACTTGTTGATACACTTAACAGGAGAAAGGGATATATTACCAGACTTGAACGGCAATGGTTTAACTATGCTGCTCAACGTGAGGTAATAGGATTCAGTAAGTTCGTTGCTATGCACTATGCACTTAGTGGACGTGATGATAATCCATATTGGAGATGGTGTACTCAAATTAATGAGTACCTATGGCAAGAGATGGATGGAATTGTACGTATTAACGACAATTATGAACGCCTGGGAAGTGCACTAGATCTAGATCACGGTTTGGACACAGGAATGGGTGGAATGAATTATGTGGCAGCAGGTAATGGTATGATGTTAGGCAAAGATTATTATAATGAACGTGATCCTAAAGACTTAGAATATCTCGAACAGAAGCATTTAGAGTATACTAAAGAAGTGGAGGATTTCGTTACCAGTGATGAGTGTCCATCTCATTATGAATACTTACGTGACAACATTTACAAGGGGGATGATGTTCGGGATCAACTTATTTAAAAAGAAGAAACCTTGGATTAGATTCTATTCATTAGAACCTGGTCTTGCTGAATGTTATCCACTGATACCAACCAGCAAAATTAAGAGACAGTGGTTAGATCCTGCTGTCAAGAAGAGAAGGTGTCCCTTACAAGGATCACAGAACTCTTCAAATTGTCCTGGTATTAAACAGATTGCTCGACTTGGTTGGACAGTCGTTGCACCAATGGATTTCATTATAATTACTAATGGTGATGGTATATCATTTCAATATGAAGTACCAAATACATTCCAGAGACACAGCAACTACATTTCAGATCACGCACCTGAACAAGTAATGCCATTGATTGATAGTCCAAGAGATACTCTTGCACATATTATTAAGATGGAATTACCTTGGAGGGTTAGAGCATCTGATGATATTGTGATGCTACAATCACCAGTTCATTGGAATAATGAACCACGCTTTGAAGCAGTTAATGGTGTATTTGATCCTCGCTTTGCACTACAATTAAATGTGCAGTTAATGTGGCACGAAATGGACACAGGTCCAGAAGGTACACTTGTTAAAGCAGGTACACCTATAGCACAATATATACCAATACCCAGAACTTACCTCGAAAGAGATTGGTATGATGTAGTTCAAGAACCTGCTAATGCTAAAGACTGGGAGTTAGAAGCAGCATTTAATTATTCTATCAAGTCTGAATATATGATTCACGACAATGTACAAGGTAGAATATCACGTGCAATGAAAACCATTAAGTATCACTCTGACGGAGAAAAACTATGACTATTGATGAACTAATACAAAACTTTTATCTACAGAAGCAACAGTGCGAAGTAGATATTGAAAACTATGACAAGGAGTTTAGTGACAAGAAACTAAATCCTTATGGTGTTACCACTATTGAGTTTGAGAAGCGTAGTGACGCATTTAAACGTAAGTCACAACTTGAAGGTGCTATTGATGCACTCTTAATATGTAAGAGAGATGTATTAGGTGATGACTCTGATACTGCAATGCCATCATTAACTGATCTTGACCAGACTGGTGGAGGTACCGAAGAAATGGAGGTTATTGGTGGGACATCTTCTTGACATACTAAAAGATCAAGAAACTATTCCTGTATCTCCACACTGGTTGTGGAGATTTAAGTATGATTTTAAATATGATGGTTCATCACTACAAGAGCATTGTGGAAAACTAATCGATCATACTATAGAGAATACTGGCACGGGTGCAGCATTAGAAACGGGTAATGCTTTCTCAACTGCATATAATGTTGAGCATCAACCACATTACTGGGAGATAATGCAACCATTTATAAATCATATGCAACCATATCTTCACGCATTGTGGAATCACTGGGATTATGGTAGTGGTCAACCTGTACCTATTAGATCTTGGATCAATACACACAAGAGAAGTGGAATGACTATGGAGCATCACCATAATGGTTGCCCTTTAGTTATCTCTGCATATCTTAAGCACTCTACTAATTCAGGATACTTTCAATTTAGAGATCCTTATGAATATCATAGATGGGGTTCACCTGGGGAACCACAGTTAGATTTGTGGAAAACGGTACCAGTTGAAGAGGGTGACGTGTTAGTATTTCCTGGTTGGTTGAAACATAGAACAGAACCATCACAGTCAGATGATGATAGAGTCTGTCTTGCAATTATGTACGGTGGCAATGATTGAAGTAAGAAGAGATATTATACCTGAACTATATCAGGACAAGATTCACTCAATGATGTCCAATGTTAGATTTGATTGGCATCTGTTGAGTGAGGTAACGTATGCTTATAGTGATGAGATGAGGAGTAAGTATCCTAATGCTCAGAGCACTCCAGGATTTGCACATATGTTCTATGATAGAGATAATAAGATAGAGGATCAATATTGGGATTTTTTATTTCCACTTTTTCTCTCGTTTGTCCCAACTCCTAAACACGAACTACTGAGAGTTAAAGGAGGGTTGCTATTACCTACAAGGATAGGTTATAATATGCCACATATAGATGCAGAGATTCCACATACTACAGCACTGTATTATGTGAATGATTCTGACGGTGATACTCACTTTTTTGCAAAGAATGGTGAGATTGAGCAAACTGTTAAACCAGAGAAGGGGAAACTCGTTATTTTTGATGGTTTAAAAATGCACGCATCATCCTGTCCTACCCTCGCTACAAATAGAATCGTCATTAATTTCAACTATGTCTGTCAGGATTAACTACTATCAATATGAAGGAGTTCATAGTACCTTAGATGCTTGGGATTCTTGTATAGATGTTGACGGTGTTGCACCTGAACCTCGTAGAGTGATCGAAACTTACTCACCTGGGAAAACACCCAACTGGGAATGTCCTGCTTGGAGGCATAAGAATTCAAGAGAGTTTATAATTTCAGCACCTCGTGAAATAATATTACATATTGATAATGAAAACGGTGCCGTTGGTTCACCTAGTATGACCAACGATCAGATTAATAATTATGTTAAGGTAGAAGATAAAGAACCACCGATAACAACAATTCAAATAATGTGTCCAATGGTATTATGTTGGACTGATGCAAAGAGAGTATGGGTTGAGGTTAAAGATCACCCAATCACATCACGTAACAATAATTTTACGTTAACAAATGGTTGGTTTAATTTATCATCTTGGTGTAGACCAATATCATTTGGATTAAATGTATGTGATCCAAATGAACCTGTTGTTATTAAGAGAGGTGATCCATTATATAAATTAGCATTTTATCAAGAGGACAATCTTGACCAGACATTTAAAATGGTGAAGGCACAACCACATACTGAATTACTATTAGATGTGTATAAGAGAATGAAGGTGAAACATTTTCAATCTCATCTTGCTGATGATCTCATCTTTAAAGATAAAGAGGAGAAATGTCCTTTCGGGTGGTTGTTCAATGATTGACATATATTATTATCAATTTGAAGGTGGTGCTTATGATGCTCTCAAGTCATCATTAGAGATAGATGGTGTTGGGATTGAACCAACAAGACATATTGATGAGAAGACTAATGTATTAAAATACTATAAATGCCCTGCTTGGTCACATTTAACAAAGAGAGAGTTCACAGTCTATGCACCTAGAGATTTAACACTAGAGTTTGATTATGAAAATCAGACTATCAACTCACCTAATCTTGTAGGACTATTTGATAGATTTGTGTTACCGATTAAGGACTGGCATATACATCCTACAATGCAACTGTTCATCCCTAAGATTATGATGTGGACAAAGGCAAAGAATATATGGGTAGAGCAGAAGGATACAGGACTCACAGCACTCAATAATAATTTCAATCTGATCTCTGGGAGGTGGAACTTATCTCAATGGGAGAGACCACTATCATTTGCAGTTGATATAGTAGATAGAGATAAACCTCTTATAATTAAAAGGGGTGACCCTATCTATCGTGTTGCATTTTATCAAGAGAATAATTTAATGCAAGAGTATAGGTTAGTAAAATCTAAACCTACACAAGAACGAATAGATATGGGTGAGAAGAGAGTCAACCTCAAGAATCTCATCCCTCATCTATCTAAGACCCTTATGTTTGGTGACCGACCACAATGCCCAATCAAATTCCTACAATAATAATAGACAATTTCTTTGAAACGCCCTCTGTGATTAGGAACTGGGCACTTAGTTTAGATTACTTAGTGTGCAAAGATCACCCTGCTAAAGGTAATTGGCCAGGGAAAAGATCAAGTCATTTGTTACACGAATTAGACTATCATTTCCATCAAAGATTATGTTCTAAACTCATAGATTATCTACCTGGATATACTTCATTCGAAAGATTTGAGTCTACGTTTCATCTTTGTACTGGTAATTATGACTGTGGTTGGGTACACCGAGACTCTGAACAGTTTGGTATAGGTGGAATGGTATATTTGAATGAAAGTTATACAAATGGGTGTGGTACCATATTATATGATGTACCAGATAATGATGATAGAGTAGGGTATACTGAAGATTTTAAATCTAATGTATTAACTGATGATGAAAGTGTACGTGCTGAAGGTAATAAGATGATAAGAGAAAAGAATAAACCATTTACTTCAAATACTGTATGTGAGGCAAGATATAATAGATGCCTGTTATTTGATGGTCAAAAGTATCACTCTGCTGGTGATTTCTTTGGTGATAATATAACTAATGGTAGACTCACCTTAGTATTCTTTGCGAAGGCAATATGAATATAGAAACTATTATCGAAGGACGAATGTGGATCGTTCGTAATATGATACCAAAAGAACTATGTAAACACGTAGCAATGGAATATCATATGATGAAAGATGTAATTAAATGGCAATATCCCAATGCTGACCTGGGAGATCCCACAATGCCTGGTGCTTGGAGTATGTATTGCCCTGTATGTTTTGAAGCACTAGGACAATATCAACAACCAATAGTTGAGAAGATTATAGGTAACATACCATTATGGCAAACATTTTGTTATGGTAGATTATATGTTAAAGGTACATCTTGCGTTAAACATAGAGATAGAATGTCAGGTGAATGGGTTGGTAACATATGTGTTAGTGAAGATCCAGACTATCCTTGGGCAATGCAGATAATAGCAAAGAATAAAAAATATGAGATATTTCTAAATGAGGGTGATTCTTGTATATTCAGAGGACACGAGGATTTACATTGGAGAGAGATATATGAGGGTGAAGGATCACAAATACAGTGCTTTGTTTCATACGTGGAACAGAATGGTGAGTATGCTAGATTAAAATATGATGGTAGACCAATGCTTGCAGCACCTTGGGAGTCAGCAAGTGAGGAGGTCATTACCTGTCAACGTAGACAGAACAATGACGTGTACTATGGACCTGCTGAAGGACCTGGACAAATTGAAGAAAATTTTGAAGATGATCTTGCTGAGGTTGAACTCTTATGAATGACTATTATGTGGTGGATGATCTCATACCACCAATCTATCAAGAATGGTTGATAGCATTGATTAAAGATGAGAATCTAACGTGGCATAGGAAAGACAGTGCCATTATGGAGGAATTGGAGGGAGATCCTCGCAATGGTTTCTGTAATTTTCATTATCTATTTGAAATGGATAAAGGAGGGAATCTGTCACCCTTATGTAATGCTTTCACTCCCTTATCTCTTATGGCAATGGAGCAAGTTAAGTGCTACAATTTGATGCGTATGCGAATAAATTGTGTTCCCAATATGTTCGCAAACTATACACAATTACCCCATATTGATAGTTATGTTAAGGATTCTTGGAATGTGGTATATTATATTGATGATAGTGATGGCGACACAGTTATTTTTAACGAACGCACCTTAAGTGATGAAGAATATCAATCTATTCTTAGCAAGGGTGAGTTCACTGAAAAGACTCGTGTATCTCCTAAAAAGGGACGTGCTGTCATATTTCAAGGTGATTTATTCCACTCGTCAACAACTCCATCAACAAAATGGAGACCAGTTGTTAACATAAATCTTTCAAAAGATACACCACCAACCAACGGAGCATATAGTAATGTCTGATTTAAATTTAATTGAAAAGGGTGACGATTGGGTACTGTATCGTGCTGAAGTTGTTCAACGTGAGCAACAAGAAATGATTACACAATTAGGACGTAGTTATAGATTATTTAAGAACACATTCACAGGATGTGATAGTAGTTTAAAGAGTGATAGTTTTACATTATCAGCACTACCTACGCTGTTTAGTGATACATCAGCAGAAGATAAGGGTACCATAAAAGATATGGCAGAGGCAGATATGTCAGGATATAGATTTTATAATGTATTTAATTTAACATCACCCTCACCATTATATTGGTTCTTATTTAAGAATATAAAACAAGTAGTTCGTAATACTTTAGGCAACAATCAACCATTGTGGATGCAATGCTGGATGAACTTTCACAAGCAACAAGAAGTATTGAAATGGCACGATCATCATTTTCCTTATCACGGATATGTAAGTATTGATCCTAAAAATAGCACAACAGAATTCAAACAAGGATCTCTTAGATATAACATAGAGAACGTAGTCGGTAACATATATTTTGGACCAGGTTGGGAAAGAATGCACAGAGTTGTTGTTAATGAGGACTATGATGATTCACCACGTATAACATTAGGTTTTGATATTCTCACAGAACCTACACTACCAGATGACCAATTCTCGCTTATTCCTCTACTTTAGGGTATAATTTGGGGACTAAATACATTATCAGGTCAGGTAATTTGCAATGTCTCCCCTTTCAATTCACCCATCAGTTGCACCACAAATGCACGGAATAAGGTCTCGTATTCTTAACAACGAGCAAATTAGTTTACTGCGTAAGGCAGTTACAATGTATATCGGTAGTTTGTATCAACAAAATAGCGATAACAGAATAGATGATAATGAATTACACGAGAAACTGCATATTATTGATGAAATAGTAGATGAACTTCACTTGAGACAACATCATTATGACAAACCGAATTCAATTTAATGCTATTGATATAGTACCAGCATTTGCCACTCCGTTGTATATAACTAACAGCGAAGTTTCAAAAGGTTTTAAACAACATTGTAGGACATTAGTTTATGACAATGAAACTGGTAAAACTATACAACGTGATGTTGCTGAAAAATATCGTGCTTGGCACGTATTAATTCATCAACAATTAGAATATTTTTTATCTAATTTTCTTGCTTGTGATCTTGATGCGTTTGAATATAAATTAGGACATAATTATTGTCGTAAAGTTAAACCTAATCAGGAGATAGATTTTCAACAGAATATATCTCATACTCTGTTGACTGGTCTATATTTTATGCACAAACCAGATTGCACGGTAACATTTGAAACACCTTGGACTAGTTGGCACTCAGTGTCACCTAAATGGAAGTTTTTAGCAGATAATCCTCTTAATTCCAATAAGTTTAGTTATCAACCAGAAGAAGGAACATTTATGATCTATCCATCAACAATTAATTGTTCATTAAGTAATAATAATTGTGAGCAGGATGGTTATATGCTACAATTCTATGTGTTGTGACGATTAATCTTTTCCTTGCCAACGCTATCCAAATAGAAATGAGAAACATCCTTCACTCTCTCGAACTTGGTACATATATTAGGTTTCGAGGTGAAACTGGTTACATATCATTTGTTGGTGATGAATATATTACTATTTGTACTCACGAAACACCCAATCCTGAAGCATTACACGGCAAAACCTTTTGTAATGTGTTAATATATGCAAAGGACTGGTTAGATATTGAGATAGATGAATCTCTTTATCCTCGCAACGTCAGAAACTATCACGGCAAGATAGTTGAACATCCTGGTAATGATATGTTACCACCTGTTGATGAACGCTAATTATTATGAAAGACACAATTCTCTATGGTGATTGTAGAGAATCATTGAAGAATATCACCACTAAATGTCAAATGTGTGTGACATCTCCACCTTATTATGGTCTAAGAGATTATGGTGGCGAAGCATCACAAATAGGACAGGAATCTACTCCAGAAGAGTATATTCAAGAGATGGTAAAAACGTTTAGGTTAGTAAGAGATAACCTGACGGATGACGGTACCTTATGGTTGAATATTGGTGATAGTTACTATAATTATAGACCTGGGAAAGGCAGTAGAACATATCCACAACAAACTATTGCTAGTAATAACCAAGACTTACCAGAGTATACAAATAAGAGAGGTAATAAGTTAGAAGGATATAAAGAAAAGGATCTAATTGGCATCCCTTGGATGTTAGCATTTGCACTACGTGCTGATGGTTGGTATTTACGTCAGGATATAATATGGCACAAACCTAATCCTATGCCTGAAAGTGTCAAAGATAGGTGCACTAAATCTCACGAGTATTTGTTCCTCTTAAGTAAGAATAAGAACTATTATTATGACCACGAGAGTATCAAGGAGAAGGCAGTAGGAGAGCGTTGGGGAGGCAATAATCCCATTAATATGGATAACACTAAAGACACTAATAACACCTTCTCAGGGTTAACTAGACCACGTAAAATGGTGTATGATAAGAGGAACAAACGTAGTGTATGGAAGATAACAAATAGACCTTACAAGGGTGCACACTTTGCTACTTTCCCACCTGATTTGGTTAAACCTTGCATACTGGCAGGATCACGTAAGGATGACGTGATACTTGACCCATTTATGGGATCAGGTACCACTGCACTGGTTGCTAAGGAGTTGGGTAGATACTACCTAGGATGTGAACTGCACGAGAATTATGGTAACCTGATACAGCAAAGACTTGGAGTGCTCAGTTATGCCAGTGGATAAACTGTCCTTTTTAGTTAATATTTGTTACATTTACAGAAGTGTGTCAACTCTGTGACCTTATAATGAAGGAGTCCAAATGATTCACGACACTATGCCAACTGCTGCTACCACTCCAAAGGCACCACGCAAGAGGAGAGCACGCAAGACAACTTCTAAGGTCACCACTGCTAAATACTCACAACCCATTGCAATGACTATGACTGAAGAAATTAAGGCAAAGACTCGACCAGAATCTACTCACCTCAGTCTTAAAGACTATGTTGAGGACGCAAAAATTCGCTGGAGCATCCACGAGTATGAGATACAAGAACTTGGCAAAGATCTCAAGGTCGCCTATCAGTTCTTAGTCAAGCACTCAACGGTTGCTTACGAATACGTCAAAGAATCTTACAATCGAGCATTTGTTGCTAATTAAATAAATAGAGGGGAGCAATCCCCTCTTTTTTATGTCCTTAAAAGATTTCGTTAAAGTGGTACCACAGAGTGAAGCAGCAAAGCAAAAACTCGCTTGGTATATGAATAACAACCCATATGCTAGAATAGAGAATAAGAGAGAGGATGGAAGAATATTCTTATCTTCTCAATCACAACCCGATTTTTGGTTTTGGGTTGATCCACCAGATGACCAACACTGGAGAATATTAGAACTATGAATGAACGCACTATTAAACCTGTTGATCCTGATGCTGATCCTGATGATGGTCTGACCATTAAACAGAATGAGGATGGATCTTTTGCTATGAGTTGGGATGATGATGACCCAAGATGGGCAATGTTTAACAATTTATCACAGAAAGACATAGAGCAGATTATGGTAGACTATAATGACGACAACCTATACGGAGGATGACCATTGAACATTGAAGTAAAACTCTATGTTGCTGGCAAGGTATTTGTAGAGAATGTCATAGCACGCAACTATCAAGAGGCACGTGAGGTGGCAATGGCACGTAACCCAAACGCTCAAATTATTGGAGTCAACGCTAAACTATGAATGTTCTTGATAGTGCTTACAAGTGGATCTTTAATTTCTTTTATGGATTCAATCAACCTCAGGAAACTGTCTGCACAGTTGATGATGATCCTGTAGAGTGTTTCACATTTACACTTGAAGATCAGGGTTTTGCTCTCAATCCTGAAAAGAACCAATGGGAGAGAGTGTGGACAACCAACACCAAAACTGGCACTGCTGAGGTTCTCGAAGTGTACAGACTAGAGGATGACGGATGGAAGCAAATTATGTACGGTACCGATAACTCAGTATTCTTTGAGAACGAGGTCAATTACTAAACTGTCACATTAAATCGTGAAATAGTCTTAAAATAGACTATTGTACTTATATTAATGAGATTTGAAATTGATCGTCTTACGTCCACATCAAAAGCGTGCCCTTCAGAGTATGTTATACGCTGATAAAGGTCAGGTCATAGTGCCCACTGGTGGTGGGAAGACTATGATTATGATACAGCACGCTAAAAGAATAATCAATGAAAATAACTTCAGTACTATTGTAGTTGTTGCACCTAGGATATTACTAGCACAACAATTATGTGAGGAGTTCTTATCAGTTATTAAAACGTATTCTGGTGTGCTTCACGTACACTCAGGAGATACAAAACACCAGCAAACTACTAATCCAACAGAGATATATGATTTTGCTGTTAACAACTGGAAGAGACCTAAACTAATCTTCGCTACTTATCACTCTCTTGGACGTATTCTATCTGCTAATATTAATATTGATTGCTGCTATTTTGACGAAGCACATAACTCTACGAAACGCAATTTCTTTCCTAGTGTTGCTGCTATGTCTGATGTTGCTGTTCAATCCTATTACTTTACTGCTACTCCTGTTCTTTCTTCTGGTAATAATAGGGGTATGAATAACGGTTTAGTTTATGGTAACGTGTTAGAGAATGTACAGGCAAAAGAGTTAATTAATAACGGTAGCATTGTTGAACCTACGATTGTACCATTTGAGACTGATTTACATTATGTGAAAGAGAAGCAGCATATACATCATAGCATTACTATTCAAGATATACTTAACAACCTACCTAAAGATAAGTCTGGTAAGGTGTTAGTTAGTGTACCATCTTCTAAGGTGCTAAGTAAGATCCTCGGTCATACTACTATACTCAATGAGTTAAGAAGTAGAGGGTATGATGTACTACATATTACCAGCAAGTTCGGTGCCTATGTTAATGATAAGAAAGTTAAGAGAGATAAGTTTTTCACCACACTTAGAGACTATGGTAGTGACATTAACCGCAAGTTTATTGTCTTTCATTATAGTATACTTAGCGAAGGTATATCTGTCCCAGGTCTTACTCACTGCATATTATTACGCACCTTAAATCTAGTTGAAATGGCACAGACTGTAGGTCGTGTTATCCGTATGGATAAAAGAGATAGGCAGAGTATCAATGAAGGAAGGATAAAAGCAGGTGAAATGAAATTCTATGCCAAACCTACTGGGTATGTTACCGTACCAATTCATAAAGAATATGGTACAAGAACTATAAACAGATTACAAAAGGTCGTGGATAATATCTTTATTGATGGTATCCCACCTAGAGTAGTTCGTAGATAGTATAAATAGATAAGGACAAGTTACTTTAAGAATAATGGCAGTCAGTAGCACAGTTACATCTCTAGGCACAGAGATATGTGATGCGTTAGTGGTAAAAGCGAAGACTTACCGCTTGAACGCTATCAATGCACGCATAGCAGCAGCAAAGACAACAGCAGGAGGCACAAATCGTGCTAACTACCTACTGGAGGCAAAGAAAGCGAAAATTACTGCTGATGATGCTACAACAGTCTGGGCATTTAACACCACTGACGTGAATGACGGTCTACTCATTACAGCAGTAGCACCTAGTGATCGTGGAGGGTACAGCAAGACGTGGGGATACATAGACAAGGATGGCAAGATAGGAAAAGACACCAGTGTAACAGCAATAATTGACCTTACCGACTCCAGCACTAAGGATGGATTCAAGAATACAATGACGCACCTAGGAACCCACTGGTAACCTGTGCCAATAAAGCAACTGACCACTAAATGCCCGAAAGGGCATTTTTTTATGCAATAATGGTATTATGAAAAACAAAAACGCTTATACTATCCTAGAAACAGTCTTCAACGAGTTGAACGGACTGTACGAAAGAGAAGATGCAAAGCATCTTATGGACTCTGACCTAGTTACAGGTCACCTTGATGACCTAGGTGAGATCCTAGAGCAACTTGAGGCAATCGTTTATTTTGACGGTGCCAGTTAACTAACCTACACATACTTCTCCCATATCCACCAATTTTGACCTATTATACCAATATGAACAACGTTACACTTCAACTCTCTCAAGATCAGCACGAACTACTCACTGATCTCTTTTCAACTATCGCTGACCTTGACCTTCAGGAGACCAGCGAGCACTGCGACCAGTTCGACAAACTATGGGATGCAGTCCTTGACGCTAAGGAGGTTGCTTAAATGTCAGTCCTTCAGAATGAAATCATCCTAGAGAACCTCTTCGAAGAGGTGCTTGAGGAGTTCCCAAACAACACCCAAGACGAGAACGAGAAAATCGCTCGTCAACGTTTCGAAGATCTCTGCCAGTAGGCACAGGTCTTTTTTACTAGCATTTTATTATGTCCCCTTCTTTCACAATTCCAGTGACCACACCAGAGCAACAATACCAAGAACTCTTTGAACAGATGTATGAACTCTGTGATGCTCAGAACTGGGGTGATCCCTTCAGTTATGCACGCAGCAGAGAAATACACCTTGCTGGTCTGCTAGGTCATAGCGTAGCAGATGACTATTCTGGTGCAGATGCCTATGATGAGAATGATAGACCTGTAGAGTACAAGTCAACCATAGGCAAGAAACTCACAGCGACCTACAATGGTATCAGTGTACAGGAGACTTGGGAAAAGCAGGTTAAATACCTACGTGAGGAGAAAATAGGAAAATACCATCACCATTTTTTCGCACGTTACCACCTAGGCAAGGTTGTTGAGGTGTACAGGATGACCGCACAACAAGTGCTTGATATCCTTGTCCCAAATCTCAAGAGACAATTTGAGAGCACCAGCAACAGAAAAGATCCTCGTCTAGGGTACACTATCCCTAACAAACTAATCAGACAGTACGGAGTTCAAGTGCTATGAAGACCTATAGAGATTTCGTGGAGTTCTCTGATGAGGACTATGTGACCATAGATCAACTGTTGAGTGATGCCATAGCAGTATCAGACAATAAAGAGGATACTGAACTATTCAGGAGCATACAGGATAAAATAGAAAGACTGTTCGATTATCACGAGTCAGTGATACTAGAGCAGCAGAGGATTCTACATAAAAATCGTTGCATAGGATGCAATGATGGTACCGTAGAAGATTCTGAGGATTGTCCAGAGTGTGACGGTTGAACAACCTACACACTCTTTCACCATTTACCCACCTGATCGCCTATTATTAAGAAGTCAACAAGGGAACTACCCACAATGACCTTCAAAGACAAGAAATGGGGATCTTACAAGAAATGGGAGGACAGTTCCTACATCTTCTTCGATAGGATCAGCAGACGACTCCAACCAGTCATCTTCCGACCTTCACCGAAGATCCTGACCGAATTCACTCTTTACTATTCCAGATGATGCAACTTGATTTTGACTATGATGAGATCCTAGAGTACATCAAACACTATCCTCTCTGATCTCGTTAGGCATCCAATGGGTAGAACACGCTTTTCTACATCAATCATTGAGTGTAAGACCTAACAATAGAGGCATCAAGGCACGGGTGGCGGAGACCTTCAATTAAGTTATGTAGAACACGCCTTTAATTTGAACCTCTTGTGTAAGTCCTTATTTCAACTGTTAACCTCGCTCATTTAAAATGGCAAATCCATCACTTTTTGCACAACTCGAAGATGCCTCAAATGGTAACGAATTACTCGAAGTAATTGATCGTTATCTTGAGTATCTACAAACCGAGGTTTAATTACACTTATGGGGTGCTTTTGCACCCCATTTTATATTATTTTATTATGCTAAATTTCCTCTCAGATGTATTATATGACTACTGCAAATTGAACTCTCTTGAGTTACAATCAGCAGATGACATATTATACACTCAAAATGTCACAAATGACCAAAGAACTTGGTTATTAAATTATATCTCAGTCTGGGATATAATAGCAGATCAGTAAACACTATCAAGGAGAATTAGCAATGTTTCACAGTAAATCTTTCGGCAGAATCTTTTGGGTAGATCCTGATACTTTATACTTCAAATCTTGCCCAGAAAATATAGATGGAACTGGCGATTTTGACCAAGAAGATTGTGTATCAGACTGGGATGATTGGTCAGTGGTTAATATGTCAAACCTCTTTGATATTCACGAGTTTTGTTTAAACAACCTCTGGAATCACGCAAACTCATTAACAATTAGGGATGGTCTATAATGCCTGATAATATGTTAACAACTGAAGAGATTGATGCACTCAATGTATTAATCAAACTCGAACAAATTGATCTCATTGATGATAATGAGAATGAATTTTGGAACACTATTAGACGTAAACTCAACGCATTAATTGTATGAACTTAGTCAACAGATTCACTCGTGCAGGTGTTAACGGCAAGCAAATAGTATGCCCACATTGTAATAACAATGCAAGGGTATTTCATTTTGCTTGGTGTGCATTAACTTGTCAAGTCTGCCACAAAAGTATAGACAAATACGAGTGGGGTGTGACAGTCTAATAACCTACACACATTTTCCCCATTTGCCTATCAAATGGTTTATTGTATACATATCAAACAAATTCATTCCTTATGATTCAAGAATTCATTGACTATTGCTACTCTTTTTATAACACTGAAGATGGGTTATATCCTATCGCTGGTTGTACTAAAGAACGCTTATTTGCTGCTTATGGTCAATATCGAAAGACCTTAATCAGTGCTGCTAAGTTAAATCATCCTCGTTATACTTGGGGAGGTGGTGATAGTGTGGATCGTGAACGTGTAAGAGATATGATGTTATCTATGTTCCCTAATACGGTTCAATATGTATACAAACCCTATCGTACACTAATCAACTATTAAGGAGATGAATTCAATGGACGTGGTAACACACAGAGAAGCAAGTATTCGTCTCTTAGAAGACAATTACTTGTGCAAATTACGCACCTTTGTTGACTTTGAAAGACTCGAAGATGCGGACGCTATCTATTCAGAATATGTTGTAGATGGCAAAGATCCAAGTGATAAGTACGAGTGGTTATTCCTCAACGACTTAACACAATTAGATGAGGAATTTGATGACTAAAGTATTAACATATAACTACACATTTCGCATAGTTTGTGAACAAGATGACAACCCAAATCCTGTTCATTTATGTGAAGAAATCCAGTGTTATTTGAACTCTAATCATCATCTTTATGATGACAATTTAGATGAGCACGTTAACGCTGAAGTGACTGGATTTAGGGTCACAACTGATAACATTGTCCCATTTATTGCTCAGGAGGAGTATTAATGAGTGTAGCACAATCACAGTATGAAAAGTTTCAACAATGGTTGAACGATTGTCCTGTTAAAATATCAGATTATCAGGATTTTACAGATCAGTTTCAGATAACATTTGATGTGGAATTAGAAGAGGAAAATGATACTTTCACCGCAGATGATGTGGGTGAGTGTATATCTAACGGCACAGACTATAGAGAATGTGTTGACCGCCTAGTGGATTCTATGGGGAGTGCCAATTAGATAAGTGGCACACATTTCCCCCATTTACCCTTCTGATCGCCTATTATACTAAAAGATCAAACAAATTAAAACATTATGAGAAAGATTGAATCACAAATGAACCAAGCAATTCTTAACAGAGTTAACTGGCAATCTTCCAACACTAGTGTACAAATTGATCCTGAGACTAACAACGCTAATGTTTACTTACACGGTAACAAAATTGCTGAGGTAAGTAGAATCGATTTCCGCCTATTTGACGGAGGTTGGCAATCAAACACCACTAAATCCCGCCTTAACGCTATTATCGAAGCGGTCGGAAAATGGGGTGAAGGTGTATATCAAAAGGACTGGACTTGGTACTTCAGACTATCAGATAAGACATCAATCCCATTTGTTAGTGGTATGTTACTAGACTAAATTGCAAACCTTAATTAATAATCAAATGGCACAAACTTTCGACATCTATGAATCACTAACTGGTGACGAATTAGATACAGTTACTAACATTTTCCTAGATGCACTTGCTAGGCAAAATGATATCAAACCAGAAGTATTTGAATTAGTAACTAACATTATCGTAGATTGACAAGGTATCAATCAGTACTATATAATAGAGGGAATTAAATATTTCCCTCTTTTTTATTGTCCTTTTATAATTAACAACAATGAGCGAAGAATTAAGTGACAGTTTAGAACAAATAGCGAACCCAACTGTCTATGGATTGTTTATGCAACCAGTAGGACGATTTACCAATCAAAATCATACTGAACACAAGCAAATCATCCTCGATTACATATCATCATTAACTGAAATTAGCGATAATAAAAGATATGCTATCAGTCATAAAGTATCGCAGTTAGGTGTTAACAATGTCCTAGAATTGCCCCAATTAAGTGATATCAAGGAAATGATATTAGAGGCAATTAGTAAGACTAATAAGGACGCACTAGCATATGATTTAGGCGATACAATTAAACTCGCTGATTCATACTTAGAATTGGGTAATGAGGGGTCTATGTATGCACCACACGAGCACAGCAATGTGTTATATAGTGGCACATATTTCGTAAACTTTGATCCAACTAAGCACGCAATGATGAAATTTCGTAGACATTGTAGCAGCACACATTACCCCGTAGTTGTTGTTAACAATACAGCACAAAATGCGTTCAATCAATTAGATTGTACTGTACCATATAACGAGGGAGATGTTATCATTCACCCCCCAAATATGCAACACGGATATGAAGGAAATGGGCATCCTAATCGTATTTCGTTAACATTTAATGTCGCCCCTTTTTGAAATGAGGTATTAAACTAATGACTTACTTATTCACTAAAATTGATAACAACACCTATAAAGATTCGGACGGTAAGGTATACAAACAAATACCTGATTACGAAGACTATTTTATAGATAGCAACGGAACAGTTTATTCTGCTAAGTATGGAAAATGGCGACAATTAAAGACACATTTAAATGAAAATGGATATAGACGTGTTACATTAAGGCAAAATGGTAAGACCGTAGTAAGAAGAATTGCCCGATTATGTGCTTCCGCATTTATACCAACTACGAACGATTGCAGGAATGTTTTACATATAGACGGTAACAAATTGAATGATAATTATAACAATCTCAAGTGGAGTTAGTAACAAATAACCCCATAGATTAGTATCCCCGCTATAATAAATAAATGGTAAATTAAATATACTATGTAATTTTATCTATTCCACAATATCTGTGGAAAACTATCATTTAACTGTGGATAATATGGTGTAATTAACTAACAATTAAGCACTGTAATAAGCATCAGATAAATGTTATAAACTAGCGGAGGATTAGCAACCTTAGGAGTCTATCTAGTAACGCACGAGTTGTCAACACATAGGGATGTACACAAAATGACACAAACCCTTTACAATATGCCTTTAATTCTGTATAATTAGCGTTGTACACTAGAATGTCACATAGTGGCATAATTTCCAATGGGAAGGACTTACAAACGTAACGACACGTATAAGTCAAATAGACCGAAAAGTTTAAGAGAAAAGAGAAACAATTCGAACCGCAATAAGGGTCGAGTTACTAACACAAACTCCACGCATTATGAGAGCAGTGAGTATCAACAATCAAACACTAATTACAATCAGGAGGGTAACACTAATGGATGACAAATTACGCCTTGTTAATAGTAAAGATTGGATCGACAATCTCTTAGATGAAGATGATAACGAAGAGGGACAATATATGGTAGAATATGAAGATCAATCCTTTGGAGATTTGGACATTGACTATACACATTCCCAGTAAGATTGCAGTATGGTTAGAGTTACTTGATGAGGGTAATTTGCCACCTGATGAACAAATAGAGGTCGCACAGTTCTTAATAGATTGTGGACTAAATGAGCAGTTGCTTCAGTATCAACAACTATGCGACTATTTCATCCTCGAAGGTTTATGTTATGATGTGCAATATGAGGAGGCAGAGTAATACAAATGTCATCGAGATTGCACCCACTAAGTAACACAAACTCGTGTACTCACTAATTAACATTTTGGCATATTAAAAAAAGTGCTTAAGTGTAACCTACAAAAGTATAGGGGACAGCATATTATCGAAATCGCGATTAGGGTCCCCCTATATACAAAAAAATTTCCCAGAAAAAAATATGTCAGATAAGTTAATCAAAAAATACGAGGAGGAGTACTCGAAGTACCTAGGTCGCCCTTGGAAGAAACAGAAGGGTGGGGGATGCTTCACGCTATTGTACGATATGGGTGTAGACCTCGGTTACCACGAATGTAAAGAAGACTACTCTTTCACCGCTAGACGTTTTATGAAGGATCTGTGGGAAGGTGAAGACTGGGAGTGTTTCTATGATTCTGATAACGGTACCCTAGACGTAGACTCTCTCAACGTCTTCGATTTGTTGCTAATGGACTTCACAGGAAAAAGAGTATCACACGGTGCAGCGTATATCGGAGACAGGTATATGATACACCATAAAGCATATGATGTCAGTAAAGTAGAAAAGATAGATACCTATATACCTCTGATCAGGTATGTAATAAGAAAAAAGAATGTCTAGAAGATTTACTACTACAATCCAAGAAAACGATCACACTGGCGAACTGTACATTATTCTACCAGATGACTTAACCGAAGATTTGGGATGGTTACCATCTGATACACTTACGTACGAGATTGATGACAATTCTGCCGTATTTGTCAAAGATACTGACTAACACTTGACAGTGTGTTATAATGATTTTGTGATCTTTTAAGGGATGCCCGAACAGACTGAGTGGACAGCCACTTTTACAAAGGAAGAACGTCAGCTTATTTGCAATTCAGGCAAGTGGTGTCTGTTGTATAAGGCTGAAGTTTGTGGTGGGAAGCCCTTATTAAAAGTCCAAGCGACTTGGAGAAGTATTAGAGAGAAATTGGAGGCTGGCGATGATTTCTTAGAATAAACTAATGCCCTTTGAAGAAAAAAATCCGCGAGCGACGCAACTATTATGGAAATTTTCGAAACTGTTGATATAGTAAAGGATAGTATTATCCTGAAGAAGGATAACTTCCTTAAGACGGAAGAGTTTCTTAAGATGCAAGCGTGCTTCTGTGGGCAAGACTTTCCGTGGTTTGTGAACCAAGCGAAGGTGATGCACGTAGCACGTATGGTAGACCCTGAGTTACAAGCGAAGGAGATTTATAATTGGCAGATGGTAAACTACCTGTATGCAGGAGGACAACCCCAGAACGAGTTTTACGAATACCTGTTACCGATAATTAATGCATTGAAGCCCAGAGCACTGATAAGAATAAAAGCAAACCTAAACCACCATACCGATAATCTGATAGAATATGATTACCATACCGATTGCGGAGAGTATGGTTCAGATGAGTTCTGTGGTGCTACAACAGCAATCTTCTACCTAAATGATAATAATGGATATACATTCTTCCAGGATGGTCCTAAGGTAGAGTCAGTTGCTAATAGGGTGATTAAGTTCCCCGTAGGTACTCCGCACGCTGGAACATCTTGCACGGATGAAAAATACCGTGTTGTACTTAACATCAATTATTTCTAATGGACATACAGTATCCTACTGATCAACAACCAAACTATCAGGTACCTGGTAAACCCCAGATACAGATCCCTGAGTTCGCTAATATAGAGGAAGAGAACGAATGGAGATTTGAAATGATAGCAAAGACTGCAACTAACCTAGCTGAACGTATAGCAGGTATGGAGCAGATGTTAGGACGTGGTGCTGATATGATACAGTATAAAATCCCAGGTAATGATAAGCATAGTAACCTGACTCAGTTATTTGATACTCTATTCGACAGACTAAATACTCTTGAACAGCGTATAGACCAACTTGCCAGCGTACATCCTAGAGACGGGCAGGAGCTTCAAGAACCCGATTGATTCACAGGACTATAAAGTCACCTATAATGATGGTGGCGGTGGTCCTAATGACGGATTAAAGAACGTACCCGCAAATTATAAGATTACCTTTGATGGAGAAGGTGAGGGTGGATATCGCCTAGGTAAAGATGAAGTCTTTTATATTGGAGAGAAGGAAGAGATATGTTTACCCCTACCTGGTAATAATGCTACTAACGTTACCGCTACATTTGATGCTAGTGGTAATATTGTATGTGGTGGTACTGGTAATAGTACAATACAACTAGATTTCGCGTGGAGTGATAACCCAAATACAGCAGGTACCGCATTAGGTACGTATCAAGTCGGAGATATAACATTTACACAAGGCAGTAACTACTCTGGTTCTGCTTCGGCTACTATGAACGTAGTAGGTGGTACAACATATACAGCTACTATAACTGGTGGTACAGGCTATGGTGGTCTTCTGGTGCAAGACAGTAATAAGAAATTATGCTTCAAAGATAACCACGGTAGCGATTGTAATGCGCGAGTAATGATCGTAGGTGTTGGTAACACGTGTGGTACAGAGCGTACAGTAATATACCGTTACTACAGTGGAAAGTTAAGAGATCACGCATATTACCCAGACAAAGAGGTAAGAGAGGTCAAACACGAACATAGATCATACAATAGAGAACCCAGACAAAAGAGTAAATTCTATTTTACTGTAGAGGATGAACCAATAGGAGGTACTACACCGTTATACAGTAATTGGGATGGTACAGGAAATGACACATATTTAACCACAGGATCAGGACAAGAACTAATAGGACATATTTTTACATCTGAAGCAGCAGCACTGGCATCTGGGACACTGGTACCAGGTGAGTCTGTTCTACCATTGCACGAGTACCTTGCTCCTGCCAACTACAAAGGTCCAGATCACTTCTATACTCTAAGACCACAATTCGAGGTTAACCTTCAGACAGGTGTTCCTGGTGTCGCTGACCCAGGTGACCCTATGAATGAGGAGTACCAATATGTTGGGATAGTGGGTTATGTGATGACTTCAACTGGACCAAGAAAGAGTGCAAGAATCATAGAAGTTGGAAAACCACACGACACTGGTGAAGTTAATAGGAGTGGATGGTACGATTGGGACTACCAACAGAACGGAACTTTCACTGAAGACGACTATTTGCTCGAAAAAGGGGACGTTCCTTGCGTAAAAGGGTGGGGAGACCCCGATAATGCCGAAATATTGACCGATTCTGCCCATTTTGAGTGGTTTTATGGCAAAAATGGGGCAGTTAAGGCAGCTGTGCCCAAATTCCTCGGTTTTCACGACGCTTTTGAGGGTCAATTCGTCTATTACCTCTATGATACGACATATCCGTGGAATGGACCCATATATGGCATTAATATGGTTACTTCTGATGCAAATTGTTGCGAACAAAATTATGATCAAGATCCTTGTACAGTAACACGTGATTTTCACACATATAACTACCAAATTAAGGAATCTGTGTGGAGAACGAAGAAAACAAGGCTATTTGTGGACGTTCCCGATCAAACTCCAGGTGGAGCAGAGTCATTTTGGACTTGTGGTACCGATGATCATCGTTTATTCTTCCGATATACTACATCTACGGGATTTTTTGCTATAGGAGAGCGTATTAACGGATGGATGATTACTGCGGTGCGGTATTTTGGTGATGAGATGAATTGTGGGTATATGGAATTGACACAATTACAGGCAGAAGGTAACGGAAACGCATTTGTGTACAATAATTCGTATACTTCGCAAAATAGTGGTACTATTATTGCGCTAGCTGGTTATGGCATACAAGATAAAGGTGCAATATTTGGTGTATATGAATTTCCAAAGAAAGTAGCATACACTAGAGTCAATGTTGACCCAGATGCACTAATTCCTCAAAGATCTATTGATGTAGCAGAAATACACGGACTTACAAATGCTCAGGGTAAGTTAGCGAGTATACAAATCATTAATGCGGGGTCTGGATACAAGTCTCCAGAGATTTCTATCGAAATTCCCGAAGTTTTACGTGATCAAGGGTTCATAGATCCCGCAAAAAACGTAAATGAGTCTTTTACTAGCGATTCTTCCACAGAAGTGCAGTTAGAAATGACTAATACACTTGATTATAAGCGTTCTGAAGATAATTTCCGTCAAACTGCTGCAGATATTAGTAATCAACAGTATACTACTGAGTCAGAATTCACTGGAGTGCTAAAACAAGCAAGAGTAAGAGCAACAGTGGATAATTTAGGGTGTATTGATCAAGTTATTATAGAAGATGCTGGTGATGGGTACCCTCCTAACTTTGTACCTCGTATTATTGTGGTTGATAGAGAGGCAGATACTCGTGTTGACACATTTGTGGGTGAAGCAAACCTACCATATGAGGAAGAATTTGCTAGATCTACTGAGAAATTTGGTGGAGATGCTCCTGATGCCAACCAAAAACTAGAATCGAACAGAAAAGATATGCAAGGTATGTTCAAAGAGTACAATAAGAACAAAGAAACGAGTGTAAAGCGTGGATATTTGACAATGACGGATGTTAATACAGAAGAAAAGACGAAATTTTGTGGTGAAGTTATCCCAAATAACTGTTTTCAGCCAAATTCAGGTGTAGGTTGGACAGATTGGGCTAGAAATTGGGATGAAGAGACAGTTTTTGGACAACTAAGGACTCTTGCGCCAGACTGGAACACCAATAATGAGTGGATTAGCAATACTTGGAAGCAATCTGCACCAGTTTCGGGTACCGTTGAGTCAAAAATGTCTTCTGGAATGGCAGGAATCTACCCTAGCGGATGTGTAGAGGTGGGACAACCTAAAATGTATCAGGTTAGACGCTTTTTTGACATACCTTGTCCATATACTTCATTAGATGAAAACGGAGTTGAGAAGGTATTTGGGTATATGCCATTCAAATATTGCGGTTCTAAGCGAGAAATGGCAAGAATTCGAGTTAGTATACAATTTGAAGGTGATGTTTCTGGTGCTGGAGAAGCTACAAACACCGCTTTTCTTAATTTCTTGAAGAGTATGGGTGATCCTGCCACATTAAGACCACGTGTTACCGAGATTTCAGGTGACATTAAGAACTCACACCCCTGTAGTAATGGTCAAGCAAAGGGAAGATGTTACGAATCTTCTCCAGGACAGTACACTTTTGCTCCAATTGGAGGAGATGAGCAGACATATGATTACGGAATTACAAATATGAGTGAACTTGAGCAGTTTGAGACGTGGGCTGGTGCTGGAAATTACACTGGATGGGCTACACAGACTATAGTACAGCAACAAGTTGATGGTAACGGTCAACCTACAGGACAAACTAACACAGTAACCTACAATAGTGTAACCTTATCAAGTTGTTCTGGTGGTAAATTCCCTAATCCGTGCTGGCACAATTTTGTTGTAGATGGTGTTTTGGATGTAAATGCAGGTTATGATAGTGATGGTAATCCAATAGCAGCAGATAATCCTTGTTCTAACCCACCTGTAGTAGCATCACCTTGTGGAAAGGCACTAGAAGAGGTTACACACGCTGCAATTGCTGTTCCACCTAAACTAGTTAATGCAGAGAATCATATGGAAATGGGACCGTATGAGGGGTCTCTCAACTATAGGAACTGGGGCGGCGCAGGTGCAACATTATTAGACGATTCACTAAATACTTTCGGTAACCCATATTTTGATGAGTGCGATTTAACATTTGACGTTAAGTAATGGCATTAGGAGTTTTACGACCAGTTTCATTTCATAATGGACTTCCGTGTTCGGGACACGGGATACCTATCCCTTCGACTATTCATAGTACCCAACCTTGTGGATCTCCACCTATACCATATTCTATAACGATCAAAAATAAGACTTGTTGGTGGCCACCACAACCACTAATACCTCTAGAAGCACTAAATCCACTCCGAGCAACCGTTTTAGTCCATAGACTACCGATTATGCTCGAAATGGATACGTTTACACCTCATATTTCTGTTACCACTAATATTATTAACTATTTGTGCCCTTGTGGTAAGTTAACTTGCATTATTCCAACTCCAGTACTATGTGGATTACTCACAATGGAGGATATGGGAGGCGTAGGACACGTCCGAGTAGCTGAATCGACTACTTTTACTGTATTTGCCTTAAAGAGGCGTGTAATCCGAATAATCGACCCTCTGGGAGCAGGTAAACCTAAATTGAGTTGGCCTTGTAGTTCTGTAGTTGCTTTTGGCTCTGCTACGGTACTGGCAGGTTAATGTCCCTGCCCTTTGTATGCTTTTCTAGCAGCATTTCGGCTAGTAGCAGCATATTTGGTATTTTTACTGTTACCTTGTCTGGTCTTTTTGGATGGTGGAGCAATGTAAGTGTTGGCACCCCAGGATCCTGCTTTTGACTTAACTGGCATTTTCTCTAACTAACTATAGGTACTATAGCACAGAACTCGCTAAATAGTAAACAGTGTGGTAATTATGAAGAATTCTAAACCAGAAGAACCTCCAGAATGGACAAAAGGTCCCGTAAGGCGACCTGTCGATATGAGTGAGGAATTCAAGGAGAATGGGTGGGAACATTGTAAGTATCTAATAACTGATCCAAGATCAGATAAATACCTGCAAAAACATAAGAAAGACTAAATGGCATATCGCTTTAGGGCAGATAGATCTCTCAGTAGAGCATTTCGGGATTTTAGCATTGGTTTCAAACCAAACCCTAATACCGAAGATTTCGCTGTAGTGAAAAATGAGAATGCCATAAAACAGTCTATTCGTAATCTCGTCAGTACAGGGTACACTGAAAGACCTTTTCAACCTAAGAAAGGTTCTCGTTTAAGACAAATGTTGTTCGAACCCTTTGATGTCTTCGTAGGTGAAGAAATTAAAGAGGAAATTAAGAACGTTGTCACTAGATTTGAACCAAGAGTGGGTTTAAATGATGTCAGATTGTTTCCCGATCAACAAGACGAAAATACACTACATATAGAGATTGATTATACAATTATAGGTGAAACTCTCGTACAATCTGTTGAATTCCTACTAGAACGTGCATAATCAATGGCTGCAATACCATCCAATTTAACATCCCTAGACTTTAGTGAAATTAAAGAGTCTATTAGGTCGTACCTTCGAACCAGAACAGAGTTTACCGATTACGACTTTGATGGTTCAGCCGCTTCATACCTATTAGATGTTTTAGCATATAACACATACTACGCTTCGTTTAACGCGAATATGAGTATGAATGAGGCATTCCTTGAGTCTGCCACTATTCGTGATAACGTAGTTAAGATTGCAAAACAGTTAAATTATACACCAAGATCTATTAAAGCCTCTAAGGCGTGTCTTAATTTCTCTGTACAAACAACATATATTGGTGATTCTGCCATATATCCCGCACAAGTCACTCTTCCTAAAGGAGATGTCTTTATGTCTGCGGTAGATGGTCAATCCTATATCTTTACGGTACCAAATGACATTGCTGCTTCTGTTGATCAGTCTTCAGGTATTGCTAACTTTAAGAAGACCGTAATTTACCAAGGTAACTTGCTAGAATACAAGTATACCGTAACTGATGTTAAAAAACGTAAGTATGAAATTCCTGTTGATAATGTTGATACAGAGTTACTGTATGTTTCTATCTCACCTAACGCACAGTCTGAGGAGATCGATACTTATAATCGCGTTACCAACATTGTTAATGTCGATGGAACTACTCGTGGTTACTTCCTTGAGGAAACTGATGACCTTAGATATCAGGTTATTTTCGGAGATGGTATTATTTGCCGCGAACTGATTGCAGGTGAAGTCATTAAGATGCGCTATGTACGCACAGATGGTTCAGCAGCAAACGGATGTAAGAAATTTAACTTTATTGGGCGCGTAATTGACAATACAGGACGTATAGTACCAGCGGGTAACATATCGTTGGCAACAGTAGATGCGTCACAGTCTGGTGAAGAAGGCGAAGATATTATAAGCATTAAGTATAACGCTCCACGGGCATATTCATCCCAGAATAGGGCAGTCACAGAGTCTGACTACGAATATATCACTAAGAACGTTTATCCATCCGCAAAGTCTGTAACGGCATACGGTGGTGAGCGTGTATATCCACCCGTGTACGGAAAGGTTTACATCGCTATAAGAACTAAGAGTGGTGCAAATCTAAACGAAACTACTAAGAAGCGCATCAAAACAGATCTTTTGAAGTATTCAATGGCTGCTATTGAGCCAGTTATCATTGATCCTACAACACTATACATTCGTCCTAAGTCTTACGTCTTCTTTGACGGTACCAAGACTGTACAATCTAATAACGAGGTTGCTACGAAGGTACTAGGTGCTATAGATCAATACAATACTCAAGGATCAGCAAATAGGTTTAATGGAAGAATCGATGGTTCTGCATTTCAGACTATGGTTGATTCTTCTGATAATGCTATCAGTGGTAATACTACTACGATGACATTAGGTATGAACGTTACTGGGTTCCCATTTGGGTCAACATTTACTCAGTGCGTTGATTTTGGTAATGAGATTTTGAATCCTAGTGATATCTCAGGTGGTACTACTGGTGCAGGTGGTACAGGAGGAACTTGCGAACCAAAATTCTCCTCTGTTAAATCGGGTATTTTCTATTCTACAGGATATACGGAGAATCTACTCAATCTTGCCGTACAGAGTCAACAACTTACTACCAATTCTGTTTTAAGTACAAGTACATTCATCGAGAATGATACTTCAGCACTTTTACCTGTCAACGTTCGTGATGACGGTAAAGGTTCTTTGATTATGGTTACCAAATTAGATGAGGCAGAAGTTATCTTGAAGCAAGGGGTTGGAACAGTTAACTACAAGACTGGACAAGTTTGTTTGGGTCCTGTAAGTGTACAACAAACTCCAGATGGTACAGATCGTATTCCCATTACAGTAATTCTTTCTGCTGGTAATGTTAACATCGGTACAGGTGTCGATCCTACTATCTTTAACCCACAAGTAATTACTATAGATTACACAATTGATGGAAGTAACATTCCAACATTCGATCCATTCGACTTTACTGCAATTAACTTCGATGGAACCTCGATAAATATCATTGATTATCCAACCACAGTATTCGAATATCCAGACTTCGATACTTGCTTCTAAGACGATAACAACAAATGAAGGCAGTTAAGGTTTCCCAAAGACTCCAGGATCAGATTCCTGCATTTATAAAGGAGGAGGATCAGGCTTTTGTCGATTTGATGGTTCAATACTACAAATCGCAGGAAAAGTCTGGTAGACCTTATGATGTTCTGAACAATATTCTCAGTTATACTGATATCAGTTCCGATGAATATGATCCTAATTTCATATCTTCATCATCGGTAGTATTATCGGATATAACACCGACTGATAACAATATAACCGTAGAAACTGTTGACTATTTCTTAGATAGAGATGGTACCATAAAGATTGATGATGAGATCATATATTATGGAACTACAACAAAGTCACCAGAGGTAGTTTTCACTCCTGGTGTTAATGACTTAGAATTTAATAGAAAGATTCAATTACTTGAGAGTATTGCAACTCAAGTTGATGGTGTAAAGACACAATTCAATCTGAATCTTCTTGGTACTCCAATATCGCCATCTGCTCCCGAATATCTTCGTGTAGTTATTAATGGTGTTCAGTATGAGCCTACCACACAGTATGTGGTAGAAGGTGCTACTATACGCTTCATAGGAGACGCTCCTAGCATCCCTCAAGGGTCTAGTGCTCCAACTACTATAGAATACCTGATTGGTTATACCAGTGTACCTGTAAGAGTACTGGATACCATTACAGTAGAGACAGCATATCAGAAAATATTCGATTTAAAGTTAAATACATCGAATTATACTCCACTTTCTACTGTTTCTTGCTTAGTTGCTATAAATGGAGTTCCAAAAAAACCATTTATTGATTTTACGGTTTATGAAGATCAAATAATCTTTACTGAAGCTCTTGATTTGGCTTGGACCGTTACAGTACGTGCTGTAGAACTAATTGCTCCAGAATTCGGTAAAGGTGCTTCTGCAATCACTAAAGTTGAAGATGGTGAGATTAAAGATATAATTGTAAAGGAAGGTGGTACTGGATATAGGTTAAATTTCACTCCAAAGACGACTATTCTATCTCCTGCTGGTACAAAAGGTACCTTAGGAACTGCTGAATCACTTGTTAATGGTATTAAGGATATTAGTTTAATTGATGGTGGACAAGGTTATACATCAGAGAACCCACCCATAGTAATATTTGACCCTCCTGCAGACACTTCAGGAGTTATAGCAAAAGCAACTGTAGTTATTGATGATGCAACTGGACAGGTATCTGCAATAGATGTAACCTCTTCAGGTTCTGGATATGATGCTATTCCATCTATTTCGTTTACAAATCCATCAGGTGCAAAGATATCTGATGCAACTATCGATGCTGAAGGATCAGTAGAATCTGGTTCTATTACGGTAACGGAAGGTGGTTTAAATTATAAGACTGCTCCTACAGTTTGGATTGAATCTCCTACTGCTGTTAACTCTATCCAGGCATCTGCTACAGCGACTCTAGACGCTGTTGGTAGGGTAAATGGTGTAACAGTCATTGCTCCAGGTAAAGGTTATACAACTCCTCCTAGATGCCGTATAATTGACCCTGTTGGTGCTCAAATTCTTGATGTAACAGTAAGTGGTGGTAAATTAGTTGATATCGAATTACTATTTGGTGGTAGAGGGTATACTGATCCTCCTTCTGTTTATATTGTTGATAATAGAAAGGATCTTTCTGGAAATCCTGTAGGTGGTACAGGTGCAACTGCTGTTGCTACCATCTTTAATGGTGAGATCACTGATATTAACATAACCAGTTTTGGAACTGGATATTCATCTACTGAACCCCCAACAGTTGTTATTGCTGAACCAAAATCTGCTGCAGCATCTTGTGATGTTGGATTTGGTGAAGTAACAGGATTTACTATTCATAACCCAGGTAAAGAATACCAGCCATCTCAGTTTAGAGACTGTAAGAGAGGGGTTTCTGCTGTAACTGAGTTTGATCAGAGAGGAAATCAGATATTCACTAAAGAATCTGATAGTATTCAGTCTTCACACAGTAAAGACACTGTTATTACTAACTTAGATTCTTTATTCTCTAAGGAATTGTATCAGCGTTTTGTAAATCAGTTTTTACCTAATGCTCCAATTGATTATACTAAGGTAAATGCTCCTCAGATCATTAAAACGATCAAGGACTTCTATATCTCAAAAGGTACTAAGACTGCTACAGAATATCTCTTTAAAATCCTATTTTCTGAGACAGTTGATGTATCTTACCCTAAAAATGAGTTAATTACTCCATCTGCTGCTACTTGGAGTGTAGATACGATTATTCGTGTTGAACTCATTAGTGGTGATTCTAGAAACATCCAGGATTCTCAATTATTCCAATATGCTGATGCTGTAGACACTAGTGTAAAAGATGCTAGTTGCTTGGTTGAAAACGTAATTGCAATCAATACTGGTGTCGGTACCATATACGAATTATCCATATCTGAAGAAACTTTACTTGGTAAGTTCACTATACCTTATAAAACCACTCTTGTAGAACCAATTAATACAACAGATTCTATTATCACTGTTGACTCTACTATTGGTTGGCCAGAGAGAAATGGTCTTATTATAATGGGTGATAATGAGTATGTACAGTATAAAGAGAAGTCATTAAACCAGTTTATTGAGTGTACTCGTTCTAAGAACAGTATTGTTGAAGATTGGGATAGTGGTACGACGATTTACTCAGATATCTTCTGCTATGTTGATCGAGGGCTTGATACTGAAGTAAAACTTCGTATTTTGGGTATTGCTGAGGCAACAGGAACCGTTCTGTCTGACACTGGTTCTTATTACTTGGCTGGTGACAAACTAAACGTTGCATCGCTTGGTTCTTCTACTACTGATAAAAAGGTAACATCTTGGCTCTATAACGTCAAGAAACTGATATCAGTTACTAATATTGAGCCAGGTGGTCTGAATAATCAGACTGCAACCGTTTATAGCGTTAATAATCACGGTTTGTTAGTTGGGGATGCTGTAACCATCTATGGTGCTAACCCAACGATTTTCAATGGTACGTTTGAAGTAACATCACGTATTAATGCTACTACGTTCTCTTATCAGATAGATGCTCCTTCAGAGAACCCTCCACAGGGTAACATCTTGATGTCGGTTGACTTGAATAGAGGTAAGTCTGATGTTGAGAGTATTAGTGGTACTATAAAGGACTTTACTACCAATATACAGAATGTTTTCTTCAATGACAACTATTCTTATGTTGCAACGACTGGTATACCAAACTATAAGGTTGGACCTTTCATAGGATCTGCCCTAATTCCAGGTAACCAAAGAAAATTAAGTAGAATTCCAAGAATAGTAGAAACTGTATCAGAACGTCCTCCTACTGCATTTGGACCTATAGGTACCTGGGTTAATGGTGTTGCTGCTTGGTCATATAAGTCTGAGAGCAAGATTAAGTATGGTGGTGTCACAGGTATCGATATTACCAATGTTGGTAAAGGATATGACGCTGCAGCGACTCCTGCTATCGAAATTACAGGTGGTGGTGGAGAAGGTGCTGCTGCTTCTGTTGTAGTTAATGGTTCACTATTTGAAATTGATGTCACCTCAGGTGGTACTGGTTATACTTCTTCTCCTCTTGTTAGTATTGTAGGTGGTGGTGGATTTGGTGCTACTGCTACTGCTGTTATTACTAATGGTGTAGTAACTAAGATTCTTGTAGGAGATCCTGGTCAAGAGTACACTTCAGAACCACTAGTTTCTATATCTGGTGGTGATGGACAAGGTGCAACTGCAACTGCTGCTGTACGTGGTCCTATTAAGAGTATTTCAGTTACTAATGCAGGACAATCATACACTTCTTCTCCAACAATCAAACTAAACTCTGGTGAAGGTGCTGTAGCACAACCAATCGTTATTAATGGTCGTATTGTTTCAATCGCTGTTATTGCTTCTGGTGATGGATATACTTCACCTCCAAAAGTTATCATTAATGGTGAAGGATATGGTGCTGTTGGTAAAGCAACTATTGGTACCAGTGGAGAAGATAAAGGTAAGGTACTTACTGTTTCCGTTGAAAACCGTGGTGTTGGATATGCTACAGGTACAACTACTATTAGATTAGAAGCAGTTGGTGAACTTGCTACATTTACTGCAAATGTATTTGAGTGGACTAAGAACTTAGAGACAGAATTATATGGTAACTTAGACCCTGCTAGAGGATATGTATTTGCTGGTTATAACACCCAATATGGTGGTGAATATGCTCACGTATCTGATCCTAAACAGTTAAGATTTGTTCTTGGTGATAACGTATACAGAGATCCTAGTACAGGTAATCTTAGAGAATTAGACGCTGGATTATCACACTCACCGATTATAGGTTGGTCATTTGATGGAAACCCAATTTATGGTCCTTATGGATACATTAAAGCAGATGATCAGTCTTCTGGTATTAAGAGGGTAGTATCATCATATAGAGTTAAGTTAGCATTGATATATGACCAAGCAACGAACCCAAATCCAGTTCGTGCAGATGGTCCTTTACTAAGTGAGTATGCTGCTGGTACTTTCATTGAAGACTATGAATATGTCTTCCAGAATGGTGATTTAGACCAATATAACGGTAGATATTGTAAAACACCTGAATATCCTGAAGGTGTATACGCTTATTTCGTTGCTATTGATGCATCTGAAGCAGGTTTACCTGTATTCCCTTATGTTTGTGGTCCTCAACTTTACTCGGTACCTGATAAGTGGAACTATAGTCAGGATGCTATACAGACCAATATCCCATCAGGTGTTGTTAGATTCCGTGATCCTTATGAGGATGTTGATATTGACGTTGAAAGACAACCAAACAAGGCAACTGATACTCTTGTAACTGAGTTTGGTGAAGAATTTGTCTTTGAACTTGAAGATTTAAACAAAGATGGTATCTTAGATGCCGAAGAGTTGGTTGCGTTAACATATATCTCGGAAGAACCTGTACTGCAATTATTTGATTACTACCCTAGAGTCTCTACTAGATCACAAGTTGATATTGAAGTTGAGACTACTACCAAGTTTGAAGACGCTAAAGTTAGTGGATTCGTTGTTGAGAACCCAGGTACCTCTTATAAAGTTACTGATAAACTGTATTTTGACAATTCAGACACTGGTGGATATGGTGCTTCTGCTAAAGTTGAGTCAGTTAAGGGTCAAGAAGTTCTATCTTACACTTCTACACTAGAAAATGACGTATCTTTCGGTAAAATAACAACTACCGAAGAACACGATCTTAGAGCTGGTGATGAGGTTATTGTTGATAGTATACCTCAAATTGATGCAACTAATAAGACATATAGGGTAAAAGTTGTTGCTGGTGTTGAAAGAATTGATGTTTTACAGCAAGGATTAGGATATTCTGAGGATATTCCACCTACATATGAGATTATTAGTGGTCAAGGTCAAGATTTCAAACTTAATATTGTAAGAGAAGAGTCTGGTGCTGTTAATACAGTTAACATCATAAACTCAGGTTCTGCATATGATAAGGATAATCCACCAGAGATTCGCGTCAGTCACCCACAACGGTACAAGAAAGCTGCATATGCACTGTCATTCTTGAAAGAGAATAGCACTGTAACAAAAATTAAAGATGTCGCCATTGCTGATGATCGTACTTTCTACGTTGTAGGTGAAGCAGATGATTCTACTGGTGATTCAGCAGGTATGATTGCTAAGTTTAACAGTGATGGTAGATTGCTGTGGACACGTACAATGTTACCTATTCAACCTGCTGCAGGTGATAAGAGGTGTGTATTTAATAGTATTCACGTTGCTAATACTAATCCTCATACAATATACGTTGTTGGTGAAACTATTCCTCATACAGCAAACCTTGCTTATAACCCAGATCTTGTTGTTGCTAAGTTTGAGTCAGGATTTGATGGAAATAACAATCCAACTGCTGTAATCAAATGGCAGAGAGAACTTGCTGGTATATCTGGATCTACTCGTAGAGACTATATTTCTTCAGTTGATTTAGATTCTAACGGATACTTATATATTGCTGGTACCACTGATACAAACTCTCCAAATCCAAGTGATATGTGGATTGGTTTGTTGAATACTGATGGTGCTTTAGAAGAAAAACGTAAGATTGCTTCCAGTGCTGGTGATGAATCATTAAATGCTATTAAGTTTATTGGTAATAATAAGGTACTGTTTGTTGGTCTTGAGGATCCTACTGGTGCTGGTAATATCATATTTGGTGAAACATACTATGATAGTGCCACTATTGAGGTTAATTGGAGTCGCAAATTCTCTAATACTGCATATAGGTACTCCAATCCTAACTTAACTGTAGATGATTATGGTACTGTATACATTACAGCTACTGCTACTACTGTATCTACTGGTAAGACTGCTGGTGTTGCATATTGGAAATTCCTTGCATCTAACTTACAAACACCTGCTACACAGAAATTATTTGCTCCAAATACAGCATTTGAAGAAATTCAGTCTACTGGAGTTAAATTTGACCTCTTTGGTAACGTTGATGTTGGTGCTTATGTTAGATATGCATTTAATGATAACCGTATTGTTGCTTGGAAGGTTTCCTGGAATACCGATAATGTTATAACAGCAGCTTCTGTTAAGGAGACTTCTGGTATTGGATTCCATCCTGTTGCTATTACTAATGATAGTTCTGCTGATACTATAGTTGTTGGTAACAAAGTAGAAGCAAATGAGATTGCAATACTAAACTTTGATACAGATGTTAGTGGTGATGACACATATAACGATATTTCAACTATTGCTTGGAAAGGTACAGGTGAAGTAATTGATGACACAAAACCCAAGTTTGGTAATAGTTCAGTTACAACAACTGCTGCTGCCAACGCTTTAGAGATTGATTGGGCTGCTGATCAAGGTACAGACTGGACAATTGAAGGATATATTGCTATTGGACAGTCACAGTACAATGCACAGTCTTCCAAACCAACTCTATTCAAAATTACACCTAATACTGGTGATGCAACTGTATTGACTGTAGATGGTGATTCTACAAGTCCTAACTTTGGAAAGTTAAGTATAGATGTTGGATCAGGTACATATTTCTCCACTACAACTACTAACTGGACTAGATTTGCTGCAGAAGCATTTGTACACGTAGCATACGTTAAGAAGAATATTGGTGTTGGTAATTACACTTATAAAGTGTATATTAACGGTACCGAAGAGATATCTCATACCAGTACAACAGTTAACACTGCTATTAAGAAAGCAATTGTTCTTGGTTTAGAGACTCCTGCTACAGTATCATCTGTTGGTGGATGGTTAGATAACCTTTCAATATCTACTGTCTCCAAATATGATGCTAACTTCACTCCTGCTCAGGCAGTTGGTAGCATAAAGACTACTCACGCATTTACTTACAAGATTGATAAGGATCAAACGAAACTTGGAACCTATACTCTTAATAACGTAGAAACAGGTATCCAGGTAACAAACGCCGCTGCCATCAACGATTTCACCTTTAATACCCTTGCTACCACATCAAATGATTGGGTATTGGGTCCTGCTGGTATTCAAATCCTTGATTATGCTGATGTTATCTCAAATAATGTTGAAGGTTCATATACGTTCACTTCTACTGACGAACCTTATGCTACTAGAACAGCAACCATTCCTACTCCAAATGGTAAGAAACTGTTGATGTCAACAACAGTTATTCCTAAGTTCTACTTAAGAGATGCAAAGTATACTACTATTGACGCTGTTAAGACTATTACATTCAATCAGACTGCTACCTTTACTAAAGGTGATATCTTACAGCAGTATTCTGTAATTGGTGGAGCTGATGTTATCAGTGCATACGGTACCATTGTTGAAGTTGGAACTAATAATTGTAAGATTGGTAATATTGTTGGTACTTTTAATACTACAGATCTCATCAAATCTACTGGAAATGACGTAAATGTCATTGCATATGACTTTACAGTAACAACCACTATTCCTCAGTGGACTACAAATACTGTATATGCTATCAGTGATGAAGTATATAACGCTGGAAAGATCTATACAGCATCTAGTGCTGGTACTTCTGGTGGTACTGCTCCTGTTCATACACTAGGAACTGTCTCTGATGGTAACGTAAACTGGGTATATACCAGAGTTGCTGGATCATTTGACGTTGATTTAGTCAATACTTCCTATAGTAGTGGTACATTAGATCAGTTTGCTAGGTGGAAAGCATTCTCTGGATCTGACTATATCATCAAGATTGAGGAGATTTATGAAGATTCTACCTACATTAAGGGTGATATCATCGATGCTGACGCTGTTGGATTGACATTTAGTGTTGATGCAACAGGTAATATAGCAACATTTGGTAATTTAGTTGGTGTTAAAGAGTTTAAACTGACTGCTAACCTTGATAAGGACATTATTCCTACAGGTGCACTAACATATACTGATTTAGTATTTGCTAATGCTACTACTAAGAACAATTTTGAGAAGAATGAGATAATATTTGTTGAAGGATTCTCTACAAATGAGTATAACGGTTCATTCTTTGTTGAAGAATTGTTCAGTTCAAGGCAATTTACCTATAGATTGAGATCTACAGCGATTCAAGACCCTGTATTCAGTCAAGGTGTGATTGCTAGTGTCAATATTTACGCAAAACATCCTAAATTACTGTTTGTAAGAGGACATCAGTACGTATTTGACCTTGATGACACTTCAAACTTAGGATATTTCTTGAGTTTCTCTAAGGATAATCAGTATAAACTGGAATATCCGTTCACAAACATCATTAGAGAGGGTACCCCTGGTCTAACTGACGAGAGTTCACCTACTCCATTGGTCAAATTCTTGGTTACCGATGCTGTAACTAACATTTCATACTACTTTGACCCATCTAGAACAGGTGTTAATGATAATCCAGTTGGTATAGATTCCTTTATTGACGTTGTTCAGACTCCATATAAGGGTACATTTACAATTTCTAGTGTACCTGAAGAGAAACAGTTCGTATTCCCACTACTTCGTGAGCCAGAGAACACAACTGCACCATTAGGTAATACAGAAACTGGTCTTGCAAGAGCATCATACTCCACTACTTCTGTTAAGGCAGTTGGTCCTATATCATCTATCAAACTGGTTAACCCAGGTGGATTCTATCAGAAACTACCAATTGTTACTGATATTGCTTCTAACAGAGAAATTGAGAAGATTAAGATAGTTTCTGGTGGTACCGAGTATATTAATGGTACCTATTTTAACGTTCCTATCGATGGAGACGGTGAAGGTGCTCTATGTAACATCACAGTTGCTGATGATGGTGACCTAGAAGGTGTTATTACTGGAGTAGAACTTATATCTGCTGGTAAGGGATATACTACTGCATCTGTTGATATTGATGGTATTCCTGGAATCTTAGGTTCATTACTACAAGGTTCTGGTGGAGTATTGGATGTTATCATTCCTGCTGAAGGATCTGGTGCTTCTGTATTCTTACAAGGTCTAAGCATTGGTAAGATTAAGAAACTGAAGAACAATGAATTTGGTTTCGGGTACTCTCACGACTATACGTTGAGACCTGAAATAACTTTCCCTGTGAACCTTCAGCTATTTAATACCGCTATTCTGACAGAAATTAAAATAACTGACCCAGGTTCTGGATACACTAGTATTCCTCGTGTTGTAATTGAAGGTGGTGGCGGTACTGGTGCTGAAGCACTAGCAATTGTTAAGAATAATCGTCTTTCTGAGATTCAAGTTAAGGAACCAGGCTCAGGATACAGTTCTGAACCAATAGTTACTCTTAAATCAGAATTTAACTACGTTGTTAACATTGACTTAGGATATTTACAGTTTAACTTCCCACACGGTATCACAAATGGTGCTGCTGTTAATTTACGTGCAGAAGACCTAGGATCTACCGTTGGTATCCTACCAAAACCAGCTTCTGCAGGTTTGATTAGTTTAAGTGAGAATACTACTTACTATGCTATTGCTGGTGAGGTAAATTCCCTTGAACCAGACCAATTAAGAATTGCACTAACCCCTGTTGATGCTGAATCTGGTAACTTCATTACCTTCTTAACACAGGGTGAAGGTAGACAGGTACTACTCACCGAGGTATTTGGTGGTAAAGCAACTGCTGTTGTAGAAACTTCTCGTTTCTTACAAGGTGAGAAGGTATATCAAGGAAGTTTCATTGAAACTGCAACTGCTGTAGGATATGTCTCTGAGAACCAAGGATGGCAGATTGGACCTAGAATCCTTAAACTTGAGAATTATACAGGTGAATGGAATATTGGTGAGAGGGTAACAGGTGAAGTTTCTCGTGCATCTGGTTTGATTGATAACCTATCAATCGCTAAAGGTACCTTAAATATCGATGCTTTAACTACAACTACTGGTCAGTTTATTGATGACGTTGGTAAACCATCTGAAATTGTTCAGAAAATACAAGACTCTTACTTCTATCAGAACTTCTCTTACGTTATTAAGTCTCAGACACCTATTAATAACTGGAGGAAGTCAATCCTTGAAACTAACCACCCAGTTGGTTTCAATATGTTTGGTGAACTAGCACTTACTGGTGGTAAGGATATTTCAGGAAGAAAGGTCGTTTCTGACCTAGTTAAGGAAGTTAATATCTTTAGTGCAACTAATATTAATAAGATTACCTCTTTTGCTAACGCACAACCAATATACACTCAGTTCAACAATACTGAGGTACTGTTCAGACAGAAGAGACTGACTAACTCAGAGGAAATCTTAACTTCTATTGTTAAGAAACTTGATAATATCTCTGATGACTTTGATGGGATTAAAACCCAGTTCCCTCTAACTGTTGAGGGTGAGTCACTCACAGCAACTGATGATCAGATGATGATTCTGATTAATGGTATTGCACAGTCTCCTGGAGTATCATTTACTACTTCTGGACCTACTATTGTATTTGATGAACCACCTAAAGCACCTTCTAGGATCAAATTCCGTGAAATAGGCTTCAGTCAGATTAATATTACTCGTTTTACCTTTAGTAATACTAGTGGTATCTTCCCTCCTGCAGGTAAGATTGTACGTAGTCTTCAGAATGAAGGTACAGCGATTGTAATCGATTCACTTGTAGATTCTATCGATGTTGTTAACATAGAAGGTTCATTCCAGATAAATGACAACGTTCTATCTTCTGCAACTGGTTTTGATGGTGTATTGTCTGCTGTAACTCCACTTACTAGCAATACTATCTTTGAACAGGGTGAAACAATCACAAACCTTGATACTAACCCTGATTTCGCAGTTATTGAAGAAAGTAACCTAATAGATGGTACCGTAACTACTGACTTAGTTGTTTCACGTACATCTGGTACTGCTGAATTTGAAACTGGTGAATTCGATCTTAAGTTCAACGATATCGTATATTCTGCACGTTCTAAGATTGCAGCAAGAATTACTACTATTGCACCTTATCAAGATGATAATACACAGCAAATCATTGATACTGTTGACTTATCACCTCCATCATTCTTCTTTGGTCTAGTATTCCAGAGAGTACCTTCAATTACCTTCCCTAATAAGATTCTTGATAATATCTCTGAAACTGTTGTTAATCCAACTGAACTATACAGTGATACAGCAAATAACCAAGATTTCCTTGACTTTGAGGAAGTAAGGAACCAAGAAATCAGATATAAGAATCTACAGGGTTCACAGTTCGTTATTGGCGACTCAATTAGAAATAAGAAGCTTTATTTCGCTAACTCTTCAATGAGAACGGTACACGATAACCGTTCTTATGATGCTGCTGTACTTCTACGTAAGAATGCTTTATTCATTGCTGAGGAAGCAGTAGGGATAATGAAGAACTATTATCCTTCATTTACCGTTCCTGGTCTAAATCACGACAAAGATTGCCACGATGACATCGTTGATATCTGTAATGTTATTGCTTGGCAGTTAGAGTACGATGGTAACTCTGAAGTTTGGGATACTGCATACAAGTATGTTCAAGGTGGAGTAGTTTATCATATTGATGGTGAAGTACCTCAGGTTGTTTATACAATGAATGCTGCACGTGATCTAATGATCAAGTGTATCCGTAATGAAGTACATACTGCACTATACACTGGATTACAGCAATATAGAGATCCTACTATTACTAATGAGTATGATCCTATAGATAACAGTCACGCTGACGCTAGATCTTTACTTCTTGCTAACAAGTGGTATATTGCTCACGAATCTTTATACTATGCCAAGCAGCAGAACCCAGGATATACCGTAACTGGTGGAGATGTCCATTGTTTATCTGACATAGTAGATGTTATTGAAGCATTAGCATATAACACTGCTCACGGTGGTAACAATTTCATCTATGAAGCTGGTCATCGAATTGTACAGTATGGTACTGTAACTGGTGATATTGATACTATGGTTGACGCTTATACTAAAGCGAAGGCTATGGCACTCGATATTATGAAGAATGTTGCTGTTGCTAAAGCAGATACTTCACACGGTTGGGTTCAGGTAACTGATAGTGGAATCACTGCTGACACTGGATCACCTGTTTGTAACGGTGTAGCATCAACTATTGGTACTTTGTGCGATATTATTATCGCTGGACTTGGTACTACTGCATCTCCTGGAACCGTTGCAACATTTGAAGCTGCTTATACAAATACTGTTCCATCTACTAATAAGTCTGGTTATACAAATGGATGTATGAACCAGGCATCTGCAATTACAAGTTATATCAACATAATTACAGATACTCTACAAGATCCTTCATTCGCTGATCCTGCTACTTATCAATGGTCTATTGGTAATGTATCTCGTGTTGAACCTCCTTATGCGTTCCAAGAAGAGACAATTCGTTGTACTAAGCACGCTTATAAGGGCAAGTCATCTGGTGGATTCTTCGTATTTGAAGATGTTGTTAAGGGTGTAGATTCTGGTGCATCATTCTATGTTATTGGATCTAATGCTGGTAACAAGTGGATTTACTCTAAGGATGTTACTGGTACCTTCCAAGCTGATGAATACATCACCAACTCTAAGATTACCAACTCTAACGTTACAGCAGACTCATTAATCTTTAGAACTGGTACTGGATCATTAGCATTTAGTGGAAGTGCTACTAATTTACTATATCCATCAAGTGATAAGGTTGCTTTTGGTACTGATGATTATACAATTGAAGGTTGGTTCAGACCTACTACAATTAGTGGTACTCAGACTTTAATAGATCTTCGTGGATCTACTTCTGATACTAAGTTACAAGTTTTACTTTCTGGTACTAATATCAAGCTTGCTATTGCAGGAACCGATCAAATCAGTTCTGCTCAAATAGGTGCTGCTGATACTTGGTACCATTTTGCACTATCTCGTTCCACTGGCGTAACTAAACTGTTCGTTGCTGGCGTTCAGGTTGGTGCTAACTACACTGATACTAATAATTACACTGATAGTACTATTAGAATAGGTTCTTCTTGGAATGCTGGTGATACTTTCGCAGGTAACATTGATAGTATCATTATCCGCAAAGGAATCGCCCAGTACTCTGGAACCTTTAATCCCCCCGTAGTCTATCCTACTACTGATAGTACTATCTCTTGGGCACTTCTTGGTGACGCACCAATGCCTTTAGAAGTTGGTGCTATCTATGCTAACTGGGTTGCTACTACTATTTCTAGTGCAGACGTTGATTACGTTGAACTATTCGAACAAGAATTACAATGTGAGGGTGTTGACTTAGGTAGAGCAGAATATAGAGATTGTGCCGATATCATCTATAAGAACCGTGACTGGATTGCTGAAGAAGCAGTTGGTCGTTTGAAGGTTAGATATCCTGATTTCATCATCCCTGGTGATGGTGGACAATCTAATTATGGTACTAACGTATGTTTACGTGATACTAGAGAGTATATCATTCCTGCTATCATTCAAGACCTTATTGATGGTGGTAACTATAACACTGTTGTACAGGCAAGAGCATATCTAACAGGATCTGGTGCTCTACAGCATATTAATGGTGAAGTTCTACAATCAATCTACACTTGGGGTGAGGTTGCAAAACTCTGTGTTGATGTTATTACACTAGATGAAACTACTCTAACTGGTACATATTCGACTAGAGTACGTGTTCCTAACTACTTCGCAACTCCTGCATCACAACCTGTACAAGATTTCATTACTAATCTGATTGCTAATCTACTAGATCTTCTCGGTCCTACAGGACAAAGATTCAGAGATGGTGCTGATTTAGTATACTTTAACAGAAAGGCAATTGCTGATGAAGCAGTTTACTATATTGAGGACAAGTATAACGTTACTGTTGGATTCAGTACTGATCAGAAGCTACAAATCCCTGATAGAAATAAGTGTGTAAGAGACCTTAGGGATCATATTTTACCTGCTATTTCTGGTGACTTGCTAACTGGTGGTAACAATCAGACAAATGCTCAGATTGATTACTATATCGATAATCAAGATAATATTAATCACGTTGAAGATGAGTTACTTCCTATGCTCGATGCTATCGAGTATGCCAGAATGTTGGCTGAGAAGGCAATTAGTAACCTCTTAATCGCTAGAAATGAGAACCCTGCTGATGTTGCTGCTGATTTCTCTGATTACTATCAGATGCAGTGGTCTGATGAGGCAATCCATCGTGATGATCAGATCGTTAAAGATCCTAAAGCATACACTGGTACCGATAAAGCACTAGATGCTGCTGATCTTCTTGTTACAAATGCTCGTGCAATTGCTGGTGAAGCAGTTGATCTAACCACAAAACTTAGTGCATTCCAGCATTATAACTTTAGAGTTAAGGGTGGTAAGGTTAATTGTGAAGATGACATAGTAGATTTGATCGAATCTATTGCTCACGACCTTCGTTTTGGTGGTAATAGTTCAATGTGGGATGCTTCTGCATTGTACCTTAATACTACTGCTGGTCTGAAGCACGTTACTGATCAATCTCAAGAGACTCTCTATGCTTTCAAGGTAGCAAGAGATATGTCACAACTCGCCGTCAAGAACAAATTTGGTTTCCTACCCTACGAAGATGAGGGACAAACTGGTCAAGGACAGCAGACATTCAGACCTGACTACTATGATAATGCTTCTGGTAACAAGTTCTATGATGCTGGTAATGAAATCCTTAATAACCTAAGATTCATTGCTACCACTGCTGTTGGACGTGGTGTTTCACAGTATCCTTCACTAGCATTTGCTGGATATGGTTATCAGTCTTGTGTTGATGACGTTGTTGATATGCTTGAAGCAATGGCATTCAACCTTAAGCACGGTGGTAATAATAAGACTTTATATGCAACTGAACTTTATGTTACCGATGCTAATGCTGTACAGCACGTATCTGGTCAATCTGCAGAGGTTAAGTACATCTTTGAGCAAGCAAGAGACATTGCTATTGAGGTAGTTAGACAGTTACTTATTACTAAGAACGGTTATACAGAAGGTGATGCTGATTACGATCAGACAATTACTATCGATCAACAAACTGCTAGTGTACAGTATACTCCTAGTGGTGCTACCTATGATCCTGCTACAGGTGATTTGATAATCAATGTACCTCAGCATAACCTGACTACTAACGATACTATTAGAATTGCTACCAATTCACTGATCTTTACTTGTAGTCAAGACCAACACCAAACCACTCACGCATATCCTCGTGCTAGTGACCCTGCATCTACAGCAATATTACCAGTTACACAAGTAGTTGATACTGATAACTTTAAGGTTAATGTTGGACCTACTGAAACAGTACCATTTAGTGTTTCTAATTCTACCTATGATCCTGCTACAGGTCTTCTAACATTAGATGTTGGATCCCATAAGTTGAAAGCAGGTACAACTCTAAACATTTCAGATCATTCATTACTATACAGATGTTCACAAGATAACTATCGTACTATTCACTCTTATCCAAGAGCAACTGATCCTGCTTCACAGCAAGCATTAGATATTGTAAGTATCGGTGCTACGTCCCATACAGCTACTCACGCTGACTATAATCCTGTTAATGGTCGTTTGACTGTTACCGTTCCTAACCACGGATTCAATAATGGTGACAAAGTAAAACTTGTTGATAATTCTCTTGTATTCAGTTGTGGTATGGATAGTAACTATACCTTACATTCTTATCCAAGATCTACAGATGATGCATCTGGTACTTGGTTAACTGCTACTTCTGTAACTCATAATTCATTTACTATTGACGTAGGATCAACTCCTATCTCTAACTATGCAGTAAGTAATGCATCATATAACCCAACTACGGGTACTATGATTCTTACTATAGGATCTCATAGTTTAAATTCTGGAGCGAAGATTCGTTTACTACCCAACTCGATCACATTTACTTGTGAAGAGGATGATAACCAAACTAATCACTCTTATCCTAGAACTACTACAACACAACATACTGCTACTGGTGGTGACTATGATGCTGCTACTGGTCTAATGACCGTATGGGTACCTGGTCATACATTTGTTAAAGGCGATCACGTTAAGTTCGCTGATAACTCAATGACCTTCTCTTGTGCTATGGATGGTCACGCAACTGATCACGCATATCCAAGATCATCTGACCCTGCATCTGGTGCTTGGTTACCAATTACTTGGGTGGGTACAGATCAGTTTAAGGTTAATGTTGGTACTTCACCTATAGTACCATTTACTCCATCTGCTGCTGATTATGAGCCTACAACAGGTGAATTGAAGCTTACAATTGGACCACACCATTTAACAGAGGGTGATAACGTTAAGATTGAGGAAGGTGGATTAACATTTACTTGTAATCAGGATAGTCATCAAACTCTACACCCATATCCTAGAAATCAGATTAATTCACACGATATTCAGACTGCTTCCTATACAGCAACAACTGGTGTCTTATCTGTTACCACTACTGCTGCTCACAGTTTATTAGCAGGAGATTACGTCAAGTTTGCTGATGGTGCCATCACAATGACTTGTACGATGGATGGTGGTACAGCTAATAAGACATATCCACGTTCTACTGACCCTGTATCTGGTAAGTATCTTGAGATTTCTAACGTAGGTGCTACAACATTCGATGTAAATGTAGGTACTTCACCTATAGTAAATTATCAACCAACTGGTATTAACTATAATCCTACTACAGGTATTATGGAGATGACCATTGGTGCTCATAACCATATTGTTGGTGATAGCATTAAGTTCGCTGCAAACGGATTAACATTCACTTGTGCAGAGGACGATCATCAGACTAACCATACATATCCTCGTTCTACTGACCCATTCTATGACACTGCTTGCCCAATTACTGCTGTAACTGCGACAACAATCAGTGTACAGGTTCTTAACTCGATTCCTTCTACTAATACTACTGCTCATACATTCGTTTCTGCTACTGCTAACGCTGTACAGACTGGTGGTGACTATGTTCACTCATTTGTATCTGCTGTTGCTGGTTCATTAACTTCTAAGCAAGATAGAGCATTCGATCAATCAGTTGATGTTGTTTATGAAGGTACTCCATTAACTGCTGCATCTGGTACCACATATGATCCTAATACAGGTATTATGTCCATTACAACCAGTGCTGCTCACGGTATGGTTGATGGTGATTACGTCAAGTTCAGAACTGATTCAGTAACATTCACTTGTACTCAAGGTGGTGGTAACCATTCTTATCCTCGTCTTTCTGACCCAATTAACGGTGAGTGGGTACAGGTATCTAATGTAACTAACACAACATTCCAAGTTCAGGTTCTAGACAACATTCCTTCCACAAACGTAACTGCTCATACATTCGTTTCTGGAACAGCTAACGGAATTATAAGAAAAGACGATACAATAACTCTCAATGTTGGTATTGCTTCTAATACCACACCACATATATTTGTTTCTGCTACCTCTGGTGCTATCAAGGCTGGTGGTAACTATGATCATACATTCGTTACAGCAGCTAACAATGGTATTACTTGGAAGAAGGATATCGCATATGATTATCCTCTTGAAATAATTGGTACCACACTATCTACTATTAGTGTTGCAGTTCTTGCTGAAGGACGTATACCATCTACTAATGAAACACAGCATACATTTGTATCTGCAACTCCAGGTGCTGTTGTTACTGGTGGTAATTATGATCACCTATTTGTTAGTGCTGCTGATCACGGTGTACATTTACAGAACGGATCTGTTACTGTTAATGTTGGTACTACTCCAGAGAATCATTATAACGTACAAGATTCTACCTATGATGCTGCTACAGGTGATTTAACATTAACTGTTGGTACTCATCATCTTAAGGAAGGTACCACCCTCAAGATTGCAAATGATTCATTGATCTATACCTGTGATATGGATGATCACAATAGTGAGCATTCTTATCCTAGAGCTACTGATCCATCTGCAGGTGAAGCATTAGTAATTAAAGATGTATCTGAGTCACAGCATAGTATAACTGATGCAACATATAATCCTTCAAATGGTCACTTAGTTTGTACCTTAAATGGACACGACTTTAAAACTAAGTCCCATATGACACCTGAGGGTGCAAGATTCACTACTACTAGTGGTGTAATGGAGATCTTCATTAAGAATCACGGTCTTCAGAACGGTCAAAGTATTAAGATTCAGGATGCTGGTATCACATTCAGATGTGCACAAGACCAGTACTCTACCGATCACCAATATCCAAGAGCATCAGACCCTGCTAGTGGTAACTGGTTAGTTGTTACTAACGCTTCTCAAGATAAGTTTGAAGTCAATGTTGGTACATCTTCTAACACCACAAGTCATAGATTCTATGGTGCTACCACTAATGGTATTACTGTTGCTGGTGATTATGTAAGATTCGAAGATAATGCTATAACATTCAGATGTGCTAAGGATAGTTACGGTAGTGACCATACATATCCACGTCCTACTGACCCTGCTTCTGGAGAATGGTTAGAAGTTGCAGCTGCTGATACAAATACATTCACTGTTGATGTTGGTACATCTTCTTACACAGGAGCACATACCTATCAGGCATTCGTAGCTAATGGACTTAAGAGACAGACAGGTACTGTAACTGTTAACGTTGGTTCAACTCCTACAGTAAATTACACTCCGAGCACTGGAGTCTTTACTCCCCTCACAGGTGTAATGCAGTTAACCATTGGTAACCATTGGTTAAATGAAGGTGACAACATTAGAGTTGCTCCTGATTCATTAGTCTTCCGTTGTGGTATGGATAACTACCAGACGGATCACGCTTATCCTCGTGCTGCTCTATTAACTCATACACCAACTGGTGCTTCTTATGATGGTGAGACAGGTATATTAAGTCTTAACATTACCAATCACGGAATGGGTACAGGTGACTGGGTTAAGTTAAACCAAGAATGTATCACATTTACTTGTGATATGGACGGTCACGCTACTAACCATCCTTATCCTCGTGCTGATGATCCTATCGCAGACAGATGGATCCAGATTCAGAATGTAAGTACAAATGGATTTGATATCTTCGTTGGTAAGACACCTACTAAGATTTTCGATCCGTCAGCGGCTACGTTTAATCCCTCTAATGGTTACTTAGAAATGACCATTGGTGCTCACAGTTGGGAAGTTGGTGATAGTGTATGGATCGCAGATCATTCCTTAGCATTTACTTGCTCAATGGATGATCACTATAGTGTACACTCATATCCACGTCCATCCGATCCTGTTCATAACACAAGAGTACCTATCATTGCTAAGACTGATAGTACGATCACTGTGAACGTTGGGTCAACTCCTACAGTTTCATTTGATGTTGTTGATGCAGCATATGATCCTACAACAGGTGATATGACTCTAACAACTAACTCAACCAATCACGGTTTAGTTGGTGGTGCAAGATTCACTGCATCTGCTGGAACAACTTACGAACCTTCAACTGGTGTAATGACTGTCCATTGTGGTACTGATGGTACACAGGGAATGGTTGCTGGAGATAGAGTAAGATTCGATGATTATGCAGTCACATTTACTTGTGATAAAGATAGTCATCAGACAAACCACGAATATCCAAGACCTACTGATAGGGTACACGGTGAGTGGTTACAAGTTTATAACGTAACAGCAGACACATTCCAAGTTCAGGTTCTACCTGCTATACCTTCTACTAATACTACTGCCCATATATTCGTAAGTGGTACCACTAACGGTATTATGAAGGAAGTTGATAGTATTAAGTTACTTCCTAATGCATTAACATTCCGTTGTGATGAGGATGGACAGAATTCAGATCACTCATATCCTAGAAACTTAGAGGATACACATACTGCAGTTGTTGGTACTTCCTTCACTCCTACTGATGGTTCTTATGATGCCACAACTGGTAACTTGGTACTTGATATTGGATCTAACTCCTTAGCAATTGGAGATAGGATCAGAATCAATGAAGAGTCCATCAAGTTTACTTGTGAGATGGATGGTAATAATTCTATTAAGTCTTATCCACGTTCTACTGATCCAACTTACGGTCACGAGTATGAAATCATCGCTAAGGCTGGTAATACAGTAACAGTATTCGTTGGTACTTCACCTATTGTAAGTTACAACGTTTCTAATGCAGTTTACGATCCTCAAGGTGGTAATTTGGTACTTACTATTGGTGCTCATACCTTAACTGCTAACAGAGATAGTATCAGACTTGCTGATAATTCATTGACATTCACTTGTGACTATCAGCAGAACAATAACCAGACTCAGAAGACTTATCCTCGTGCTAGTGGTGCTGATACAACAGATGGTGAGGATTACGCATACAGAACTGCACTACCAATCATTGCAGCAACTGATACCACAATTACTATCAATGTTAACGGTGGTCAAGGTCCTATTACTGACCTTACAGTTCACAACTTTATCTCAGCAACTGCTGGTGCAGTAATTACTGGTGGTAACTATACTCACACTTGGTCAAGTGCTGATGCTGGTGCAGTAATCACTGGTGGTACTTACCATAACCCACAGACAGGTGTATTACAGATTAAGACATCTACTGCTCACGCAATGGGTAATGGAGACTGGGTTAAGTTTGATAACAATGCATTAACATTCACTTGTGCTCAAGATAATCATCAAACAAACCATACTTATCCACGTCCTTCTGACCCATTTGCAGGTAAGTGGATACAGGTATTTGATGTAACATCTGACACCTTTAAGGTTGTAGTTAATAAGATTGTACCTCAGTCTAATACAACTCCACACATCTTTATATCTGGTGTAACTGATGGTATTAAGCAAAAGCGTGATTCAATGTATGATACTTCGATTCCTATCGTAAGTGCTACAAATAATACAATCACTATTAATGTACTGAAGGAAGCACCTTCTTCAAACATAACAACTCACGTATTCCAGAGTGCTTTATCTGGTGCTATCGTTTCTGGTGGTGCTGGTTATACTCATACGTTCCAACCTGGATACGAGAAGATGACTCCAACCAATGCAGTGTACAATCCAACAACAGGATTTATGACACTGACCGTTGGTAACCACTGGGTTAAGAATGGAGATCATATCAGAATTGATAACGATGCACTTACATTTACTTGTGCACAGGATGGTCATCAAACTGATCACACATATCCTAGAGCACACGACCCTGTTAGTGGTAATTGGATCAAGGTTCAGAACGTAACACCTGGTGGGTTTGATATTAACGTCCTAGATGTTATTCCTTCTACCAACCAGACAGTACATACATTCAAGTCTGGTGTTGCTCATAGTATTAGCAGAGGAGCTATTAAGGGTGGTGGTATTTACAATCACACTTATGTTGGTGCTGCTACTAACTGTGTTAAGCAGAAGAGAGACCCATCCTTCGAGAAAGGACAAGAGATTACTAATGTTGGAACTACTTCACACACATTAACTAACGCTATCTACAGACCTGAGACTGGTGTGATGACACTCACCATCCCAAGTCACGGATTTAGTGCTACTACTACGAAGACTGCAACTACAGGTACATCTTACAATCCTAATACTGGTATTCTTACTATTAAGACAACCAATAACCACGGATTCGTTAATGGTGACAAGATTAAGATTGCTGATAATGGATTAACCTTTACTTGCACACAGGCAGGTGGTAATCATTCTTATCCACGTACAACTGACCCTGCAAGTAATAAGTGGTTGACTGTAATGAATCAGAATGGTACCGATGAATTTGATGTCAATGTAGGTTACTTCTTCGGTCAAGGTCCAATCTCTAATACCACAACTCATACATTTGTATCTGCTACAACAGATGGTATTGAGAAGGCAAATGATAAGATCAAGATGGCAGACGGATCTATCACATTCAGTTGTGGTAAAGATGATTATGCTACAGATCACGCATATCCAAGAGCAACAGATCCTTCACATAATGAGTGGTTACCACTTTCTAATGTATCTACTCATCAGTTTGATGTATTTGTTGGCCGTGCAAACTTAGATAAGACACCTCATACATTTGTATCTGCTACTTCTGGTGGTATTACAAGACCTGATGGTACCATACAAATTAACGTTGGTACATCTTCTAACGTATCTCCACATACTTGGCAGAGTGCATCAGCTGATGCAATCATTGCTGGTGGATCTTATACTCATAAGTTCATAAGAGCTGAGAAATTCCCAGTACGTTCTGGTGGTGCTTACTCACACGAGTTTGAAGCAAATGTAACTAAGACACCTAGAGATGCTGCATACAACCCAACAACAGGTGTAATGACATTGACCATCAATGGTCACGGAATGGTTGCTGGTGATTATATTAAGATTGCTGACAATTCACTAGTATTCAGTTGTGGATTTGGTGGAGGAGGACAGGTTAATAAGTCATATCCTCGTTCTACTGACCCAGCTAGCAACTCATTTATGCCTATCACTGTTGTTGATCAGGATAATATTAGTGTACAGGTTCTAGCATCTGCTCCTTCCACAAACACAGACGCACATACATTCATATCTGCTGAAGCACATTGTGTAACTAAGGCATCTGTAATTACTGGTGGTAATTATTCACACACATTCATTAGTTCTAACAACAACTCTATTACAACCTACTCTAATGCTGGTGGTACAAGATGTACTAACGAGGCTTCTGGTATTACAACATTGATGGGTATTCCTATCAACCTATTTGGTACTGGTGCTTCTAACCCTAACGCTTATATGGCTGGCATTGTGAAGACCATCCCAGGTGAGTGGCCTTGTACTGGTGAACGTGCTGTACGTAGAGACATATCAATAACCTATGATAGTACTACATTCTGCCAGACAGAGCAATCTGCAGTTAATACCCTGTGGGATATAGTTATCAACACTGTTGATCAAGCAGCACAAGGTAATGCAAGTCATCTTGGTACTGTAACTAGAACTGCTCCTACAACTACTAATACTAATTACATTGGTGGTACTTGCTATAACGTTACCTCTGCATCACATACCTTATTCAATATCATCCTTGATACACTTGGTGGTGGTACTGAAATGTATGCTCAGGCAGCACGTCTGTTGATGTACAACAACGTTTACATTAGAGATGAGTCTATGTCAGAGACTTTAGGTACCTATCCTGGGTACGGTGGAGTCAATACATTCTCTGATGATATTCTTAAGGCATTCATTTACGACTTCATTACTGCTGGTAATGCCAAGACACTTGGATTAGTCAGTAGCTGGTTTGACTCTGAAGGTACCTTCATTGCATTCCCTGCACTATTCAGAACTCGTGTTATCTTCCACTTTGAAGCTATCAAGAGATATATGATCAATGTTCTAGAGCAAGATGCTGTAGATCCTGGTCCATATGAAAATACTCCTGCATATACTAACAAAGAACTTCGTGCTACAAAGACTGCTGTAGATAAACTAAGGTCGTTGTGTCACTTAATAGATGTTGCTTTAAACAGATCAACTTATCCAACAACTTACGTATCACATACTTTCGATCCTGGTAACAGCGTATCTAACGGTGGAATTGATATTGTTGGACATAAGTTCGAAGCTTATGATCAAGTTAAGTACGTTGCATTAGGTGCAATGATAGCAGAACTTGATAGAGAGAATTATTATATACATCCACATACTACTGCAGATAGAGTATTCTTATGTGAGTATATTGATGGTGAAGTAGTTTATATTAATCCTGGTATTACTGGTGAGACTCATAGTCTTGCAATAACAAGGGTTGATGGAGTTCATAGAGTACCAACAACTTACGGTTCACGTGACGTTCCTACTCCTATTAATGGTGGTATTAACCTCGCTGACGTATGTTACGGTACAACCACTGGTGCAACTGGTGAGATTGTAAGAATCGCAGATAACCACGCAGACATATACTACGTTGTTACTTACATTGAGTGTAATAACTTCTCATCATCTCCTAAGTTGGAGAATGGTGAAGCAGTTGTTGTACAAGGTGCAACAGGTAATACTGGATCTGTTCTTGCTACAGATAATGCTACTTACATCAAGGTTGTTAACCCTGTTGGTGTATTCAACGCAGCAGACGTACTAGAAGGTGTAACATCTGGTGGTACCGCAACTGTAGTTTCTACACATAGCAGAATCTTAGTTAACTTCCGTCAGGGTGAGTTCTTCGCTAATGATAAGATATACTCTGCTGATTCTGGTTCTAAGGCAAATGCATTGATCGTTAGAAATAACAATGGTGCACTACTTGATAACCAAAGAGGTCGTGTTACATTCGATATTGATACAATTACTGGTGAGTTTGCTCCTAACGATGTTATCTACGGTTCAGTTACTGATCAGATTATTGAGATTGAAGCGTTCGCTACTCTACCAAACTTCGGTGAGTACGTACACGCAAGAGATATTACAAGGTTAACTTACTCTGCATTCATTACTGATACTGGTATAACAGATAGTATTGAGGTTGGTGATGTATGTCAGATCTTCTCTGGTGGTGCTGTTCTAACACCTAACTGGACAGTTACTGTAACTGAGAAGGATGAAGGTAACCAGTACCTATACGTATGTAATAGTACTAACGCTCCTGAGGGTGTTACTATTTCTGATATTGCAAGTAACTCACAGTACACTTTAGGTAAGTTACCTGAAGGTTCTAACTTCCCAAGTATTTGGACTCTTATTGCTGCTGCTCAGGTTACTTCTACCACAGCATACGGTAGAATCGAGAAGATTACTCAGTTAGGTACTAAGGCAACCTTACATCTAGGTGATACTGAGGGAAGTTTCCAGAAGAACGCACAAATCATTGGTGATAATGGATTCCAAGGTGCTTGTTCTGCTGCTAGAACCCTACGTGGTCGTGTAAGAAGATACTTCAGAGGATTTGATGGAACTCAGATGAACTTCAAGTTAACTGAGAATAACGGTACCGCATACTTCCCAGATCCTTCAGGTCATATGATGATCTTCGTGAACGGAATCTTGCAGCCACCTGGTGCTGATTACTCCTTCACTGCATTCTCAGATAACATTCAGTTCACTGAAGCACCTGCTGCTGGATCTAGTTTCCACGGTGTATACGTAGGTAAATTGAGACAGTTAGATGATATTGGATTCGACTTTGACTCATTACGTAACTCCTTCAACTTGAAGTTAGGTGGAGTATTCTACTCACTAACATTGACTGAAGGTGTACAGTCCAACACGATTAGACCTGAGAACAACATTATTTGTCAGTTGAACGGTGTTATACAGGAACCAGGTATCGGTTTTGAGATCGTTGGTTCACGTATTATCTTCTCTGAAGTACCTCGTGCAGGTTCAACATTCGTTGCATTCTCTTACATTGGTTCTGACGTTGACGTTATCGCAGCAACAGTGGTACCACCTATTGAAGCTGGTGATGATTTAATAATTGAGGGTGAGGAAGAGAACAGAACAGTTGCTCTAATTGAGTCTTCTAACTCACTAATTACCTTCGAATACTCTGGTGCAGTTAAGGGACGTAACGCAGACGCTCTAGCAACTATAGAGAAGGGTCGTGTTACCAAGGCAGTTCTTACTGGATCTGGTGATGGTTATAGTACACGTCCAAACGTTGATGTTATTTCTTCCTCTGGATTCGGAGCTAAGATTAAAGCATTGGTTGGTCTCGCACGTATTGATGTTAAGAACGCAGGTCAAGGTTACGTACAACCAATTGTTAATGTAGAAACAACTGTTGAAGATAGTTTCCTCGGACCTACAGGTGCTGCTCTAAACGGTGGTATAGACATCTACGATCCAGGCTGGCAAGATCCTGAGGGCGGTTCAACTCCTGACGAGCAATTTATTACCATTAGTACCCCACCTGTTAGTGTAACAGTTAACCAAGGTCAGAGTGCTGCATTTACAATAATTGCTACTTCCTCTAACGGTTCTACCCTCTCCTACCAGTGGCAGAAGAAGGAATACGGTACCGATAGCTGGCTCAACGTTGACGGAGCAACAACCGATAGTATTAGTATTGCATCTACTCAACAGGGTGATGGTGGAGATGAATACCGTGTTGGTGTTACATCACCTGGCGCAGTTCCAGTTCTATCTACTGCAGCAGTCCTTACAGTTAACGTCGGTGCATCAACCGTTGATAACTTCACACCTGATCAAATCTTTGATGACAACTAAATAAACATATGGCAGCCACAGGTTCTTACAATCCAGGGACAAAAGTGCTGACAGTTACAGGGGATGGTATGCCCACCCCAGTATCTGCTGGTACATTTCCTAATGGAAATAACGCAAATACTATTGCAGCATATACGTTTAACCACGATTTTGTATATCGTGGTGGTGAGAATACTTCAGGAGCAACTACGGTACAAATAGGTGCCATTGGTGTTGCTTCTAATGGTGTAGTCATATTTAACCCTTCTGGGGGTGATGCTGGTTCTCCTCCTGCTGGATTTCATTATGTAGCGGCAGGTAACAATGCTCCTATAAACTTAGGAGAAGACTCCTGTGGTGGTACACCTAATACAAATAATCAGTACTTTTATGATGATAGTAGATTTATAGAATGCTTTAAAAATAACCAGGTAATATCTGGTTATAATGATTATTATGGTTCATCACAATACAATGGCGATAATATGCGTCATCCTGATGGACACTCAAAGATTATAGGTTTTTGTTTTGATGGTTATCCTGTTTATGGTCCTTGGGCTTATACAGACCCTAATAGCAATACATCTGCTGTAATAAGGATGATAAGTGGATATACTGTAAGAGAAGATGAAGCGAATGGTAGACCAGCATACGATTTAACATATCCTGCTGGATGCTTTGTAGAAGACTGGGAGTATACAGGTGTTAATGCTGGTGCATTAGATACTCACAACGGTCGGTACTGTAAGACACCTGAATTTCCTAATGGTACGTTTGCATATTTCGTCACTGAGGACGGAAGTGGTAATCCTATTTTCCCATTTATGGTTGGGTTTACTTCAAAGCAAGCGTTAGATAAACCTGATAATGATGGCTATGCACCCCCTCCAGAAGCAGGTGGTGGCGACGGTGGAGATGGTGGTACTCAAACTCCAACTCTTGTTATTACTTACCAGCCTGTTAATGCAACAGTTGCTGCTGGTAATACACAAAACTTTAATGTAGTCGCAGAAATACAACCTGAAGCTGGTACCATTGCATATCAATGGCAAGTATCAACTGATGGTGGATTTGCGTGGTCAAACCTTAGTGGTGATACTAATAGTACACTAACTATTTTAGCGGTAGCCTATATGACAGGTTATCGTTATAGATGCATATTGACAGGTCCAGTTGGTGCTGCAACTCCTGCAGACAACTCACCACTTGCATCTAATTTGGCAATTCTTACTGTGACAGGTTCTGGTTCTGGAATCGATTATGCTTCTATCCAAAAATGGGATAGTAACGTAGGTACATTTGATATGACTCCAGTGGATGTATCAAGGGATAATAACAACCCTGATTTCACTAGAAATAACGTAAGATTTGACAATACCTCAGAAAACTTTGATATGACATAAATACTCCTGTAGAAATAGTCCCCAATTATGGCTAAGCAAAATGTAAACATTGGTGTATCAGCCAATGATGGAACTGGTGATACCTTACGAGACGGTGCTATCAAACTCAATAATGTTATTAATGAGTTGTATGATTACCTTGGAGACCAGACGAACCTCCAGATCTCAGTAGGATCTCCTTCGACCAATCAAGTCCTTAAATGGAATGGTTCAGTATTTACTGAGGGACAACTTGCTGCTGCGAATTTAACAGACGTTGATATTTCAGGTATAACTAACGGACAAGTACTTAAGTGGAATACTGCTAACTCACGCTTTCAGCCAGGGGACGACTTACAAGGCGGTGGTGGCGGTGGTTCTTCTATCACTAATCTTACCAACAATGGTAGTGATGAGGTTGTTATTTCTACAAACTTCCTTCCCAATAGTGACAATACTTATGACTTGGGTTCTTCTACACTACGTTTCAGGGATGCATACTTAGTCAATGCTTCTCTTTGGCTTGGTGATACTGCTATCTCAAGTGATGAGACTACACAAGAATTCCAAAGAAAGAAGAAGCAGGTACATACTGTACAAAGTATAGACACTGGTGCTACTCGTACTATAAGTTCTAAACTAGCATCCGAAAACTCTACTCAAGAAGAGAAGTTTAGAAACCGTTTCAGTGTTATGAAGGCTGGTACCAGTCTAGAGATTCAAGACTCTCTTGGTGCTAAAGCAGAAGTTGCCTTTGCTGCATTTACTGCTGAGAATGGTGGTGCACGTGGTTTCATTACTGTTACTGCTGCTGGTGCTAACCAATCACAAGCAATTTCAACAGCAGCTGATATTCACATTACATCTAAGAGTAGGATAGTAAGTGAGGATGAAGCTGGTAAGGTTGATATTGGACAGAAACTTGATTTCGCTGGTGGTGCTATAGAAATTGATAATGACGGTATATTAGAACTTCCATCTACAGGTGGTATTAGATTTGGTGCTTCTGGATCTAATAAGACTATCGATTTTGATGGTAATGACAATGTAGTACTTGCTCAAGGTACTGAGATACAGTTTGGTTCTACTGCTGCCAATAAACTTAGTATGGATGCAAGTGGTAACCTAACGTTACCTGATGCTGAACTACGTTTCGGTGCTGCTGGTAGAACGATTAAAGTTGATGCTAGTGGAAACCTTGAACTTGCTGCTGATGGTGAGATCAAGATTGGTACTAAGAGACTAAAGATTGGTACTAACGGTACACTCGATGTTGCAAATGATGGTACTAACTTCGCTGAAGTTGGTGGTGGATTCCAAACTCAGGTTGGTAATGCTCCTGCTGGTGCATCCATTATTAAAGGACATAACAACTCAACTATCTTTAAACCTTCTCCAACAACGTTGTATAGGTTTACTGCTCCTGATATGAATAACTATAACGTTAAGGGACCTGGACTTCCTGCAGGTGGTACCAATAACGTTACTCTTATTGTGTACAGAGGATTTACATATGACCTTGACAATCAATCAGGTTCTTCACACCCATTAAGAATTCAGTCTACAACTGGTTTGTCTGGTACTGAATATACTACAGGTGTTTCAGGTGATAAGGAAGCTCTACAGACATTCACGGTACCTCTCGACGCACCAGCTACCTTATATTATCAGTGTACAGCTCACACTAATATGACTGGTTCAATTGATGTTAGATAACTAGATGGCAAGAACAGTCCCAGGGTCAGGTGCAGTAATTGAGCCAATCTTTAACAGTACGTATGGTATAAAGGACGTATTTGTTTCAGAAGGTGGCACAGGATATATTGCGACAGATCCACCAAAACTAACTATAGGAAATTGCGGTACGCCTCTTGTTGAGGCTATTTTAGAGCCGATAATTACTAATGGTCAGATTGCTGCGGTTAAGGTATTGCATCCTGGAGAGGGATACGATCCATTTAGAATTAAGATTGAGAATGCTGGATCAGGATATGGTGCAGTTGCAAAAGCATTCCTTTGGGAAGAAGATCAAGTAGATACACAGGGAAATGTATTAGCACCTGCTGGATCCATTAATTATATTCAAATGTTGTCTAATGGAGACAACTTTTTTACTGATGAAACTACTGCTGTCATAAATGGTGGTGGTGGATCTGGTGCTGAACTACGACCTGTTACTGGTTTAGTTACTGGTTTGTCATTAGAACAGGCTGGTGCTAACTATGAAAATGGAGATATTAATTTAATTGTCTCTGGAGGTGGTGGACAAGGTGCTACTGGTGTTGCTGATGTTGACCAGTTTGGTATAATCAAACAGGTTAACGTAACTAATGAAGGTGAGTTCTTTGAGACCCCACCTGTTATCCTACTAAACGGAGGTGGTGGAGGTGGTGCCAGAGCTCAAGCGACGGTTGATTTGGGTGCTATCACGGGCATCGACATACTTGACCCTGGGGGCGGTTATGCTGTTGCACCACAAGTTATATTTACAAGAAAAACTGATCTCGTCAAAAAGAGTCGCAACAGACAAGCGTTTAACTCGACTATCTATAACCTTACAGGTTTACTTACAGATGTTGGAATTACAGACCAGTCAATATATGTTGAAACTACAGATCCGTTTCCTGGATCTGGAAAAATCCTTATTGGAAGAGAAGTAGTAAGGTACACTGGTAAGACAGCTACATCATTTACTGGATGTGATAGAGCAGTTAACTTTAGGTATGATCAGAAAGTAACTCTTGATGCATTAGCAGACGATCCTAATACTGGTATCTCCACGTATAAATTTAATGTAGGAGATCGTGTTATTAGAACGTCAGAGAGTTCTAGTAATAAGATTGCACGTGTATATGACTGGGTACCTGCTGATAAAGCATTGTATCTGGTATTTGAGGTTGATAAACTAGCGTTCATTGATGGTGGGTCATCAATGGTAACGTCACAGGTTATTGACTTTACTGCTGGTATTGCAGCATCTAGTGCTACTGGTATTGAACCACATATTCTAATTGATCTAGTTGGTTCAAAGATATACCAGTTAACAGATCCAATACAGATTATACAAGATAAGGCATTTGAAGATGATGATGAATTATCTGGTGCTGGTGATGGTATACCTGACTTAGTTAATACAGGTACCGATTTTGAAGGTGCAATTAACCTAGATGGTGGTATTGCATCATCTCTATATGGATTAGAAGAGACCCTTGGTGGACAAAATACATCTTTGTTTGCTACAGGTGATCAGATGACTGATGCTAGTTTACCTGCTAGATCCCCAACAGTTTCTGTTGCTGGTGCTCTAGGTGATGGTGAATTACATTTATCAACTATTGAGTTTACATTTATGACAATGGCAAATGCATACAACTTTGGCATTGGTGAAACTGTCCTCGGTAGTCTTAGTGGTGTACAGGCAACTGTAGTCTCTTGGGACTCAACAACTAAGGTACTAGTGTGTAAAGACCCTGTTGCTAACGGTGGTAATTACCTCTGGAATAAGAATGAATCTATCGGTGGACAAGCCTCTGGAGCGTCAGGCACTCTAAGTGGAATTGAATATCCATCATCCGTTCGAAACGAGCCTGATTAAACCCAGTATAAATAAAAAGAAGGCACAAGCTAGCAATGGCATTACTTACCGATCAATTTAGAATTTTCACCGCAGAAAAATTCATCAAATCGCTGGAAGGTCCCGATAAAACTCAGAGCGATATAGCTGCTGGTGCAAATCGTGATCGTCTGTATGTTTTCATTGGTAGACCGCAAGAGTGGGACAATGAGAACAATCCTCCTACTCCTATTGATTCTTTCCAAGAATTTTCAGACTCATATGATGATATGATCTCTATGAAGAGAGTCTTAGCTAATGACTCTATTCAAGTCATACGTCGTATAGACTGGATACCCCCAGAACAAACCACTGGTGGTTTGGGTTACGTGTACGATATGTACCGTCACGATTATAGTTCCAGTAAGACTGCTTCTTCTGGTGCTACTAAACTATATGATGCTGATTTCTATGTTGTTAACTCGTCTTATCAGGTTTACAAGTGTATCTACAACGGGACAAGTCCTTCTGATCCTAATGGTAAACCTAGTACTGTTGAGCCTACTGGCACCTCCACTTCGATTATCACAACTGCTGACGGTTACCGTTGGAAGTATATGTTTACGATCCCTGTTGGTCAGGTCTTGAAATTCTTCTCAGGCGATTATATGCCTGTGTTAGTTGACACTGCTGTACAATCTGATGCCGTTGGTGGTGAGATAGATACAGTGGTTATACAATCATCTGGTTCTGGTTACAACAATGGTACATACGAAAATATCACGATCAAGGGAGATGGCACGGGCGGTAGGATTAGTATCGTTGTGGACGGCGGTCGCATTGTTAGTGCTACTGTAACGTCTGGTGGATCTAATTATTCCTTTGGTAAGGTAATTATCGATGAAGTTAACGGTATTGGTGCTGGTACTGGTGCTGGTGGTGCCATTGATGTCATCATCGCACCGAAAGGAGGACACGGATCAGCCCCGTCTATCGAATTGGGTGGTTTTCGTGTAATGATTAACACGAAGTTTACCTACTCTGAAGGTTCAGGTGACTTCCCAACTGATAACGATTATCGTCGTATTGGATTAACTCTTAATCCATTCAAGTACGGTACCGAAGAATTAGCAGATGCTATTACATTATCAGTTACAAATGCTGTAATATTCTCTCCTGATTTTACAGGTACATTTAACACTGATGAAATCATCACACAAACAAGAACTGTTGGTGGACAACAGGTTACTGCTCGTGGTCGAGTTGTTTCCTGGAACAGTGTTACTAAAGTTCTAAAGTATTTCCAAAACAGGGTTGATGGTATCTTCCCTGAAATTACAGGTAACAAAGTGGAATTCTCTGGTGGTAACACCATTGTAGGTTCTGGATCTGGTACATCCGTTGACCCAGACATTAACTTCCCTGTGGTACCTGGTGAAGCAACTCGTGTTATTAATAACACTGAGTACGATCTCGGTATGTCATTCACCTCTGGTTACGCCAAACCTGAAGTGAAAAAGGACTCTGGAAAAGTCATCTACATAGACAATAGGAGAGCAATCTCCCGTGCTGGCGACCAAATTGAAGACATCAAGATCGTAGTAGAGTTCTAAAACAATGCCACAGAATACCAATCTGAATATATCTCCTTATTTTGATGATTTCAATAAGGAAAATAACTTCTATAAGGTTCTCTATAGACCTGGATATCCTATCCAAGCTAGGGAACTTACTACGATGCAATCCCTTCTGCAGAATCAGCTGGAGTCGATGGGATCTCATATGTTCAAGGATGGCGCAATGGTCATTCCTGGTCAGGTTGGTTATGACTTAGACGCTAAGGCAGTTCTACTACAAGGTAATTTCTTAGGTACAAGTGTTGAATTATATCGTGAACAATTAGATGGACGTATTGTAACTGGTCTAACTACAGGAATTAAAGCGAAAGTTATATCTTCTATATCAGCTACTACATCAGATCGTGGTTATATTACACTATATCTTAAGTACATTACTTCTGGTGGTGACGATAGTGATACCAATACATTCGTAAACAATGAACAGTTAGTTTGCGATGCAGAATTAACATTTGGTAGTACACTGATTGAGATCGGAACTCCATTTGCACAGTTACTTCCTACAGAAGCAACAGCAATTGGTTCTACTGCTACAGTAGCTAATGGTGTTTATTTCATCCGTGGTTACTTTGTTGATATTGCAGAACAGACAATCATACTTGATCAGTATACAAACAATCCATCTTATAGAATTGGTTTAGAAGTATTTGAATCTATTGTAACTCCTGAAGATGATCCGAGTCTGAATGATAATGCTACTGGTACCTCTAACTACTCTGCTCCAGGTGGACACCGTTTCAGAGTACGTGCTACATTAACTAAGAAGGTAATCGATGATGATACTGATAAGAACTTCTTAGAATTGTTGCGTATTAACAATGCAACTATAGAAAGTTTCGTAGACAGAACTGCATATAATGAATTTGCTAAAGAATTAGCACGTCGTACTTTTGATGAGTCAGGTGACTATACTGTTAGAGATTTTGATGTCCGTATAAGAGAGCATCAGAATGATGGTATAAATGGTGGTGTATATCTTCCAGGAGAGAAATCTAAAGAGGGTACCACATCTAGTTCTGCTTACTATGCACTAGAAGCAAGTCCAGGTAAAGCATATGTAAGAGGATATGAAGTTGAAACATTAACTCCTACCTTCCTAGATTTACCAAAACCAAGAGATACTAAAGCACTTCAGAACTCTATAGTACCGTTTGAACTCGGTAACTATCTGTTGATGAACAATATTAAAGGTAATCCTATTATCAATGGTGATAGTATTACTGCTAACTATCAGGTACTTGAGTTCCGTGATGTTGCACCTAATGGATTAAATGCTACAGGGCAGGTCATTGGATATGCTCGTACTGCTGCATTTGAATATCATAGTGGTACTAACGTAACTGCATCAGATTGTGTTTATAAGACATATCTATTTGATATTCAACCATTAACAGCATTCCATTTAAATCAGAATGCCACAATGAGTCAGGGTGCTGTCATTCGTGGAAGAACATCAAAAGCAAAAGCATTTGTTGTTAATGATGTTGTTAACAGTGATATCTTTATGGTGTACCAGGTCTATGGTACATTCCGTGATACTGAAATAATTGAGAGAGATGGTGTTGAAGTAGGTTCATTAACTAATCATTTCCAGTTCCAGATTACTGACGCTAAAGGTGTAACAGGTAGAGATCCTGATACTAACTCACTTATATTTGCTGGAGACTTAGTACTTGACGATGTAAGAGTTATTTCAGGTACAACTTTCAATCTTACTGGTGGTACTCTTACTGGTACCAAGTCAAACTTCACTATTGACCTACGTCCTGGTGATGTTCTAACACCTGACGGTACAAATACAGTTACTATAAACCGTATTGTTACCAATAGTGGTAGTATCCAGGGTGAGATTACTAATGCTCTAACAGCAACTGGTACTGCTTCTGGTGTCAGTGATGGAGATTATCCTGCGTTTATTAGAACAAGAGCACAGATATATGACAAGGCAACAGCAGATATGCTGATTGAAATGCCTAAGGAATCTATTAAGTCTATTGCTGACGAATCAGCAATCATTGCACGTACCTTTGATGATATAACTGTTACTGGTGCTAGTGACTTTACGATCTCACTACCAGCAGATGAACAGTTCCTTTCATATGATAAGGATCATTATAGTTTAACAGTTCTTGGAGGATCTACTGCTACAGGTACAATAATTGATATTGAACCTAACCTAACATTTAACACTACTGGTACACCTAGAACTTCCTTAACGGTTACAGGTTTGACAGGTATTACTTCTTGTCGTTTACATACATCTGTTTCCAAGAACCAGGCAGAGAAGAAGTTAAAGAATGCTACTGAGATGGAAGTAATGAAGGTTGAGAGAACCGCTATTTCTTCTGACGCTCAGAAATATGGTCTAACATACGGTTCACTTTATGGTACCCGTATTGAAGACGAAGAAATTTCATTGGGAGCTACTGATGTCTACAAAGTACACGCCGTCTACGAGTCACTCGATGATAATGCTGCACAGATTCCTAATGCAACATTCCAGGACGCAACAATCTTTAAAAAAGGAACTATCATTGAGGGACTTACATCCAAGGCAAAAGCTCGTGTTATCAACTTTAACCCTGTTTCGTATGTCTGTCATTACGTATATGAGAACGATCAGTTCTTCTTATTAGGTGAGAGTGTACGTGGTTTTGATGCTAACGATGCTTCATTAACTGGTATTGTTAATGATGCTGAAGGATCTATTAATAATGGTAGTAAGAATATTACTCCATCATTCTTCCTTGATGCTAACCAGCAAGGTCACTATTATGATATTGGTAAACTAATTAGATATGCATCATCAACCAAACCTCTAAGGAAGTTGATGATTGTATTTGATAGATTCGTTCACGAAACAACTGGTGACTACTTTGCTTCCGAATCTTATATTGGTATTGATTACGATAAGATTCCAGCATTCACACAGGATGGTGAGACTAAGCAATTAAGAGATGTTCTTGACTTTAGACCTGCTGTAACACCTGTACTATCTGGTTCAGGTACCGTAACAGCACCTTACTTTGTTAACTGTGCATCATTAGACTTTAAAGATAGAGGATTTGCATCAGGTGGTGTTGCAAATAACGCTACTATTATTGACATTCCTAAGCCAGAGTCTGACTTCCGTTGTGACTATGACTTCTATCTTGGACGTACAGATAAGTTATTCTTAACTGATCAACAAGCATTTAAGATTGTTAAAGGTATATCTGGTGAGGCTGGTGAACTTCCAGCAAATATTGATAATGCTATGTTACTAGCAACTATGGTTCACAAACCATATGGATATGGTCCTGAAGACGTTGCTATTTCTAGAGAGAACAATAGACGATTCACGATGCGTGATATCGGTGCTATTGAAAAACGTGTTGACCAGTTAGAGTTCTATACCTCACTGTCAATGCTTGAATTAGAAACATCATCATTACCTATTAAGGATGCTGATGGTTTCGATAAGTTTAAGAATGGTTTCTTAGTTGACAACTTTACTTCTTTCGACTCTACAGCAAAGACACACGAAGATTTCTCTGCTGCATTAGACTTTAAGGAAGGTACACTACGTCCTTCTCATTATACTACTAACGTATCTTTACAATATAATGCTGCTGGTTCTTCTAATGTAACCTTAACTGAAACAGGTACAATAATACTTCCATATACTGAAACTGTCTTTATTAAGCAGCCTTATGCATCACGTGTTGAGAATGTAAACCCATTTAACGTGTTTGCCTATATTGGTAGACTTGATTTATATCCATCATCAGATGACTGGATTGATACAAGACGTGCAGGAGATCGTGTTGTTAATATAGAAGGTGACTTCAACGCACAGATTCAACGTCTTGGTGGAGATGTTAACACAGGTCTTGTTCCTACACAGTGGAACTCTTGGAGGACACAGTGGTCTGCTTCTACATCTTCAACTAGTTCTCAGTTCTTTAGAGGACCAGGAATTAGATGGATTCATACTACAACTACAAGAACTACTAGTTCACAAGTACGTTCTGGTTTAAGGACTCGTGTTACACCACGTATTGATAGACAGTCCTTAGGTGACAGAACTATTGAAAGAACAGTGGTACCGTTTGTACGTTCAAGAAATATTGCATTTAAGATTCAGCGTTTGAAGCCTAATACTAGGTTCTATGCATTCATCGATAATGTAAACATTAACTTCTATACAACTCCTAAGTTGATTGAAGTTATTAAGAATACAACTGAGGATATTAGAACGAATGATACTCCTTATGTTGTTGGAGAGACAGTTGTTGGACAGACATCTGGATGTAGATTGAAGTTAATCAGTCCTGAATCAGGATTTGATGATGGTAAATCACCATACGATAGTACTGATCTACCAACATCTTATGCATCTACTACACCATTACTCAACATTGATATACAAACAATGTCTGAGACAGTTGCTGGTGCATATTATGGTAACCCATTAGAAGGTGAGATCCTAGTTGGTTCTACTTCTGGTGCTCGTTCTGTTGTTAAACCTAAGCGTTTAATTTCAGATACTAATGGTAACCTTGATGGTATTATTTGGATTCCTAATCCTGCTGTATCTACCAACCCAAGATTTGCAACTGGTACTCGTGTTGTACGTGTTACTACTTCTCCTACTGACTCTAGGGTACCTGGTGAAGTTGATTCTGCTGCACAACACAATTATGTTGCATCTGGAGTTATCGAAACCAAGCAACAGACCATCCTTGCAGTTAGAAATGCAGATATTGTAAGAGATACAGTAACTCAAGATAGAGTTGTTAACGCTACAACAACCAGTGTTAGAGACACAGGTTGGTATGACCCTCTTGCTCAATCCTTCTTGGTTGAATCTAAGGGTGGTGCATTCTTAACATCAGTAGACCTTTACTTTAGAACAAGAGATGAAAGAATTCCTGTCTCGGTACAGGTTAGGGAAATGGCTAATGGTTATCCTACCACTAAAGTTCTTGCTTTCTCTGACGTTACTCTACTTCCTAGCCAAATAAATCTATCGGAAAATGGTACAATTCCTACGAAGTTTACCTTCCCTTCTCCAGTCTATACTACAGAGAATCGTGATTATTGCGTTGTTGTTCTATCTGACTCCAACGAGTATAAGCTTTGGATCTCTCGAATGGGTGAAGACGATGTAACCAGTGATAGAACCATTTCAGAACAGCCTTATGCTGGTGTACTATTCAAGTCACAGAACGCATCTACTTGGACTGCTGACCAGTACGAAGACCTTAAGTTTATATTATATAAAGCGGAGTTTACACCAAACCAGACTGGTACAGCGTGGTTCAATAATGCTGAACTAGCAATTGGTAACGGTGGTATTGCTCCATTAAGACTCAATCCAGTTGAGACTACTAAACCAGAAGTTAAGATTATCCTTGATAATCACTTAGCTAACTTCACTATCGGTGCTGAACTTACACAGACTGATACTTCACCTGCACCATCTGCTATTGTCAGAGAGGTTGTACAGGGTGTATCTGGTTCATCTAATGCATACTTGATTCTTGATGATCTAGTCGGAGCATTCCGTCAAGGTGTTGCATCAGGTTCAACATACATTTATCGTTTGGTATCTTCTAGATCAACTGCTGAGATTACGTTAACTGGTGTATCTGGTACATTCCAGTTAGCTGAACAAATTACTAATGGATCTGGTGCATCTGGTACCGTTACTGCTTGGGATGCTGGTACCTCTAAGGTAACTATCAAGTCTGTAACTGGTACATTCGCTGACGCAGATCCAATCACACAAGTTGTAGATTCAGTAACCGTTGCATCGGGTACCATCGCTTCCAGTGGTGTTGTTGCTGGTGGCGATGATATTAATAGATATCCTTCTGCTCCGATTTCTTACTACAATAAGGCAACAGAAATTACAGTACGTCACGCAAACCATTGTATGCACGACACTTCCAACTCTGTTAAGTTAGAAGGTGTTATTTCTGAAGTCTCACCAACAATTATTGACTCTGCATATCATACCAATGGTATTACTGCCACGGATGGTGTGTCTAGTACATTCTCTCTTCACGTTGCTGATGCAGCTGCTTTCCATACCATTATTAATGGTGAAGTAATTGGATCATCAAACAAAGGTTTCATTGTTATTAGGGATCCTGAGATTCCAACACAGCATTGGGAAATCTGTGAGTACAGTGCTATCTCTGCTGACGGTAAGATTATAACTCTACCTTCAGGTTCAAGAGGACTAGGTGGTACCGCTGCTTTAGCACATAGTTCATCTAGTATTATTGAATGTTATAACTTAGATGGTATTCCATTAACGGAGATTAACAAATTGCATACTGCAATTGGATCTCCAACTATAGATTCCTATAAATTAGCTGTGACATCTGTATCTACATCTGGTATTGTATCTGGTGGTGGTAATGTAACTGCTACACAGAACGTACAGATCGATCAGGTCTATCCACAACTTCAAATGACAGTGTATCCTGAAACAACTGTTGATCCTAGAATCAATATTGTTACTGGTACCTCCATTAGAAATGGACAGAATCTTGATGAAGCATCATTTATTAATGATGGTGTATATTATGATATGATTGCTAATGAGGATAATTATTTTGATTCTCCTAAATTAGTATGCTCTCAAGTAAATGAGGACGCTAGACTGTCTGGTTCTAAGTCTCTGAACGTTCAGATGCTTATGACAACCACTAACAAGAGTATCTCTCCTGTTATTGATACAGACCGTTGTTCTCTTATCACCACTATGAACAGGGTTAATAACCTTGGAATTGGTGAGAATGATGCTGAGAGAAATACTGGTGATAAGACTGATGCAGTCTACATTACCAAACTTATTAACTTGCTCAATCCAGCAAACTCATTGAAGGTACGTTTCGAAGCTTGGAGGCATCCTGCTACTGAGATTCGTGTAATGTATAAGATAGTACCTATAGGAACTACACTCGCTGTAGATGAAATAGGTTTCACATACTTCAATGGTAACGGTTTAGAAGATAAGAGTATACAGAAGACCGAAGATCTTTTATATAGAGACTTCGAATATTCTTTAGAGGCACCAGAGTTTACAATAGCTCAGGTTAAGATCCTCCTCAGTTCTTCAAACCAATCTTTTGTTCCTATAGTTAAGAACTTGAGAGTAATCGCACTCTCCGATCTATAAATAATTGAGACTTAACCCTTTTAGTGCAAGGGGTTCCGTCTCGTTATGGACTGGGACTTAGAGCTGGAAAATTCTAAACTTCAAGATATGATTATCATCTACCAAGAAGAGATCTCCACCCTAGAAAAAGAAAAGAAAGAGCTGAAGGAGGAAATAGCCTTCCTCACTGAGCAGCTCGATTATAAATCCTTTCTTGCTCCTGAATATGACGAAACCTAAATTCCAGTTTGTTGAAGGGCACCCCGAATGGGTTCGGGATACCCATTCTCAAGCGGTACTAAATACTAAAGACAGTCCCACTGGTCTCTTGAAACGAGCGAGAGCTAAAAAGGAAATGCGTATCGACACTATGAAAAGTGATCTAGATGTGCTAAAATCTGAGATGACTGAGATCAAGTCTTTACTAAAACAAATGATGGAGTCTAATTATGCCAGCAACCGATAGTGAATTTATGTCCCAAGAGGATTTATTGAAGGATTTCACCGATAGGTTTAATGCCTTCCGAGAAGAAAATGGTCAACTTGCAAATAAGGTTCGAGAGAACGAACAGCAAATGTTAAAGTTGCAAGGTGCTATGGAGACCTTAAATTATCTTAAACAAAACGAGTCTCCGCAAGAAGAAACAACAGAATAATAAAAGGGGACTCTTAGAAGTCCCTTTTTTAGTCGTATAAATATCTCAGAGGCTACTACCCGTCCGTACGGTTCACAGTATAAACAATGGCAAATAGAATCCAATTAAGGCGTGATGGAGCTCAGCAGTGGGCAAACATTAACCCGATACTAGCCCAAGGAGAACTTGGAATTGAGATAGATACGTCACGTATCAAAATTGGTGATGGTGTAACTCCGTGGAACTCATTGAAATATGAGCGACCTTTGGAGACAGAATCGAACGCTGCTAATACACTTGTAAAGAGAGACGCTGACGGTAACTTCGAAGCTGGTGCAATATCTGCTACATTAATTGGTAATGCCTCTACTGCGACACGTCTTGCCAACGCTCGCCAAATTCAATTAACTGGTTCTATTACAGGTTCAGGATCGTTTGATGGTTCTGCTAACTTAAACCTTGCTACTAACCTAGAACTGGTACCGTCACTACCTCATTATAATCCTAATGATCCTGATGCAACTGCTAACTATTCAATGGTTACGGTTGACTCAAGAGGTAGGGTAGTTGGTGCATCTCTTGCTGCTACATTATCTGAATATGGTATTATTGACGCACAGCCGTTAGATACTGATCTAACTTCTCTTGCTGGAATGACCACATTTGGTATGCTTGCCAGACAAGCTGCAGGTCAGATTGTAACTAGAAGTCTAACTGGTGGTGCTGGTAGAATTATATTTACTGACGCTGACGGTGCTACATCAAATCCATTCATCGACCTTGCTGACACAGCAGTTGTTGTTGGTAACTATAATACAGAATCATTAACATCTGTAGCTGCAGGTGGTTCTAATGGTGAACCATTTGGTACCGAATCTGTTAATACTCTTAAGCTTAGTGTAGATAGATACGGAAGAATTATATCAGCAACTAATGTACCTATTGCCACAGCAACAGAAGGTTCTAAGTACGATACTTATGGTGCTGGTACGACATATAGTAGATATGATATATTAGAAGCAAACGGTAAAGTATATCAAGCAATTGCTGACATCGCTGCTGGTGGTGGAGAACCATCTCATACCAGTGGTACCGTAGGCAGTTGGAGATTCTGCAATAACGTTGCTGTAGAACAGAAAGGATTAGCATCCTTTGCACAAGAAGATTTTGATGTTGATGCTAACGGACACGTAGGCATTGCATTAATGGGTGTTGATAACACTCAACTTCAAAACAATAGAGTTTCCTTTGCAGATGGTAACACCAAGGAAGACTTTGAATTAGACCAGGAACTAGATGCTAGTACTGGTTACAGAGGTTTCAACTATCTTAATTATGTTAAAGTTAATGACACCAGTGGTAATCTACTGTTTGGGGCAAATAATACGGGTGATGGTGGTGCTGGAGAGGTTGATATTAACGCGAGACTTTATTTCAGTGATGCGGACATTACCCTCGACGGAGGGGTTAACCAAACTCTAGACAAGACTGGAGACGGTAACCTAACATTCCAGTCAACTCAGAACTCTGGATCTGCACGTACGTTTGATCTTGCTATCACAAATGCTGGTGGTGGTACTGCTTCTTTAAACATTACTGCAGATAATGACATTACAATCTCTGCTACTAATGTAAGTAATAGAGTTAATGTAGAAGGATTCCAATTCCAAGATAATACTTTAAGTAGTACTAATGCTACTCTAGTATTAGACCCTAATGATGACGATGCTGTCTCAGGTTTAGTCCAGATTCGTGGAGATTTACAGGTAGATGGTACAACAACTACAGTTAATTCAACTGTTGTTACCATTGATGATCCTATCTTTACACTGGGTGGTGATAGTGCTCCAGGTTCAGATGATAATAAAGACCGTGGTATTGAGTTCAGATACTATGATGGATCTGCTAAGATAGGTTTCTTCGGATGGGATGAGGACTATGCAGACGCTAATCTATGGTCTGGCACTGGTGGATATAGGTTTATCGACTCTGCCACTAACACCTCTGAAGTATTCTCTGGTACAGACTCTCCTCTTATTGCTGGTAACCTCAGGCTTACCACTAACACAGGATCCACGTCCACCACTTCAGGTACTCTTGTCGTAACAGGTGGTGCAGGTTTCTCTGAGAATGTTCATATTGGTGGAACTGTTACTACTGCAGGACAGTCCGAGATTAATAATAACTTCCTATTAAAAGCAGATAATAAGTCATTTAATATACAGACTGCTGCTGGAGTAGATAAGTTTACTGTAGATTATGATAATGGTAATACAGTAATAGAAGGTACACTGGATGTTCAGTTAGAAACTGAGATCACAGACAACCTTATTATAAGAGCAGACAATAAGAAATTTGATATACAAACTAATGCTGGTGTCAGTGTATTTGATGTAGATACCGATAACGGTAATGTACATAGTGATGGTACACTTGATGTAGATGGTGGTGTAACATTCAACAGCACGTTGGATGTAGATAACAATGTTACCCTCAATGCAGAATTAGATGTTGATGGTAATGCTGTATATCATAACAATATTACTTTAGATACTACTGGTAAGATCTTCAAACTTACCAATGGTAGTGCTGATAAGTTTGTTGTTAGTAGCACCAATGGTAATACTGACATAGAAGGTTCTCTTAATGCTGGTGGATTGATCCACTTTGAGAAGGTTGATGATCCTACTATCAGTACAGATGCTGGCAATAATTATGTAATTAGTGGTGGTGATTATGGTACATTCCGATTAGATGGTGGTGGTTACGTTGCTGGTAACTTACTTCTTAACGGAAACGTAAATATAAATGGGGTCATTTCTGAAAAGGACCTAGGAAATACTGAGAACTTTAATACCTCTAACTATAACGATGTACGTTATAAGGTACGCATTGGTTCTGGTACAGCACATACAGGTACGTTCGCATCTGATACAGCAAACAACTTGGTAGTACAAGGTAGTGCTGGTGTACGTACTGACCTCTATGTGGGTGATGATTTTTATATTGGTAAGGATCTTACTACTGATACATACGAATTTGAAGTATTAGGTGAGTCTGGTAATACAACAATTGGACGTACAGGACAGGGTACATCATCTGCTGGTACTTTACTTGTACACGGTGATGCAACATTTAATCGTGAAGTATCATTCAACGGATCTCAAGTCACTATTGGTGATGCAACTGGTGATGCTTTAACAGTAGAAGCAACTTCTACGTTTAATTCCCCCGTAACTCTTGCTGCTGGACAGAATTTATTAGTAGGTGGTAACGCAGAAATTACAGGTGACCTTACAGTTCAAGGTACCACTACTACATTTAACAGTACTGTAATTACGATTGATGATCCTATTATGACCTTGGGTGGAGATACTGCTCCTGGTTCTAATGATCAGAAAGATCGTGGTATAGAATTTAGATACTATGATACACAAGCACGTCTTGGTTTCTTTGGATGGGATGAGTCAGCAGCACGATTTGCACTTTATGACGGTGCTACTAACTCTTCTGAAGTATTTTCTGGTAATCGTTCAGGTATTGATGCAGGTAGTATTAAACTTTTTGATACCACTAATGCAACTAATAACTCAAGTGGTGCTCTCATTGTCGGGGGTGGTGCTTCTGTTGGTCTTGATTTTTATGTGGGTGATGATCTCGTAGTAACCGATGATGGATCATTTGGTGGTGACGTAGATATTACAGGTACCTTAGATGTCACAAGTGACTTCGCAGTATCTAATAAGTTTAGTGTTGCTTCTGCATCTGGTAATGTACTATCATCAGGAACCCTTGGTGTTACTGGTGTTTCTACATTAAATTCTACAGTTAATATTGTTGGTGGATCTTCTAACTTAACTGTTGGTGGTACTGGATCTATCACAGGTGACTTTAGTATTAACGCAACTAAGTTTACAGTTGCTGCTGCCTCTGGTAATACTGCTGTTGACGGAACTCTAGATGTTAACGGTGCAACAAATGTAACCAACACTCTTGGCGTTACTGGTATTACAACAGTTTCTAATACTACAGACGCTTCAATCGCAGCAGGAACATACGCTGCTAGTGGTGCAATACAGACTGCTGGTGGTATATCTATTGCTAAGAACCTTAACCTTGGTACAAACTTAAGAGTATATGGTACAACGAAACTAGATGGTAACGTTGACACCGAAGGAACACAGACTCATACAGGTAAATCTAGATTTGATAATACCGCAGATGCTACAGCAGCAAATAGTAACGTTGCTTCTGTATTCACTGCTGGTGGTCTTGCAGTAACTAAGAAAGCATATATTGGTACAGACTTTGATATCGGTGCTGGTAACTTCACTGTTGTTGGAAACACAGGTAACACATTAATTGCTGGTACTCTTGGAGTAACTCAAGCAACATCATTATCATCAGTAAATGTATCTTCTACTGCTGTACTTGATTCTACCTTAACTGTTGGTGGTAACTTTGCTATTAACAGTACCAAGTTTACTGTTGCTTCTGCAACTGGTAACACAGTTATTGACGGTACACTTGACGTTGATGAGAACACAACAATCACTGCTGACCTTAACGTAACTGGTGCAGTTGACTTTGATACTACTCTGAATGTAGATGGTAACTCCACCTTCAGTGGAACTATCACACAGAACAGTACATCACTCTTTAAGGACAATATAGTTTTACGTGGTGCATCTAAGACTCTTATATTACAGAATGGTAGTAGCACTGATAAGGTAACATTCCATTCCACAACTGGTAATGCAGAGATTACTGGTACTTCAACTCTTGGCACTCTTGACGTAACGAATAACACCACTATCGGTGGCACACTCGGTGTAACGGGACAGATCACGGGTAATGTAACTGGTGATTTAACTGGTACTGCAGATAAGTCAGACCTAGTTGATATTACAAACACCACTTCTACTAACCTAACTTACTATCCAACATTTGTATCTGCTACAACAGGATACACTGAGGTACGTACTGACTCGGATAACCTAAGGTACAACCCAAGTTCTAACACACTTGAAGTTTCTAACTTCGTTTCACTTACAAACTTTGAGGTTCAGGGTAACTTGAACATCACTGGTACTATTACATACGCTCAGTCACAGGTTGGTAGTATTGCTAACCACGACACTGATGCTTTAAGTGAAGGATCAACTAACCTATACTTCACTAATGAGCGTGTAGATGACAGATTGAATGCTGTTATTATCGCTGGTACAGGTGTTGAGAAAGTATATGATGACGTTGCAAACACTTATACATTGAGTGTTACCCAGGCAGATATTAATTCTGATACTATTACTGAGGGTACAACTAACCTATTCACAACTGCTACTAGATCCAGAGGTCACTTTACATATGGTACTGGTATTGAACTTAGCGGTGCTGGACAATTATCTGTCACACAGGCAGACATAGACACAGATAATATAACTGAAGGTTCTTCTAACCTATTCTTTACTGATGCTAGAGCAGACGCACGTATTGCTGCTGCTGATACTGGAGATCTTACAGAAGGTAGCAACCTTTACTGGACTAATGCTCGTGGTGATGCTCGTATTGCATTACAAGTTGGTGCAAACCTTGACCTATCAAGTAAGTCAACAACTAACCTATCTGAAGGCACAAATCTTTACTATACAGATGCTAGGGCAGACGCAAGAATTGCTGCTGCTGATACCGATGACCTATCTGAAGGGTCAAGCAATCTTTACTATACAGATGCTAGAGCAGATGCGAGAATCGCTGCTGCTGACACTGATGATCTAACAGAAGGAACATCTAATCTTTACTACACCAACGCACGTGCTGATGCTCGTGTAGTTGCTGGTATCACTGGAAAACTTGATTCATCTGCTGTTAGTGCTTTCGGTCTAACACTTGTTGATGATGCTGACGCTGCTGCTGCGAGGTCAACACTCGGACTCGGATCTGCTGCTACATCTGCAACTGGTGATTTCGCTACTGCTGCACAGGGTACCACTGCTGATAATGCTCTTGCTGCCTCTGCTGTAAGCACATTTGGTGGTACTTTGATCGATGATGCTGATGCTGCAACCGCAAGGACAACACTTGGACTTGGTACTGCTGCTACTCAGTCATCTGGAACATTTGTCGCTGCGTCTTCTGTTAGTGCATATGGTGCAACTCTCGTAGATGACGCAGACGCTGCTGCTGCTAGAACCACTCTTGGTCTAGGATCTGCTGCTGTCACTGCATCTACTGCATACGCAACTGCTGCACAAGGTACACAGGCAGGAACCAATGATACTGACATTGACGCAATTTACACTGAATTAAATGCTATTGGTAATGACGCTAGTGTAACAACCGTTGCACATATTAAGGCTGCACTCGCTGCTCTCACACGATAAGTAAATGGCACAACCAAATTCAAAAGCAACTCTTAAGGAGTATTGTCTTCGGAGACTGGGTAAACCAGTATTGGAGATTAATGTTTCCGATGACCAGATAGATGATGCTCTAGATTATTCTATTGAAAAATTCCAAGAATTTCATTACGAAGGTGCTGAAAGAGTATACCTAAAACATCAGTTCACAGCAACGGATGTCACTAATTTCACAGCTGATACTACTGAGCTTGGTAGTGATGGTACTACTGAGTTTAAAACCCAGAATAATTTCCTAGTGATGCCTGATTATATTAGAAGTGTGAATGGTATATTTACTTTCCAAGATAAGGGCACACCTAATATGTTTGATATTAGGTATCAGATAAGATTGAATGACTTGTATGATTTTACATCTACACAGTTCTATCATTACTTTATGATCCAAACTCATTTGGAAACTATCAACTTCCTCTTAGAAGGAATGAAACCTACCAGGTACCTGGCAACTCAGGGTCGTCTTTATATGGATTTTGATGGTGACACAGATGTGATAGAAGGTGACTATGTAATTATCGATTGTGTACGTGCATTAGATCCTACTAATTGGACTAAGATATACAATGCAGTTTGGTTAAAAGATTATTCGACTGCAATGATTAAGAAGCAATGGGGAATGAACCTCACCAAGTTCCAGAATGTTCAACTACCAGGTGGTGTTACCCTTAATGGCGAGAAGATTTACTCTGATGCTATTGAGGAACTTACCAAGTTAGAAGAAGAGTTGAGACTTACTTATGAGACTCCACCACTAGATATGATTGGCTAATGGCAACTAACACTTATTTTACACAAGGTACTACTGGTGAACAGGATCTCGTTGGAGAACTTGTTATTGAACAGATTAAAATGTTCGGTAAAAACATATATTATATGCCACGATCCTTAGTAAACCAGAACACGGTATTTACTGAGGATAGTTTATCTGCGTTTAATGCCGCATATGAAATAGAAGCATATGTAGAGAGTGTAAATGGGTTTGGTGGTGATGGAGATATGTACAGTAAGTTTGGTGTACGTATATCAGATCAAGTTAACTTTGTTATATCACGTACTAGATTCACTGCTGCGGTTGATGATAATGCTACATTAATAGTAGAGGGTAGACCAAATGAAGGAGATTTAGTTTACTTCCCTCTAGCAAATAAGTTATTTCAAATACAATACGTTGATTATGAGCAACCATTCTTCCAGTTAGGTAAGATCCATACTTGGACATTACGTTGTGAACTCTTCGAGTTCGGTGATGAGACCATTGCAACTGGTGTTGCTGCTATAGATAAGATCGAGCAGGACTTCTCTGTTGCTATTACAGTCAACTTTGCTGAGGGTGGTACCAATGACTTCACTGTTGGTGAGGTAGTTGCTGGTGGTACATCCAATGTAACTGCTGAAGTTAAGGCTTGGGATAGTACTAATAGACAACTTCAATTGTTTAATAGAACTGGAATATTCTCAATACCAGAAACCATTACTGGACAGACATCTGGTGCTGCTTGGACTACAGCCTCATATAATACCCTAAATAATACTAGCTCTGACTTTGATCAGAACTTTACACTTGAAACTCAAGCTGATGGTATCCTCGACTTTACTGAGGGTAATCCATTCGGTGAATTCGGTAACGCTAACTAACTATGCTAGGTACATACACATACAACGAAATATTCAGGAAGACTGTTGTCGCCTTCGGTACACTATTCAATAATATTGAAATACGTAGGAAGAAGAGTGGTACCGACTATGAATATATGAAGGTGCCTTTGGCATATGGTCCAAAGCAAAAGTTTTTAGCACGTCTTCAACAAACAGGAAACCTTACTGGTAAGCAAGCTACTCAGATTACCTTACCTAGAATATCATTTGAGATAACAAACTTCGCATATGATAGTACAAGAAAGGTTTCACCAACACAAACTATAAGGTATTCACCGCCAGAAACACAAGGTACCGCTGCAGTGAAGAAGGCATTTATGCCAGTACCTTATAATATAGATTTTGAATTAGCAATTCTTGCTAAGAATCAGGATGATGGTCTGCAAATTATTGAGCAGATCTTACCATATTTCCAACCAGTATTCAGTTTAACTATTAAACTGGTACCTGAACTTGGTGATGTTAAAGACTTCCCAGTTGTATTAAACTCTTGTTCTTATGAAGATGATTACGAGGGTGACTATACAACAAGAAGAACCTTGATATATACAATGTCTTTCACTTGTAAGACATACTTATACGGTCCTGTCACATCTGCTGGAGGACTTATTAAGAAGGCTATTGTCGATACTGCAACTGACAGTAAGGTAACTGCTGCAAGAGAAGTCAGGTATACTGTTACACCTGATCCTGTTGACGCAGATCCAGATGATAACTTCGGATTTAATGAATTAGTCAGTGATTTCCAGGATGGACTCTCAAGAAACCCAGTCACAGGAGTTGACGAATAAGTTTAAAGGTATAGAAGATGCTCTCGATGTAGAAACATCTATAGTACCTAAAGAAAAAACTGATATCGTTGATGTCGGACCAGATCCTAGTATCTTACAGAAGCAGGAACAGGTCGCAAAAGATTATGAATACACTAGAGGTAACCTCTATTCTCTTATAGAGAAAGGACAAGAGGCTGTCGATGGTATTCTTGAAGTTGCTGGACAGACCGATTCACCTAGATCATATGAAGTTGCTGGTAACTTAATCAAGAACGTGGCAGACACCACGGATAAGTTAATAGATCTCCAAAAGAAAATGCAAGAACTTGAGGAGGGTCCAGCAAAGGTAACGGGTCCAGTTACAAATAATACTATGTTCGTTGGGAGCACAGCTGAACTTGCTAAATTTCTAAAGTCCCAACAGGATAAATAATCTAGTATAGGTAGGAAATCGATGTCAGTATTAAATGTATTAGATACGCAAACAATCAGTGCTTCAGGTTCTGGTTATATCAAAGTGAAAACGGGTGTACTCCGATGTTACTGCGCTGCAGCATCTAGTATTCAAGTTGACGCGGGTCCTGCTATCACACTTGCAGCTGGAGAAGCATTATTAATTGCTGCTGGTAAACCAAAGCATTCCAAGATTGTTGGTGCAACTGATGCTAACGGTTCAGTAATAACCGTTGAAGGATATTCGAATGGTGGTCGCCACACATTTAGTGTTGGAGATTATGTAGAGACCCTAGACGGTGGAGATACCGATGGGTTTGTTGCTGCATATGAATCTGCTATTACTGACGGAAAGAAAGTAACTGCTATTACTGCCACTACCATTACAACTGATATTGATTCATCTGGAGCAACAGGTGATTATTCATTATCTGCTGCTGATGCTACTGCTGGTAACATACCTGTAATTTCCAGAGTGGTTAAATTAACTGCAGGATCTGGAAGCGGTGGTGTTGTGGTAGAACAGGTACAAGTAGTGGGAGGCTGATATGCCAGACGCTAACGGTAAATCACCCACAGAAAATTTAACGATCAAACCTCAGAAGGAGAAGCGTCCTCCTGCTAGGACACAGCAAAGTGGTGGAGGAGCATCTAGTAACAGTAACAGATTACAGCTCATTCAAAAGAAGGGTGCACTTCTAGATCGTAGGCAGCTTATGTTGAATATTAAGAAAATTCAACAGCAAAGATTGAAGGTACAGCAAGCCCAGAAGGGGAATGATGTCAAGGGGGTGGATATGAACCTTCACACACAAGGGTATGATATGCTATCATTTGGGAAGTTCATCTCTGAAGGAGGACTAGCCAGAGCCGTTACCAAGTCCAAAACTCAAACCACTGGTCACATTTCTGCTGACCGTGGTGACAGTGAGACCGAGAACCGCAAGAAACGAAAGGGTCTTGAGAAAGATCTTAAGAAGAAGGGCATCGGTTACAAGAAGAGTGTTGGAAAGTACAAGTACGATGATGGCAAACAAGGAAGTGAAGTATCGTACCATACCACTCCTGGTAAAGGAATGTCCAAACGTAAGTTTGGTAAACTAACCAGAAGACTTGGTAGAAAACACGGACAGGAATCCGTTATCACAAAAGATGGTAACAAACCTGCACGCTTACACGATACTCAGTCCAAGAAACCTGGTGCATCTTACAATATAGGTAAGACAAAAGCAGGTCAACATCCTAGAGGAGATGGTGAAACTACTGACAATAAAGTCAGAAGTGCTAAACATCCTAAGAACACTAAAAAAAGGAGCTTTCATTATGACAACTGAGTGGGACGATTCTAATTGGAGAGAAGAGTACAAAGGGTATACTTCTAGCAGGTATGAACTAGATCTTCTTGAGAATGGACCAAAGAGTCTCAGTCAGTCTTGGATGATGGGAGCACTCCATAATAAATGGAGGAAGATGAAGGGATATAAATACCCACAACCCCCTGATTGCAGTTCATCATTTGCCGAATGGAATCAGAAAGCAGAGGAATTGGCTAATGGCTAAACTGTTAGAAAATGGACAATACGAGTGTATATACTGTGGTCTTAAGTCTCCAAAGAATCATTGGAATGCTAAGGCTTGGATAGATAAACACGAAAAGAATTGTCCCAGACACCCAGACCACAACAAAGGAGCAGCTTAATGAAAAGTTTTAAACAGTATTTGGTAGATTCTAATCCTGAGGCAGTATTGACTGAGGAATGGGTAACATCAAGCATAGAAGTAGCTACTGATTTCTTTGTTGAGGAAGGTATAAACGAAGAAGGTATCGATCTCATCGTAGAAGAGATTGGACTAGAAGAATTTACTGACTTTGTTGTGAATCCTCCAACAGAATATCTTGAGGAAGCAGTAAGACAAGCAAAGAAAGCAGCAGCAAATGCACCTTCATATGAGAAAGTAAAAGCGAAGGTTGATGCTGGTGACAAAGCAAGAAAGGAAGCAGGTAAAGGTGAGTATGCTAAGACCACTGCTGCCAAGAATAAGTATGGTGATGAAGACAATACAAATTATGAAGATGACGCACCTAAGAAAGCTGCTGTCAAGAAGGCTCCTGCTAAGAAGAAGGCTGCCACACAGAAGAAGGTTGTTGCTACTGTTAAGACAGTGAAAGCTAAGCAACCTAAGAAACCTGCTAAGAAAGAAGGTGTTCTAAGTAAGGTAACATCCTATGTTAAGAAGGGTGTCGAGAAGCATAACAAGGCAGTAGGAGATGCTAAAGCAGCATACAAGAAGCAACGTGCTAAGGGTAAGGTACCTGAGAAACGTGCTAAGGAATTTGCTAAAGGAGCAAAGGAAGGTGTCAAGGACACAGTATCATTTGCTAAGAAAGCATACAAAGCGGTATCAGGAAAATGAAGTCCTTTAAGGAGTTCGTAGCAGAGAAAAAAGACTGCTGTAAAAAGTGTGGAAGCTATGACCATATTTCCTCACAATGCCCTAAGGAAGAATAAATACTTAGCGTAATTTGCAGCTATGTCAAATGTCCCATTACACTGTTGGGTATTTGGACGAGCAGCGTCACAGACAAGAAATCTGCGTTAACGCTACCGACTCCTTTGAAGCGAGAACCATTGCCGTCGAAGATGTAGAATATATACACAATCACCCGCACAGCGTTTATAGTATATTCAAGGAAGGAAACGATTTCTCTTCTGTGCTATGATACTGTGGTCAATTAACATTATGATTGGGATTCTCCTAATCGGTGTGTCCATTTGCATTTACATTATTTTCAAGTATGATGATTGGTATCCTAATCCCGTTATTAGCGACGAGCCCCACTCAACTGGGGAACGAATGGCAGCAGAAGATCAAGGACTACCAGTCGGAGCAGAATAGGACCCCAGTAGAACAGAGTATAAATAGTGCGATAGATAATTTGGAGCTAGATTATGGGAGCACTGACCCCACCGAGCAGGAAGAGCTGCTACAACTTCCGAGTGACAAAGATAGACAAGGTACTGGACGGAGACACGATAGATGTCACCATAGATCTTGGATTCGATTTATACAAGAAAGAACGGGTAAGGATTGCGGGAGTAGACACCCCAGAGAAGAGGACAAGAGACCTAGAGGAGAAAGCCCTAGGGATTGATGCTACTAATTGGCTTAAGGGTACCCTAGTTGATACTGTAGAGAATTCTGACAATGAACTCACAATTAGAACTGAGCTTAAGGGTGGTGTCGGTAAGTATGGTCGCCTTTTGGGGTGGTTATATGTTGGGGATGATGATAAGTCTTTGAACGAACAGATGATTGAAGAAGGATATGCTTGGGAGTATGATGGTGGTACCAAGCAAAAGAATTTCCAGGAGTTAAGAGATATTAGATACGAACTAGGTACACTAGATCCTCCACCAGACATCGATGATCTGATAGAACCTAGTGTAGGTGACCCACTTCCTGAGTTGGGACACGGAACTACAACTGATCAAATTGCAGGACCATTCTAATAACTAATGGCTGAGAATCAGATATATCTTGGCAATCCTAATCTAAAAAAGGCAAACGTTGCTACAAACTTTACACCTAAACAGGTACAAGAGTTTATCAAATGTAGTAAGGATCCTGTCTACTTTATTAAGAAGTATATTAAGATTGTTTCTCTAGACGAGGGTGTCATACCGTTTGATCTGTATGACTTCCAAGAAGAGATGGTGAATCGGTTTCACAATAACCGATTCAATATTGCCAAGCTTCCACGACAGTCGGGTAAGTCCACTGTTGTTACATCATATTTACTTTGGTATGTCATCTTCAACGGAAACGTCAACGTCGCAATCCTCGCAAACAAAGCAGCCACTGCAAGAGAAATGTTGGGTCGCCTACAACTTTCTTATGAGAATCTTCCTAAATGGATGCAGCAAGGTATTATTGGCTGGAACAAAGGGTCAGTGGAATTGGAGAACGGAAGCCGTCTCTTGGCTGCAAGTACTAGTGCTAGTGCTGTTAGGGGTATGTCCTTTAACGTTATATTTTTGGACGAATTCGCATTCGTTCCGAATAATATTGCAGAGCAGTTTTTTAGTTCTGTGTATCCTACTATATCTTCTGGTAAGTCCACAAAGGTTATTATCATTTCTACCCCTCACGGGATGAATATGTTCTACAAACTCTGGCACGATGCAGAGCGTGGTACGAATGAATACACCCATACTGAGGTACATTGGTCTCAGGTTCCAGGCAGAGATGCTGAATGGAAAGAACAAACCATACGTAATACATCAGAGCAACAGTTCAGAGTTGAGTTTGAATGTGAATTCCTAGGATCTGTTGACACATTAATATCAGCATCTAAACTAAGAGCATTAGCTTATGATGATCCTATAACCAGTAACAAAGGACTTGACGTTTATGAAGACCCTATCCCTGAACATAATTATACAATCACAGTTGATGTGGCGAGAGGTATCGATGGAGACTATAGTGCTTTCACTGTATTTGATACTACTACGATTCCTTATAAATTAGTTGCCAAATATAGAAACAATACAATTAAACCCCTTATCTTTCCAGATATTATTGTTGAAGTTGCTAAGGGATATAATGAAGCGTACATATTAATTGAAGTTAATGACGTTGGTGCACAGGTAGCAGACATAGTTCAGTATGATTTGGAATATGAAAACTTATTGATGTGTGCTATGAGAGGACGTGCTGGTCAGGTAGTTGGTCAAGGGTTCTCAGGTGGTAAGGTACAACTTGGTGTTAAGATGAGTTCTACTGTAAAGAAGGTAGGATGTTCTAACCTTAAAGGATTGATAGAAGACGATAAGATACTTATTAGTGATTATGATACTATCGCTGAACTAACCACATTCATTCAAAAGGGTCAGTCTTGGCAAGCAGAAGAAGGATGCCACGATGACATTGCAATGTGTCTGGTTTTATTTGCGTGGTTATCTGTACAAGATTATTTTAAAGAACTTCACGACAATGATGTTCGTAAGAGAATGTATGAAGAACAGAGAGAAGCAATAGATGCTGATATGGCACCATTTGGTTTCATTAGTGACGGTATGGATGATGAATCATTTGTTGATGAAGATGGAGATCGCTGGCACGCAGATGAATATGGAGACCGTACTTTTATGTGGGAGTACCGTTGAAACAGAGGGAATCATAAATAATTTCAAGACTAATTGATAGAATTTTTCAAGGAGATTTAAACAATGGCATCCACCCAACTTTCGCCAGGGGTTGTTGTACTTGAAAAGGATCTCACTACGGTAGCTAACGCTACTCTTGATAATGTTGCGGTGGTAGTGGGTTCCTTTGAAAAAGGTCCAGTCAATAAGATAGTAGATATTACTTCTGAGAAGGAGTTGCTATCTGTATTTGGCAGACCTAACGATTACAACTACGAGTACTGGTACAACGCTGCTCAGTTCCTATTGTATGGCGGTACATTAAAAGTTATTCGTGCGAACTCAACCTCGCTAAAGAATGGAATCGATACTGCTCAGACTACATCTTCAACCTTCAGTGCTAGTGATACTACATTGACTGTTGCTAGTGCAGCTGATATAGCAGTTGATGATTACCTCTTAATTGACGCTGAAATTGTTAAGGTAACAGTGATTACTTCACTAGACCTAACAGTACAACGTGGACAGCTATCAACTTCTGCAGTTAGTCACGCTGCTAGCTCCTCAATCACATTGATTGAAGATGCTGGTACTTCTACCACAATGAACCAAGGAGGAACCTTGGCTGCTGGTGGAACAACTCTAACCGTTACATCTGTTGCTGCACTTGGTGTTAGTACAAACGATTACATCAAGATCGCTGATGAAATTCTAAGAATTTCTGGAATTTCTGGAAACGACTTGACTGTTTCTCGTGGTGCATTAGAAACTACTGCTGCAACTCAGACAGATGGACAGACAGTTACTAAGTTAACAGTTACTGCTGCTAAGACCACAATCAACGAGACAACTTCTACAGGTGTTACCGTACCTATCATACGTAACATTGAAGAGTACGAAGCAAACGTTGAGTCTGGTTCTAACGCTTGGAAGTGGGGTTCTAGACATCCAGGTACATACGGTAATTCACTCCGTGTTGTTACTACAGATGCTGGTCCTGATCAAATTCTTTCTCTTGCTCAACCATCTAGTGCTGAGTGGGAATTCCAAACAACTAGCGATGTAGCATACAGTGCTGCAAACGCAACTGCTAAGATCTATCGCTACACAGTCGTAGCAACTCTTGACGCTCCTTCAATTGCTGGTGATTTTAATACTGGTGAGTTCTGGAGAGCAGAAAGTGATGCTGCATCACCTGTAAGTATCGCAGTACAAGGTACTGTTAAAGCATACGATCCTATCACTCGTAAGATTGAACTTGATATCAATTACTCTTTATCATCTGACGTTTTAGAAGTCGGTGATGTTATTGCTCTTTGGACTGCTGCTTCTGGTGGATCTAAGACTGGAGACAAGGCAAAGGTAACTGTTATCAATCGTCAGCTTCACATCATTAAAGATTCAAACGCTAATAGATTTGAACCAAACTACACTATCGAAGATGATAATGGTGGTGGTTCACCAAACATAACTGTTGCTTCTGTACGCTCTGAGTATGATGAGCGTTATTTCGGTGGCAGTCAGAAGTGGAACGCAGTCGCTCCACGTCCTACAACTTCACCTTGGGTTGCTGATCGTGGTGGTGCTGATGACCAGATACACATCATCGTCCTTGATGGAGATGGAAAACTAACAGGTACTCCTGGATCTGTTCTTGAGAAGTTCCTATTTGTATCTAAAGCATCTGATGCTAAGGGTGTACAAGGAGAGACAATCTACTATAGAGATGTCATTAAGAACAATTCACAGTACATTTACTGGGGATCACACGAGACCTCAGAGTTGTACGATGTAAATGGATCTGCTAACGGAGATTGGGGACAAACAGGTATTGGAACCCAGTTCGACTTGATTAAGCAACAAACTGCAATCAAGACTAATGAAACTCCTCTTGGTAGAGAGATCATCGGAACAGCAAATGGTTCAACTGTCAAGTACGCCCTACAGGGTGGTGTTGATGGTTATACCCTAGCACGTGGAGAGATCCTCGGTGCATTCGACCTTGTTGCTGACAAGGAAACTATTGATGTTGACTACATCCTAATGGGTCCATCAATGGCAGACACCAGTGACACTGTTGCAAAAGCACAGAAGATCATCGACATTGCTGCAACTCGTAAAGATTGTATGGCATTCGTTTCACCATCACGAGGAGATGTGATTGGACAGAGCGATACTAACGTCATAGTAAATCGTACTATTGATTACTTCGATCAGTTATCTTCTACATCTTATGCTGTATTTGATAACAACTACAAGTACATCTATGATAAGTACAACGACAAGTATAGATACATCGCTTGTAACGCTGACCTTGCAGGATTAACACTAAGCACAACTCTGAATTCAGAAGCGTGGTTCTCACCTGCAGGATTCAATAGAGGTCAGTTAAGGAACGCAATTAAACTAGCATATTCTCCTCTTAAGGATCATAGAGATCGCTTGTATGCTGCACGTATTAACCCAGTAGTATCATTCCCTGGTGAGGGTATTGTACTATTCGGTGATAAGACTGCACTTTCTTACCAGTCTGCATTCGATAGAATTAACGTTCGTCGTTTGTTCTTGGTACTTGAGGATGCTATCTCAGAAGCAGCTAAGACACAACTATTCGAATTGAATGACGAGTTCACTCGTGCTTCATTCAAGAATATTGTGGAACCATTCCTACGTAGTGTTCAGTCACGTCGTGGTGTAGTGGACTTCCTAGTTGTTTGCGACAGCAGCAACAACCCACCCGAAGCAATTGATCGTGGGGAATTCTTTGCGGAGATATTCGTGAAGCCTACGAGGTCGATCAATTACATCACTCTTACCTTCACTGCAACTAGAACTGGTTCTAGTTTCGCTGAAGTAACTAGCTGATTTCAAGAGAACTAATTAAGGAGACACACTAATGTCAGAATCACAACCAGGACAGGTAGAACAATCGGCGGTAAGAGCCCCGATTTTCTCCTTCCGTGACCAAGTAAGGGACTTTGCTCGTCCCAATCTGTTCCAATGTGAGATCTATGCACCTCCTGTACTACAGGATGGAGTATCACCACAATCAGGTGGTGTATCAGGATCATCATCTGAAGGAGTAGAAAACGCAGCAGGTGGATCACAACTTAACGCTTCCGAAGCATCTGCATTCGGTACCTTCCTTGTGAAGGCAGCAAACATCCCTGCATCTACAGTGGGTGTTGTTGAGGTTCCCTATCGTGGACGTATGCTCAAGATTGCTGGAGATCGTAACTTTGAACCTTGGACTGTAACCGTACTTAACGATCAGTCATTTAAGTTCAGAGCATTCTTCGAGTCTTGGTCAACAAACATCCAAGCACTACAACAAAACTTCCAGAACTCTAACACCATCGCTGATTATCAGGCAATGGCAAAGGTTAGACAGATGGATAGAAAGGGTAAGATCATTCGTACATATAAGTTCGAAGGTATCTGGCCATCTAATATCAGTGCTATTGATCTTGACTGGGGTAATAATGATACACCAGAAGAGTATACTGTAGAGTTCCAAGTTCAATACTGGACATACGATACAGACATCAATACTGGAAATAGCGGTTAACAACCCTGCTAAATAGTAGGTCAGACAAAACGAGATAGATGTCACAACTTTTTGGTTATTCTCTTGAACGAGCCAAGAAGGGTCAGGGTACTGGCCCTTCTTTCGTGCGTAAAGAGTCAGATGATGCGGCTACCCCAGTCGCAGGTGGAGGGTACTTTGGTACCGCCATTGATCTTGATGGAACATTCAAAGATGAGAACGATCTCATCCGTCGTTATCGCTCTATGTCAATTCATCCTGAATGTGACAGAGCAATTGACGATGTGGTCAATGAAGCAATTGCAGGTGATGTAGATGATACACCTGTAGAAGTAGAACTAAGTAATTTAAAGGTCGGGTCAGGAATTAAGAAACAGATCAGAGAAGAGTTTGTAAACTGTCTGAGACTTCTTGATTTTGACAAGATGGCATACGATATTTTTAGACGTTGGTATATTGATGGGAAGTTATATTACCATAAAGTAATTGATGTTAAGAATCCCCGTGGTGGAATCACGGAACTTAGGTATGTGGATCCTCGTAAGATTCGCAAGGTTGTGGAGATGGAGAACAAGAAGGATAAACAACTTCTTGATCCACGCACACTAGAAGCTAACTTGGCACCTAAGACTGCTGAGTATTACGTGTACAATCCCAAGGGAATGCGTGCAGGTATGGAGACTTCTGGTATGAAGATTGCACCTGATGCAATCGCTTTCTGCCATAGTGGTTTGAAAGATATGAATAAGAATGTGATTATGTCACATTTGCACAAAGCAATTAAAGCACTTAACCAGCTGAGGATGATTGAAGACTCGCTGGTTATCTATCGTTTAAGCCGTGCACCAGAACGTCGTATTTTCTACATTGATGTAGGAAATCTTCCAAAGCAAAAAGCAGAACAGTACCTCCGTGAGGTAATGTCTCGCTATAGAAACAAGTTAGTATACAACGCAGATACAGGAGAAATAAGAGATGACAGAAAATTTATGTCAATGCTCGAAGACTTCTGGTTACCCAGAAGAGAAGGAGGACGAGGTACTGAAATCACTACGCTCCCAGGTGGACAAAATCTTGGAGAACTTGAAGATGTCAAGTACTTCCAAAAGAAACTCTACCGAGCACTAAACGTTCCAGAGTCACGGTTAGAATCCGACTCAACATTTAATTTAGGTCGTGCTGCTGAGATCACACGAGATGAAATTAAATTCCAAAAGTTTGTCACTAGGTTAAGGAAGAAGTTCAGTTCATTATTCCACGACCTACTTAAGACACAATTAGTTCTGAAAGGTATCATCAGTCTTGAGGACTGGGATGATATGTCAGAGCACATCCAGTACAACTTCATTGCTGACAACTACTTCGCTGAACTGAAGGAGAAAGAGATGCTTACTGAGCGTCTAAACCTAGTCACTGCAATGGATCCATTTGCTGGCCGTTACTTCTCACTTGAATATATCCGTCGTCATATTCTTAGACATACTGACGCAGAGATCAATGAGATTGACGAACAGATTGAGGATGAAATCGAGAAGGGTGTCTTACCAGATCCCGCAACGATTGATCCTGCCACTGGTATGCCTATCGAAGATCCTGCAGCTATGGAAGCTGAAGGAATGGAAGAAGAGGCTCCAATTGGCATAGATAATGTAGAACCTGCGGACTATAAACGTGGGGAATTCTAAATAATACTGATGAGGACTTATTATGCCTAGCATTCCAGCTACTGAAATCGTTGACAAACTGTTTTCCGATAAAAAGGATTTAAGCGGTGAAGTTAATGATGCAATGATGGCACTCTCTAAAGATGCTCTGGATCAGAGAAGACAAGAGATTGCAAAAGATTGGTTAAAAGATTCTGAACCTGAAACTGAAGTAACACCAGAGGAGACACCTAATGAAACTGATAACGGAACAGATTGAAGACATTCAAGTACTTGAAGAGAGTACAAAGAGTGGTAAGAAAAATCTGTATATCGAAGGCACGTTTCTCCAGGGCGAGATTAAAAATCGCAATGGAAGGATGTATCCTATGGCTACTCTCCGAAGAGAAGTTGGTAAATACAACGAAAGTTTCGTCAAGTCAGGTAGAGCACTTGGAGAACTCGGTCACCCCGAAGGTCCAACTGTTAACCTAGATAGAGTATCTCATCTAATCACATCTTTGCAAGAAGATGGAACAAACTTCAAAGGAAGAGCACGTATCCTTGAGACCCCTATGGGTAACATTGCTAGGTCTCTTTTAGGAGAAGGAGTCAAATTAGGGGTATCCTCACGCGGGATTGGATCCCTAAGAAGGACTAGTGAAGGTGTAAATGTTGTCGCTGATGACTTTATGCTTGCCACTGCTGCTGATATTGTGGCAGATCCCAGTGCACCAGACGCTTTTGTGTCTGGAATAATGGAAGGAAAGGAGTGGGTCTGGGAGAATAATATTCTCAAAGAACGTGAACTCCGCACAATTAAGCAAGGTTTGGACAATGCTCCAAACGCAAAAGTAATCGAAGAGATGAAAGTTTCCGCATTCGCAAAACTTATGAACTCTCTATAGATTATAAATATTTTTTAGATTAATTCCAGTAAGAATTTATTAAGGAGACAAAACTAATGTCGGATGAAACAGTAAAGGCATCTGAAGAACAAACCCAAGAGGTCACCGAAGCTAAGTTCGACGGTGCCGTTGCTGATGGTTCTTCACTCGGATCAGTCGAAGTTCTCGGTGGACCTACACCACAGAACAGTAAGCCTGATGATGAGAGCAACAAACTAAAGACACCAAGTCAGACTCAAGCGTCTGCACCTAAGACAAAACCATCTGCTGCAAGCAGCAAGAAGGCTGAGTCTGTAGAAGCAGAGAATGCTGATGGTGAACAGTTAATTGAGATCGATGTATCTCAAGATGTTGCAGCATTAACCGAAGGAGAAGAACTCTCCGAAGAGTTCAAGACTAAAGCAGCAACAATCTTCGAAGCTGCAGTCGTCTCTCGCCTCAACGAGGAACTTGAGAAGGTACACGAAGAGTACACCAAGTCCTTAACAGAGGAAATCGAAATTGTTAAGACTGAATTGGCCGAGAAGGTCGATGAATATCTAACCTATGCAGTTCAAGGTTGGATGGACAATAACAAACTCGCAGTTGATACTGGTCTCAAAGCAGAGATCGCTGAGAGTGTTGTAGACGGTCTTAAAAAAGTTTTCATCGAGAACCATATTGAGGTTCCCGAAGAAAAGGCAGATGTTCTTCAATCGATGGCATCTGAACTTGATTCAATGGAAGCAAAACTCAACGAGCAAATTGACAAGAATGTAAGCCTCAACTCTACAGTTGCAGGTTACGTTAAGTATGGGATTGTGAGCGAGGTTTCTGAGGGACTAGCAGCTACTGAAAAGGAGAAGCTAGCATCTTTATCAGAAGGGGTTGAGTTTGAAGATGAAGAGTCATTCCGCAGCAAGGTAGAAACTCTGAAGGAGTCGTACTTCTCCAGCAAGCCAGCGAAAGCTGACAGTGAAACCGTTGCAGAAGACGTACAACCAGTTGTGGACAGCGAAATCACAGAGTCTATGTCACGTTACGTAGATGCTCTGAAGCGTTTCAAAGCCTAAATGACTAATTGATTAAAACTACTATTTCCAAGGAGAAAAAAAGCAATGTTCAATTCTGAACAGTTGCAGGAAAAGTGGAACCCCGTACTTGATTGTGATGGACTTGATAGTATCAAGGACAATTACAAAAAAGCGGTCACCGCAGTCCTGCTCGAAAACCAAGAAAAATTTTTAAGAGAAGAAGCTGGAGTGCTTACAGAAGCAGCTCCAACAGTTAGCACAGCATCAACCTCATCCGTTGCAGGTTTCAGTGCCACCGCTACTGCCACAGGTCCAAGTGCAGGTTTCGATCCTGTTCTCATTAGCTTGATCAGAAGGTCAATGCCTAAGCTTATTGCTTATGACATTGCTGGTGTTCAGCCAATGACTGGTCCTACTGGACTTATCTTCGCAATGCGTTCACGCTACGGTACAAACCGTACTGCTGGAACTGAAGCATTCTACAATGAAGCAGATTCAGAGTTCTCAGCAGAGAACGCAGCAAGTGATCTAGGTAGAACAGCACAGTCTGGATCTAACCCAGGATTACTTAACGACAGTGGTACTTACAATACCTCAACAGGTATGACTACTGCCGAGTCTGAAGCTTTAGGTGATGCATCAACAAATGCATTCGCTGAGATGAACTTCAGTATTGAGAAAGTTACTGTGACTGCTAAGTCCAGAGCCCTCAAAGCTGAGTACTCACTAGAGCTCGCTCAAGACCTCAAAGCCGTTCACGGTTTAGACGCTGAGTCAGAACTAGCAAACATCCTCTCAACAGAGGTTCTTGCTGAGATCAACAGAGAAGTTGTTCGTACTGTATACAAGGTTGCAAGACCTGGTTCTCAGAACAACACAGCAACTGCTGGTATCTTCGACTTAGACGTTGACTCCAATGGTAGATGGTCAGTTGAGAAGTTCAAAGGTTTACTTTTCAACATTGAAAGAGATATGAACGCCATCGGGCACGAAACTCGTCGTGGAAAGGGGAACATCTTAATTTGTTCCGCTGACGTTGCTTCTGCACTATCAATGGCTGGTGTACTAGATTACACACCTGCTCTTTCTGGAAACAGCAATCTACTTCCTGATGACAACAGCAGCACACTTGCTGGTACTCTTAACGGAAGAATCAAGGTTTATGTTGACCCTTACTCTGCAAACGTAAGTGACAGACACTTCTACGTCGCAGGTTACAAAGGTGGTTCTGCATATGATGCTGGTTTATTCTACTGCCCTTACGTTCCTCTACAGATGGTTCGTGCGGTTGGTCAGGATACATTCCAACCAAAAATTGGCTTTAAGACCAGATATGGTCTAGTTGCTAACCCATTCGCTGAGGGTACTACTCAAGGTGAAGGTGCACTTACTGCCAATGCAAACCGCTACTACAGACGTAGTTTGGTTGACAACCTAATGTAAATCGAAGTTTCGATATACACACAAGAGAGACCCTTCGGGGTCTCTTTTTTTATGTCATAGCCTAAATATTTGTACCATTATTAAGGAGTGTGCCAATGACCCATTACAATGTCGGGTATATGGACAACTCACATCATCATCAGGAAATCTGTGTGACTGCAAACAATTCCTATGATGCAAGAAGTATTGCTGTAGAAGACGTACCATATATCCACGACCACCCGAACTCGATAGATTACGTACTAGGTGTTAAAAATGAACGGTAGATTAGACAAAGTAGCAATGACCAATAGATTAATGCAACTCAAAAGAGAGTTGGATTATAAGTGTGAAATAGGAGAGAAAGGAGAATGGGAATGCGTTGGTGCTAACCAGACTCTTAATAGAGTGTTTGATGTTTTAGACGAGTACTGGATGTGACTAAATAGTGGTACGACGGTGCCCACTAATATAGTCAATGTCTTTCACTAGTCAAATCTCAAATAGGAATTTCTTAAGCCCAGGTGGTTTCCGTTTCGTACTGGCAAAGTTTCCCAAGGTGGCATACTTTGCACAGTCTGCTAACGTACCAGAAATGAGTGTTAGCTTGGTAGATCAACCAACTCCCTATCGTAGTATCAATTTAGAAGGTACCATATCCTATGGTGAACTTAGTTTAAACTTCTTGATTGATGAAGATATGGAGAACTATCTTATTCTTCATAACTGGATGAGAGCATTGGGTGTACCAGATAACTTCAAAGAAAGAGCAGACTTCGAAGAGAATCAACCTATGAGTCTTAAGACTAACTACGGTAAGTCTCTAGGTGATCTTAGATATGCTGATGGTACTCTAGCAATTTTAAATTCAAATTTCCAACCACTATATAATGTGAACTTCAAAGACTTAAAACCAACTTCACTAAGTACTTTGGAATTTGATGCTACATTATCTGAACAAGAATACTTCCAAGCAAGTGTTTCATTTGATTATACGTCATACGAGATTCAATCCTTGGCAGGTACTCGTAAAACTAACTTGAGTTAATTATGTTATCAAAGCAAACTTTGGAGCATCTTAATGATGCTAGTGGCAACATACGTGCTGCACTTAAATACGGTGCTATTAATGAGAAACCCTTAGTGGTTTCACAACTTGCGAAACTTCTTAGTGATATAGATCACATCAAGTCGTTCGAACAAATTATGGATATTATGGAGGAACAAACAGGTGGCATTACTTGATGAACTCCAAGAGTCTTGGGCAAAAGATTGTCTCTTTGATGAATTAAATTTGGGTGATGAGTCTTTAGTTATACCAAGACTTCATCAAAAGTATCACGTGTACTACAATAAGTACAAACTAATTCTTGAAGAGAAGAAGATAGAACTAGGTGTAATCAGGAAAAAGAAGTGGTTATATTACAATGGTAAAGGTCCAAATGCTAAAGGAGAATACTTTGACCTTAAGGTTCTTAAGGGAGATCTAGGTATCTTCTTGGATAGTGATGAGGATATAGCAAAGCAGACATTGACAATTAAATATTTTGAGACTTGTATAAACTACATTGAGAACATTCTCAAGATGATAAACAATCGTGGATTCCAAGTGAAGAATGCGATTGACGCAAAGCGGTACGAGTTCCCTGTCTGATGACTTCCATTGTTAAAAAGAATGATGTCTATCTTAGGATAGGTACTGAGCAGCATATTCATCACGAATTGTCTGAGTACTTTACCTTTGAAGTTCCTGAAGCAAAATTCCTACAACAACAGCGTAGGTACAGGAGATGGGATGGTAAGATCCGTCTGTATTCTCCTGGCACTGGTGAGCTGTACGTAGGACTTTATCACTACCTGGTTGAATGGTTGGAGAAGATGGGGTATGAGTACACCATCGAAGATAATCAACAATTTGGAAAACCAGGAGACACAGATGCAGAAGTTACACCGCAGACAATTGCTCGTTTTGTTCGATCTCTGGCTATGCCTATCAAGGCAAGAGATTACCAACTCAAAGCAATTTACTCAGCACTTCGTCGATATAGACGGCTTATACTCAGCCCAACTGGATCAGGGAAGAGTTTAATAATATATTGTTTGATGAGATGGTACATACAAAGGAACTTAGAAGTCTTAATCATAGTACCAACAACATCATTAGTAGAACAATTATATAAAGATTTTCAATCATATGGATTCTATTGTCAAGGGACTGTAGATCAGATCTATGGTGGTAAAGAAAAATATACTAACGCTCAGGTTATAATTAGTACGTGGCAGTCAATCTATAAGGAAGACAAGTCATACTTTAAACGTTTCGATGCGGTAATAGGAGATGAAGCACACTTATACAAAGCAAAATCACTTACGTCCATTCTTAATAAGTGCCATAACGCTAACTTTCGCGTGGGTCTTACTGGTACTCTCGACGGTCTTCAATGCAACCAGTTAGTATTAGAAGGTTTATTTGGTCCCGTAGAAAGAAGTATTAGGACTGCAGACTTACAGAAGTCTTCGTACTTATCAGAATTAAAGATCAACATCCTAGTATGTAAACACGATTACATTGGATTTGATTCCTATCAGGATGAGATAAATTATATCATAGGAAATAGGAAACGGAATAAAATTATAACTGGACTAGCAAAAGATATCTCTGGAAACACCTTGATACTATTCAATTTTATCGAGAAACACGGAGACGTTTTGTGGGAAATGCTAAATAGTAATAACAAATCTAAACATTTGTTTTATATTCACGGTGGTGTACCCACTGATGAACGTGAAGAAGTACGACAAATCTGTGAAGCGTCTGACAACGCTATCATCCTTGCTTCGTACGGTACCTTTAGTACAGGTATCAATATCAAGAACCTACATAATGTTATCTTTGCCTCACCAACTAAATCAAGAGTTCGGAACCTACAATCAATAGGGAGAGCCTTGAGAAAGCACGATTCAAAGGCACGTGCTACACTTTATGATTTTGCTGATGACATTAGTAATGGTAAGTTTAGAAACTTCACTCTAAACCACTTGACTGAACGAATCCGAATTTATAACGACGAGAAGTTCACCTATGGCATCACTGAGATTAATTTAGGAGACAAGAAATGAGTCAATCCCTCAGTTACATTCGACCTGATGAAGAATTCTTCGGAGCTATCAAGCTTATGAACGGAGAGGAGATCATTGGCAAGATAGTAGTATCTGATGAAGAAGGTGGACATATGGCATTCATTCAAGATCCTGCAAAGGTTCACGCAAATGATACTATGTCCGATGGACGGAGGGCGGTCGCTGTAGGTCTAAAGAAGTGGATGGTTTTTTCCGCAGAAGATTTTTATATCATACCCGAAGATAGGATCCTTACAATCGCTCCGTTAAGTACGGAAGCAATTTTAATGTACAAATATTTTATCAAATCTGAAATGCAAGTAAGACATCCTCAAGGTAAATCTTCCTCAAAAGAGATTGATCCTAATATGGGTATGGGACTTATCGGTAAAGTCGATGAGACCAGAAAGAAATTAGAAGATCTATTTAACCAAGATATTAGCTAAGTCTGTCCCGCCAACCCTGACAGTGTTGAGTCTAACCAAATTTACACAACTTGTCAAGCTACTCCATTTCTGATATAATTTTGTTATGCAACTACCTGTAAGATATGGCATTTATGGTGGCGAGAAAAAATACCAAAAATCAACATTACGTCGATAACCAAAAGTTCCTAAAGGCAATCGTGGCTTATCGTGATAAGGTTGAATTGGCTAAAATTAGAGACAAAAAGAAACCTAGAATAGATGAATACATAGGTGATTGCTTTTTAAAGATAGCAACACATTTGTCTTATCGTCCTAACTTTATTAACTATATGTACAAGGAGGATATGATCTCAGACGGTGTAGAGAACTGTGTACAGTACATAGACAACTTCGACCCTGCTAAGTCTAAGAACCCCTTCGCATATTTTACACAGATAGTATACTATGCCTTCCTAAGAAGAATTGCTAAAGAGAAAAGACAGATGGATATAAAGGATAAGATTATAGAGAAGAGTGGATTTGAACAAGTATTCCATTCAGACGATCCTTCTTCTAATGCAGAACTAAGTGGCATCAAGTCACGTATTGAAATGAACACTCGCTATTAACTATGTGGTACACTTTATTTTGGACTGTTATTATTATGTACATCCTTATAAGACTGGGGGTGTTTAGAAGGTGACAGCAGAAGTAGAATTAGATAAACACGGATTTAAGGTCAGGACATATCCAGATGGTCTTGAATCAGTCAGAGCAGCAGTAGATAATGCTGTAAACCTATGTGGGTTGGATAAGAAGGTAATGGAAGCATTGCTTAAAGGTGAGTGGTCACAGTT